>Ga0180431_10010763_pt1 | contig 10119 bp, 7 predicted proteins | sample SS_ome_11_FD_132459 | JGI IMG/M metagenome (GOLD analysis project Ga0180431, IMG submission 132459) | Hypersaline lake sediment archaeal communities from the Salton Sea, California, USA - SS_1_MS_1 metaG | ecosystem: Environmental > Aquatic > Non-marine Saline and Alkaline > Hypersaline >... | reverse complement strand
CGCAGCACCTCCAGGAAATGGACCACCCGCACATCGCCGCGATACTCCTGCTCCGTGAACCAGTTGATCCGCTCCAGCATCTCTGGATCTCGCTCCAGCAAAGCCTGCGAGCGACGCAACACGTTAAAGCAGATCGCGCACAACGTCGCCACCCGCTCGCCCGCCTGCTGTGCCTGGTAGAGCACCCGCGTCGGCGCGATCAGCGCCATCGAGTCATCCACCATCAACGGGAACGTCGCCCCGCAGCACTGCCACTCGGGGAGTTCCTCCAAGTCCAGGCCCAACGCTGCTGCTACCGCTCGCCCCGATCCATCATAGTTCTTGGCTTTCGTCGAAAGCGTGCACCCCGGATAGTAGGGAATACCCACACACACCTCCTAAAGGGATCTCCTGAACCCACACAATGCCTCATCCACTCGCCCACCTACGGATGTACTCATCCGCACGGATGTACTCATCCGCACTCACCTAGCCCCTAGTCCCTACCCCCTACTTCATATACTTCCTGAACGCCCCCACGATAGCCAGTTGCGGCACCTCCCTCACCAGCTCCGGCGAGAGCGCACTCAGATCCAACTCTGCCACCCCCTGGCGCAGCGCCGTCTGGCGCAGCGCCTCCATCAGCCGGGGCAAATCGACCCCCTTGGGGCAGCGCGTCACACAGGTCAGGCAGGAGGCACAGATCCAGATCGTCTTGCACTCCAGGACATCCTCCATCCCCAATTGGGCCATGCGGATCACCTGGCTGGGCAACAGATCCATCGCCGCCACCACCGGACAGCCGGCGCTACACTTGCCGCACTGATTGCACGACAACAAATCCTGGCCGCTGATCTCCTCCACCTGTTGCACGAACGGACCACGCACCGTATCGATCGAGATCTGAACTCGCATGCCGCCTCCTGCCTTCTATCTACTCCCTACTCCCTACAACCCCGCCGCCCGCTTCGCCGCCCTGAGCGTGTTCCGCAGCAGCATCGCGATCGTCATCGGCCCCACCCCACCCGGGACCGGCGTCAGGTAGCCCGCCACCTCGTTCACCTCCTGAAAGTCCACGTCGCCCACCAGGCGGTAGCCCCTCTTCGCCGTGGGGTCATCCACGCGGTTGATGCCCACGTCGATCACCGCCGCTCCAGGCTTGACCCAGTCCCCCTTCACCATCTCTGGCCGTCCCACCGCGGCGATCAGGATATCCGCACGGCGGCACGTCCCCGGCAAATCCTGCGTCCGCGAGTGGCAGATCGTGATGGTCGCGTTCCGATGCAGCAGCAGCATCGCCACCGGCAGGCCGACGATGTTGCTGCGGCCCAACACCACCGCCTCCTTGCCCGCGATCTCCACGTTATACCGGTCCAGCAGCTCGATGCACCCCGCCGGCGTGCACGGCACCGCCATCGGCTCGCGCCCCTTCATCGCCAACCGTCCAATATTGATCGGGTGGAACCCATCCACGTCTTTTTCGATCCCGATCGCCCTCAGCACCGGCTCCTCGTCCAGATGCTTCGGCAGCGGCAACTGGACCAGGATGCCGTGCACCTCCGGGTCCGCGTTCAACTCCGCCACCAACCCCTCCACCTTCTCCTGGCTCGAGTCCTCCGCCAGATTGTGGCCAAACGAGCGGATGCCCACCTCGGCGCATCGCTTCTGCTTGGAACGCACATAGAACTGCGACGCCGGGTTCTCGCCCACCAACACCGTCGCCAGCCCTGGCACGATGCCGTGTTCTGCCTTGAGTTGCTCGACCTCAGCCTTGATCTCATCGTGAATCGCGGCCGCCGTTGCCTTGCCATCAATCCGTTGCGCTGTCATATCTCCTCCTTGCGTATCCTTCACGCGCCTTCCGAGGCGCGCCGCCTTCCGTGGGCGCGCGTTATCCGCTGATAACATCCGCCCCGCGTGTTCCGAAATCCACCTTGTCCCGAAATCCGCGCTAAAGCCGCAGATACGAATCCGTGTAGATCACCTTGTTCAGCAGGACCTGCACCGTCTTCCAGATATCTGCCTGCTGCGGATCGGACATGTCCACGTCGTCAGGCTGCAGCTCCTCCATCGCCTCGACCCGGTCGTGCAGCTTGAGCAGCAATTTGTTCAGCGCCGTGCCCTCGTCCCGCTCCTCGACCACGCGGATCCACTCCATCAACTCCAGATCGAAGGGATCGGCGATCACCATGTCGATGCCAGCGCCCATCAGCATCACCATATAGGTGCGGTTGAGAAGCGGCCGCATCTCGTTGGGCACCGCATTCGACACGTTTGAGAGCCCACCGTTGCTCAGCGGGGGCGGATCCCACGCGAACTTTAGCGTGCGCACCGCCTCGATGCACTCTGGGCAGTACTCCTGGCAGCCAGAGACCGTCAGCACCAGCGGATCGATGATCAGGTCCGTGATTGGGAAATCGATCTCCAGCATATGCGGGATCAGCCGCTCCAGCGCGATTCCCACCCGCTCGTCCGCGCCCACCGGGATCATCCCCTCCGCCATCGTCAGTGCGACCAGGCGCGTGTTGTATTTCTTGGCCACAGCCGGCACCGACGCCAATCGCTCCGCCCGCGCGTCCGTCGAGTTGATGATCGGCTGCGCCTTCGATACCGTCTCGCACGCCGCCTCGATCGCCGTCAGGTTCGTCGTGTCAAAGACCAGTGGCACGTCCACCACCTCCTCGACGATCTCCACCAGCCACGGCAAGATCTCGTGACCGTGCTTCTTCTGCGGGCCGATGTTCAGGTCTACCGCGTCCGCCCCGGCCTCCACCATGCGCACAGCTGTGTCCTGGAAGAACTTTTTGTCGCGTTCAGCGATCGCTTTCTTGACCTTGGGAGAGATGATGTGAATGTTTTCGCCAATGATATACATTCTGCCTGCCTCCTTCTTTTTTTTGACCGATTCCTTTACTTTGCTTCCACGATTTGCCCTGCGATTGCTCGGACCGCCTGATAGACAGCCGTCTCCGCCGGCAGTTCCACCAGCGGCCGGCCGGTGAACTCGAACTCGGCCATCGCCGGGTCCTCGGGCACAGTGCTCAGCAGATCAAGACCGGATCGCTCCACAGCCTGGGCCAGCGGCCCAGGCATGTCTCCCCGTAATCGGTTGACCACCAGGTATGTATGGCCCACGCCGATCTCCAGCTCAGGCACCATCCCGGCCATGTGCCGCACGGCGATGAGCCCCCGCTGCGTGGGGTCGGTCACCAATAGCAGTGCGTTCACGTCCCGGGTGGTTCGTCGACTGAGGTGCTCCATCCCGGCTTCGTTGTCGATCACGACATAGTCGTACTGTTTTTCGATCCGATCCACGATCACACGCAGCATCTGGTTGGCCGCACAATAGCAACCCAGCCCTTCAGGCCGCCCCATCGCCAAAAGATCAACCCGATCCCCCTCAACCAACGCCATCTGGATTTGATAGTCCAGGTACGCTTGCTTGCTCATCCCGCCGGGCATCGAGCCGGCCAGCGCGCCGCTGGATTGAACCATGTCGAGCATGCCCTCGCGGATATCGCCGACCGTCTGCTCCACCTCCATCCCTAGCACCAGGTTGAGATTGCTCGAAGGATCGGCGTCAATCGCCAGGATAGACCCGTTTCGCTCCTCGACCAGATAGCGGATGATGAGCGCGGAGATGGTGGTCTTTCCGGTGCCGCCCTTACCGGCCAATGCAATCGTCGTCGTCAATTTACTCCCTCTCCCCATACATCTGCCCCGGTGTCAACCACTGGGGGAACCGCTCGCGCAGTCGCAGCCGGGCCATGTAGCACAGGTGGCACGCGTCTGCGTACGCCTCCTCGTGTGGCAGGCCGTAGCGCTCCACCAGCGCCGCCGGGCCGCCCTCCAGCAGTGGTCCGACGATTGGGTGGGCCTGCGGGTCGTACGTCGCCACGATCTCTGCCAGCGGCCGCTCGAACAGGCTGCCCATCGTCACGCCCTGGCATATGTGCAGATTGCCCAGGTGATCTACGTGCACCCGGCCAGGATCTTCCAACCGCTCATGCGGGCACCCGGTGAACTCTTGCCACGGCCTGCGTGCCACCCCCTCGACCAGCTTCACCGCCGCTCGGCCCTTGAACATGATCGGTCCGCTCTCCACCGGCTCGCCCTTTGGCTGAGCGGGATATCCGGCCAAGCGACCCTCGCGACCAGTATGGTCGCCGTGGTCGCCGCCCTCCGGCACCTCGCACACGATGGTATCCACGGGAATGTCCAGTTGCCCGGCAGCCTCGAGCGCGTTGCGTGCGTGGGCGCTCATTACCTCATTAGCATGGAACAGGTCGGTGGAGATGGTCAGATCCTGCACCAGGCCAGCCAGCGGCCGCAGCCATTCGATCGCGTCCTCGACCGTGGTGGCCCAATAGTTATTGCTAAGGACACCCACGCGAAAGCCAAGCGCTACCGCCTCCCGCGCTGCCTGCACCATGATGGGATAGTAGAGGAACGGTTCCCCACCCTCCAGGTAGATCCAATCCACCGTCCCCAGTTCCTGCGCCTGGCGGTAGACGTCACGCACCTGCGAGAGCGTCATCACGCCCCGCTGCGACGGACCTCCCCAGACGAAGCAGTGATCGCACTCATAGTTACACTGATATGTCAGCAACAGATGCAAGCCGGTCAGTGTCACCGCCCCTCCAAACGACCGCCACGGTCGCCACGGGCACCCAATGCCGCCACCGACGGGAACAGGGTCTCATCGGTGTGAGGCAGAAACATGGCCGCGTTGAACTCGTCGAAGAAGGTGTTGTCGGCCGAGAGCTCCAGGTAGGTCATCATCTGCCCGATCTCGGCCACCCGCTGGCGCTTTTCCCGGGAGAGGAGCGCCATGTAGGCCCCTCGCACCGACGTGTTCCCCATAAAGTGGAAACGATCGTAGGGCATGTCGGGCAGCATGCCGATCTGGATCGCCCTTTCTACGTTGATGTACTGCCCAAATGCTCCACCGATGAGCACTTGCCCGACGTCGGCCAGCGTCAACCCCACGCTGCGGGCCAGGATAGAGAATCCAGCATAGATCGCCGCCTTAGCCCGCATCAGATTATCGATGTCCACCGCCGTGATGACAATGTCCTCACCGGTTGCGGTCTCCTCGGCCCAGGCGATCACGTACTCCATCCCGTGCTTCCCTTCCCGCACCCGCTCCCTGGACCCTTGAGGCTTTCCCAAGTCCGAAGGGTCTTGCCCTGAGCCTGTCGAAGGATCTTTGATGTTTCCGCTCTTGTCCATCACGCCGGCGACGAACATCTCCGCCAGGAGAGAGATCAGCCCCGAACCACAGATCCCTCGAGGCTTTTCGCCCTCACCGCCGGGTGCCTCACCCGCAATGACCCGATAGGAAGCCTCGTGCGTCTCCGGACTGATCCACACCTCCTCAATCGCCCCCGCCGTCGCACGCATGCCGTGCATCACACCGCCACCCTCAAAGGCCGGGCCGGCCGAGCAAGCGCAGGTGATGAGCCAGGTGCAGTCCCCCAGTGCCATCTCCCCGTTCGTCCCGATGTCGACGAAGAGGGTCAGTCCCTCTGCATCGCACATCCCGGAACTGACCACGCCGGCGGTGATATCGGCCCCCACGTACGAAGCGACGCCCGGCAGACAGTCCACCGTCGCCTCGGGATTGATCCCCAGGTCAATCTCACGGGCCACAAACGTAGGCACCTGGTTGATAGCGGTGATAAAGGGCATCAAGCGGATGGACTCGGGAGGAATGCCGGCGAAGAGATGGACCATCGTACTGTTGCCAGCAACCACAGCCTTGTAGATCTCATCGGTGCGGATAGAGCGCTCCTGAACTGCCTGCTGCAGCAGCCGGTTGAGCGTCTCCATGACCAGCCGCTGCAATTCCTCCAGACCGTTTCCCTTGGAGGCGTAGATGATGCGCGAGATGACGTCCTCGCCACGGGCGATCTGGCCATTGTAGTCGGCCTTCTGAACCATCACCTCACCGCTGATCAGATCCACCAACCAGACGTGATTGCTCGTCGTGCCGATGTCGATCGCCACTGCCCACAGGCTACCCAGATGCTCGCCCGGCAGAACGTCGATCAGGCGAGGCGGACCCAAGCGATCCGTCTTCGGACCGCCGCGATCCCAGGCATCGAGTTCGACCACCACCGTGACCTTCCATTCCCCCTCTCGCAGCACCCGGCCCAGCTTGCGCAGCACCTGCAGGGATACCTGTAACTCCTGCAGGTCGTAGCGGCGGGCCAACTCTCGCTTCAGGCGGGACCAATCGTCGGTCTGGTCCTGTAGCGAAGGTGGCTCCAGTGTGACGGCATATTTGCGTAGAGGTTGATCGTGCAGGTCGTAGGGGAACGGGAGTGCAGCCTTCGCTGCCCGCTTGCCTTCCTTCAGCCGCCGCTCGATCTTTTCCTGCGCCGGGATAAAGACGACGACGTCTCCCTCGACAGTCGTCTGACAAGCCAGGGCATAGCCAGCGGCAACGTCATCAGTGGACAGACGTTGCGTGGAACGACGACGTATCGCCCCTTCTTCGACGATGACAGCACAGCGACCACACCGCCCCTGACCACCACAGGGCATCAGTATGTCTATCCCCGCCTGCTGTGCAGCGTCGCTCAGAAGCGTGCCCACAGGTACCTCCACCTGCCGGGCTGTTGCACGCTCAGTCGCTTCATCAGCAGACCTGAATCGGACAGTAGCAGTACCGATGGGCTCCCTCCTCGACATACATCCAGTTCCCTCTTTGTATCACAAAGCCCGTGTCCCCGCTAGTGACAAACCTCGCTGGTGCGAGAGACGGACATCACTTCCTCTATCCACCCGCCGGGAACGAAGAAACCCGGTTCTCGCTACGAGAGCCCCTTCGGACTCGGACGTACCCGTCCGCCTCACGGACGTACTCGTCCAGCAGCACGTGACGGAGCGCCCCCAGAAAACCGGGCTTCTGATCTCTCTACGCCGCGTTCCACACTTTCAGATACCCGGTCAGATCCACCGCCTCGCGCGGCCCAACCAGGATTTCCCAGTCTGGCAACTCCTCTTCCAGCTCCCCCAACAACACCGACACGTGACCCGGGATGATCAGCTTGCGGTGGCTGACCTTATCCTCCATGCCCGTCGTCTTGACGGCCTTGGCGATACGCTCAGCATCGAACTTGCCCGCGGCCCAGGCAGTAAGCACGCTCATGCCCTCGGCGTCGGCCACCAGCAGCCACCCAGGAAGGCCGCTGCCATCGACTTCGTTCGCAACGGAAAAGTAGGTGATCGAGAAATTGGTCGTCACCATGACAGCCGAGTCAGCCTGCGGATCATTGATCTCGTACACGCCGGGCTGAACCTGGATCGGCTCCTGCGGGTTGGTGTAGATGTTGCTCCGCAGGACCAGCAGCGGGTAGACCGTCGCCGGGCTGAACTGATCCAACACCACGAAACCGCCGTACTTGGCGATCGCCTGAGTCGCCGCAACCGACACCATACCCTCGTCCAACGCGCCGCCCTCGGCGCGCGCACACTCGCCGGGGAACGTGATGATCGGAAAGCCCAACGGGCGGAAGCTCTTTTTGAGTGCCATGCGCCGGACCAGCGTGTTCAGCGCCAGCGACGAGCGAAGATCACGCACGCCGGGATCGAGGACGATGTCGTCCACGCCCGCCTCCTTGACCTTGTCCGTCAACTCCGCCAGGACGCTCAAGGAATCGGCCTGGACCGCCATCGGCGCGCCGTGCTCCTTCGCCAGGTCGGCAAAGGACTCCCAGTTGTCCGCTGTCGCTCCACAGATCAGGGGCCGAGTCCCTTCCGCCGCCTGCAACCCCTTGGCCATCACCGCCGGATCGCTGGCGATGAGGATGAGAGGCCACCTGGCCGTTTCCAGCACGCCGCTCACCGCAGCCGCAAAGGGTTCTCCATCCCCCGTCGCCTGCACCGCGAAACCGTCGACGGTCAGATCCATGCCGACGTAATCCACAGAGTAGCTCGCCACTTCTTCGACCAACGCCTTGATCTCGTCCAGCGGCTGATCGTCGTACACGCGGATGAACACACCCGCGGGGTTATAGTACGTCTTCTCGTGGCGGAACAGCACGATCTCGTTGCCGGACTTTACCTCCCTGCGATCGCCGGGGTCGCCCCCGTCAGCAGTAAGCGTCACGAGCCGCACAGGCGGCGCGGCCGACTCTGCCAGCGTTTCCCGCGCCTCGTCAGATACGTAGGGGCACTTGTCCAGGTCGGCCTGCTTGGCCGCCAACTTCATCGCAAAGGCCAGGCAAGTGGGAAAGCCGCACTCCTTGCAGTTGGTCTGGGGCAATAGCTTGTAGATTTGAATGCCCGAAAGCGCCATGTTCTCATTTCTCCTTCGGATGTACTCATCCGCGATGTTCTCATCCGCGATGCTCTCACACCGTGATGCGTGAACCGTGAAATGACACTGCGCGCCGCGCGCGCTACGCCTCACGCATCACGGGTTACGCTTATGCCTCACCCCATCAACTCGTCGACCATCTTGTGGATGCGCCGGACCGACTCTGGATGGCGCAGCACGACGACGTCGGCAGCGGACTCGACCAGCGTGGCCGCGGTCACCGCCTCCCAGTTGATCGCCCGTTCTTCCCAGTCACCCCAGGCCTCGGGCACGCCCTCGCCGACCTTGGCCTCCTTCTGACGCCAGGCCTCGTAACCCACGGTGACGATCATCGGCAACTGGGTCATGCTATCACCCTGGAGGGCTGCCAACCGCAGCCGCTCCATCACCGAGAAGCCGTATTCCATGCCATATCCCACGCCCGCACTCGTCGGATCCATCACGATGCGGTCGGGCGGCAAGCCCATGTCACTGATCAGGATGTTGAGCTGCTTGGCCAGGTTGACGTCCATGGCAGTACGGGCGATGACCAACTGGCCGTGGGCCAGCGCTGCCGCGACGATCGTGCGGTAATTCTTCTCCTCACAGAATCCCAGCACCAACCGTTCCCCAGCCCCTTCTTCAGCCACAGCGACCAGCAATTCGTTATCGGCGTCCACCTGCCCCGGCCCCAGCACGATCAGCGGCAACCCCGTCGCCTTGAGCACCTTGCGCACGACGGCGCGGGCGCTCTCAGCCGTGTTGGGCTCACCATCAGCGCCGATCAAGCCCAGCTGGAGCAAGATGACGTCGGCACCAGTCTTCTCAGCCGCCTTGGCCCAGTCGGCCGGATCGTTCATACTCTCTCCCCAGGCCTGCATCAGCAAGGGCGACCAGTCGTCCGGCTTACGGTCCTGGATCTCAATCGCGATCACCGGCCTGTTGGGCATCTGGCCCTCAAAATCGAGGAAAGGCATCGATGTTTGGCCGCCGACGGTGATCGTCTTGGTTCGCGTGCCACCATCGGCCGCAGTGGCCCCCAACGTGACCTCACGCACCTGCCCCATCCACTTTTCCTTGAGGATCTCGAGGCTGGTCTCCTTGTCCTCGCTCCAGGGCGGCACCGCCGGGCGCGCCCTCTTGACCACGGGCGCGGCAACTGCGGCTGCCGGCACCGGAGCCATCGGGCCCGGCCCTGCCGGCACTTCCGGCAATGCCGGTGCTACCGGCATTGCGGGCACTCCCGGCATTGCGGGCACGGTCCCCCCCAACTCACGCAGCGCAGCTTCCAACGCGCGACGGAAGCTGCCGATGACGATATCGGCACTGACCTGGGCAATCTGCTGAACGTCGGCCCCTGCCGGCACCTGAACCGCTGCCGGAGCAGGTGTTGGCGCCGGTGCAGCCGCTGGCGCTACCGGCTCAGGCTCGGCTTTTGCCGGAACGGGCTCCGGTTCCTTTGCCGCCTCCGGCTTGGCGGCCGCAGCGGCCGCCGGTGCTGCCACTGGCGCAGGCGCGGGCGCCTCAACCTCAGCCGCCCCCGAGGCCGCCTGCATCACGCCCATATCGAGAACCGGGTGCTGCTTTTCCTTCAGCCACGTCACCAACTCGTCCACCGTGGAGACATTGCGTTCGTCGGCGATGCGATCGATCAGGTCGGGCATCCCCTCGCGCTCCGCCACGACAGCGAGCTCGTCCACCATGCTCTCCTTGAGAAAGCTGGACATCCAGACGATCCGCTTGAACCCGCCGTCAGCCGAGATGAACTTGGGGCTGGTCAGGTAGAACTTGCCGACGCCCATCACGCCAGGCGTCTGCAGGCCACCGCCGGCCAT
>Ga0180431_10010762_pt1 | contig 10119 bp, 6 predicted proteins | sample SS_ome_11_FD_132459 | JGI IMG/M metagenome (GOLD analysis project Ga0180431, IMG submission 132459) | Hypersaline lake sediment archaeal communities from the Salton Sea, California, USA - SS_1_MS_1 metaG | ecosystem: Environmental > Aquatic > Non-marine Saline and Alkaline > Hypersaline >... | reverse complement strand
TTAGGGCCATATCCTTGCGATCCGGGTCGTCGGTACACGCCACCACAGGGGCGTATTCCCTGAAATTCTGTGGCATATAGCTCAGAACTTCTTTGACCCTGTCCAGGGCGGCCTCATCCGAGTCCTCGGCAAAATGGGCCACCCCGCTCTTGGTGTTGTGGGTCATGGCACCCCCCAGTTCCTCGGGGGTCACCTCCTCGGAGGTCACCGCCTTGATCACCTGGGGCCCGGTGATAAACATGTTGCTCGTCTTCTTGACCATGAACACAAAGTCGGTCAGAGCGGGAGAGTACACGGCCCCGCCCGCGCACGGTCCCATAATCACCGATATCTGGGGAATCACGCCGGAGCTCCAGACATTTCGCTTGAAGATCTCCCCGTAACCGCCCAGGCTGGCCGGGCCTTCCTGAATTCTGGCCCCACCGGAGTCGTTCAAGCCCACCACGGGGGCCCCGCTCTTGAGGGCCAAGTCCATGATCTTACATATCTTCTCACCAAAGGCGCCGCTCAAAGACCCCCCAAACACCGTAAAGTCCTGAGCAAAGAGGAAGACTTCCCTTCCATTGATGGTCCCAAAGCCGGTCACCACCCCGTCGCCAGGGATTTTGGTCTTGTCCATCCCGAAATCGTGGCAGCGATGGACTACGAACTTGTCGATCTCCTGGAAGCTGTCCTTATCGAGCAGGTAATCAATACGCTCCCTTGCGGTCTTTTTGCCCTTCTTATGCTGCTGCTCAATGCGTTTCTCACCGCCTCCTGCCTCAGCCTCCTGGTTTCTTCTATCCAGTTCTCTTATTTTGTCTTCTGTCTCCATCTCCACAATCTCTTTGAATCGTTGTTCCCGGGTTGACCACCACGTTTCGAGGACCGTCCCTATTCAAGAACAATCAGAACCGCCTCAGCCTCTACAGCATCCCCTTTGTTACATTTGACCTCTTTAACCGTACCCGAGGCCTCAGCCACGACGGGTAATTCCATTTTCATGGCCTCGAGGATCACCACCTCATCTCCTTCATTAACCGCATCTCCAGCCTTGACCTTTACATCCAGTATTTTTCCCCCCATAGGGTCGATGATCTCGCTCACAGTCCCTACCTCCTCTAGGTTTTTTTGAGAATCAGAGGACCTACACCCCGTGGGCCCCCTTTGAATATTTTTGATCTCTCCCGGCAAAAAACCCGATTTTAAAGGCTTTTTTCCGCGCGAATCATATAACATTGAAGCCACACCCTTTGTCAAGAACAATATTATTCCCTTTAAAGGCTCCAGGGCTCTGGGCAAAAGCCGGTCCACACAAAGGGCACGGGGGCTGTAGAGGAGACAAGGAGACTTCTTGACACAACAGGACAAATTAACTAATCTTGCCTAAATACCCACCTAAACTATAAAAAAGCCATAATGTCCGGTTTGGGATGCCGCCCCTATCCCTTGGCCATAAAGGAATCCAGGGAGGATCGTAAATGCCAGTCTACAAGTGGGTTGGAACGTCAAGGAAAGGCAAGACCCTCAAGGGCGAACTGGAGGCTGCCAACGAAAAAATAGCCCGGGCTCAACTGAAACGGCGCAATCTCCAGATCAAAAAGCTGAAGGCCAAGCCTAAAGACATCTTTGAAAACGTCTCTTTCATGCAGCCCAAGGTGACCAAAAAGGACGTGGTCATCTTTACCAGACAGTTCTCCACCATGATTGATGCGGGTCTTCCCCTTGTCCAAGGCCTCACTATCCTTGCTGAACAAACAGAAAACAAGACCTTCAGGGCCATCCTCAAGCAAATCACCAGGGATGTGGAGGGAGGATCAAGTCTGGGAGAGGCGTTAAGCAAACACCCCAAGATATTTGACGATCTCTACGTCAATCTTGTCTCCGCCGGAGAAGTGGGAGGTATCTTGGATACCATTCTTCAGAGACTGGCGGCTTACATTGAAAAGGCCGAAAAGCTTAAGGGTCAAATTAAAGGGGCCATGACCTATCCTATCGTGGTTATGGCCATAGCCATTCTTGTCATTGCCGTAATTCTCGTGTTTGTAATCCCTGTGTTTGAAGATATGTTTTCCGGCATGGGGGCAGGTCTTCCGGTACCCACCCAGATCGTGGTCAACATGAGCCGTTTTATTAAAGGCAATATCCATTACATGATCGGCGGAATCATCGTGTTTGCTTTTGCATTCAAGAAATACCGGGGTTCGAGTACGGGCAAGAAACAAACAGATAGCGTTGCATTGAAACTGCCCGTCTTTGGCCCCCTTCTCAAGAAGGTGGCCGTTGCCAGATTCACCCGTACTCTGGGCACCATGATCGGCAGCGGCGTTCCCATCCTGGACGGTCTGGAAATTGTGGCAAAGACATCCGGCAACGTGGTCCTGGAAGAGGTCATTTTTGATGTGCGTTCAAGTATTGCTGAAGGGCAAACCATTGCTGACCCCCTGTCGGAAACGGACATATTCCCCAGCATGGTGGTTCAAATGATCTCTGTGGGCGAGGCTACAGGGGCCCTTGATACCATGCTTACCAAAATCGCCGACTTCTACGATGATGAAGTGGATGCGGCCGTGGCCGCCATGACCTCTATGTTGGAACCGCTGCTCATGGTTTTCTTGGGAGGATCCATAGGGGGGCTTGTCGTTGCCATGTACCTGCCCATCTTCAAGATGGCCGCAGCATTAGGATAACTCCGAACATATGGCGGGCTCACAGGCAAAAATCCCTCACGGAGAGCTCTCCGGGCGCTTGCAGACCCTTATGCTCCTGAGGGTCCTCTTCGTTTCTCTCCTCCTGGGCGCCTCCATTTTCATCCAGGTAAAAGAGACAAAAACCTACTTCGGCAATATTCAGACCTCCCACTATCTGCTCATTGCCACGGTCTACTTCCTCACCATCATCTATATCCTCCTGCTCAAGTACTATAAAAACCTTACTTTTCAGGCCCATCTTCAACTCCATCTCGACACCCTATTTGTAACGGCGGTGGTGTATACCACAGGAGGGATAGAGAGCATATTCTCCTCTCTTTATATCCTCTCCATTATCTCTGGGAGCATACTCCTTTACCGTCCCGGCGGCCTGTTGGTGGCCTCCAGCAGCAGTATCCTGTACGGCCTCTTGCTGGACCTCCACTATTTTGGAATGCTCCACCCCCTGGGGAGCCGCTTGAGCTACCCTGAGCAATATCAAAGGGCCTACCTCTTTTATACCATTCTCGTTAATATAGCGGCCTTTTACCTGGTGGCCTACCTGAGCAGTTATCTTTCTGAGCAGGCCAAAAAGAGCCGTGTCGAACTCAGCGCCAAACAGAGGGACATTGACAAGCTGGAAGTCCTTAATGAAAGCATCATCAAGAGTATCCCGTCCGGGCTTATCGTCCTTGACGGGGATGACAGGATTATTCTGTGCAATCCAGCCGCCGAACAGATTTTTGGCATCAAGGTCCACCACGCCACAGGGAGTCACATCCACGAGGTGCTCCCCTTTGTAAAAGATCATCTGACCAAGTTACGCGCGCCCTCTGCGGGTCCTATAAAAAAGCATCCTCCCTTGATGGACTTGCCTTTCACCAGGGCCGAGGGTACAGAGCTTCATCTCCGCCTCTCCCTCTCTCCCTTGCGGCTCCCCTTGGGAGAGGAAAAGGGCCTTATACTCATCTTTCATGATGTGACCCAGGTGAAGCGCATTGAAGAGGAGATGAAAAAAGTGGAAGGCCTGGCATTGATTGGTGAGCTTGCAGCAGGGGTGGCCCATGAGATCCGAAACCCCATGGCCTCAATCAGCGGCTCAATCCAGATGCTGAAAGACGGCCTTGAAGAAGACGACGTGAACACCCGCCTCATGGGCATTATTTCCAGAGAAATCAATCGCCTTAACCATCTGGTAAACGACTTCTTGATCTTCGCCAGGCCCAAGAAGATCAGCGTAAAAAAGTTCAACTTAAACCAGCTCATCCTTGAATCCCTGGAGCTCTTTCAGAACAGCCAGCACTGGGATGGCAAGACAAAGATCATTACCAACTTCAAGGAGGATATAGCCCTTGAATCTGATCCCGAACAAATCAAACAGGTCTTGTGGAACCTCCTGTTGAACGCCTCTGAGGCCATGGCAGAAGGGGGCTCTCTATATGCCTTGACCTACGCGGAGGTCAACGGATCCGAGCCCCATGAAAGAACGGTCAAAATCGTGGTGCGAGATACAGGGACCGGCTTTGATGAAGGCGTAATCCCCCATCTTTTCACCCCCTTTGTCACCACTAAAGAAGGGGGCTCCGGCCTGGGCCTGGCCATTGTGAAGAGGGTTGTAGAGGGCCTTGATGGGACGGTCTTGGGCGGCAATCATCCGGAGGGCGGGGCCGAGGTAACCATATCCTTACCCCAAGTGCCGCCTCAAATGCCTCCTTGCTAGTCGGTTTGTTTCATGATGGTTTTGCTCTCAATATATGAGGTCTCATGGGTCTTGCAAAACAACCCTGGTTCAACCGTATAAGCCGTCCGAGCCGCTATCTTGGCAAGGAAGTCAACGCCATCGTCAAGGACCCAGGCCGGGTCGAGGTCTCGGTGGTGCTGGCTTATCCGGACGTTTACGAAGTGGGCATGTCCCACGTGGGACTAAAAATTCTCTATCACCTCCTCAACAGCCGTCCCTGGCTGGCGGCTGAAAGGGCATTCGCCCCCTGGGTGGATCTTGAGAGAGAAATGAGGGCGAGAAATTTCCCCCTCACCTCCTTGGAAACGGAGCGGCCCCTGGCGAGTTTCGACATGGTGGGATTCAGCCTCCAACATGAACTCTCTTATACCAACGTCCTCAACATGCTGGATCTCTCAGGCATTCCCATTCTGGCAGAAAACAGGCGAACCGGCGACCCTCTCATCATCGCCGGCGGACCCGCCTGTTTTAACCCGGAGCCGGTAGCGGATATATTTGATCTCTTTGTGCTCGGCGACGGAGAGGAAGTGTGCCTTGAGATTTGCCGGGTCCTCAGAAAGAGCCCGCCAAAAAGGGCCAAGGACCGCCGGGAAATCCTCACCAAGCTCTATTGTCTCAGGGGCGTGTATATCCCCGCTTTTTTCACCATACACCAAGGTCTCCAAGGTCCGGTGCATGCCATTGAGCCCCACCTGCCTGATTACAAAAAGGTCAAAAAGGCCCTGCTTCCGGATATAGAGTCTTTTCCCTTCCCGCTGCAACAAATTGTTCCTTATACTGAACTGGTCCATGACCGGCTTACCTTTGAAATCGCTCGGGGCTGCACCCGGGGCTGTCGGTTCTGTCAGGCCGGTATGATCTACCGGCCGGTCAGGGAACGAGGCCTGGAGACCATTCTCCAAGAGACGGAGCGGGCCTTAAAGCTCACCGGCTATGATGACCTCTCCCTCCTCTCCCTGAGCTCTGGTGATTACACCTGTATCGAGGCCCTTCTCGCAGCCCTCATGGACCGACAATCCCTTGATAAAGTGGCTGTAAGCCTCCCCTCTTTGAGGGTCGATACGCTGAATCCGGACCTGATCAAAGAGATAAAGAGGGTCAGGAAGACAGGATTTACTTTGGCACCGGAGGCGGGTAACGAGCGGCTCAGGAGGGTCATCAACAAGGGCCTTACCCATGCGGAAATCCTAGACACGGCCCGGGCCATATATGAGGCGGGATGGAACCTCATCAAGCTCTATTTCATGGTTGGTCTACCCACTGAAGATGAAGGGGACCTCCGTGATATCATAGAACTGGCGAGGCAGTTGGCCGACCTGGCCAAAAAAGGGGGAAAGAAGGCGAAATTGAATCTCAGCGTAAGCACCTTTGTTCCCAAATCCCATACCCCCTTCATGTGGGCCTCCCAGATCACTCTTGAGGAAAGCCGCCGCCGCATCGACCGCATCCGTCAAGGATTGAAGAAAAGCCGGGTACGGGTCAAATGGAATCAACCTGAATTGAGCTGGCTGGAGGGTGTCTTCTCAAGGGGTGACAGACGTCTTAACGGGGCCGTCTTGGAGGCCTGGAGACTCGGGGCCAGGTTTGACGCCTGGGCCGAGCACTTTCGCAGGGACATCTGGGAACAAGCCTTCAGCCGGAGCGGGATTGATCCCCACGACTATTTGCACCGGCAAAGGCCGTTGGATGAGCGGATGCCCTGGGACCACCTGGACTCAGGGGTCAACAAGGCCTTCCTTAAGCAGGAATGGCAAAAGGCCCATCAAGAAAGGCCGACCCCGGATTGTCGTAAGGCGTGCCTTGAATGTGGGGTTTGTGACCACAAAACCGTGGACCCTGTCCTGGCTGAGGCGCATCCCCCCATGAAAAAAGCCCCTTCCGCCCGGCCTTCCTTCAAGGGTCGGCCCACGGATTACCGCCTCACCTTCACCAAATTGGGTCGAGCCAAGTACCTGAGCCACTTGGAACTCGTTCGGCTCTTTATCCGGGCGTTTAGGAGGGCGGGCCTCAATCTTGTCCACTCCAAGGGTTTTCACCCCATGCCCAGAGTGTCATTTGCCTGTGCCTTGCCTGTGGGTACGGAAAGCATATCGGAGACGGTGGATATCCAGATGGCCGGATTCCAAGGGAGTTCAGGCCTAAAAGAACAAATTAACAAGCAGTTACCTTCCGGCATTTCTGTGATAAGGATTGAAGAAATCCCCCCCCGCAAGAGAAAGGAGCGGATAAAGGAAAGCCACTTCCTGATTACCTTGAACGGATTGAAGGTCAAGGAGGAGGCCGTAGCGCTTTTTCGTAAGTCGACCTCTTTCCCTGTAATCAAGGAGAACAGAAAGGGAAGACGCGAGCTTAACGCAAGGCCCCTGGTCAAATCCCTGGAACTCGTCTCACCCAAAAAGATCAGACTGGCCCTGAGGCACACCTCGGGGCCCCATCTGAAGCCGGTCCAGATTATTAAGGAGGTGTTTTCCCTGGACGATCATCAATTGCATTCTCTCAGAATACTCAAAACCGACCAGGTCCTCGCACCTCCCATCCCGGGGTCCGGAGGTCAGCCCCAAAGCCAATGAGGTTGTCATGTCCAGTGAACTCATTATCAATGTAAGGCATTACGAAACCAGAGTGGTCTTAGTTGAAAACGGCGTCGTGGTGGAACTCCATACCGAAAGAAAAACCGGCCAGGAGTTGATGGGAAATATTTACCGGGGAAGGGTCGTGCGGGTGCTCCCAGGGATGCAGGCGGCCTTTGTTTCAATAGGGCTTGACAGGACCGCCTTTCTCTATGTTTCCGATGTATGCAGGGATTTTTCCCCCCTTGAAAAAATGATGCTGGGAAACGGCATGGCCGAGGAAATCTCCACCATGCCCGGTAACGGCCCGACGGCAACCGATCAATCCCAGGCTATCCCTTTTCTCATAGAGGAACTCCTCCATGAGGGCCAGGACCTCATGGTTCAGGTGGCCAAGGAACCCATCGGGAACAAAGGGGCCCGGCTCACCTCACATATCTCCTTGCCCGGCAGGCATCTCGTGCTCATGCCCACGGTAAACCATATTGGGGTCTCCCGCAGGATAGAGGAAAAGGAGGAAAGGGAAAGGCTCAAGGCAATCATCCAGGAAATCAGGCCCGCGGATATCGGTTTTATCGTGAGAACCGTCAGTGAAGGGGCTTCAAAGGAGAAATTGGAAGTTGAAATGGACTTCCTCCTCAAGCTCTGGTCTGATATCCAAGCCAAAATGGAGAGGAGATCCGGTACCGGTCTTCTGTACAAGGACCTGTCCATCTCCTTGAGGGCGGTGAGAGACCTCTTTACCCGGGAAGTGGACCGCCTGATTATTGACTCTAAACAAGATCATGAAAATATTATGGAATTCATCAAAGCATTTGCTTCACAACTGCGCTTTTCCGTGGAGCTTTACGAAGGTCGGGAGCCGATTTTCGACGCCTTTGGCATTGAAATGGAGATTTCCCCCCTCCTGGAAAACAAAATTTGGCTTAAATCGGGGGGGTATATTGTTATTGAAATGACCGAAGCCCTCACAGCCATTGATGTGAACACAGGCAGCTATGTGGGCAAGAGAAATCTGGAAGAAACCATTTTAAAGACAAACCTGGAGGCGGCCAAGGAAATCGCCTACCAGTTGCGGTTCAGAAATATCGGTGGCCTCATCGTGATTGATTTCATTGATATGGAGAAGCGCTCAAATAGGGAGCGCGTATTTATGACCCTGAAGGAGGCCTTGTGTAAAGACAAGGCCAAGACCAATATCCTGCCCGTCTCGGATTTGGGCCTCATCGAGATGACCCGTAAAAGAACCCGGGCCAATCTTAACACCCTGCTCACAGAACCCTGCTTCTATTGTGAAGGAACAGGGGCCCTCAAGTCCAAGACAACCCTGTGTTACGAAATATTCAGAGACTTGGAGCGGGAATGCGCCCTGTCCGAGGAAAGGGGAGACGTCTGTATCCTTGTGAACCCGGAGATAGAGGGCGTCCTTAAGGAGGAAGAACAGGAATCCATTATGGAGCTCGAGAAAAGGTTAGGGAGACGAATTGTTATTATCGGCAAAAAGCATTTTCATCTTGAACAATACGAAATAAGCGTTTAAAAAAAGGGGAATATTTTTTTGAGGTGATTATGGCGCCCGCTTTCGCCAAATCTGCAGGGCTTACAGATGTGGGGCTCAAGAGGGAAGGGAACGAAGATGCCTTCTCGGTGGATGATTCTCTGGGTCTCTATGTGGTCGCCGACGGTATGGGGGGACACCTCGCAGGTGAAGTGGCAAGCGGGATCGCAGTGGACCTGATTAACGAAAGTTTTCGAAGGTGGATCCAGTCAGCAGAAAACGAGCCGGCCTTGTTCGGTCCGGCCGATCCTTCCCTCTCCCGGATCGGGAATTTCATCTTGAGCGGCATCCGTTTGGCCAACAGAGTGATCCATGAGTTGGCCGAGGAGCACGAGCAACATCATGGCATGGGCACCACTGTAAGTGTCTTGGCCGTCCTCCCCCACCTGGTCATTTCCGCAAATGTGGGGGATAGCCGGATCTATCTCATTCGGGACGGGCAGATCGAAAGGTTATCCAAGGATCATACCTTTATCGCCGAACAACTCGAAATGGGGAGCATGACTTACGAAGAAGCCGATAATTCCCCTCTTAAACACGTTCTTACCAGGAATCTGGGTTCCGCCAAGGACGTGGACGCAGAGATCTTTGAGATTATCCCGAGAGAAAACGACCGCTATATCTTATGTAGTGATGGGCTGACAGACCTTGTCTCAGATGATGAAATCCAGGAAATGGCGGAAGGTGAGGACAATCCCCAGTCTCTCTGTCGACATTTCGTTGACGTGGCCCTCTCAAGGGGGGGCCATGACAACACCACTGTGGTCACAGTATTCCTTTCAGGCCTGGGGAGATCAGGGGGAGGACCCGGGCATCAGATAGGAGGGGTTGTGGCCGATGTCTTGGCCCGGTTCCGAAGACTATTTGGGTTCCATTCATAAACGACCGAAGACGCCCATCCTCCTGAAAGGCTTTTTCGAGGGGCTTTATTCGGAAAACCCGGCTCCTGAAATGATTTCAGATTGCCATTGCATATGCCTATAACCTATTATATGAAAAAGGGTCTACTGAGGGGGATGCGTTATGGCCAAGCTTATTCTGATCTTTAACAAGCAGGTAATAAAAGAATTTCCCTTGGAAAAAGACAGCTTCACCATCGGCCGAAAACCCGAGAATGACATCCAAATCGACAATCTCGCTGTATCAGGTTACCATGCCAAGATAGACAAGGTGGGAGACCATTTTGTGTTGACAGACCTCCAGAGCACCAACGGCACCTTTGTGGGAGATAAACAGGTGGTTTCCCACAAGCTCAAGCACGGAGACAAAATCAGCATAGGGAAACACCTCCTCCTCTTTGTGGCATCTGAAAAACAAGGCGAGGACGCCGTAAAAGAGGTCGAAAAGGGGGAGCTTGACAAAACCATGATCCTGGATACGGCCAAGCAGCGAGACCTCCTCGCCAAACAGGAAGCCAAACAGGAAGCCGCTCCAGCCCCCAAAAAACCTGAGAAGATAGGGGTACTCAGCTTCCTGGACGGCTCCAAGGAGGGTGAGATCGAATTAATAAAAAAGCTTACCCGTATCGGGAAGTCTGACAACTCTGAAGTGAAACTCTCCGGATTGATGATGGGCGCAACT
>Ga0180431_10010761_pt1 | contig 10121 bp, 8 predicted proteins | sample SS_ome_11_FD_132459 | JGI IMG/M metagenome (GOLD analysis project Ga0180431, IMG submission 132459) | Hypersaline lake sediment archaeal communities from the Salton Sea, California, USA - SS_1_MS_1 metaG | ecosystem: Environmental > Aquatic > Non-marine Saline and Alkaline > Hypersaline >... | reverse complement strand
TTTTGCGCCTGCTGGATCTGGAGCTGCTTCTTTTGATACTCCTGCCCCAGCATGACCCCTTGCGTCATGCCAGCAGCTCCAGCGCCCATTACCTGTGCAGCGGCTACAAGCCCAGAGGGGCCATGCTCGATGATGTTTGCCATATCAGAAAGTCCCGTTAGCTTGCGGAGGTCCGTACATTTCGCTCGGGTTAAACCCTTGGCCCATCATGCTTTGCATCATGAACATCTTGCTTAGTTCGCCCATCATCCCGGCAACCGCGCCTCCGACGTTCGCCTGAACGTGCTGGTTGGCCATTTCGATCTGGCTCATTTGCCCGTACATGGCCGGGTACAGGTTGGCTAGGTTGCTGTACGCACTCCCGAGGGCCTGACCGCGCGAGGCAAACAGGTTGGAATACATGCCAGCCGTGGCCTCGTCAATTTGCGCCAAACCCAGGTTGGTCTGGTCGGCAATCGCCCGGCGCTGCCCAAGGGCCTGAGTGCTGCTGTAAAGGCCGCGCGACATCATGGCTGCGTCTGACGCCCCCATCATTGCGCGCTCGCGCTGAAGCAGCCTAGCCTGCGCCGTCTGGCCCATGCCGCCAACGCTTTTGATCGCATCGGCGTAGCCCGACTGGATGGAGCTGATGCCTTTTAGCTGTGCAGACTCGGCGCGCTCCAGCCCTTGCTGGATGAAAGCCATTGCGCGGCGCTGCTGCTCCAAGACGGCCTTTTGCTGCTTCTTAGCCGCCTGATTGCCAAAAATGCCGCCAGCCACACTGCCAAGAACGTTGGCTCCAATCGCAAGCGTGAACGGATCCATTATCGCCTACCATCCTCCAGCGCGCCGCTGGTGCGAAGCTCGTCAACTAGCTTGTTGTATGCAATGACAATCTGAAAAGGATCTGCGCCCTCGCCTAGCTTGTCTACGCGGCGCGCAGGGGTCACCCGTAGACGCCCGAGCGCGTCCCGCTCTACCCCGGTTCCAAGGTTCAGGTGGCTTGCCTGCGCCGCCTGAGCGTTCCGATACAGCCTGGGATCGTTGGCCCCCAGGCTCTTGCTCACTCGGCCCTGACCGACCGGCACGTTTCCTTTGCGTCTCATGGCTACATTCTGCGGGCTCCAGCGACCCGGGCACGCGCGAAAAGGGTTTGGAGAGCCCATTTCTCACCAATCGCGCCATTGGTAAGCCGGACCCAAATCTGGTTAGCCAGCGCGCTGATCACCAAGTCGCCTTGGTATCCAGGGCCAACGTAGTGTCGGAAGACAGGGTTGTCGCCGCCCTGGAAGTCGGGGATCGGAGCGGTGTAGACCTCAAGCCACACGCCGCCGTATCCGGGCTTGCCCACCAGGACCGGCTCCAGGGCCGTAAACAGCACCTGCTCGGCGTCAGCGGGCGTTAGAGGCCCCAGGATGACCTCGCTCTCGATGCGCTTAGAGCCGTCGTTCAAAGCGGCCTCGTCCTCGACCCGGAGCATCCCGTCCTGGCACCCGATGACCACGCCTCGGTCCCCCGGCTCGTCCCCGTCCCAAATGGTCACACAGGTCGGGGAAATCGTTTCGTCCGACCACTCATCCATCCACCAGCCGCCTGCTTTGGCGTCCCACCAGAACGACTCGATAACGCGGGGGCCAGTCACCTTGGGCACGACGTAGACATGCAGCCCCTTTTGCCGGAAGCTCCAGGCCATGCGGACATCGTAAATCGACAGGTCCAGGTTCTGCATCCGGCGCTCAATCCAGCCTTCGGTCAGCAGGTTGACAGACCCCGAGGGGTCAATACGCCAAATGCCGGTGTTGATGCCTTTGACGTAAACCTCGCCAGACGGACCGACTGCGTAGGCGTCGCCAAACGCAATGCCCTCAAGCTGGCTGATGTTGTCGATCTGGCCCTGCCCGCCGGGGTCACCCGTCAGGCGCGTGAACGACCGGTCGCCGCCGATGTAAAGGAGGTCGTCCCTTGCCGGGATCAAGCAGTTGACTAGATCGTTTGCCCGAAAGTGCAGGTTGCCCGTGCTGTTGCCGCTAAACGCAGACAGCGGCGTCAGGATGTCAGGAGCGGTATCCCAATCGTTAGCATCGCCCCGCGCCGACATGTGCAGGTTGTGCGGGTCCTCGTCTGTCCTGGCCAGCACAATCCGGTCGCCGTACACGCAGGCAAGCTTGGCACCCTTTGGGATTTTGCCTTTACCTTCCGCCCTCCACTCTTCGACCAGCTCTTTCTTGGGGTCGTAAACGACGTAATTTAGACCGTCGAGCCCGTACAGCTTTTGCCGGTACACCCACAGCTTGACGAACGGGCTAGTGCGGTTGAACCTAGCCGCGCCGCCAGGGGCGTAGTAGGGAGCAGAGTCGCGCGTGGTCGTGTAAAGGCCACCGTTGGCCACCGCAACATGCGTCGTGCGGCGCGGACCAGGGTTGTCGGTAATCCGGAAGGTACGCTTTAGCTGTTGATATTTGACTACGGTGTCTTGGCCTTCGCCTGGAGCGTCCAGGCCGACGTACAGGTTTTCTGCGGTGCCCTGTTTGTCCGGGTTCAGCAGCATCAACGGGTACTGCGGGTCAACCGCAATGCACACCGGCTTGCCGTTTTGGGGCGTATACTCGTAGAGCGTTTCTCCCTCTTCTCCAATAGCCAGAAGGCCCCATTCGCGAAAAGGCAACTGAATTAGCTCGCTGCCAGAGGCAACAGAATACACCGCTGTTTCAGGGTAGCTCGACAACGACCATCGCGCAGCATTAGCTACGTTAACAAACAGTCGTTTGTTAAACACCTTGCGGCGCAGTTGAATGACCGGGTTGCTTGAAGCGTTAGTGTAAACGCTGGCGGAAAACAGCGCGTTAGGCACGGTAGCGGCGTGCGCTACGCCAACTGCGCCATTGGCGTTAACGGCTGCTGCGCAGTTATTAGCCGTTTCAAACCTGTCCGCGCCAATTACAAAGTTGGCGAACGTAGCTCCAGAGGTAGGCGCACCCGTAGTTGCGATATACCCAAAGGTAGACCCAAAAATCTCCCCAATGCCTAAGATGTCGTTAGGAGGCGCAATCAGGTTTGCCGTTAGTTCGACTTCAACAACGTCTGGCGTGTTGTCTCCCTTGTAGTATTGAGGCCAATACAGGTTGTTTTGCGCGTCCATCGCCAGGCCGAGGACGGGTTGCGTATCAGTTTGCGTGTCGGACTCGTACTCCCAAACGTTGTCTCCGGTTACGCGCACCGCATTGCCAAGATCGCGCACCTTTTTGGCAACGACTCTGCTTTCGCCTTCTTTGCGCCCAACTGCGCACAGGTATCCGTCTACACCAGACACAACGCCAAGGCCATGTCCGTTGCCGTCAATGGCCCAGCGAACTACGCCGTCAGAGCCAACTTTGCCCAGAATTTCCTTTTCGCTTTGAAGCGCTGCTGCGGTGTCGCCCGCAATGACGCCGCCTGCCGCAGCACGACCGACAGGATAAACGTCTTGGACGCCCGAACCACCAGGCGGGTTATGCCGCGCGAATGGGTGAACGTTTTGAAACCCGCCACTGGGGGTTACAGCTCCGGTTGCAGAAGTCGGCAGGACATCCTGGCATCCCCATTTGTACGCAAGGTAGCCCTCCATGCGCTCGATTTCCGAGGCAGCGTTCGTATATCCAATCGGGTCGGTTACATAATTTGCGCCAGAAACATCTGTCCATTGGCGGGCATTAGTCGAGTCAATGTCTCTAGCGTCGCCGCTATCCTCGACATAGCCCACCGCGTCCAGGTTCGGAAAAGACTCGTTTGACGTTTTGCCGTTGATTGTAATGGCCTCGCATAGCGATCCGCGCCATGCGTACATATTGCTAAACGAGGTAACCCATTGCCGGTCGGTGCTCATGCCGAACACAGACTCAGTTCGGCGCAGCTCGGATCTCAGCCCGGTCGCCAAATTTTCGTCAATGTGAAAGGTGTCAATGACTCGGCCATTGACGCGAAACTCGCAACTGTTGAACGGCGTTCCACGGTTGTTTTCTTTGTTAATCGCAATGCAAACAATGGCAATGCCTTTATCGTTGCCTACTTGCTTTGCTTCTGCCGCGCCCCAGGCAGTAGTCAATGCCTGTTCGGTTGCCGTGTCCGCAGATGCAATAACGTGCGCAGCATGAGAGCCTTTATGCGTATACCATAGGTATCCCGTGCTGCTTGAAGTCCCAACGCGCGCGCCACGCCCAATAAAAAGCGTCAGCTTGCCCGAAGTTGACGGCAAGAAGAACTTAGTCGTGCCTACGCCATCCGTGTCCTCAAGGTCACACGCAGCGGTCAAATCGGCGCTATCAATATTGTGCAGTAGCGCAATTTCAAACCCGCTGACAGCCTTGTGATGCCAGATGACCTCTCTGTTTTCGCTAGGCTCAACTCGGATAACCATGAACATTGCAAACGACATATCATCCGATCCTGGGATCGGCTGCCGGTTGCGGTCCATGACACCGTCTTTGTCAGGGCCGTCGTCAGACGGTGCCGCTAGGTTGGGCGACGACTTTGGGCCGTAGTTGTCGTAATACTGTCCAAAAAATAGTCCGCTACCTACGGCGTTAAGGATCTTCCAACTGTTTTTACCGCGACCCAGCGGTTCTTGAAACCAATCCCAGTCGTCAACGTTGGCTCCGCTAATGCCAAACTTGTCTTGTTTGCCGTACAGCTTATCCGGCCCATTAAAGCGCAAGCTAGGCTTCAAACCAGCGCCGCGTGCGCGATACACGGGCATCATAAAGGTTTGATTGCCAGTATCGCCCTTGTGCCAACCAGGATAACCCGCTCTATCAGCCGCATTGTCTGTAGGCGCGTAATAGCTATAGGTAGGGTCCGGTAGCGCCATCCAGGGCTCGGCCTGCTCTACAGGTAGCTCCGTGTGTAGCCAGCGCCGATCTTTGACCGTCTTGACGCGATCTCCAGTTACATAATCCTGGAGCGTTTCGGCATCAATCCACCAATGCAGCCGCCAACTAGCGCCCAAACCAGAGACGTCTTCAATTTCATGGGGCGACCATTGGACGTTAATGGCCTGCCAGGTTTCGCCAACGTCTTCGGGCTGATTGCGGTACGGGTTAGCAGCCGAAGCAAACAGCACTTCACCAGACTCAGCAAACGCGAGGCACGACACCGGGCGAGGCAATGCAGTTTCATACGCAACCGTGGGCTCGCTTGCGTAAAGCTGAGAAAGAACGGCTACGTTTTCCGTTTCTTCTACGTCACTGAGCGCGTAGAAACGGGCTACCGCGATTTGCCCCGCAAACACGGCAAAATCCCTAATGCCCCATAGGCCAGACCAGCGCCACGCAATATCAAACTGGTCGTCCTCTAGGGCTTCGAACTTGATAAGGGTTGACGCCTCTCCAGCAGGCGAAGACACGGCGACGTAAACGTTGCCTTCGTAGTCCGTGCCAATGCGTCGGACCGGTTTTTCAATGCCTGTAGCGTAATAGGTTTGCCGCCCTACCTCTTCGCCATCAGGGCCGTATTTGATGAACGAGCCAGCATCGCTTAGGGCGTACAGGTTGCCGTAGCGGTCTACATGAACAGCTACGATGTTTTGATCGCCACTAATGCCAGCAGACCAAACCGGCTGGATCGTGCTTGCGTTCGGCCCTTGGTAGATCAGCTTCGGGTCGTCGTAGGTGATCGTTGCCGCTGCCTCGACGCGACCTGGCATGGCCGAAGCCAACAGGTCGGTATACCCAGCCCGTTGGGCAATCTGGACTCGCCCGCTGCCCGGGTCTAGCGGGCGCACGTTTAGCGCTTTCGGAGTAGTCCCTTGAGGCTGATCAGCCTCGCCCAAGTCCTCGCTAATGCCGTTGATCGGAGGAACAATCCGAATACGCTGGTTCATGCCGGGTCCGAAACGCTGTTATCCCACCAACCGGTATCAAGCCTCACAACATCCGCAGCGCCGCCCTCCAGGACGCCCATTTCGGGCTGGAGAGCGCCGTCCATGTCTTTCATGCGCATTAGGAAGCTGGACTGCTCCAGGGCTTCTAGGCGCACCTCAAGATCCGCGCCGTCTCGGTGGTAGTACGCTTCCGCGTACAGCCGCACCAGACGCCTCACCAGCGGAGACAGCTCATCCGTGACGTACAGGTACTGCGTGTCCGGGTTGCTGCCCGTGCCGCGAGGCATGAGCTTGGCCCGGTAGCGCATACGGAATACGTCAGCTTGCGTAGTCGCCGGACGCGGATACAGCGACACCGCCATTACGGGACGACCACCAGTTGCCGGTTCCCGGTACTCTACGGCACCGTAGTAACCGCCGGAGAAGTCCTGGTCGTCGTCGTCCGCCGCCCTGAACTCAGTCAGGCGCGCCGGGTCCGTCCATTTAAACCAGTTGATTAAGCCCTGGTCGTAATGGAGTGCCAGGACATCGCGCGTATCCTCCGGGAGCACGATGTAGTCCTGGTTTGCAGTAAGGGAAAGCGATACCTCTGGCCGCACCATCGACCGCCAGGGGCTCATCGTGTTGAAATACTCCAGCGCCTGCGTAATGATCGACATATCGGAGATTTCCGAACGCGAGTTTTGCGCACCAGACGCCAGGCGAATTTCGCCCAGGAGATCGGAGACGGTCAGAGGCATCGCTTGTAGTTAGTTGTTACGGCAGGGTGACTTGCCGGCCCATAACCCAGAAAGGAACAACATTAAGTTGCCAAGTTCCCCCATTGGGAATAGATGCACCGGCCTCTACGGCAATGCCCGCAAACCTATTATTGCTCGGAGCAGCGGCTGTACTGCGCAGTTTTGCATTGGGGGCATTGTAAAAGGCGAGCTTGTCGCCAACTGCAATACTGGCTGCACCACCACTTGTGTTAACAATGTTCGTTTTCATAATGGGAGCCACCTGAATTCGGCCTTTGCCGTTCGCAGGAATGTCTTCGAGGCAAACGCCCCATACATTCCCCTCGTCAATTTGCGTTCCGCTGCACAGCAGGCCAGTACTCCAAACCGAAAAGTCGGTCAATTCGTAGGAAGGATCCGTCGTAGCGGCTCCAGAATTTAGAACATCAATGGTAACTACATCGCCAACACTTCGCGCCTGAGCCACGTTGTTATAGAACTCTACAACAACCGCTTGAGGCGGATGAAAACCGCGAGGCAGGCTAAGTGCGATTTGTTCTAGGTCGTACATCTTAAGGCGCGGTGGGATAAGTAAAGCACAGCTTCCAAACAGACAGCACCCGAACATAAGTAGGCACATCGGTCGCTAGGCCGCTTACATTGTCAAGTAGGATGCCAGCAACGTAATCGCCAGAGCCCGGGTTAATGTTGAAGTAGCTTTTGCCGTCGGTGAAATAAACTTTATCGCCAGCATCGGCATCATCGTCAGTACCGTCGTCATCGGTCCCAACTGCCGCATATTGAATGTAGCCCGGGCACATTTGCCACTTACCTTCCTCTCCAGAAGCAATGTCCTCTAGAGCTACGACGACCGGAACGCCGTAGTCGAGTTCGGTGTCGGCCAGGGCCACGACGTTGCCATAGGCAGAGTTGCTAGTACCGGGCTCCCACGAAGTAGTGGCGACATTGGTCCCAAGCAGGTCTAGGGTGCCTAGATGCCCTTTGGTCACATCCCCGCCAGTAAGGTTGTAGCACAGGGCCGTAACTTCCTGCGGCGGTTGAAATCCAACGGGGTTTCCTAGAGCGATTTGTTCAAACTGGTACATCTTCTGTTCTCCTACGCGGAAGGGATACCGGGGTAAACAATGCCCTGCCTGCGAAGGTCGCGGCAGAAGTTGTTGTGCCAGCTATCAATCGGGATAATGTTGGTCGTCGCCTGGTTGCTCGGCTTCTTCACATCCAGGTAGGTAAAGAATCGCTCGGTGTGAGTGATCTTGTGAAGAGTCGAGAAATCAAGGAAGTGATAACGAGCGCCAGCATTCGTCGAACCATCCGGCCCAACAAGGTTGGTGTTATTGGTGTCGCTCCACAGACCGTAGCTGGTTTCATCGCCAAGATCCTGAGCTTCGGCGGTCGGGTAGATTTCCGCCGTCTCCAGAGCGTTGACGCGCTCTAGTTGGATGCCGTCAAATTGAGCCCCGTACTTGGGGTCGTCAGGACCGTGACGGAACCAGTCTTGATTAGTCCTCAGGGCCTCTTTGAAATCAAGGATGCCTTGTTTCTGGGTAACGATGACCTGCGGACGAGTCGTAGGATCGGTGTATTCCGCCCCCATGGCAGGCATCTGATCGTAGTTGAGATCCATCATGATCTCATCCATCGCTTCAAACAGGTGCTTGCCGGTACTGATCGATCCGATTTCATCATATGCAACGCGAGCGTTGTCCCAGGACGAGTAGGTATTCTTGTTAATGCCCTGAACAAGTCCCGTGGCGTCGTAATCAGCGTACAGGCCGTTCGGAAGCTCGTTGGAGAACAGCGCAAGCGACTGCACCTGGCGGCCACCCTGAAGCTCCATCTCGTTGTAGTTCGGCACGGTCCACAGCTCGTCTTCCATGCCGTGAATCAGGCTGGTGACACCGCGCATGTTGATTTTCTTGCGCATGTCAATAAACGCCTGAATACGAACGTCGCTGCGGTATTGCCCGCCAGTCTCGTTGTTCAGCATCACCTCCTGGTCGGTGTAGGCAATGTGATCAAGCGAGAAGCGCCAGTAGCACTGGTAGTCTTCGGTGACCTGCGGGTTCACCCAAGACATTTTCTCGCCAGGCTTGTACGAGGTATAGGTGCTGCTTTCGCGGATCATCACATCGCCACGGATGCTCGAACCGCCTTGGCACATCTTGACGCCGGGGCCGCCGCTAACGAGGTACTTGAGGAAGTACGAGTTGCGGGTAATCAGGTTTTGCAGGCCCTGCGCGCCGCCAATGTCGGCGGGGCCAGTAGCCAGCAGGAAGTCGGTAAACAGATCCATTTTAGTTAGTTCGAGTTAGTTGTTAGAAGAGTCCAGCGGCTCGGCGTGCCGCGCTATCGCTGCCGGTTTCCAACCGCGCCTGAAGGTAAGCGCGAGCGCGCTCGTCGTTGCTCATAGAGGAGTTTTCAGACGACGAGCGACGGTTCGGAACGGGCATAGACGGCGGCTCGCTGGCCATCGAAGCGGACCCGGTATCAAAACCAAGCACCTCTTGAGCAGCGCGCTTGATCGTGCGCATGTAACGCTCAAAGGGCGTGGTGGCTTCGTCGTGCTGCATGATCGGAGCGATCTCTTGCATGGTTTTAGACACCTTTGACCAAGCCACCGGGTCCTGAAGCTGGGGGTATTCGTTGCCCAGCTCCCTCCGAGCGACGTACTGCATCATGTCGTTGTGGATGGCAAGCTGCTGGTCGAACACCTCCTGCATACGCAGTTCGTTGAACTCAACCAGTTTGCCAACGACGTTTTGCATCGCCTCGGGAATCCCCTCGTACAGATACTCGTCAATGGGTTGCAGGGCTTCCGACAGATCGGGCAGTTTGGCGTCCTGCTTCTTCGAGGGTTGCGCGACGGGTTCGTCGCCCTCCTCGCTGTCGTCGCCCTCCTCCGGGGACGGCTTTCCGCTTTCCAGGGCCTCAATGCGCTTCATCAGCTCATCCCGCCAGTTGCCAGCGCGGTCTTGATCAGCCTGCGCTTCTGCAAGCACAGCCGCTTGATCAAGGATTTGCTGGTCTGACAGGCTGCCAATAACTTCTTTGCTGAGTTTGGCGCGTTGCAGCACCTGCTTGGCCTTGTCCAAGTCGGGCGACTCGGCCTTGGCCTCGGCAGGCGCTTGCTCTTTCTTGCCGTAAAGGCGTTCTTCGGTACTAGGAGCCTGATGCTGACTAAGCATCTGCTCAAGGATTTGGGTTTCGCTCTGCGCCTCTGCGGGCGCTTGCGCTTCAGTCGTTTGCGTTTCTTCGCTCATTCGTCAAATCCCGCCTGCATACCGGCGTCTTCCATGCGCTTTCCAAAGTCGCGCGCAGAGGCTCGGCTGTAAAACAGCGGTCGTCCCTTGGCGTCGCGTCCGTCAGCGTAGCGCGTAATGGGGTCTTTTTTGCGGATCTGGTAATTGCGAAACAAGCCGTCGTATTTGACGCAGATTTCGTGCTGCTCACCGCCCGATCCGCTAGGAAGGCGGCGCAGAACGCGCTTGTTCCACTTGTAAGTATCTCCGACGTAGGGCACATCATCCATGGTGGCGTGCTCCACCAGG
>Ga0180431_10010757_pt1 | contig 10123 bp, 11 predicted proteins | sample SS_ome_11_FD_132459 | JGI IMG/M metagenome (GOLD analysis project Ga0180431, IMG submission 132459) | Hypersaline lake sediment archaeal communities from the Salton Sea, California, USA - SS_1_MS_1 metaG | ecosystem: Environmental > Aquatic > Non-marine Saline and Alkaline > Hypersaline >... | reverse complement strand
CTGTTGCAGGACCAACTTCGCCCTTTGGGTCTTCCGCGGCATATTGATTCCCTCCAATCGCTTTGGAACCAATATACCACGAAAGCCTATCTATGTAAACTAGTTAACGGAACGTTATACTAGTTTCCGCCCTCGTTCTCCAGGATAACCCTCGCCCTGGCTAGTTGCGCCTCCACTTGGACCGGTGAAGTGCCCCCCAGGCTGTCCCGGGCAGCCACAGAGGTATCGACGGTAATGGAGTAGACGTCCTCGTCAAACAGCGAGGAGAAGCTCCTGTAGTCACTCAGCTCAAGCTCGTCAAGGGCCTTGCTCTGCTGGATAGCGTAGGCCACCAGCTCACCCACCGCCGAGTACGCCTCCCTGAAGGGCAGCCCCTTGCGGCCCAGGTAGTCCGCCAGATCGGTCGCCAGGCAGTAGCTCTCTCCGGCCGCCCGGGCAGTTCGGTCCGGGTTGACACGCATTGTGTTCACCATTCCCGCGGTCACATCCAGCGTGGCCAGCAGCGTGTCCACCGTGTCAAACAGCCCCTCTTTGTCCTCCTGGAGGTCCCGGTTGTAGGAGAGAGGAAGCGATTTCATTACAGTCAGGATGCCCATCAGGTTGCCGTAGACGCGCCCCACCTTACCCCTGGCCAACTCCGCCACATCGGGGTTCTTCTTCTGCGGCATCATGCTCGACCCCGTGGCATAGGCATCATCCATCTCCACGAACCCGAACTCCGCCGAAGACCACAGTGTCAACTCCTCCGCCAGGCGTGACAGGTGCATCATCGCCACTGCGGCAGCCGATTCATACTCGATCACGAAATCCCTGTCTGACACCGCGTCGATGCTGTTCTGCCCCACCTTGCTGAAGCAGAGCTCTGCGGCCAGGAAGTCGCGGTCGATGGGATAGGGCACACCGGCCAGAGCACCGCTGCCAAGCGGCAGGACATCAGTGCGTGCCAGGCAGTCCTTGAATCTGCCTACGTCCCTCTCAAACATCTCGAAATAGGCCAGCAGGTGGTGTGCCAGGAGCACCGGCTGGGCCCTCTGCAGGTGCGTGTAGCCGGGCATGACCACGTCCTTGTTGGCCTCCGCTACGTGAACGATGGCCCGTTGCAGACCCCGCAGTCCCCCGATGGTCTGGCCTATGGCCTCCTTGACGAACATGCGCATGTCCACGGCAACCTGATCGTTCCTGGACCGGGCCGTGTGGAGCTTCCCCGCTACAGGGCCGATCTTCTCTGTCAGCCGGGCCTCGATACTCATATGTATGTCTTCCAACTCGGTCCTGAAAACGAACTTCCCTTCTTCGATCTCCTGTCTGATGGAGACCAACCCCATGACGATGAGCTCGGCGTTCTTGTCGGATATGATGCCCTGCCTGGCCAGCATCCTGGCGTGGGCAATGCTGCCAGCGATGTCGCTCCTGTACAGGCGCTGGTCGAAAGCTATGGAACCTGTGTACTCCTGGACCAGCTCCTCTGCGTCCTTGCTGAAGCGACTGCGCAACGGTTTCATGTCTTCCCTCTAGCTAAGTCCCAATATTCCCATATGTCAACGTCGTTTGGCAAGGAGGTCTGACACCGACCTGCGCTCCCTCGAGTCCAGAAACCAGGATTTGGAACAGAAGTCGGGAACACCCCAGCCACCCTCGCCTTGACAGCGGCATATCATCTATGCATACTTATGCATACAAAAGCGCATATTGCACAGGGGGATTTGTGAGAACAACGCTGAACATGAACGACGAACTGGTCGAGAGAGCAGCCAGCCTGACAGGCATCAAAGAGAAGACCTCGCTGGTCAGGCTTGGCCTCGAGGCACTCATAGCCAGGGAAAGCGGCAGGAGACTCGCCGAACTGGGGGGCACGCAGAAGAAACTGACCAGGACACGGCGCAGAAGAGCCACAGAGGTCTAACATGGTCCTTGTTGACACTTCAATATGGGTAGCACATCTCCGGCACGGTCGCGTTGGTCTTGAAGCGCTGTTGTACGAAGGGCACGCTGTCTGCCATCCATTCGTAATAGGTGAGTTGGCTTGCGGGAATCTCAAGAACAGGGCCGAGACACTCTATCTTCTCCAGGCCATTCCTTCGGCAACACTCGCAGAGCATGGAGAAGTGATGCAGTTCATAGAAAGCCACAGCCTGATGGGGAAAGGGCTGGGGTATATCGACGTGCACCTGCTCGCTTCGGCCATCCTGAGCAGGACTCCGCTCTGGACACTCGACAAGAGATTAAGGCAGGTCTCTTCAGAGCTGGGGTTGGCATACTGACCTTCACGGTAAGGTAACAGCTCAATCCAGCGGGAACGGTAGCTGCTGTTCCCTGTACTCGATTATCCTCCTCTCGGCCAGTTGCACGTACTTCTCCTCCACGTCGTAGCCGATATAGTGCCGCCCCGCCTTCAAGGCGGCAATGCAGGCAGTGCCGGCGCCACAGAAGGGATCAAGCACAACCTCGCCCTCGAACGTATACAACTGGATCAACCGGTACGGCAGCTCCACGGGGAAGGGGGCCGGGTGGCCCACCTTTCGCGCCGACTCCGCAGGGAAAGCCCACACGCTCTTGGTGAACTCCAGGAAATCGTCCCTGCCGATGGTGCTCGGCCGGTCCTTAGGCTTCTTCCGATCAAAGGCCTCCCTGGAGAACACCAGTATGTACTCGTGGATATCCCTGAGTATGGGATTGGCCGCCGAGAGCCAGGTGCCCCAGGCGGTGGACGAAGCGGCACTTGAAGCCTTGTTCCAGATGATCTCTCCCCGCATCAGGTAGCCGATATCGAGCATGTCCTGGATTATGTAGCTGTGCAGCGGGATATAGGGCTTCCTGCCCAGGTTGGCCACGTTCACACAGGCCCGGCCGCCAGTGACCAGCTTCCTGTAGGTCTCGGCGAACACCCTCTTCAGGAGGCCGCGGTATTCATCGAGTGAAAGGTCATCATCATATTCCTTGGTGACGTTGTAGGGCGGCGACGTGACCATGAGATGAACGCTGGAGTCGGGGATTTCCTCCATGCGTTCACTGCTCTTGCAGTACACCCTGTCCAGGAGCGACAGGTCAACCCCATTGTCGATATAGACGTCCGGGCGTTCGGCCATCCGGCCGTCGTACAGCCTGCTGTTGTAGAACCTGGTGGAATCGTGAGCGACCCTGCCAGGAGTCCCGAAGGGGCTGGTCTCGGTACCTCTCCTGCTGGCAGACCCAGCCGCGATGCTGCGCCTCCTTCGATCTTCAGGCCCGCGATCACCTTCTCCCACAGTCACCACCTGGAGCTTTGTCCCTGTTCGCAGAGGTTCCGGTACAGCCAGGGCCAATCGGGGGCCGACCTGATGGCCTTGGTCAGTTGCATGCTGGCCATGCGGTACTTGCGCATGTCACGATACTCCACCGCCTCCTCCAGGTGCCGCCGCGATTCATCGGGGTTGGGCTTCTTGCTCAGCCCTTCCTCCACCTGCTCCCGCTCGATCTCAGCATGGGCCCTGAGCTTCCGGCCGCACTTAAGCTCCTCCACCGCATCGAAGGCCTGGATCGCCTTCTCGTTCTCGCCGAGATACATGTAGGCCTCACCCAGCATCAGGTGGGCCTCACCGTAATTTGGCCTCAGCCTGATGGCCTCCTTCAGCTCTTCGACGGCGAGCTTCGCCGAGTCAGCCAGCCTGAACTTGCCGTTGAAGCCCCGTGTCACAGCCAGCAGAGGCGCCGCCGCGTAGGCCCGCCCTAACTGGCAGTGGAAAACGGGGTTGGAGGGCTCGTACTTCAGGGCCTCCTTGAGGTGCCAGATGGCCAGGGCCAGATCGAAGTCCTTCTTCTTGCGATTGCGATAGTGCAGGGCGTCACGGTAGTGCTTGTCCGCCTCGGTAAGAGGTCCCTGTCGCCGTTTGAGCAGCCACATCACTCGTTACGGCGGCCTGTCAGGACAGGTCGCCGCCCCCCTCCTCCGGCTGCACCTGGGCCTGCACCCGGGTCGTCAGGCCCCAGAGCTGGATGAAGCCGGGAGCTGCGCTGTGGTCGAAGGCGTCTCCCTCGTCGTAGGTGGCCAGATCATGGCGGTAGAGGGAGGAAGTTGACTTTCGCCCCACCACCCGGCAGTTCCCCCTGTGCAGCTTCAAGCGGACTGTGCCCGTTACATGGCGTTGAGAGCTATTCACAAAGGCGGCCAGGTCGCGCCGCAGCCCACTGTACCACAACCCGTTGTACACGAGGTCGGAGTACTCGGCGGACACCCTCTCCTTGAACCTCAACTGGTCCCTGGAAAGGGTCATGGCCTCCAGGGCCTTGTGCGCCATGACCAGCACGGTGCCCGCCGGCGCCTCGTATATCTCCCTGGACTTGATGCCCACCAACCTGTCCTCGATGTGGTCGATCCTTCCCACGCCGTGCAGTCCTGCCACGCGGTTCAACTCTAATACGAGGCTCACGCCGTCCAGCCTCTGCCCATCGAGAGAAATAGGCAGTCCTTTCTCGAAGCCAATCTCGACATAGGCTGGCTGCTCCGGGGTCTCCTCAGGGGAGGCCGTCCAGGCAAACACGTCGCGCGGCGGCTCGACCCAGGGGTCCTCCAGCACCCCGCACTCGATACTGCGCCCCCACAGGTTCTCATCTATGGAATAGGGGCTGGCCGAGGTAATGGGCACAGGGATGCCGTGCTTGTCGGCATAGGCGATCGTCTCCTCACGGGTCATACCCCACTCCCGAGCAGGGGCAATCACCTTGAGGTCCGGCGCCAGCGCGGCGACGGCCACGTCGAACCTCACCTGGTCGTTGCCCTTTCCCGTGCAGCCGTGGGCCACGGCTGTGGCACCTTCCTGCCGGGCCGCCTCCACCAGCAGCTTCGCCATCAAGGGCCGGGACAGCGCAGTGGCCAGAGGGTAAACGCCCTGGTACACAGCGTTGGCCTTCAAAGCCGGAAACACAAATCCGTTGAGAAAGGCCTCCCTGGCATCGGCCACCAGCGCCTTGACCGCCCCCACCGCGAGGGCCTTCTGGCGGGTCCCTTCCAGGTCCCGGTCACCAGCTACGTCCACAGTCAGGGTGATGACGTCGCTGCCATACGTCTCCTTCATCCACCGGATGGCCACCGAAGTGTCCAGACCACCGCTATAGGCAAGTACCGTCTTATCTGACATGTCGCACCTCTGTCTATTACCACATCCTCCGGCATCATGTGCTGAACTTCTCCCGCAGGAAGGAGACGATCCGGGGGCCGACCCCAGGGTGATCCCAGGTGTATGTATGGCCTGGCGCCTTGAGATAGCGGATGACAGCCTTGAACCCCCCTTCGGCAGGAGGGGAGACAGAAGGCAGACGTCTCCAGTTCGCCCTGAAAAGCGTCCACAGGAAACGCGCCACACCGCCGCGTCTCACCATGTCCGGCATAACACCGTTGTCAGGGAGCACCAGGCTCCTCGGCCCAACGGGTTCAGTATACCAGAAAGGTATTGAAGCCTGAATGCTGTACAGGCGAGGCTCGCTCTCGCTGAGACCCATCACCTCGTTGCACATCACGCCCCCAAAGCAGCGGCCGGTGAGGATGATCCTGAGCCAGGCATTGAACCCGGCGAGAAAGGCCATCTTTGCAGCCAGTTCCCGTGCCTTGCGTGCGTAGTTGTGCCTCAGGTCCCCCAGCTCGTCCAGGAAACCGCCGAACCCCGCCTCCGCCCGCACGTGCTCCACCATCATCGACCGGTAGCCCATGCCTCCCAGTTCCTCTCTGACGCCACTCATTACGGTCGGCCACTCGGGATCGTCAGCCATTGCCGCCCCACCAAAGCCACCGGTGTTATAGACCAGCAGGAAGTCCACGCCCGTGCTCTTCAGACACAGGTCTGTGACCTCATCTGCAAAGGCGTCAGCGCGGCCGCCCGGCCCGGGGAACAGAAACGCCCCCAACCTGCCAGCGTTCTCCCTCAAACAGACAGGATCATCGACCGCAAGGTCCAGCGAATCGAGTTGTTCCCTGAAGTTCATATGCCGGGACTTCAAGAGGGGCCAATCCGACGCCACGACGCCATCACACCGGGAGGCAAGACTTGCACCATATCAAGAAGGACCAGGCACTCACAGACTATCTGAACTGAGGCCCGTGGCACGAGCCGCGCATCTCCGCTATGCGCAGGTACTCGGACCACAGTCACGATCGTGCTGTGTCTCTTCCCACCCCCAGGCCGGCCAGGGCGTCATCCAGAATCCCCACCGCCTCGTCCACCTCCGCTTCGCCTATCACCAGCGGGGGCATAAGCCGCACGGCGTTGGGTTTCACCGAGTTGACCAGCAGCCCTCGCTCCAGGCAGGCATCGAGGACCCCGGCGGCAATGTCGCTGTCGAACTGGACCGCCACCAGCAGCCCACGGCCCCTCAACTCTACGATGGCATCGTGCCTCGCCTTGAGCTCCGCCAGCCTCCGCATGAGATAGGTGCCGGTTCGGAGCGCGTTGCCGCATACGTCGTTGTCAACGATGTACTTCAGGGCCGCGTGGGCCGCGGCGCAGGCCAGCGGATTGCCGCCGAAGGTGGAACCATGGTCGCCGGCCTCGAAGACGCAGGCACTCTCCTTGGCCATGAGCGCCCCGATGGGGACCCCGCTTCCCAGCCCCTTGGCCAGGGTTACCACATCGGGCTCGATCCCATAGAGCTGATACCCGAAAAGGGCGCCCAGCCGCCCAATCCCTGTCTGGACCTCGTCCAGGATGAGCAGAAGGCCGTGCCGGTCGCACCAGAGCCTCACCTGTCGCAGGTACTCCTCCGATGGGACATTCACACCGCCTTCCCCCTGTATGGCCTCCACCATCACCGCACAGGTCCGCTCCGTTGTCACTTCCTCTATGGCCTTGATATCGTCGTACTTCACGTTGACGAAGCCACCAGGGACAGGGACATAGGGCTCCTGGAACTTGTGCTGGCCCGTGGCCGCCACCATGGCCAGCGTGCGGCCATGGAAGGAATTGAAGGTGGTGATCACCTCGTAGGCGCCATGGCGGTGGACCCTGCCGTACTTGCGGGCCAGCTTGATGGCCCCCTCGTTGGCCTCGGTGCCGCTGTTGCACAGGAAGACGCGGTCAAGACAACTATTCTCCACCAATAGCTGCGCCAGTTGCACCTGCGGCACGGTGTAGAACTGGTTCGAGGTGTGGATGAGAGTGCCGGCCTGCTCAGCCAGCGCCGCAGACACCACGGGGTGGCAGTGGCCCAGGCTGTTCACCGCCCAGCCTGCGGTGAAGTCCAGGTACTCCCGTCCCTCGTCATCCCACACTCTGGCTCCCTTGCCGCGGACCAGGGTCACGGGGACACGCTTGACGATCTGCATATAGTATCGGCGTTCCACTTCCTGCCAGTCCAACGTCATTCCCTCCGGGCGCTTCTCAGGCAATGGTCGTGCCTCCGGCCTGACCCTCCATCTCGTTCAGCAAAGCATGTGGGACCCTGCCATCGATGATTCTGGTGGCACTCACGGTGGAAAGGGCCCGGAGGCACGCCTCTATCTTGGGTATCATGCCACCGGAGGCAACGCCGCCGGCCACCATGGTCTTGGCTTCTTCCGGCGACATGTAGCTTACCAGCGCCCCCGAAGCATCGGACACGCCGGCCACGTTCGTGAGGAAGACCAACCTGTCAGCGGAGAGCGCTGCGGCGATCTCACCGGCGACCGTGTCAGCGTTCAGATTGAGCACAGGCCGATCTTCCTCCGCGGCCTCCGAAGCAGTCCCGAGGCCAAGGGGAGCGATGACAGGAATGTATCCCGCCCTCATCGTGGCCTCCAGCAGCCTGGTGTTGACCTTCACCACCTCCCCGACGTAGCCCATGTCAGGGTCCTGCATCTCCGCCTCGAAGAGCCCGCCGTCTATGCCCGTTAGACCCAGGGCCCGACCGCCACGCGATTCCAGCGCCGCCACCAGCTCCTTGTTCACCAGGCCTGCAAGTACGGCAATAACCACCTCCAGCGTTTTGGCGTCCGTGACCCTGCGGCCCCGGACGAAGCTCACCGGTACGTTCAGTCTCTCCAGCCACTGTGTCACCACGTTGCCGCCGCCGTGGACGACCACCGGCAGGTCTCCTCTTCCCTGGATTGACACCAGGTCATCCAGGGCGGTGTCATGGTTGCCCAGGGTGCTTCCGCCTATTTTGACAACAATGACTCTGTTCATGCCTTTCCCACCACTGCCCGGCTTTCGAAATCCAGCTAAGAATATCAGAAGGCGTGCCTGTTATCAATGAGCCTGCGCTTGGCCATTCGCTCTCTTGAAAAAAGGAGTTTGGAGGAATACAATGTTCCAGCAATGTTCCAGTGAATTCCAGGGAGGTGAGCCATGCCCAACATCTTTATTCCTGACGACGTATATGACCAATTGGGACGCAGAGCAAGACCCTTCGAAAGCCCTGGAGACGTAATCAAGCGGCTCTTGGATTTGACGAAAGGAGAAGAGATGCAGCGGCCAGGCAGCTACAGATCAGGAAAGCCTCGACTCCATACCCTCAGAGGGGCTGTCATCAACAGGTGGGAGAATGAAGCCAAGCCAACGTGGGACTTGAACAGGACGATACAAGTCTGCAAGGAGGAGGACGACAAATTCCGCCGTAAGGGCGAGAACCCAACCCCTAAGTTCCGTGAGGGCCGCGACCGGCGCGACGAATACTATGTCAGTACCTGGGTGTCCGGATGTCACTTCCCTTGGCTGAACCCAAGAATGAAACCCTAGAATCAGGGAGGTCTGAGAGAGTGACATTGCGAACGGAAGCCACCGACATGTTCGAGAGAGCCGTAAAGTGGTTGGCGCAACACTATTCCTCTTACCACTTCTTCACCGAACGGGATATAGAGTGGACGCTCCAACTGCACCTGCTGCAAGAAATCAAGGAGAGGAAGCTGGACCTGGCAGTCTTCGAGAAGCACAGAATGCCTAACAGAAAGCAGGTTGACTTAGCTGTGGTTGAGCATGCCACAGGCTCTGTGCTCTGTGTAGTGGAATTGAAGTATGAGCCGGACCACGCCAGAGGCGATATCTTCCCAGGGAAGTTTCCAAAGATCTTTTGGAATTCACGTAAGAACCACGGAGTGATTCAAGATATCGATCGCATAGGCACGTTCGTGGAGAGCGGTGCCTGCGAAGTAGGTTACTGCCTGTTCATCGACGAAGGAAGATATCATCGGGAGAGAGGAGAACCGAAGAACAGCATGTGGGTTGACTGGGGTAGAAGCCCCTATTCGGAGAGTACTGTGGCAGCGCTGTTGTTCAAACAAGAGGGATAACCATCAACTTACTGAGCCATGCATAATGAATGCAATAAACGCAAGCGTCTGCTCACTCACAGCAGGTTTGCATTCTTTGTGCAGGCGTCAGTAAGAGTGTCTTGCTGTCATGCTGTCATGCTGGTGGGAAGCATACCCATTTTGGGCGCCAATCCTTAGTGAGTGTCAGGTCCTCGAAGAGTCGCCTCAGGAGACCCGACCTCCCCAGCAAAGACTTCAGCATCCCGATCTATCGGGACGGTCATCAACAACACACATGTGTCCCCCAAGTCAACGCTTATGAGACACCCCCCACCGTGGCAAACCTGTAGTGTGGTGTCCCCATCCCGAGTTCGTAGGGTGGGTAGAGTCCCGCACAGTGAAAGGACGCTGAAGCTGTGATCACGCCAGCGGGACGAAACCCACCAGGCAAGGTACCATATGCAGAAATGCGTGGGCAGTCGGGAAGCACCTGCACCATTGGGTGCAAGACGTCGTGCCCGTGGCATAACGCTGGCACTGGGGATAGCGTAATGGTGGGTTTCGTCCCTATGGCTGATCGCGATTGTGTCGCCTGGTGATGACCTCGGGACTCTACCCACCCTACAGACTACGTTGCCGCCGCCGTGGACAACCACCGGCAGGTCTCCTTCTCCCTGGAGTGATACCAGGTCATCCAGGCCGGTGTCGTGATCACCCAGGATACTTCCACCTATCTTGACCACAACGACTCTGTTCGTGTCTCTCCCACCACTGCCCGGCTTTCGAATCCAGCTAAGTAATTGTCAGGAAATAAGTATTGCAATCCGAGGGCATTTCGTGGTATACTTGGAGCATGGATACAAAGAACATAGAGGCAAGTCTGATCAAACAGCGATTCGAGTTTCTGGCAGGCTTTCTCGATGAGCGACT
>Ga0180431_10010756_pt1 | contig 10124 bp, 9 predicted proteins | sample SS_ome_11_FD_132459 | JGI IMG/M metagenome (GOLD analysis project Ga0180431, IMG submission 132459) | Hypersaline lake sediment archaeal communities from the Salton Sea, California, USA - SS_1_MS_1 metaG | ecosystem: Environmental > Aquatic > Non-marine Saline and Alkaline > Hypersaline >... | reverse complement strand
GCTACCAGCGCCGGGTTGAAGATGTTCTGGCCCAGCCCGCCGAACAGGTGCTTGCCGAGCAGCATCGCCACCAGCGCGCCGATCAGAACCAGCCACCACGGCGATGTGGCCGGCAGGTTCAGCGCCAGCAGCACTCCGGTCACCACCGCGCTGCCGTCCAGCGACATGCTCATCGCCTTGCGGGCATCGATGCGCAGCCTGAGTAGTACGTATTCGAAGACCACGCAGCCGATCGTCGCGCCGACGATCACCAGCAGCGCCCGCAGCCCGAAGAACCAGCAGGCGGCCAGCATCGCGGGCGCCAGCGACAGCACCACCGTCCACATTACGTGCGGCACCTGCTCGCTGCCCAGCGCGTGCGGGCTCGACCTCAGTACCGCCGATTCAACCTTCACGTCAGCCAATACAACCCCCTAACTCTTCGCCGCCTCGGCTTCCTGTTGTTTCTGCTTCGCCTGCGCGCGCCGGCGCATCCGGTTCAGTTCCCACTTCGCCAGCCTGATCCAGTGAACCAGGCGGCGGTTGCTGGGGCAGATGTAGGCGCAGGTGCCGCATTCGATGCAGTCCAGCGCGTCGGTGGCTTCCTCGAAGCGGCCACGCATCGCCAGGCCCATCAGCTCCGTCGGCACGAGACCCATCGGGCAGCCGGCCACGCAGCGCCCGCAGCGGATACAGGGATCTTCCTCGGGCAGCCGGACTTCATCCGGCGCGAGGAACAGGATGCCGCTGGTGGCCTTGGTGGTCGGCTCCGTGATGTCGCTGGTGGCACGGCCCATCATCGGCCCGCCCATCACCACCTCGGCGACGTCACCCTTCAGCCCGCCGCAGAAGTCGAGCAGCGTTTTGACGCTGGTGCCCATCGGCACCAGCACGTTCTGCGGACGGGCCACCGCGTGGCCCGAGACGGTCACCAGCCGCCGCATCAGCGGACGGTCGTACTGCAGCGCCTCGTATACGGCCGCGGCGGTCGCGACGTTCTGCACCACGACGCCGACGCTGAAGGGCAGCTTGCCCGGCGGGACGCGGCGGCCGACCGCGGCTTCGATCAACTGCTTCTCCGAGCCCTGTGGATAGCGCGTTCTGCAGCGCAGGATCTCGATGCCGGGCAGTCCCTCGGCGGCCGCGCTCATCACCGCGAACGACTGCGGCTTGTTGTCCTCGATCCCGATGTAAGCGCGCTCGATGCCGGCCGACTTCATCAGCGCCCGCGTACCCTCCAGCACCTGCACGGGATGATTGCGCATCAGGCAGTCGTCGGCGGTCAGGTAGGGTTCGCACTCCGCGCCGTTGATGATCAGCACGTCGAGAGTGACGCCCGGCGGCGGGCTGAGCTTGACGTGCGTCGGAAACGCCGCGCCGCCCATGCCCACCAGTCCGGCATCCTTGATCTTGTCGATGATCTGTTTGGCCTCAAGGCCAGCCAGATCGAGCGGCGGCGGGTTGTGCTCATAGCCGACCACCGGCTCGGCGTCGTCGGCGGGCTTGATCACCACCGACGGGCTGTTGACCGGTCCGATGTGGACCTTGTCCTGCGAGCGCACCACGCCCTTGAGGGGCGTATGGATGTTGGCGGAGACGAACCCGCCGGCCTCGGCGATCAGCTGGCCGGCCTTCACCTCATCGCGGTTCTTGACCACCGCCTTGGCCGGGGCGCCGAGGTGCTGACTCAGTGCGATCACCAGCTGCTCGGGATTGGGCAGGACGCTGTAGGTACTGGGATCACACAGCTCCTTGTGCTCCGGCGGATGCGTGCCGCCGCGTCTGAAGGTCGCTCCCCTGCCACTCATCACTGCGCCTCCTCACCGGTCTGGCTACCGGCGATCTCCGCCGGATCGTGTTCGGCCGCCTTTGACGCCGGGTCGAGCGCGGCCAGTTTGGCCTTGAATCCCGCCTCGATCTTGGGCAGCCGCTTGGCGTATTCCGGATCATTCTCGGCCTTGGCCCGGGCATCGTCCAATGCCTGCTGGATCTTCTGCCGCTTGGCCTCCAGCTCCGGATCGACCGCCGGTGCCGCGCCCGGCGGCGGACCAAGCTCCTCCAGTTTCTTAAGGAAGCCCGCTTCGATCTTGGGTAGTTTCTTGGCGTACTCGGGATCGGCGGCCGCCTTGGCGCGGGCGTCGTCCAGTCCCTGCTGGAACTTGGCGCGCTTGGCGGCGGTCTCGGGGTCTTCACCGCCGGCCGCCAACTCCGCCTGCCGCTGCTTCTCGGCCTCGGCCTTCTCGCGGGCGCGCTCCGTCCACAGCGCCTCGGCGATGGTGTCGAAGCCCTGCTTCAGGTCCTCCTCGGTGACCATGAACTCCGCCAGATCACGGACCTTGATGAGGTGGCGCGGGCAGGCCACCACGCACTCGTAGCACTGCGTGCACTTCTCGTAGTTGATTTCCGCCAGGTTGTCATTGAACCAGATCGCGTCGCTGGGGCAGACCTTGACGCATTTCTGGCAGCCGATGCAGCCGATCTCGCAGACCTTGCTGACCACCTTGCCGCTGTCCAGGCTCTTGCAGGGGATGAACACCTGCCGCCCCTTGGGGATCATCACGATCAGCTCGCGCGGGCAGGCCTCCACGCACTTGCCGCAGGCCACGCAGTTCTCGGGGATGATCCGCGCGACGTGGTTGTAGATCTCGATCGCGTCGAACGCGCAGGCTTCGACACAGGTTCCCATCCCGATGCAGCCGTAGGAGCAGACGCGGTCGACCTGGCCCACCAGATGGGCGGCCCGGCAGTCGTTGATGCCTTGATACAGGCCGTTGAAGCTGGCGCTGCTCTGCAGGCCCTCGCACATCACGTGCGCGACAACCGGTTCCGCATCCGCCAGCTGTTTTCCCAGCAGCCGCGCGATCTCGGCCATCGCGTCCTGGCTGCAGACCGGACAGGTGCCGTCCTCGCCGGCTACCAGGGCCTCGGCGAAGGCCTTGCAGCCCGCCTTGCCACAGCCACCGCAGTTGGCGCCGGGCAATAGCTCCTCGACCTGACCGATGCGCGGGTCCTCGTAGACGTAGAACTTCTTGGCCGCCAGGAGCAGTGCCAGAGAAAGGAGCAGCCCCAGGCCGCCCATCACGCCCGCCGGTATCAATACTTCGATCATAAGCTCACTCGATCTTGTCCAGATGTATCTCGAGTCCACCGTCCCTGGATGCCACCTTGTACAGGTGCACGAACGCCAGGCTGATTCCGATCCCCGCCGCGACGCCGATCAGGCTGCCGATGTTGCCGTCGATGCCCAGAAAGGCCTCGGCCACCGCGAAGCCGGCGAACGAACCCACCAGCACCAGGAGCGCCGGGATCAGGTAGAGCACAAATGACGCTCTTACCACCGCCGCCGCGAAGGTGGTGATCCGTACCCGGTCCCCGACGCTGAACCCGCTCGCTTGCACTTCCAGCTGCCGGCCACCGAGTTCCGCTACGTGGCAGGACTGCCGTGTCTGACAGGCGTCACAGGCGGTCGGAGTGGCGACCTCGACCACCACCACCGATTCCCGAACTGCCACAACGCGTCCCTCGCAGGAGGACTGGGCACGCTCGGCGCCCGCGCCGTCTGGCGCCTGGTCATCCGGATTCCGTCTGCTCATGGCTGCTCGGTCCAGTTCCATGCGCCTCATGTTGTCTCAGCGCACCGGCAGCGCGCACCGCAGGGACTGATCAGCTGAGACGGGAACCGGCGCCAGTAGAATACCACCACCCGCGCCGCCGTTCAAGGTATGTGCATATCCGAATGCGATCCGCGCTGGGCAGGCTTTGTCGCCGCTGGCGAGGACACGCTAAGGCGTTTGCCGACGGCTGTCGAGGAAGGTCTGCAGGATGGCGGCGGCGGCCTGAGCGTCCACGGCTGCCCGCGGGCGTTTGCCGCCCCTGTGGGCTTCGCGGTCCCGGGCCAGCGCCTCGGCTGTCGTGAAGCGTTCATCGACGAAATGCAGTTCGCAGCCGAGTTCAGCGGCGAGCGTGGTGCCCAGCTCGCGGGCGCGGACGGCGGCCTCGCCTTCGCCGCCGTGCTGGTCCAGTGGCAGGCCGACCACCAGGCCGGCCAGCTGGCGCTGGCCCAGCGCTGCCCGGAGGCGGGTGGCAAGTGTGTGACGCGGTTCGGTGGGTAGTACAGATAAAGGCAGGGCCAGCGTGGCGCTGGTATCGGCGACGGCCAGTCCGCAACGCACAATGCCGGGATCAAGACCGAGCCATTGAGTGTCTATCTCACTGGTGGGTGGTTTCAGGTTGCACATCGGTATGCTGGAGGATAATATTACACCGGTGGCCCCGAACCTTAGCGAGGTGGCAGTGGCAGCGAGGCTAATCAGTGCATGGCTGTTGGTGACGGCGCTGCTGGCTGCTGGCTGCGGTGGTGGCGGGGGGCACGTCGACCTCGCTGCCGATGGCCTTGGTGACGCTCTTCCCAGTGTTGATGAGCTTACGCGCGGCACTTCGGGGCTGATGCACGTCAGCGGTGAGGACTACGTCCGCCAGCACGGGGGCCAGGTGGAGAACACCGACCTGGTCCTGACCTACGTGCCGCCCGAACTGGTCGGTGGGGGCCCGACCGGACCGGGGCCGGAGACGCACCTGGCTTATGCGGTCTACGCAATCGACGGCGCCGCCGAACAGCCGCTGACCCTGGAAGTCAAGGTTGGTTACGACAACGAGGCTGTGTACTGGCTGGGCTTCGCGGACTGGCAGGGCCGGACGTGGAACTTCTCAGATGGCTATCATTACGGCTCCGTGCTGACGGGGATCGAGGATTTGCCTGGCGGCGCCGAGCGGTTTGTATCGCCCGAGGGCCGGGTCGCCCTGGCGGTGGTGCTGCTGGATGAGAACGTTCCCCTCAGGATTCACTTCGTCGAAGTCACCACAGCCACCGAGGTCCAGGACCTGACGGCCAGCACGGACCGCTGGGACGGTGTTCATCTGACCTGGGAAGGCGACGACAACGCCGACGGCTACCACCTGTACCGGCGCCCGACGATCATTCCGGATGATGCCTGGGAGCAGGTGACCGATGATCCGATCAGTGGGTTCGCCGAGGAGTACCTGGACACCACCGCCCTGGGGGGGCTCGAGTACGAGTACCGGCTTTCGGTCGGTTTCTGGCGACTGGTGCAGGGCCTGCCGCGCTGGTTCTGGAGCGAGGGGACAACGACGATCGGCAAGCGCCACCTGTCTCATCTGAACGTCGATCTCACGGCCTACTGGCCGGCAAACATGTACAAGTACCTGGCTTTCTTCCAGACGCCCACCGCTGCGCCGCAGACGATCAGCGCGCAGCAGACCACCAGCTATCCGCCGGGCGACGGGTGGATCGCCTACAGCGAGGCGACCGAGGGCTTTGGCGGTATCGAACTGGGTTCGCTCGAGCAGTTCGGCAGCCCGTTCACGCTCTACCAGGAAGAGGATCTCGACAACCAGACTCTGTGCATGCTGTACAGCAACAGCGCGGGTCTGTTCAGCCATGTGGCGACGATCACGCCCGAGGGCGAAGCGGCCTGGGAGACACCGGTCACCGTCCGTGAGGCCGGCCCGCACCTGCTGGGCGTCATCCGCATGCCGCGCCGGATCGGTGCCGTCACCTGGAATCAGACTCTCGGCCGCATCGAACTGGTCGACAGCATCGACATGATGGGGCGCGACTGGTATCCGTTCGATCCCGACGGCATCGCCTGGCACGTGGTGGGTGAACGGGTCCCGGATGGCAATCTGGATCTGCGCTACTTCGGTGGTGGCGAGCGGATCACCTATCGCGAGCGCGACACCGGTGAGATTGTCTGCTACGAACGTGAAGGAACGTGGAAGGACATCTCCCCGGGCATCGTCTGCGGACCGGGTCCGACCAGCCGGGTCGTTATCAACGGCTTCGGTCTGCCCGGCTACGCCATCATCTACCTGACGCCGGACGGCAAGCGGATCAAGATGCTGCGTCAGAACAACACCGGAGACTGGCTGACCTTCGAGATCGTGGACCTGGTGATCGCCAAGGGGGAGTCGACGATCAGCGAGTTCGCATTGCTGACCAGCGATGAAGTGTCCTGGCAGAACTACCTGGCCTACGTGCTGGACGGCGAGCTCTACGTGCGCTACACGGAGTACGCCTCCTTCGCCAGTTTCGACAATCCGGCGCTGGTGGACGATGCCCCCGGGATACATGATCTTCGGGTCATCAGGCTCGGCTCAGGTGAGAACTGGACCAGTCTGAAGTTCGTCACCTACCTCAGCGACGGACCGGGTGGCCAGCAGCGCCTCAACTTCCGGGACATGGACATCGCCCGCCTGCCGCAGTAGTGTCGCCGGCAGCGGGTTTTCACGATCTGCCGATCCGCTTTCTCACACGTGAACCGTGAAGCGTTCGCCCTTGCGCAGGTCGAGGCAAAATGCGCTCAGCAGCCGCGCGATCTTCTCAAGATCCTTGAGATCGACGGTCTCGACCGGGCTGTGCATATAGCGCTGGGCCAGGCTGACCACCGCCGTGGGGATGCCGGCGCGCGTGCGGAAGATGCTGTCGCCGTCGGTGCCCGTCCAGCCGGGCGCGGCCTCGTGCTGCAGATTGATCCTGAGGCGCCGCGCCAGCCTGGTCAGGCGCTCGACCACCACCGGGTGGCAGGCGCTGCCGTGGGCCAGCACCGGGCCCTGGCCGATCTTGTGCTCGCCCCACTTCTTCTTGTCGCTGTGGGGATGGTCCACGCTCTGGGTAACGTCGACGGCCAGCGCCACGTGCGGATCGATGCGGAAGGAGCCCATGCGGGCTCCGTGGCCGCCGATCTCCTCCTGGACGGTGGCCAGCGCCACCACCTTGGCCTTGAGCTTGTCGCGTTTGGCCGCGCAGCGGCGCAGACCCTCGGCGGCGGCCCAGATGCCGATCTTGTTGTCCAGGCCGCGGCTGGCCAGCAGCTCGTTCTGCAACTCCAGCGGTCCGTAGTCGAGGATCATCGGATCGCCGACGCGCACGTGCTGCTCGGCTTCCTTCTTGTTCCTGGCGCCGATATCAACATAGATGTGCTCGCCGAACTTATAGCGCGCGATCTCGGTGCCGCCCGTCGCCGGATGCTGCAGGTGCGGGGGCTGCGCGCCGATCACGCCCGCAAGCGGCCCGTCCTTGGTGAAGATCTTGACACGCATGCTGGGCAGGATCTTGGCGTCGTAGCCACCCAGGCTGGCGACCCACAGGAAGCCCTCGTCGTCGATGTAGGTCACCATCAATCCGATCTCGTCGGCGTGGCCGGTCAGCAGAGCCGTGGGATCGCCGTCCGGGTTGAGTACGGCGAAGCCGTTGCCGTAGCTGTCGGTGAAAACCTCGTCGGCATATGGCTTCAGGTAGTCGCACCAGGCCTTGACCGCCGGGCCCTCAAAGCCGGTCGGCGCGGGGCGCTCGATCAGGTCGAGCAGGAACTGCTTGGCGTCCTTGTCCATGGCGGGCTATTGTAGCGCCTGCGGGGCATGTCCGGGCTTGTCTGCAACGGCCTCGCCAAACTCCGCCGGCGGTCGCCTGCCGGCGTGCCACAGCACTGCGCCGGCTGCCGCCATCAGCACGATCACCACGACGCGGTAGGCATCGGGTTTCTCCGGAGCGGTGTTGGCGACGAACCAGAGCAGGAAGATGCACACGACGTACATGGTGCAGGTGCCCATGTGCCACATGAAGCCCTCTTTGCGGCGCAGCAGCACCAGCCACTGGACGAGCATCGCCAGCAGCACTGCCAGTGCCAGCCAGGAGCCCAGGACGGGTCCGTAGTACGTCCAGTTGCGGCTGATCAGGAAGTAGGTCCCCGGCAGCAGGTGCGGAACGAGGTTCAGCACCTCAAAGGCCGCGAGCGGGAGGATCAGCAGCCCCAGCGTCCAGCCCAGGGACTGCCGGATGACGTTCGAGCGTACGGCGGCATAGATGGCTGAGGGCGGGTAGGCGACGAGCAACTCAGGTGGCACCGTCAGGTGCAGCGAATGGTGGATCGCGGCGGCGGCGGCGCCAAAGACCGCCAGCAGGGCGCTGAACGGCTGCGAGATGAGCGCGGGCTCGAGGAAGCCTCCGGGCGAGCCGTACCACGGCCGGGGTGGCCCGCCTCAACCCCCGCCGGGGCAGCCGATGCCGAAGGCGCTGAGCACGTTCCAGCCGGTGGCGACGGCCAGCAGCAGCACCGGCAGCCAGACCGCGGCGATCAGCAGCAGCGCCGGCCAGCGGTAGCGCCGCCACCAGTCGTGCTGCCTGGCCGCCAGCTGGCGCCGCAGTGGCGCAAGCCCGCTGTCAGCCCGCCGTCGCACAGTTGGGATTGTACCCCCATCTCAGGAGCCGCCGCGCCACTGCTACTGCTCCCAGCTCAGCGTGGTGTAGTCGAAGGTCTCGATCTCGTCGACCAGCTGCTGGATCCTGCCGCCAAACGCCTGCTGCTCGAGCAGGGTGTCATCATGCAGCTTCTCGAGGTAGATCAGTGAGAAGCTGCCGCTGCCGGTCAGCAGACTCTCCGCGTACAGTGGCCAGTACTGGCGGGGGGGCAGCTGGCCCGCCAGATACAGCGTGGACGGGCTGCCGATAGCTCTGAGCTTGGCTCGCAGCCGGTCCTTCTTTGCCTCCAACTCGTCCAACGCCTTGCGCGCCTCCACGCTGAGAGGCTCGGGCCACTGATCTTTGACAGCCTGAAGTGGCAGGACGATCAGCACGCAGCCGAGCAGGGCCTGGATCAGGGTGGTTCCTTCTGCGCTGCCAAAACGGCATCCAAACGTGTGGAGTTCGTCCAGAGCGGCCAGGTCCTGGCGTTCAATCGCCTCGGCGATCAGCAGCTTGGCTGTGTCCTTGACCATGATGAAGTCGGGGAGCGCCAGCATGAGGGAATGCTCGCACAATCTGCCGCTGACGAGCTTGTCGTTCAGTGGCCGGCCGGCGCGCATGCCGCCCCATAGTTCGTCGAAGGGGAATCCGGTCAAGGACGTGTTGCGAGGCGCTGCATTGCCCTGACGAAGCTTGTCCACGGCGGCATCGTAGTTACCGCGCTCGGTCTCATACATCGCTGCGTAGTAGTAAGGCAGTGCTTCGTCCGGCGCAGCGGCGAACAGCTCGGAGAGCAGCAGCTTGTACTCGGTGCCGCGGTACTGGTCCACTGCCGCTCGGCGCGCCTGCAGGTACGGTGCCTTGGTCTCGTCGCGATGTTGCGGTGGAGTGACCGCCACATACTGATTCGTCGCCTCTCGCCAGGCCCGGTCGCAGGCGCGCAGCAGTCGCAGCAGCACTGCACCGTCGACCGCGCCGCGGCGCCGCGCCTCTTCCAGGTAGCGGGCACGTGGATCGAGATCGACTTCCGCCCACTCGCTGGAATAGCCTTCCGTCGAGCACCTCGCGAAGTGGTAGCAGAGCATCCAGTAGCGTGGATCGTCCCCGAATTCCACCTCCCATTCGGCGAGCACGCCCTCACAGATACCTCGGGCATCCGTGGGCATGCCCCACGGGGACAGCGCTGGATCACTCTTGCTGGCGGCGATCGTGCCAAGGAGCCTGTCCAGCAAAGGATCGCCGGTGGAGGCGCTCGGCGGAACAGCGGTGTAGACCGTCACCAGCAGCGCGCACCAGGCGAGGACGGGCGCCACGATCAGCGCCAACCAGACGCCGCGCCCCTCCGCCAGCCAGGGCTGCCTTGCAGCTGCATGGGCGTCGGGGCTGCCGCTATCCCGCTCCCGGCTGCTGTGCTGAGTGTCCGCCACTACTCCCCCTTCAGCCCCCACTTGCGGCGGCGGATGGCGTCGCGGGCGAACTCGGCGCAGCCCCAGAGCAGGATCAGCTGCATTGCCAGCAGGATGCCCATCTGCCACCAGCTGCCTGTGATTTCGGGATCGGCATGGTGGCTGAAGGACGCCAGCGAGGTTGCCTCCGCGGGCATCGGCGCGATGACAGCAAGGCACTGCAGCACCCAGGCAAAACCTACGGTGATCGGCTCCATCCAGAACAGCAGGTCATCACCGAGCGCGAAGGCTCCGAAGACCAGCATGGCGATGGCGGCCAGCACCAGCGGGAACGCCCAGGCCAGGGCTGCGCGCATCCAGTCCAGCCGCCGCGCCAGATAGAGCAGCAGCCCGACGGTCAGCACCGTCAGCGTGCCGTACATGACGGCGGCCATCGCGTCGAACTCCTCGCCCTGCATGCCGCGGGAGGCGAATACGGC
>Ga0180431_10010754_pt1 | contig 10125 bp, 15 predicted proteins | sample SS_ome_11_FD_132459 | JGI IMG/M metagenome (GOLD analysis project Ga0180431, IMG submission 132459) | Hypersaline lake sediment archaeal communities from the Salton Sea, California, USA - SS_1_MS_1 metaG | ecosystem: Environmental > Aquatic > Non-marine Saline and Alkaline > Hypersaline >... | reverse complement strand
TTAGATAACCTTTGAGTTCCCCAGGTCTATGCCCTTGGGGGTTATCCTGAGGTTATGGCCAACCTTCGGGTCGAAGGAGGTGTATCGCATCTTGTGTATCTCTATTATCCTCTTCGGCTTCTCTTCCACGTCCAGGAAGGTGAAGTGCAGGACGCCGTCGGCCTCGAAGGCCTCCCCGTTGCCGGTGTCTATCTCCCCGTCCCTGGTCTCACAAAGGAGAAGGGTGCATCCCATGGTCTTGAGGGACCTGACGAGGTCTGACAGCTTCACCCTGTAGTCCTTGTCGCTCTGGGAGAATACCAGGAGCTTGTTGACGTCGTCTATAACGAGCCTGTCTATCTTGGGGTACTTGGAGATTATGTGCACGAACTTCTTCATGCTTATGTTCTCTCCCAGGGATATGTCCTCCACCAGGAGGGTCTTGTCTATGTGCTTGGAGATGTCCTTCATGGACTCTATGCCCTTGGCCGCCCTCAGTATTTCCTCCTTGCTCTCGTTGAGGGATATGTAGCAGCATTTCTCCTTCTTCCTGGCGCCCTCCAGGAGGTAGTTCAGGCTGAACAGGGTCTTGCCGCCCCCAGGGCCGCCTGAAACCAGTATCACTGTACTTGAGGGGAAGCCCCCCTCTATCAGCTTGTCCATCCTCTTCATGCCTGTGGATACCCTTCCCATATCACTCGAACTTCGGCACTCCCATGCCGGACTCCTTCAGCTTCACCAGCAGGAACACGTTCCCGTTTATCTTGAATATCTTGGAGGGGGCCCTCTTCATGAGCTCCTTCAGGCTGTGCCTTTCCATGTACTTCTTGGGCATCATTATCCTGTTGCTGTTGCCCAGCTTCCCTGTGGTCAGCATCTCGTCCATTATCTCCGGGTCTGTCGGGAGGAGGACCAGGTCCTTCGTCTCCTGCCTGAGGAGGGCGTACTCCTTCTCTGAAATCTTGAGGTTGACCATTATGTCGCCGTTGCGCATGTCAATCGACTGTATATCAGCCATATTCTCAATTTTGGCAGTAGGCTTTAAATTGGTTTTCTGAAAAGTTAAACGATTGGGCGTAATCTTTAAACAATTTGCCGTGTTCTGGTATTACAGTGTAATAATTTAAAGCTCGGCCCCAATTAAATCCCATGAAGAGCTTCTTCGACACCATGATACTGGACATACTGCCTTCACTGAGGGCTGTTATGGCCAGGAAGCTCATGGAGAACGGCTTCTCCCAGAGGGAGACAGGCGAGCTGCTGGGGCTTTCCCAGTCAGCCATATCCCACTACAAGAGGGATGCCAGGGGCCGCAGGAGGGAGGCGGTAGAGAACAGCCCCCATCTGCTTGACCGGGTCAATTCCCTTGCCAGGAGCATAGCGAACGCCAGGATGTCGCCGAAAGACGCCAACATGGAGCTGTTCGATATCTGCAGGGAGATGGCTGAAGCGAGTGATTAGGAGAATTCCAGATGCAGCTTGCCTGCCTTGAAGCTTTTTCCCGACAGCCTGAACTGCCCCGGCTTGGTGAGTATCTTAAAGAAGCCCCTTTCGCCAGCGACTGCCCTCACCTCTACAGATTCCTGCATCTCGTTTATCCTTATGTCCTCCAGGGACTTGACCCCTGGGAGCTCCATATCCACCATGACCTTGGAGTCCACCCTCCTGACCTCTGTCTTGGGCTCCTCTGTCGTCTTGGGCGTGGGAAGCTCCTTCCTGGGCTTCGCCTCGGGCCCTTGGGAACCCGGGGCTGGTCCGGACCTGGTTATCCTTGGCCTGGGTGGCCCTATCCGTATCTTTATGGGCTGGCCCTCCCTGCCCATCTGCTTCTTGAGCTCCTTCCTTATGTCCTCTCCCTTCACGTCGCCGAAGGTCTGGACAGACACCTTGGGCTCATCTCCCCCGTGCCTGACCACCTTTATCTTGAAGCCCTTGCCCCCAGTCTGCCTGAAGAAGGGCGAGAGGTCCAGGGCCTCGAACCTCTTCTCCATCCTGTCTATCTCCTTGTCCATCTGCTCGAATTCCCTTCCGAAATGAGAGAAGAGCTGGTCGAAGAGGCTCCTCCTTCTCCTGAGCCTGGTTCCGCACTTTGGGCAGAACTGCCACCTGTCATCCACGTTCGATTTGCAGTTGGGGCATCTCATACACATATATTGTGAAGTTTAGTTAAAACGTTAACGGAATAGCGGAACGCTGCTAACCGACTTCTCTTAAAGATTGGAACCAATATTCATCCATGAACACTGCCAAGCCCTGCCTGATATGCAAAGGCAGCAGGGGCCTGTGCGGCCAGAAGAACTGCCCGCTGCTCCCCAGGTTCCGGATAGCGCCCGAGGTAAGGGAGAAGGTGGGCACCGAGTTCTTCGGGCCGTCCACGAACGTCTTTGTGGGGAGGGTGGGATACCCGAACGTTGGTGTGGGGCCGCTTGCGGCTGTGGAGATGCAGAGGGACATGGATTCCCCTGGCAGGTGGTTCGGGATGGACTACCAGAAGCTGGTCGAGATGAGGTCCCTGATGATAAGGACAAAGAAAAAAGAGAGCGTGTTCTCCAGGAACAGGTTCGTGGAGGAGAACCAGGAGCTTGCCCTGGCCTCCAGGCCGACGGACATGGAGATGTCCTTCTCAAGGAAGCCTGTGTTCAATGTCTCGTTCTCTGACGTCCATCAGCCCATGGGGCCCACAGCCACCCTCCAGAAGATGAGGGTAACGGAGAACGTGAAGGTCAGCAGGAAGGTGGAGTACATCGCCAGGGACGAGCTTAAGGCGGTTGAGGCGGGCTTCAGGCTTTACGAGCTCAACCAGGACGTCTACAAGATATCCACCATACTGTCCTCAGGGATACTCGGCCTCAAGAAGAGCCAGAAGATGGTGCCAACGAGATGGTCCATAACAGCAACCGACGACATGATAGCCAAGCAGCTGATGGACAGGATAAGGGCGAGCCCCTCGGTCAACGACTACAGGGTTTACGAGGGCAAATACCTGGACAACCATTTCGTCATACTCACCATGCCGGGAAGCTGGGAATACGAGAACTTCGAGGCCTGGGCCCCGGGCTCCATGTGGACCAGGGGGATGAAGGACACCCAGGTGGTGGGCGAATACGAGCCCTTCTCGGGAAGGAAGGCCTATGCTGAAAGGCAGGGGGGAGGATACTACGCTGCCAGGATAGCCGCATGCGAGCACCTCACTGACATCGGCAGGCAGGCAAGGGTGCTCTCTGTCAGGGAGATATACGAGGGCTATGTGGCGCCCCTGGGGGTATGGGTCGTCAGGGAGACCGCCAGGAACGCATTCAAGAACAGGCCTGTCAGGTTCGCGGCCCTGCAGGAGGCCCTGAACTACATGAACTCCAGGCTCAGGCTCCCCATGGGCAGATACCTGTCTATGAGCGAGATGATGCGGCAGAAAAGGCTCGGGGACTTCCTCAGGACTTCTGGTCCCTCTTTATAGCCTCTATGAGCTTGGGGTGTATCCTCTTCATGAGGTATTCCAGCTGCTCGTCAAGGGTCTCGAACTTCCTGATGACAGAATCCAGGTCCTGGGTCTCTATCAGGACCTCTGCCACCTCGGAAACGGAATCGACTATCCTCTTCATGTCTTCCTTCTTCATCCCCATAGATTCCAGCTTGTCCTCCATCTCCTCGGATATGTAGTCCACTGCCGCGTGCTTCAGCCTCTCCTTCTTCTTCCGAAGCTCTGCTGCGTCCTTCTTTGGGCTCTTTGCCATAGCTATGTCGCCTATTATGTCCTTCAGGAATATGACGTGGCCTTCCTTGACCTTCTTCTCCTTCCCCCTGAGCTTCTTCTTGACCTCCTTCAGCTGGAGCTTGACCCTTCCCGCGCCCTTGGGCGGATCCTTCTTGGTTGCCCCTATGGAGAACTGGACCCTGTTGCCGATCTGGTTCTGTAGCACCAAGGCAAGGCCGACCGCTGCGGCAGCGCCCAGCATGTAAAGCTTGAGGTGCTCCCTCTTGACCTTCATGCTAAATAGTTGGTCGGAGTGGCTTATTAACTGAATCAACTTCGTAATGCATTCATTAATTCAGTGCCGTGAAACAGCCTGACTGTTTCACATTAAGTCCTGATGACCACGCCGCCTATCCCCATGGCAGCGAACCTGTGTATGATGTCAGATATGGAATTGAGTATGTTCTGGGCGTCTCCCATGTCGAGCTTCAGGTTCTCGGGCTCGATTATCTCTATGCTCGAGGGGCAGAACGTCATGACTGCCCAGACCAGGCGCTCGAAAGACTGGGCTATGAACTCGACCTCCACTATCAGGGAATGGGCAACCTCCACGTTCTTGAAGGGCTTCTCCACCTTCTTCATCTCGCCCCACTCCGTCTTGCACCTTATGAGGCCGTCCTCCCTGTCCATCGCCCCGACGTGCTTCTCCAGGGCTTCCTTTGCGGCCTTGTCTGTGGTGGCCAGGGCCTCTATCATCATGGTGGCCTTTATCCAGCCCTCCTTCAGCTTCTTCCTTGTCTTCTCCTGCGTCTTGTCATCTGCCATAACAATCACTTGTAGCGCCCACTTATAAATGGTTATTCCTTGGTGGCCACCGCTATTATCCTTGGGCTCTTCCTCTCGCCGAACGGGGTCAGGTCGTAGTTGCCGTAGAGCTTCACGTCCCTGAATCCGGTGTCCTCCAGGAGCTTCTTGAGGTCCTTGTAGAAAAGGTAATAGAACTTGTAGTTGATTGTCACCCTCTTGGTGGCCCCTGCCTTGTCGGTCACGTCTATGAAATGGTACGTGTTGTCCGTCTTTGCGGCCCTGTTGAACTTGCTGGATATGAAGTGGGATATGACCTTCCCGTCGCCGTCCATCCTGGTTGAGGCGTGCTTGAGGTGGCCCTCCGGCCCCTCTGCCTCCGGGTTGTAGACATCAACCGCAACCTTTCCGCCGTTTATCACGTGCTCGAACACTGTCCTGAGGCACTGCTCCTTGTCCTTCGTCGATGGCAGGTGCAGGAGAGATGATGCGGGTATTATGGCGAGCCTGTACCTCCTCTCCATCTGGAAGTCCCTCATGTCGGCCTGCTTAACCCTGATGTGGCCTTTCTCGTCAGCGGGCAGCTTTTCCACCTTCTTCCTAAGGACATCCAGGAGCGCCTTGCTGCTGTCGACCCCGCCGACCTCGCAGCCCAGCTTCACCAGCTCCAGCATGACCCTACCTGTGCCGCAGGCCACCTCCAGTATGGGCTCCCCGAACTGCCTGGCTATGTTCCTGTAGAAGCCGATGTCATGGTAGTCCCCATAGACCGCGTCATAGTAGGGGGCTATCCTGGCATAATCAGTCAGTTCCATAACACGTGATTGGAGGGGAGATTTTTAAAGGTTGGCGAGCTTCTTACCGAGCTCCATGCATTCCTTCATCTTCCCTTCGTCCTTCTCTATCTCCCTGGCCTTGAACGCGCTGGCAAGGACAGAACCCATCAATTTCATCTTGTGCAGCGCTGTGAAGTTCTTCATTATCTCTTCGCATCTCTCTATTGAGCCCTCGCCTATTTCCATGCCTCCGACGGTCAATATTGCGAAAGGCTTTCCTTCCCACTTCTTTTCTTTGTAGAAGATGTTGGTCCTGTCCATGAAGTCCTTGAATATGCCGGTAACATTGTCATAATAGGCGGGGGTCCCGAAGACCAGAACGTCGGCTTCCAGCAGCTTGGGATAAAGCTTCTGCATGTCATCAGGTATGGAACATTCGCCGGTCTCGCTTTTGCATCCAATACAATGCTTGATGTCAAGCTTCCTTAGAAGGACCATTTCTGTCTCTGCGCCCCCCTCCTTAGCTCCTTCGGCCACCTTCTCCAGCATGGCCTGGGTGTTGCCGTTCCTCGGGGAGCCGCATATGAGAAGCACCTTCATTGTCCCACCGTCTTTACTCCTGACCATCTCTTGCCCTTTATGGTTATCTTCCCGCCGCACTTGCACCTCTCCCTGTATTCGTAGAGGGAGTTGCCCTTCCTCTCTATCATCACCTTCCCGCACTTGGGGCAGTACGTGGACTCCCCGTCATGGCCGGGCACATTACCGACATACGGGTATCTCATGCCCATCTTCTTGGCCGTCTCGTAGGCCATGTCCAGGGTCTTGACTGGCGTGGCCTTGATGCCTTTCATCCTGTGGGCGGGCCAGAACCTGGTGAAGTGGATTGGCGTGCCTGCGCCGAGGTTCTTCTTGACCCATTCTATCAGGCGCTTAACCTGGGCAGGCTTGTCGTTGTGGCCGGGTATCAGCAGGTTGGTCACCTCTATCCAGACCTTGTGCTTCTTGTACTCCTTCAGCGCCCTGTGCATGGGGGTCTCGTCCTTGACGGAGCACATCTTCTGGTAGAACTTCATGTCGCCCTTCAGGTCGACGTTCACCGCGTCCAGGTACCTGGCCATCCTCTTTATGGGGGCCGGGTTGGTGTATCCGTTGGAGACCCAGACGTTATAGAGGCCCTTTTTCCTGGCCAGCTTCATCACGTCCAGCGCGAACTCATAGTATATGGTGGGCTCCGTGTAGGTGTAGGCTATCCCGGGCACGCCCGACTTGACGGCGTAATCCACCACGTCAAGAGGCTTCACGTCATTGCCGTAAGGCTCCGGCGCCATCGCTATGGCGTCGTTCTGGCAGAAGAGGCACCTGAGGTTGCATCCTGTCGTCGCTATGGACAGGCAGAAGGAGCCGGGCGCGAAATGGAAGAAGGGCTTCTTTTCTATGGGGTCTATGTTGTTCGTGAGCAGCTTGCCGTACGTCATTGAATACAGCTTGCCGTTCACGTTCTTCCTTGCCCTGCAGTAGCCCCACTGCCCGGGCTTTATCGTGCAGAGCCTCGGGCAGAGCGTGCAGCTGACGGTCTTTCCGCTCTTCCTGTAATAGAGCGCCTCCTTCATGCATTAGGATTGGTTCCTTGCCTAAAATAGCTTTTTAATGCCATGACCAATTCTATTATAGGCCTCGGTAGCTCAACGGTAGAGCATCAGTTTCGTAAACTGGAGGTTGGGGGTTCGATCGCGATTCCATGCGAATGGCTTCGCCGAGCATCCCTCCCGGGGCTTACTCCATCATCCACCTTCTCAGGGTGGGCCTGTAGTCGGAGCATTTCTCGGAGACAGAGCAGACCGCGTCCTGTATCTCGCACCAGACTGTACCGTCCTTCTCCAGCCTGGCATGCATGCAGGATGCCTGCCCTCTTCCAGGAAGCGGCCCTGTGCCCATAATAATAGTTGATTCAAACGTTTTAATTTCTTGGCCCATTTAGTGTAATTTGGATTAGCACATTTAAGGATAAAAACCAATTAGTTGGTATGAGATTTGTTCTAAACAAGGAGGTTAAGGACATTATCCGAAGTAATTACAGAGAGCTGAAAGATTCCAATCTTGATGGAAGACTGAAGAACTTCCTGTACAAAAACAGAAGCATTGACTATAGGGACATTGAAACCTTAGTCAGGATTTTGGACTTGAATCGGAGCAAATTGAACCTAAAAAAGATTAATCTGAATCTAGAAAGGAATTTTGGTCCTTTCTGCAAAACGGCAACTCCCACATTCTCCGGAAAATCAGAGGAATTCGCTGAATTCATTGGGATAATACTGGGGGACGGCAACATATACAAAAACTCTACACGGATCATCATTAGCAAAGAAGAGATAGAATTTAGTGAGTACATAATGAATTTGTTTTATCGCCTTTTTGGCATCAAGCTGAACCGCATCTTTTTAGGGAACAGGATAGTTCTGGGAAAACATAATGAGCAACTGGTCAATATTCTTCTGGGACATGGGCTAAAACGAGGCAATAAAGTGCACAATCAAGTAGGAATACCACCATGGGTGTTCAAGAATAAAGGGTATATTGCATCGTGTTTAAGGGGCCTTATAGATACAGATGGGTGTTTGTACAAATGCAAAAGAGAAGGGAAGAACTACATACAATTTACTAATCATTCCATTAACTTGTTGGATGGCGTAAAAGAACTTGGGAATCGATTGGGCATTAAATTTTCAAGGGCAGGAAATCACAGAATCAGCATTTATAAAAAGGAGGATGTAAAAGAATATATCAAAGGGGTTGGGTTTTCAAACCCAAAACATAAAAATAAGATAGGGACCATGGTGTAGCTTGGTTAGCATCGGAGCTTAAACAGGATATATGATATTTTGTTGCTCAATGGGTGACTAGTTAAGTATTAACTGGTTAAAAACAGCTTCAGACGGGAGTTCAAACGCACTGCTGGGTGCAGGCGCATTCAGCGGAGCTGAATATCTCCCTGGTCCCATAGGAGAATTCATGGCAAAGCTGGTGCTGTTCGACCTGGATTACACCCTGCTCAAGTCAGTAGGAAACAAGGAGGAGCTCTGGAACGCGATGTTCTCGGAGGTCTTCGGGCTGAAGGGGTCCGCTGTCCTGGCAAGGAGGCAGGGAATGACAGAGAAGGAGATAATAGAGGACGCCGCGTCAGAGGCCGGGATAGACGGAGAAACCGTCAAGAGGAAGATGCACCAGGCTTACAGGATACTCACAGAGAAGTTCAGTGAGCTTGACGTGATGCTGTTTCCAGGGGCAAAGGAGCTCCTGGAAACCCTAAAGGAGGCTGACGGCATCAAGGTGGGCGTGCTGACGGGCAACTCGGAGGACAGGGCCTGGCTCAAGCTTGAAAAGGCGGGCCTGAAGGGCTATTTCAAGTTCGGCGTGTTCTCGAACGACGCCGAGACGAGGGAGGACTTGTTCCAGGTGGCCCTGGAGAAGGCAGTGAAGGCGTTCGGCATGAAGTTCAGGCCGGAGGACACCTGGATAATAGGCGACACCCTGAGGGACGTCTCCACTGCGGTGAAGAATGGCGCCAGGTGCATAGCGGTGACGACAGGCCCCTTCAAGGAGAGGGATCTGCTTGGGGAGGGCGCTGATTTCGTCCTGGAGGACCTGACGGATTATAAGAGGATAGTCAACATAATATTAGGCAAGGAAGAATAGGAGGTAAAAGATGGTATCAGAACAGGAATGCCTTTTCTGCAAGATAGTGAAGGGAGAGGTGCCGGCAAAGAAGGTGTACGAGGATGATGTCACCCTGGCTTTCCTGGACATAAGCCCCAGGAACCCGGGACACACGCTCATCATACCCAAGAAGCACGCCGAGACCCTGATGGACCTTTCAGACAAGGAGTCTGCAAGGCTGTTCGAGTCTGTCAGGAAGGTCGGGGAGATGGCCATGAAGGGCGTACAGGCGCAGGGCCTGAGCATAGCCCAGTCGAACGGACAGGCAGCGGGCCAGGTAGTGGCGCATGTCCATTTCCATGCCATACCCAGGTTCGCCAACGAGCCTCCCCCCGGGCTGGAGAGCATCCTCTCCACCAAGAGGCTGGACGAGAAGAGCCTGGACAAGATAGCGGAGGCCGTAAAGGGCGCGCCCATTGGAGAATCACCTGCCCCGGCTGAAGAGGAGCCTGAGCCCACGAAGGAAAAGAAGGCATCTAAGGAACTCTCCTTCGAGGAAGAGTTCGGCGACGAGTTCAAGCTGTAGTTCCCGCCGAACTGATTTCCTCTCGGGTCACCAGCATAATCCTTTCAATCAGCGTTGGCTCTTCCGGCAGTTCCTCAATGACGGGCTCTGCCCCCGGCAGCGGCATGCCGGGGTTCTCATCCTCCCAAGCAGCCCTGTAGCGGGCGTCTATGTGGCCGGGCGTTTCCATCCTTTCGCATCCCATCTCGCCCGGCCTGAACACCTTTGTCTCTCCGGGCTCGTTGTACTTCGCTGTTTTGGTTTCAATAAGTTCCGGTTTGAACCTTCTCATGTCCACCGTGCTGGGGTCTGTCCCGTCCTCACCCCTCAGCCTGGCGTCGTACACCATTCCGCTGTCCACCATGACCCAGTGGATGATATGCTCGAAGACCCTTCGGTCCTCCAGGCCGAGGCTCTCGCTGACCCTTGCTGACGCTTTCCTGAGGCGCTTTTCGTAAGAACTGGCAAAGTAAATTCTTGTGTCTTTCCTTTTGCGGATCCTTCCAAGGGAACCGTAGAGCCATTCGCAGGTATCTTTTACGTATCTTTCAGGGTTCAAAGAAACCCTTTCATAGTTGGACTGGGAAGTATAAATGCTTTTTATTCCAATTGGATAACTATACCATAGCGCGCCGGTAGTCTAATGGTTAGGA
>Ga0180431_10010752_pt1 | contig 10127 bp, 9 predicted proteins | sample SS_ome_11_FD_132459 | JGI IMG/M metagenome (GOLD analysis project Ga0180431, IMG submission 132459) | Hypersaline lake sediment archaeal communities from the Salton Sea, California, USA - SS_1_MS_1 metaG | ecosystem: Environmental > Aquatic > Non-marine Saline and Alkaline > Hypersaline >... | reverse complement strand
TTTCCGTGTCGGACATTGTTCCCTCCAGTGATATTATCTCTTGAGGGAACTATACCACATCGGTGACATTATCATTTGAGGGAACCAGCTGCCTTCGGTGACATTTTACACGAGGGAATACGTAGTATTGTAGGTTGACCGCGCTCGTGCTATAATGTGCCCAGGGCACGTTGGGCAGCGAGTGGGGGCTGTAGCCGGAGGGGAGGTATGTGATGGCAGCACAACACTTGAAGGTTGCCCAATTGGATGAAGGGCATCTCACCAAGCTGCGCGCTTTGGAACAGGAACTAGGGGCATGCGTCGTCGCAGTGGAGAAGGATGCACGGTTCGCCGATCTTTCGGAACGGCAGTTGAAGCGGCTTCAGGCCGGGGAGAAGGATCTGGACGTCGTTTTGTTGGCCTACGAGTGCAACTAGACTTGGACGTGCTCTCCTTCTGTCTGACGTGCCCTCCGTGGAGTCTGCTCTGCCTCAGCGGCAAGCAGGTGCCTAGCAGGCTCTGATTGTTGACGCGTCAGTTGTGACCTCGGTGGGACCTGCTCAGGACGAGCCAGCTCGCCAGTCCCACGATCGCGACACCCAGGGCGCTGTACCCCCACACGCTGGAGTCGCGCTCATCAGCGACAGGCTCGATGGCAGGTTTTGCGTTCTCGCTGCGCTGGGTCGCGTGCGTCGCAGGTGTGGCAGAAGCGGCACTGGGAGAAGGGAGTGCAGCGGCGGTGTGCTCTGCCGGCTCAGTCCCCTGGGATGGGCAAATCTCCTCAAAGGCCATGGCTGGCGGGGCGGCGGACCCATCGCCCCATACCCAGCCATCTACGTCCCCGTCGCGTACCTGCCAGCCGCTGGCCCCGACGCCCGAGATGGCCCAGGAGCCATCGGAGCTCTGGTGGGAGTAGACCCAGTAGGCGCACGGGCTGCCACGGCACTCGCAGAAGCAGTCCCGGCCCGCCGGACATCCCTCGTCCCCGATCGCGCACACGCCATATCCCAATCCACCATACTCGCCCAGCGTGACACTCAGACCAGAGCGCCGTATCAGCTCCGCCCCGCTGATGCTCTCTCCGGAGAACGTGACGCAGGTGCTGATAATGCTCCCGTCACCGTGCACGACGACCAGGCCCGCCCGGTGCGGGTCCGGCTGCTGGGCCTGGGCCAGCGTGGTCAGCACGGCGACCATGATCAGGCTCAAGACCGGTATTCGCAGTCGCATCGTGCAGGGATTCAATGGAGCGCTCCGTTACAGGGGACCAGCCTGGGCCGGGCCTCCAGCGGCCGTGCCGGGTTTCACCTGCGCCGGCGGCGCAGGGCCATCGCTGCACCCAGGGCCACCATACCCAACCCGATCACGCCCATGGGCAAGAGGTCCAGTCCGCCCGATTCAGGCAGCACAGCACCCCCCGGAGACGGCACGTCTCCCGGGGGTTGGGCCGCTGCGATGCGTGGCAGATCCACAAACGTATAGCTCGCCAGGGCAGGAATCGCCTGTGCCGTCGCCAGCACGTTGGCGCCCGGTATGGCCGCCTGCCAGAGAAAACCGCCGCTGTCGGAATCGTGCAGTGCGTTCAATGCCTCGAGTGGGCTCTTGCCCGCGGGTGACCAGTCGCTCGGTGACTCGCCGGCCGCCAGCAGCGCCTGCAGCACGATAGCGGTGGAGTTGGTGTCTGTGTCGGTGCCATAGTCCGAGGGGTTCTGGTACGGGAAGCCCCCATCCTTGTTTTGCACCTGGCGCAGATAGGTGAACGCTTCGCCGGGCTCGTCGCAGTGGCCGGTCGCGCACAATGCCTGGATGGCCAGCGCGGTCGTGTTGGTGTCGCCGACGTCTTCAGCGCCTCCGAAAAGCGACCACGCACCGTCCTCTCCCTGCATGTCCAGCAGGTACTCGGCCGCTGCGGAGGGGACACGCTCTCCGGCAGCCGACAGTGTCAGCATCACCAGCGCCTGGTCAAAGACGCTCGACCCATAGCCGCCGCTCGCCTCGTCGTAAGCTGCGTTCAGGTCGGCGACGAGATCGCTCCCGGCAAAAGCCGTGGGGTCCTGACCTGTGGCCAGCAGCGCCAGCGCAGTCTTGGCCTTGAGGCCGAGAGCGTCCACCGCGCCCGCCGTCACCTGGGCGTGGAGATAGTCCAGAGGTGAATTGCCCGCAGCCGACCCCCACGTGCTGGCATCCTGTCCCGCCGCGGCGATGGCCAGGATCGTGTCGCAGGTCGTGCCCAGGTCAGAGCCCTCGCTGAAGCCATTCGTGAACCCACCATCGGCCTGTTGCTGCGTCGCTAGGTATTCCAGCCCAGTCTCGACCGGGTCTTGCGCCCACGCCGGCCAGGCGCAGGCCATCAGCAGAGCAATAGCTATCCCGCTCGTAAAAATCGCACGAAGCATCGATCCCCTCCCATCTGGTTTGTCATTTCCTAATTTGTCATTTGTCATTACAAAAGCCCTCCCCCTGACACGAATTGGGAAAGGGCTGCAGATGCTTGCGAATATGTAACGCGCTACCCCTTGTCCGCGAAGGGTTCCGTCTGCGCTGGCAGGAGGCGGGTATTCTGGCTCCAACGCGCGGCTTGGCCGCCGTTGTTACAGTTGCGGGACAGCGCCGGACTTGGACCGGCTTCCCCCATTGTGCCCTCTGCACTCGGGATTTTCGGGCACCTCCGCCGCAGCAATATGCAATTGAGATGAAAGTATAACACGCCAGATGTGGACTGTCAAATAAAGTCTGGTCACCGTCTCAGGAAAGCCTTCCGTGAGCTCGGACCTGGATTCTCCCATAGGAAAGTGCCGCTGCTGGCGTACTGGCGGCGGTTGAGGTATACTTGGTGTGGACGACTTCTATGAATACGTCGGATACATTCTGGACTTTGTCCAGCTTGACGCTCGGAATGAGGGATAGGAGCATGCCTATGCGATATCACCGCCTAACCTGAGAGGTGGCCCGGGGTGCCGGTTGGCGCCCGATGGCCAGCCTGCACACGTCAGGGGGCAGTGGTGTGATCGCTCCCTGAGTTCGGACGTGGTTGTCCTGCGTGGGACGACTTGCCGCCGCTGGCGTGTGCTGGCGGCGGTTTTGTATTGCCTACGCCGTATCCTGGCCCCGCTCCTGCAGTTCGCCGGCAATCCGCCCAATATGGGCATCTGCGTGGCCTGCCTCGAGCGGGACATCGCCGGGGTGCTGTGGCTCCACCGCGCCGCCGTCGTCCTCGTCTACTCGGCCAGCTATGCCATTCGGGCCGAAAAGCCCCTGCACATGACAGGGATCCAGTCCAAGCTGATCCCTGTGCCGCGCCATCTCAGCTCCAACTGCGGCGTGTGCGTCTGGATCGCCCAGTCCGACCGAGAGGCCGCACGGCAGGTGCTGCAGCAAGCCAGCATGGAGATCGATGGTGTCCACGACATCTAGAGGGCGCGAAAGCTCTCAAGCGGACGGTGCAGGTGAAGCATCATGCGGTGGAATGTTGAAATAGGAGGCTTATGACACGCGAGGAGATTCGTTTAACGGCACTCGCCAGTGCCGCGGGCTGAGCGGCCAAGAAGGGGCCTGAGGCCCTGGCGCAGGTGCTGCGCCCACTGGCAAGTATGTTCCGTACCGAAAAGTATCCCGACCTACTCGTCGGGCTGGAGGTGAGCGACGACGCTGCCGTCTACAAGATCACCGACGACGTGGCAGTCATCCAGACGGTCGACTTTTTTACGCCCGTGGTCGACGATCCCTACGACTATGGCGCTATCGCCGCCGCTAATGCCATGAGCGACGTCTACGCGATGGGAGGCGAGGTCGTGCTGGCGCTCAACATCTCTGGCTTCCCCGCCGACCTCCCATCGGAGATTGTCGGTGAAATCCTGCGTGGCGGCGCGGAAAAGGTCGCGGAAGCGGGAGGGGCGCTCGCCGGTGGCCACACGATCGATGCCAAGGAACCCACGTACGGTTTATCGGTGATGGGCCTCATCCATCCGCAGCGGATATGGACCAAAGGAGGAACCCGCCCCGGTGACGTGCTCGTGCTGACCAAGCCACTGGGGGTGGGAATCATCACCACGGCCCTCAAGGGCGAGGTGGCTGACCCAAGTCACGTCAAGGCCGCGGTGGAAAACATGAAAAAACTCAACCGCGACGCGGCCCGGCTCGTCCGCCGGGTCGCCGTGCACGCGTGCACCGACGTCACCGGTTTCGCGCTACTGGGACACGCCCACGAGATGGCAGAGCGAGGCAGGGTACGGTTCCGTTTCCACGTCGAAAAGCTGCCCTTCATCGATGGGGCGATGCGGTACGCCGAGGATGGGCTGTTCCCCGGCGGCACGTGCAACAACGAGCGGGCCTACGAGCACGCGGTACATTTTGACTCCGGGATCTCTGAGGAGATGCGGCAACTCCTGTATACGCCCGAGACGTCGGGCGGGCTGCTCGTCGCTATCCCGGCCGACGCTCTAGAGACGCTCACGGGGCTCTTTGCTACACAGCATCAGCCTTGCTGGGTCGTCGGTGAGGCGATGGAAGGGGAGGGCATCGAGGTCGTGGTTTCTTGACCCAACCCGTGTTGGCCTTGCCATTTTTCGTTCATCGCGGGCTTTTCGCATATTTTCTAGATTCGCGTATAATATAGGGCACCGGCGGGGTTCGGTCTTACTGTGCCAGGGGGACTTGACATCGGGGCGATACATCTGGTCATCCCTTGGCAGGCTGTGACAACCGGTCCGCAGGAGAACCCAACCTATGACTTGGCAATACACACCTTTCGTTTTTCCCTTGCTCGTAGCAGCGGCGATCGCGGGCGGGATTGCTATATATGCCTGGCAGCGCCGCCCGGCCCTCGGGGTAGTGCCATTTACCCTGCTTATGCTGAGTGTAGCCGCCTGGTCACTGATATACGCACTGCGACTGGTGAGCGCGGACTTGCCGACCAAGCTCTTTTGGGCCAAGTGCCGGTATCTGGCCATCGTCGTCGTGCCTCCCTCGTGGCTCGCGTTTGTGCTTCAATACACAGGCCGGGGAAATTGGCTGACGCGGCGCAACGTGGCGATCCTGGCCATCGTGCCTGTGACCACAATCCTTCTGGCGTGGACCAACGACTTCCACTACCTGTTCTGGAGCGAGGTCGGGGTTGAACAGGTGAGCACGTTGGTCGTGTGGGCTGCGAACCACGGACCGGGGTTCTGGGTGTACGCAGCATATACCTATTTGTTGCTCTTTGTGAGTACGGTTATGCTGGTACAGGCGCTCGTCCGTTCGCCGCGCCTGTACCGTCTGCAGGTCGTCCTCCTGCTGTTTGGCGCGCTGGCACCGCTGATGGCGGATTTGATAAGCACGTATGACCTGATCCCATTCCCTCTAGATCTGGCTCCATACGCTTTCGCCGTGACGGGTCTGGCCGTAGCGTGGGGCATGTTTCGCTTCCGCCTGTTCGACATCGTGCCGGTCGCGCGGAGCGCGGTTGTAGATAGTATGAGCGGTGGTGTGCTCGTGCTCGACGGGCAGAATCGCGTGGTAGACATCAATCCGGCGGCAGGGCGCGTCATCGGCCGCCCCGCCTCGGAGATAGTTGGACGGCCGTTTTCTCAGCTTTTGGCAGACAGATCTGATCTGCGCGAGCGTTATCTGGATGTCACCGAAGCCCATTCAGAGATCACCCTGGGAGAAGGCAGGGGACGGCGCAGCTACGATCTGCGCATATCTCCACTCAACGACCGGCGGGGCAACCTGATAGGGCGTTTGATCGTCTTGAACGACATCACGGAGCGGCAGCGGGCCGAGACGAGCTTGATGTCTCAGAAACAGTTGTTCGAAAGCCTGGTGGCCATCGCTCGCGCCACGGCGAAACATCCCTCTCTCGGAGCTACCCTGCAGAGTGCACTGAACATGGCTGCTGCGCTCACGGGGGCCGAGCATGGCAACCTGTTTTTGTTGGATGGCACAGGCGTCGTGACACACAACGTCGTGGCACGTGACGAGGATGCGGCAGCCCTGCAGGAAGAGGGGGTGAGCGACGTGGTGGTCGGCGGGCTCGCCGGTTGGGTAGCCCAGCACCGCCAGCCTGCACTGGTCTATGACACCTCACGCGACGATCGCTGGCAAGAGTTGCCTGGTATACCCCATCTGGCCCGTTCTGCCCTGGCCATCCCGATCGTGAGTGGATCGGCCGTGTTGGGCGTTCTCACCCTCACGCACTCGGAGCCCAGTCATTTCACCTCCGAACACGCATATCTGCTGCAGGCATCTGGCGATCAGATGACGATGGCCGTGCGCAGTGCTCAGATGTACGATGAGCAGCGTCGCCTGGCTGACCGTCAGACCACGCTGTACGAAGCGCTCCGCACTGTGGGAGCCCACCTTGATTCGGATACCATCGCGCACGCGGCCGCGGAAGCCATCGCCCGGTTGACCAATTGGCCGGCGGTGGCCATCTGCCTGCCAGACGACAAGCAATCCCACCTGGTTGTCCGGGCTGTGGCCGGTGCATTGTCCCCTGCCGAGGGATGGCGCATCCCCATCGCTTAGGGCATCGTCGGACGAACCTTCCGGACGTCCCAGACACAGCACGTGCCCGATGTGAGCGCCGACCCTGACTATGTGAAGAGCCATCCCGACCTCCGCAGCGAGCTGGCCGTCCCTCTGCGGCGCGGCGAACGGTTGCTGGGCGTGCTGGACGCAGCATCCACGCAATTGGCAGCTTTCACTGGGGATGACATCCTGCTGGCCGAATCGCTGGCCGAAGCCATCGCACTGGCGCTGGACAACGCCCGGCTGTACGCCGAGATACGCCGGTACGCCGCCGACCTGGGCGCGCTGTACACCTTTGCCCGTGCGACAAGCCGGTCCTTGGTCCTGGAAGACGTGCTCTCAGAGACGCTCCATGCGGCACTGACCTCGCTTGATTTTGACGCTGGCCTGATCTGCCTGGCTGACCCCAACAATGGCCATCTGTATTTGGCGGCTGAACGGGGACTACCGCAGGGTACCTCCGATCAGATTTGGGAGGAGGGCATGGCGGAGGCGTTGTGTACGTACGTCCACGAGCGGGGTGATGCCGTGGTGGTAGGCGACATCGAGCAAGAGACGCCTGCAGCGAGTGAGCTCAAAAAGGCGGTCCCGCTGGCCGTCGGTGAGATGAGAGAGGTGGGTATGCGGGCCTACTCGGGCATTTCCCTGTTGCACCAGGAGCGTTCGCTGGGGGCGCTGAGCCTGTTCGCACGCCAGCCACGCGTGCTCTCCGCCGAGGATCGAGGATTGCAGGTAGCCATCGGCCGCCAGATCGCCACGGCGGTGACCAATGCCCAGTTGTTCCAGACGATCGCCGATCAGCGAAGCCGTTTGCAGGCCCTGATCGAATCCAACCGTGATGGGATCATTCTCGTCGGGATGAACCATCGTATGCTGGTCTTTAACGCACCTGCGCTGGATTCCCTGCACTTGACCGGTCAGCCCGAAGAATGGTTCAACCGGCCCATCCAGGATGCCCTGGATGCGATGCGCTCCCACGTGCCCGTTGTCGTGCGGGCGATCCTCGATGAGATCGGGCGGACCGAGGAGGGGGACGATTCGCCTGGTGAGGGCGAGTGGGAGGTGCCGCCCCGTGCTATCCACTGGCTGAACCTGCCCGTGATGGCAGATACCTCCCCGGTGGGCCGGCTGTGGGTGTTGCGCGACGTGACCGAGGAACGCATCCTGGAGAGAATGCGCGAGGACCTGGTCCACGCAATGGTGCACGATCTGCGCAATCCGCTCGCCTCCATGTCGGGAGCTCTATCGTTCCTGAACGATAGCGTTGCCGAATTGCTCTCGCCCGGTGAACGTGAGCTCTGGGAAATCGCCCAGAAGAGTACAAAGGGGATGCTGGAGCTCGTCAAAAAGATCCTCGAGATCAGCCGGCTGGAAAGCCGGCAGATACCACTGGATCACACGCTGATATCGCTGACCGATCTCGTCGCGGGCGTGCTAGAGTCACAGTTGCCCCTGGCCGTTGACAAAGGCCTCCATCTGGAAAGCGACATTGATCCTGGTTTGTCCCCAGCCTGGGCTGACGTGGGGTACATCGAGCGCGTGTTGACCAACCTGGTTGGGAACGCCGTCAAGTTCACCCCCACCGGCGGCGTGATTCGGGTATCCGCCAAGACCGATACGACAGACCGAACCAGACTCCTCGTTTCTGTCAGCGATACCGGCTCGGGTATTCCGCCCGAGATTCAGGATCGTCTGTTCCAACGATTCATCGTCGGCCAGCAGGAGGGGCGGGGCAGCGGGCTGGGCCTGGCCTTTTGCAAGATGGCCATAGAGGCGCACGGCGAGCGCATCTGGGTAGAGGATACGTCCGAGCGCGGCACGACGTTTACCTTTTCCCTGCCGCTGCCCCCGGCGTTGGAATCCTGACTTGGGAAATCGAACTCGTTCCCACTATCTTCCCGTACAGCGCATACAATGGGCCGAAGAATCGAATCCGGGTGGCATCATCTATGTCCCCCGTGATGATCTGCGGCGGGGAGAGGGTTTCGTGGATGATTGCATGGGAGGGCATTGCCCACTTGATCGAGGCCGGAACGCGCCTCCCGCGCTGTCGATACCGCTGGCGTCTCAGACACCGCCTAGCCTGCGAGGGTGAACGTCGCCACGGGGATCACGCCCCGTGGCAACCCGCACGCTTGCGCCAGCGTCGGGTCTCCCAACCGTACCTCCCAACGCCCTGCGCGCCCCAGCGCGGCCGAGGCCAGCGCGAGGTGGGCCATCACGATGCCTCCGTCTATGGGGGCGTGACGTACCAGCGCGAGCGCCACGTAGTCAGGCTTGACGATAAAGCGCCACGGCTGGAGGTTGGCGGCCGAGGGAGCCAGCCGGGCGTGCTCCAGCGCCGTCACCAGCTCAGGGGCGGCGTCATCCGCCGACCAGGCCTCCCCCCAGCTTCCGGAGAAGACAATCTCGGATAGAGGCTTGCGCCGGTGACCCCTGAACAGACGGCGTGCGGCGCGACTGTGGAACCCACCCCAGCCTCCTTCGGTGGGGGTGCCCAGCGCACACACCGCGGCTGCCACCTCACCGGGTACCAGCCCCACGGCGTCCCCGGCGCGCCCGGCGCTGTAGGTGCCGGTCACCCAGCAGGTCCCCAGGCCCAGCCGGGTCGCCTCGATCACCGCCTGCTCCAGCACGTATCCCAGGTCGAGCCGGGCGATTTCGCTCTCCTCGGGCAACACGCCCACCAGCAGGTGGGGTGGGTTCTGCACCAGGCCGTAGGCGCCAGCGATGGAGGTGAGGACGCGCATCGTTTGCTCGACACCGCTCACCAGCGCCACGCGGGGGGGCACACTGGTTGCGCGATCAGCCATGCGGGCGTGTTCCAGGAGCCGATCCAACACGGCCGCCTCCACCGCACGGTCCGCGTAACTGCGAACACTTGTCCGCTGCTTGATTGCGGTCAATACGTCCATTTCTCCCTCGCTTACCCTTCTTTTTGGTCGACGAGAACACCTTCGCGCGTCAGCACCGCCTTCAGGGCGGCGATAGCCACCTCGATCATCCCATCGTCCGGCTCACGGGTCGTCAACCGTTGAAGCGCCAGGTTCGGCGCGGTCACCATCCGCATCCACGGCCGGTCGGCAAAGCGGGCCGTGAGGCGGATGAACTCGTAGGCGATCCCAGAGATCACCGGCAGGAGCACGAGCCGGCTGAGCACGCGCCAGAGCAGCGTTGGCGGGCGGAAGGGAGCAAACACCAGGACCGAAAGCACGACCAACGTCAGGAGAAACGCCGTGCCGCAGCGGGTGTGCGCCGTCGGGAAGGGCCGTACGCCGTCCACGCTCAGATCCGCCCCCGCTTCGTACGCGTTGATCGTCTTGTGCTCTGCGCCGTGGTAGGCGAACACACGCCGGATATCGGGCATGTACCCCACAGCCCAGATATAGCCCACGACCAGGACAAGCCGCACGATCCCTTCCAGCAAGCTGCTCAGCCACTCCCCGGCGATGTAAGGGGCGACTAACCCGATCAGAAACGAGGGCAGCAGCATGAAAAGCCCCACTCCCATGCCGACCCCGATCACCACCATGCCCCAGCTCGTCGGACCCGAGAGCGACACTTCCTCGCCCGCCGCCACGTCGGCGCTCATCATCAGCGCCTTCGTCCCCAGGCCCAGCGCATCCCACAGCATGATC
>Ga0180431_10010749_pt1 | contig 10130 bp, 5 predicted proteins | sample SS_ome_11_FD_132459 | JGI IMG/M metagenome (GOLD analysis project Ga0180431, IMG submission 132459) | Hypersaline lake sediment archaeal communities from the Salton Sea, California, USA - SS_1_MS_1 metaG | ecosystem: Environmental > Aquatic > Non-marine Saline and Alkaline > Hypersaline >... | reverse complement strand
CCCAATGTGGTCACGGCCGAGAAGCGCACGGGGCCGATCGTACGATTCCTCCTCCAGTTCCACAGCCCGCTGGTCTACATCCTCCTGGCCGCCGCCGCCACGACCGCACTCTTGCACGAATGGGTGGACGCTTCGGTCATCCTGGGAGTCGTGCTGGTCAACGCCGTCATCGGATTCGTTCAGGAGGCGAAGGCGGAAGAGGCGATCGAGTCTCTGAAGAAGATGGTCCACACCGAAGCCACCGTCGTGCGGGATGGAAAGAGAGGGCGCATTCCTTCGGTGGAGATCGTGCCGGGAGATCTCGTTCTTCTTCAGTCGGGAGACCGCGTGCCGGCGGATCTTCGGCTGATTCGCGCGCGTGATTTCAAGATCGACGAGTCCGCCCTGACGGGCGAGTCCCTTCCGGTTGCCAAAGATCCCGACGTTCTGCCGGACGACACCTCCCTGGCGGATCGGGCCAACATGGCCTACGCCGGCACCATGGTCGCCTCCGGCCAGGGCCAGGGCCTTGTTGTGGCGACCGGGGACAAGACGGAAACCGGAAGGATTGCGCACCTGATTTCGGAAGCCGTCGATCTGGAAACTCCGCTGACGAGAAAGATTGCGACTTTCAGCAAGGTGATGCTCTTTGTCATTCTGGCTCTGGCGGCCGCCACGTTTGCCCTGGGGTTGCTCCGGGCAGAGCCCGCGCTGGATACCTTCATGGCGGCGGTTGCGCTGGCCGTGGGCGCAATCCCCGAAGGCCTGCCGGCGGCGGTATCCATCACGCTGGCCTTGGGCGTAAACCGGATGGCCGGCCGAAGGGCCATCATCCGAAAGCTGCCGGCGGTGGAGACGCTCGGGAGCACCACTGTCATCTGTTCGGACAAGACGGGAACACTGACCGAGAACCAGATGACGGTTCAGAGAATTTCTGCCGGAGGGGAGACCTACCAGCTCACGGGCGTGGGCTATGCTCCGGTCGGCGAGATCGTGCGGGCAGAGGGGCAAGGCGGTGTCGGCGGAGACAGGGCGCTGGTTGAATGTCTGACGGCCGGACTGCTCTGCAACGATTCCAGCCTCGTGGAGCGGGAGAATCGGTGGACGGTCGAGGGGGACCCGACCGAGGGGGCCCTGATCTCGGCGGCCATCAAGGGAAGGCTGTCGCAAGAAGATGTCCACGCTCGACTGCCGAGGATCGACGTGATGCCGTTCGAATCCCATCGCCAGTGCATGGCCACGCTCCACGATGCTGGGGAAGACCGGCCTCGCATCGCCTACGTCAAGGGCTCGGTCGAGAAGGTTCTCGAGAGATGCTCCGGGGCCCTGATGAACAACGGAGAGACGGGCCCGCTCGATCGAACCCTCATTCATGAGATGGCCGAAAGGCTCGCCGGCGAAGGACTCCGTGTCCTGGCCTTTGGCCGGGGGGTCCTGCCGAGCGGCGCCGACAAGGTCGAATGCGAGATCATAGAGACCGGGCTCGAGTTCCTGGGGCTTCAGGCGATGATGGATCCCCCCCGGCCCGAGGCAATCGAAGCGGTGGCAGCCTGCCAGCGGGCCGGGATCCGGATCAAGATGATCACGGGGGATCACTGTATGACGGCTACGGCGATCGCCGCCAAGATGGGAATTCAGGATCGGATCGAAACGGAACATCCCTCCTGTTCGGGCGTCACCGGGAAGGATCTCTCGGGAGTCTCGGATGCGGATATTCTCGATGTCGCCGAGAACACGTCCGTGTTCGCCAGAGTGGCTCCGGATCAGAAGCTCCGATTAGTGGATGCCCTTCAGGCCAGGGGTCACGTCGTGGCGATGACCGGGGACGGCGTCAACGACGCGCCGGCCCTCAAGCAGGCCGACATCGGGATCGCCATGGGCCGGTCGGGCACGGACGTGGCCCGCGAGGCGGCCGACATGCTCCTTACGGACGACAATTTCGCTTCTATCCGGGCGGCCGTGGAAGAGGGGCGAGGGGTCTTCGACAACCTGACCAAGTTTATCGTCTGGACCCTGCCCACGAATCTCGGTGAGGGGCTCGTGATCCTGGCGGCGATCCTCGCCGGTTCGATGCTGCCGATCCTCCCCGTGCAGATCCTGTGGATCAACATGACGACGGCCGTCTGTATGGGTCTGATGTTGGCCTTCGAGCCTAAGGAGCCGGGAATCATGGAGCGCCCGCCCCGTAACCCCAGAGCCCCGATTCTAACGCGGGACATCGTTGGCCGCCTCGCGATCGTCGCCGGGATCATGCTTGTGAGTGCGTTCGCCCTCTTCGAGTGGCTGAGGGGGACGGGAGCGGAACTCTCAGAGGCCAGAACGGCCGCCGTCAACGTCTTCGTGATTGTGGAGCTCTTCTACCTGTTCAACTGCCGGTCTCTGTCTCGGTCCATGTTTCGGTTGGGTGTGTTCTCCAACCGGTGGATTGTCGTGGGGGTGGGTGCGATGCTGCTGCTGCAGATGCTCTTCACCTACCTGCCCGCCATGAATCGCTTCTTCGAAAGCTCGCCGATCGGGTGGGTGGCATGGGGATGGATTCTGGGGGCCGGGATCGTCACCTACGGGGCGGTCGAGGCGGAGAAATGGTTGAGGAGGAGAACCGCGTAATCGGGAAGAGCGGACTGCCGATCGGTCCACCCGTGCGCTGTCCCCTCGCCTCTTGTCGGGATTGGAGGAATGGATGTATCGCTACAAGCGTCTTCTCGTCAATGTCACGCTCACGGAACAGGATGCCACGACGATTCCCTATGCGGCCCTCATCAGTCGAATGGCAAAGTCCGAAAAGGTCTATTTCGTGACCGTCCCCAAGACGCTGGAGGTTCCCGAGGAGATCTGCTGCGAGTATCCCGAATTGGTGGAGCCGCTCGACGAGGCAGACAGGCACGTCATGGAGGAGATGGTCACGGAGCATTTCTCCGGCCCTCCGGGGGTCGAGGTCGCCTATGAGGTTCGGGAGGGAAACGAGGCGGTCGAGATCTTGCGCCTGGCCCGGCAGAAGAACATTGATCTCATCATTCTGGGGACGGAACGGAATCCCGAGGAACGCGGAACTCTTCCGGAGACGTTAGCGAGAAAGGCCCCCTGTTCCGTGCTCGTTGTTCCCGATGGAGCCGGTCCCGAGATCCATCGGATTCTCGTCCCGGTGCACTTCGCGGATAGCGCGGCGGCCGCCATGGACGTGGCCGTGGCCTTTGCCGGTGCAGCCGGTGTGGCGAAGATCGATGCCGTTCATGCCTATCGCGTTCCCCCGGGATTCCACAAGACGGGGAAGACGTACGAGGAATTCGCGGAGATCATGCTGGGCCACGCGAAGAGCAAATTCAGCGAGATGGCGCGCAACGTGGATCTCGAAGGTCTGGCCGTCGAGCCCGTGTATGTGCTGGACAAGAAGCCCTTCGGCGCCATCATGGACACCATCGCCGAACAGAAGACGGACCTCGTGGTGATGGCGGCCAAAGGACGAAGTCCGGCGGCCGCGATCCTGCTGGGCAGTGTGACAGAGCGGGTGGTGCGAAAGGTGGAGATCCCTCTCGTGGCCGTGAAGAAGAAGGGGACGGGGATCGGGTTCCTGGATGCCCTCTTGAGGATCTAGCGCCCGGGTCAACCTAACTCAGAAATCGCAGTTGATGATGTAGGTCGGTTTTCCGTCGCGCGTTTCCACTCGACCGCCATTCTCCAGGATGGCGATCTTCGCCACCGCGGCAATGCGGTCGACGATTTCACTGATGGGCGTGCGAAACGGCAATTCATCACGAGTGGTATTGACGTACCGGTTGTTAAACGGTTCCTTCCAGGATCTGCGTGATGGAATGTTCAGCGTCATGTCGTGTGCCGCCTCCCCCATGCCGCTGAAGCCGTTGAGCACGCCGATCAGCCCGCCGCAGGTTGCCGCCTGATTGTCGCAATCGTAGCCGGCCGACGTGGCGATCCCGACCGTCTTCATGTAATCCCCTTCGCCATAGAGAATAGCCATGATCCCACAGAGTCCATTCTGCAGCGAAGAAACAACGCTCACGGGCGCCTGGTACGATCCGTTGTTGTACTCGTAGTATTTCTCATGGATTTTCTCTCGAGTGTCGCGCCAGTCGTCAATCTCCTTGTGCCACCCGACGACGTCACGAATGCCTTCGGCGTACGGGCCTTCGTTGGGAACGGCACCGATGCCGATCTGTACCAACGTCTCCACGTCTTTCTCAAAGAACGCTGCGCTGATCATGGCGGCGTAGGCCATCGTCGGGTGAGTGCCCCAGTCGTCGTTGGTAATCCGGGCGCCCCACAACGCTCTTTCCGTTGCCCGCTCCGTCATGCCTGGATAAAAGGCGCTCCAGATTTCATTGACCAGTTGAGAATCAATCTGGAACCAGTCTTTGTTGTTTTCCTTGTGTCCCGTGTCGGGTGGAAGGAGACCCTCATCCATCAATCTGCGGGCTCGCCGGTTCGCCACCCAGATGTAATCATTGATATGGGCCTTCCACATCTCTGCAATCTCGGGATAGGTGATGTCGAGGCCGTATTTCTCGACGGCGTGCAAGGTGACGAATTCGATGTCCGTATCATCGTCACTGAAAGCGCCTTTGAGCGCGTGGCAGAAGATCGGCACGTACCCGCGGAGGTCGTTACGATTGATTTCGAGCGCGGGCTCACCCTCGTACCGGGCGGTGTACACCTGATCTACGAAGATTGGGACGGCTTCTTCCACATAGCAGTTTTCAAACGGGAAGCCGATGTAGTTGCCCAGGATCTGGCCGATCCAGAATCCCGTTAGCTTGTCCACCAACCGCTCCTGGCTGATGGCTCTTTCCTTGGCCCGGAGGTCACCAGAAGCCAGCAACACCAGGGTGAGGATCACGAAACTTCGCACGAAGATGCGCATAACTTGTCCCTCCTCAGGGAATCATTGTATCCTATCTCTCTTGTGTATCCAACCGCAGAACCCTGATGAATGATTTTCGTCAAATGTTGAACCAAGGCGGCTGGGGGCGACTGGGTGACTGTGCCGACTGGAGCCATCAGGGACAGTCGCCCATGTTCACCAACTATGTCCGATCAGGCTTCCAGAGGTTGTGTCACTAGCCAAGCCCCGCCAAAGCGTAGAGATCTTTCCTGCGCGCATTCTCGTGAATGAGCTTGCTCCCCTATTGCCTGGGACCTTTTGCACGGAGGGTCCGGCATGATGGATAGTTGACGTAAATAGGTGACTGTCCCCACGAGAACTGGCATGATGGATGGTTGATGAAAACAGGTGACTGTCCCCAGGAGACCCCGTCCCCAGGAGACCCCAGGAGACTGGATCCCGAGACCGAAACCACATGAGGGAGACGCCGACCATGAAGATCCGCCGCGTCATTTCGCTGACTCTGTTCATCAGCTTCATCGTGATGGTCTACTCCGGGATTATGCTGTTCCTCTGCCCGCAGGGAAGAGTGGCCTACTGGACGGGCTGGCGTTTGCTCGGCCTCTCCAAGGAACAATACGGCGAAATCCATACGACCTGCATGATCCTCTTCATCGTATCCGGAATCTGGCACATTACGCTGAACTGGAACCCCATCAAGAGCTATCTCAAGAACCGCTCCCGGGAAATGAGAGTTTTCACTCGCGAGTTCAACGTGGCTCTGCTTCTCGTCGTGGCATTCATCGTGGGTACTCTATCCGGTGCCGCTCCCTGGTCTTCTCTCCTCACGTGGGGAGAGTCCGTCAAGGACTACTGGGAGCGGCGTGACGGCTCACCCCCCTGGGGCCACGCCGAGGAGAACACCCTCGCCCGATTCACGCGAGGTCTGGTGGGCTGGGAGCGATTGGAGCACGGGCGCAGTGTCCGTCTTCCGGTGGAGAGCGCCCTGGCCGCTCTGCGAAACGCAGGCCTCGTCGTGGAGAACGAGGAGCAACCGCTCATCGATATTGCCAGAACGAACCACACCACGCCGCAGGCCCTGATGGGGATCTTGCGGGAGGCCGAGCTCCCCCTCCCGGAAGACCCGGATGCCGCGGCTCCCGCCCGAACCGGCGAAGGACCCTTTCCTGTCCCGCTTTCAGGACTGGGGCGTATGAGGTTGCGCGACTACAGTGAGAAATACAGTCTGGACCTGGATTCTCTCCTGGCTCTGTTCCCCAATGGCGTCGCCGCCAATCCCGACCGCACGCTGAGGGAACTGGCCAACGAACTGCATACGGATCCCGAGGGTGTGATCGAGGTACTCAACGAGAAGGTGAAGAGAGTAGCACCCTGATGTTGGTCCGGGATCGCGGCGAAACCCGGCGAAGCGGACTCTGGAAGATTCCTGCCCTCGAACGAAACCCTTCCGATTTTTTCGACGTCTATGTTGTAGAGGGCCGTGGCTCACGGAACCTTGGCATCGCCCGGAACACCGAGCGCACAAACCCCATCGCCCGAGAGGACAGGGAACATGAGACCGACCTCCCATTGGCATCTTCTAATCGCCACAACACTTCTGGCGTTGTCCCTCTTCTGGGCCTTGGTTGTGCCGACGGCAATCCAGGCCGAAGTTGTAAGGGTGGACGTTTCCCGTCGCGAGGTGGTTCCCGATTCTCAGAAGCACGGCCGCTCCGGTCCCTACGAGGTGATTGAGGGAATCATTCACCTGGAGGGGGCTCCGCTCTACGAGCTGGTGCTCGCCCATTCTTCGAGTCTGGCCCGGGCCTCGATGGCGGGACGGAACTCCGGGTCCGCATCCTGCCACACATTGAGCGCCGTGTTCAGGTGTTCGAGCGCCTTGGGGCCTTGCCCCATTTCATGATACACGAGGGCTGCTTCGTAGTGGGCTTTGGGCTCATAGGGCTCCGTCTTCAGAAACTCCACGAGAACCCGCTCCGCATTCTCAAACTCCTTCATTCCCCGATAAGATTTCGCGATGCCCACGTAGGCGAGGGCTTTCGGGACGGTCGTTACAAAGGCCTCGGGCACATCCAGGGCGGCCCGATACTTCTCGATGGCGTCCTCGTGCCTGTCCTTGAGCGCCAGGAGAGACGCCTGGCTCAGGAACAGGTGAGGCCGGTAGAGCTCCATGCGGCTCTTTTCCATGAAAGCCTCGAAATCCACGACAGCGCCCTCGAACTCGGGGATCCGGTTCGGGTCTTGGAGCGCCCGGTAGAATCCACAGTAGGCCATGGTCGGCATGGCTCTCAAGAAAGGAGTGTCCGCCAGCTTCTCCTCAAGATCCCGGATGGCGGTCAGTGCAACGTCGGCCTCTCCCCTCAACGCGTATAGCTCTGAAGCGCTCATCACGCGCAGCAGCGACTCCACCAGCGGGCCCTGTTGACGGCCGAATTCGATCGCATGTTGCTCGGCACTCTCCAGGGCCTGCCCGATCTGTCCTTTCCCCTTGTAGAATTCCACCAGTGCTCCGTGGATCTCGGCCCGGTCCTCAGCCGTTTTCGATACTTCGAGAGCGAGCTCCAATTGCTCCCGGGCCGCCTCGAAATCGCCCAACTTGGATTCGAGATCCGCCAACCGTCTCAGAATCGAGATTTCCTCCAGTTCGATACGGCGGGCCTTCTCGTAGTTGGACTTCGCACTCGCGAAGTCACCGACGGCAAGGTCGATGTCGCCCAAGGCCGTGTGTGCCTTGTACTGATCGGGAAACCGATCCGCGTACATCCCGGCATACTCCCTTGCCTCGCCATACTCGCCCTTGGATACATACAGTTCCGCAATGACCAGCCACAGGTCGTGACGTCCCGGGTTGAGTTCAAGGATCACCTCGCACTCAGAGATCGCCAGGTCCGGGTCGTTTACCAACGACGAGGCGAAGACCAGGGCTTCATGGGCTTCGATCGATTCCGGGAACAGGCGGACCCAGTCCTTGGCGTGTTCGAGGGCGGCCTTGATATCCTCGTTTCGGAAATGGTATTCGTACTTGACCCAGTACCGGAAGGACTCCGGCAGCTTCTCACTGAATTGGAGCGCCGAACGGAGAGACTGAGCTCCATCCGCCGCCCTTCCGAACATCCAGTAGAGATCCGAGAGGTATGCATGTGCCAGTGCGAAGGTGGGGTCCTCCCGGACAGCCACTTCGAAATGTTCCACCGCCCCCTGAAGGTCTTCATCGAACCTCCACGCGTACACTCCCCGGTAGAACGCACGGGCCGCAGGGACGGATGACGTGAGTCCCTCCGCCACGGGAAAGTCCTCGGTCTTCTCGATGTGGTACGTGGGGATACCGAGATCCCTCTTGACCCGGGAGGAGAGCCGGTCGATGAGATCGAAGACGTTTGTTCCCGAGATCTCGGCCCTTGCCACCGGTTTTCCAGTCTCTGTCTCGTATAGCGTCGCAACCACCTTGAGGGTGTCGGCGACCTTCGTGAAACTGCCGGTGAGCAGATGCCGGTAGTGACGTTCGCGGGCGATCTTCATCTTCACGACGAGCGGTACGCCCCAACCGCCGGAATACCCCGCCTCCTGCAGAGGATCGGGGAATCCGCTCTTGGATACAAGATACATGTCCTGTTCCAGGTCGTAGCTCACCATGCCGGGCAAGCCCTGGCGCAGCCAGTTGCGCGTGGAGTCCCCGGATTCATTCTCGAAATGGAACAGCGCCAGCCGCTTTCGGAACTCACCCTTCGGAACCTCCCGCTCGATGATCTGTCCCTCTTCATCGGTGAAGGTGACCTTCTTCGTCGCCGCGCCGAGCTCATGTCCCTGGAACATGAACGCCAGGACCGCCACGGCCGCCACGGCGTTTACGGGAATACCGATTGCCTCCACGCGCTTCCACGGACGGCGGCCGGGGCGCCCATGCAGGTATGCCAGAAGGAGAACCGTGGGGATCATCGCCGCCATCAGGACGAGAGCGAAGTTCGGGAGATTGGGCGAGAGGGGATATCGATCCACGAGCCATCCGAGAAAGGCCGTGATTACGAAGCCGGCCATGACATAGACGCCGAAGATCTGCGGCACGCGCCGGTTCATCAGGTCCCTCAGCGGGGAAGCCGGGGGCGGAATTGCCTCGGCGATTCGCGTCCGGGCATCGGAGCCTTCGATCTCTCGCCGGAGTTGCCGGAGATCCGCGAGAATGTCGTCGGTACGGAGATACCGGCTCTCGGGGTCTTTGGCCAGGGCCTTGTGGATGATTCGGACCAGTTCCGGCGGGGTGTCGGGCCGGAGATCCGACAGAGATTCGGGCTCCTCGTTGAGAATCGAATAGATGATCGCCTGGTCGTAATCTCCCCGGAACGGGCGCTTGCCGGCCGCCATTTCATAGAGCATCACGCCGAAGGACCAGATGTCCGTACGGGCGTCATGGGTGTCTCCCCGCGTCTGCTCCGGCGACATGTAGGCCACCGTCCCCATGGAGGTGTCCTGCCGGGTGAGGTCGGCCTGTCCGGAGCGCTTGGCCAGGCCGAAGTCCAGAATCTTGGCCTCGCCCCGAGAGGTGACCATGATGTTGGCGCTCTTGAGGTCGCGGTGGATGACTCCTTTGCCGTGCGCTTCCGAGAGTGCCCCGGCCACCTGGATGCCGAGACTCAGGATTTCCTCCAAGGGGAGCGGGCCTGACCGCAGTTTCTCATCCAGCGGGGTTCCTTCCAGGTAGGCCATGGAGATGAAGACCAGATCCTTCTCTCTCCCGATCTCGAAGACCGTGCAGATGTTGGGGTGATCGAGCGCGGCCGCTGCCTGGGCTTCGTGAATGAACCGCTGTCGCTGTTCCTCGTTGACGACCGCTTCGGGATGGAGAAATTTGAGGGCCACGGTGCGCTTGAGGGACGTGTCTTCGGCCTTGTAGACCACCCCCATGCCGCCTTCGCCGAGCTTCTCCAGAATCCGATAGTGAGAGATCTCCTTGCCTTCCATCGGGCCTCCGGGGACCGGGGAACATCATGCCCACGCCTGTTCCACAATTATGATGCCATGAGAGCGTTGGCCTCCCGCCGGGTTTGCCATAGGTTCGGCATCAGAGGGTCTGGCGCAAGACTCTGAGGAAGTAGGCCGATGAGATGGTACACGTGGGCGTGGATCTTCACAAGAGTTTCTCTTGGGTGGCGGCGTCGGAGGAGAGGGGCGAGATTTCGCGCGGCGGCCGAGTCATGATAGCGGTGAGACAGAATTCAAAACCCCGGGAGGCCGATTATGCCTCGACAAGGCTGATGCTCCTAGAGATGTCCCGGAAACGCCCATGGCGGCGCTCGATGTG
>Ga0180431_10010748_pt1 | contig 10130 bp, 5 predicted proteins | sample SS_ome_11_FD_132459 | JGI IMG/M metagenome (GOLD analysis project Ga0180431, IMG submission 132459) | Hypersaline lake sediment archaeal communities from the Salton Sea, California, USA - SS_1_MS_1 metaG | ecosystem: Environmental > Aquatic > Non-marine Saline and Alkaline > Hypersaline >... | reverse complement strand
CGGGATCCTGCTCCTGGACCCGGATACACTGGCCGTTGAAGATTACAATCCCCGCATCCTGGAGCTTTTCGAGGTGACCGATAAGGAGATGGAATCGATCCGCATAGAAGATTATTTCTGCGAGGATGAGGGATATACCATGGCCCTTGCCCGGGAGTATTTAGATAAGGTACAACAGGATCAACCGTTTACATTCGAATGGCGCAACAAAACTGCATCAGGGAAGAGGTTCTGGACCCACAATTCATTCTCCATGGTCCATATCGACCAGAAATCCCAGCTGCTTCTGGTGATCAGGGATGTGGACCAGCAGAAGCAGATGGAGCAATCGCTTTTAGAATCCCAGGAACATTTCAGGGCACTGGCTGAAAACTCCCCCGATATGATCATGCGTTTCGACCGGGAATTCAGGCATGTTTATGTGAACAGGGCGGTGGAGACCCAGATGGGATTGAGCCAAGAGGATTTTCTTCATCGATCGCACCGGGAGATGGGTATTTTTCCCGGGGAGAAGATCGACGATTGGGAAAAAGCACTGGAATCCGTTTTCAAGACGGGCAATCCAGATACCCTGGTTTTTGAATTAGCGCTGAAAGGAAAAAACACTGTCTATGAGTGGAGACTTTACCCGGAGACCGACAGCTCCGGAGGGGTCCATACGGTGGTGGGGGTGGGCCGTGACATTACCATTTCCAGAAAGTCTGAAATGGCCCTGAAACAGAGTGAGGAGCGTTTGAACCTGGCCCTGCATGCCACCAACCTTGGTCTCTGGGACTGGAACCTGGTTACCAGCGAGGTCTATTTCTCCCCCGTCTGGTTTTCCATGCTGGGATATGGTACTGATGAATTGCCCCAGGAGTACGAAACCTGGACCAGCCTGCTGCATCCGGATGACCTTGAGAAATCGGTGAATCATGTTCAGAAAAGCATTCAGAAGCGGGATACCTCCTTTGAGGTAGATTTCCGGCTCAGACATAAGCAGGGACATTATGTATGGATCAATGCAAAAGGCAAAGCTGTGGAGTGGGATGAGGAGGGGAATACCACGCGACTGACCGGTATCCATGAAAACATCGATGAAAGAAAGAAGGATGAGATGGTCAAGCAGGTGCTGTTTGATATTTCCAATGCGGTCATTGCCACCAGGAGCCTGGAAGAACTGTACGACCAGATCAGGGAGCACCTGGGAAGGGTTCTGGATACCACCAACTGTTTTCTTGCTCTCTATAACCAGGATTCCGATACCCTGACCCTGCCCTTCATGAAAGATGAGATGGATTCCTTCACTGAGTTCCCGGCCCGCAAAACCCTGACCAGCTATGTGGTCCGTACCGGCGAAGCCCAGCTGGTGGATGTTCAGCGGGAAAAAGAGCTGACCGAGCGGGGGGAGATTGAACCGGTGGGGACACCCTGTGTGAGCTGGCTGGGAGTGCCACTGAAGCATGAAGGGGTTACCATCGGGGTATTTGCGGTGCAATCCTATACAGAGGAGGTAATTTACACGCCGTCCGATGCCACCCTGCTCGAATTTGCCAGTGACCAGATTGCACTGGCCATTGACAGGAAAAGGCACCAGGACAATATCAGGATCACCCAGGAACGGCAGAGGCGGGTATTCGAATCATCACCCGATCCCATGCTGGTGGTGGATACCCATGCAAACATCCTGGATTTTAACAGTGCCTTTATTGAAACATTCAACGTGGAGCGGGACCTGGTTTACGGTCAGCGTATCTACCGTTTCATCAAGAAAAGCCAGTGGCGGAAGGCGATCAGTGATTTCCAGAACACATGGGAGAAGGGATACCTGAAAAACCTGGAATATGAGATCGTGCGTCCTGACGGGGTGATCTTCGATGGGGAGGTTTCCAGCGGTGCCATCTATGACAGTGACGGGAAGCCGGAAACCATGGTACTGATCGTGAAGAACATCACCGAAAGGAAAGAAGCTGAAAAGAGGTTGCTGGAGGCAAAATACAAAGCAGAAGAATCGGACAAGCTGAAAACGGCATTCCTTTCCAACATGTCCCATGAGATCCGTACCCCCATGAATGCCATTGTAGGTTTCTCCGATCTTCTTACAGATGAGAGTCTTAGCCAGGAAGAGCGGAAAGATTTCATTGCACAGATAAACCAGGGGGCGGATGACCTGATGCGGCTCATTGATGACATCATCGATATTGCCAAGATCGAAGCGGGACAGGTAAATGTATACATTGCCGAGTGTTTCATCGGGGAACTGTTCAGGGAACTGCAAATGATGTTCCAGCAGAACATCAAACGGGTCGGGAAAGATAAGGTGATTTTCAATCTGCGGTGGGACTGGCCGGCGGAAGATCTGGTGATCTATACAGATCCCTTCCGTCTCAAGCAGATCCTTGTCAACCTGCTGAGCAATGCGGTGAAGTTCACCGATGAAGGAGAGATCGTACTGGGGATCGAAGAAAATCCGCAGGGGGTCAGGTTCTATGTGAAGGATTCGGGGATCGGTATCAGGGAGGAGAAACAGAAGGTGATCTTTGACCGTTTTATGCAGGCACACGATACCAAAACAAAAGTGTATGGCGGTACCGGCCTGGGTCTGGCCATTTCCAAGAACCTGACTGAACTCCTGGGAGGAGAGATCGGGCTGGAGTCGGTATCGGGCGAGGGAGCTACCTTCTGGTTTATCCTGCCCAGGAATGAAGTGCCGATCAAGCATGAAGCAGCACTGAGGACTCACCGGTCCGATGAACGCTCCTGGAAAGGAAAAAAAATGCTGATCGCCGAAGACGATCATTCCAATTACTATTTTCTTTACGAGGCTTTAAAGGATACGGGGGTGGAGATCCTCTGGTCGAAAAACGGGGAAGAAACCCTGGAGATCTTCAGGGAACATGAGGATTTGGATTTGATTTTGATGGATATCCAGATGCCCCTGAAGAATGGCTATGAGTGTACCAGGATCATCAAGGAGGAGCGTCCTGAAGTGGCGGTCATCGCCCAGACCGCATACGCCATGTCCGGTGAACGGGAGATCAGCAGGCAGGCCGGATGCGATGATTATCTCAGCAAGCCCATCAAAGTGAGTGAATTGCTCGACACCCTGGCTAAGCATATCTGACCATGCAGGCAAAGCCGGTCCCGCTTTTTCTTTTCCTGGTGTGTTTTTCCTTTGCCTGCCGTGAAGGAGATCAAAGGCATCCCAATGTATTCCGTTACAATGAATCCAAGGGGATCAGTTCCCTGGATCCAGCCTATGCCAGGAACCAGACAATCATATGGCCTGTGAATCAAATCTTTAATGGGTTGGTCCAGCTGGATGACAGCCTGGGCGTGGAACCAGCCATTGCATCCTCCTGGGAGATCAGTAAAGACGGCCTGGCCTATACCTTTTATCTCAGGAACGATGTCCGTTTCCACCGGTCCCCGTATTTTCCGGACAGGACCCGGAAGGTGACTGCAGGGGATTTTGTCTATAGCTTTCAGAGGATCATGGATCCGGGGATCGCTTCCCCGGGGGCATGGATCTTCAGCCATGTGGATATGGAAAAGGGTATCACTGCAATGGATGATCATACGTTGCGCATATGGCTGAAGGAGCCTTTTCCGCCATTCCTTTCCATCCTGACCATGCCTTATTGCTGTGTGGTTCCTGAAGAGGTGACCGAAGCGCTGGGCGATGACTTCGGGTCCGCCCCCATCGGCACCGGTCCCTTTCAGTTCAGGTTCTGGAGCCGAGACGAGATGCTGGTGCTGGTGAAAAACCCTGGCTACTTTGAAAAGGATGGACAGAGAAGAAGACTTCCTTACCTGGATGCGGTGAACATCAGTTTTATCAAGGATAAACAGAGTGAGTTCCTGGAGTTCATGAAAGGGAACCTGGATTTTCTTTCAGGGGTTCACCCTGCCTACAAAGATGAAATGCTCACACGGAGCGGAACGTTGAACCCGGAATACAGGGACCGGTTCAGGCTGGTGACCCAACCCTATCTGAACACCGAATACCTTGGATTCCTGATGGACACAACCATCCTGGATGGGGATCATCCCCTGATGGACATCCATGTCAGAAAAGCCATCAATTATGGATTTGACCGGGCCAGGATGATGAAATACCTGCGAAACAACCTGGGATATCCGGCAACAGCGGGTTTTATACCCCTGGGACTGGAAGGTGGGTTATCACCCGGTGACGGGTATACCTACCGGCCCGATTATGCACGGCAGTTGATGGAAGAGGCTGGATTCGGGGATGGCCGCATCATGCCGGGGATCACCCTGACCACCACCTCCGATTACCTGGATTTGTGCGAATACATGCAGTATGGATTGCAGGCCATCGGAATCAACCTGGAGATCGAGGTGGCCACGGGGGCATCCTTCCGGAACATGGTGGCAAACTCCAACCTTCCTTTTTTCAGGGGATCTTGGATCGCGGATTATGCAGATGCAGAGAATTACCTGAGCCTGTTCTATTCGGAGAATTTTTCACCGGGTGGGCCCAATTACACCCATTTCCAGTCGGCCATATATGACCGGCTCTACCTCAGGTCGAGAAGTGAACCCGACCGGGAAAAAAGGTTGCAGTTGTACCGGAAAATGGACAGCATCATCGTGGAGTCCGCACCGGTGGTTCCCCTCTATTATGACATGGTGGTGAGGTTCTCTCCACTGGAAATCAGGGGACTGGGATCCAATCCTATGAACCTGCTGGTTCTGAAAACCGTGTACCGGGAGCCGGATTGACCGGACAATTCGCTTTCCGGTTTGGCCGGAGGGTAGATGCAGGTGTCCACAGCCGCCCCTGTTCCGAAGCTATGGTCTCAGGGTTCCTCCGGCGAGGCGTCGTCCAGGATCTTATCGATTTGGGCTTCAGTTTTATAGAGCTTGTCACGGCATATTTTCAACAGCTCGGTAACACGGCTTACCTTCCTGGCAAGTTCGTCCACGCCCAGCTCACCTTCCTCGATCTTCTGAAGGATCGTTTCGATCTCCTTCACTGCTTTGTCATAGCTTATCTCTTCCTTGGCCATCTTTTTGTAAGGTTTTTTCTGTTTTACTGATGATCTGTCCGTCCGAAAGCCAGGTTTCAAGCCGGTCGCCAATTCTCACCTTTCCGATGCTTTTCAATGCTTTCCCATCCAGCAAGGTCATGGAATACCCTCTTCTGAGGATGTTATCGGGATTCACCAGTTCTGCCTGTTTCTGCAGCAAAGCAAGGTGGTCTTTCCGTTTGGAGATAAAGCTGCCGGTCACCCTGCTAAGAAGCAGATGCGCCTGCTGCAGGTGTTCTCGTTTCCTGTATATGTAACCGCGGGAAAGATTTTCCAGGTTACCCGCAGACCTTTCAAGCAGGGCCACATGGAACTGGACGATCCGTTTTACGGCCTGTGTCATTCTTTCATGAAGGGATGAGAGGTGGAATTCAAATGAAAGCAGCTGATCCACCAGGAATTCGGCAACCGCGGTGGGTGTTTTCAGTCCGCGGTTAGCCACCAGATCGGCTACTGTTTCATCCCGCTCGTGACCGATGCCGGTGATCACAGGCAGGGGGAACTGGGTGATGAAATAGGCCAGGTCGTATTCATTATAGCACTCCAGGTCGGCTTTGGAACCGCCTCCACGGATGATGGCCACACAATCAAATTCAGATACTTTCTCAAAAACGGTTTCCAGGGCAGCGATCATGGAAAGGACCGCCTCATCTCCCTGCATCACCGCCGGGAATAGTGTGGGTTCAAAACGGAATCCTTGGTTGTTGTTTTCAATGGTTTCCATGAAATCACCGAAACCTGCCGCGGTCTCGGATGAGATCACCGCAATACGCTGGGGAACGGTTGGAAAGGGAAGCTCGCGGTTCATCTCCATCACCCCTTCCTTGCGAAGTCTGCTGATCACTTCCTGCTTTTTTCTGGCCAAATCCCCGATGGTATAGCTCGGGTCGATGTCATTGATATTCAGGCTGAAACCATACAACGGATGAAATTCAACAGAAGCCCTGCACAGCAGCTTGATTCCGCTCTTCAGCCGGGTTCCCGTGGATGATTCAAAAAAGGGCCGGAGCATGCTGTACCGGGAAGCCCAGATGGTTCCCCGAGCCCTGGCCAGGATGGAATCATTTTTCTCGCTTTTTTCGATCAGCTCCAGGTAGCAATGCCCGCTTCGGTTCACATGGAGTTCAAGGATTTCAGCCACGATCCAGTAACGTTCTGGAAATTCGTTCCTGATGACATCCAGGATGTGCTGAAGAAGCTGGGATAATGAAAACCTCGGTTCGGGCATTACTGTTTGATTAAACGGCTGCGGTATATCCCCTGTTCTGTTCTGATCTCCAGAAGATACATGCCGCCGGTCAGCTGAGCCGGCAGCATCACTTCTCCGGGCAATGATACCTGCTGGGCATGAACAACACTTCCCTGCAGATCATAATAATACAATCTAAAACTGCCTGTTATTTCTTCCGGTAGTTTGATCATGATCCGGCGGGTGGCAGGATTGGGATAGATCTCCATGTGACCTGGAACGAATTTTGCCGGGACCGTGGAGATGCTCCAGTAGGCCACCGCAAAGTCTGGCAATCCGAATCCATAGGTTGAATCCGGATTCCTGACGCGGTCGCCGCTCTGGCGTATCATGTGGATGAGCTCTTTTGCCGGAAGCCGTGGATAGGCCTGCCACAGGCTTGCCACAGAACCGGTGATCAAAGGTGAGGAAAAGGATGTACCGCCTCCCCTGGCCAGCCCACCCCTGCTGCTCTGATACACTGTCAGCACACCCATGGCTGCCACATCCGGCTTGATCCGGGCATCGAACGAAGGTCCCCTGGAACTGAAACTTGCGACCATATTCATGCTGTCCACTGCTCCCACGGCAAGTATATCAAAAGCATCCGCAGGAGCCGTTATATAATACCAGTCCTTTGTGCCCTCATTGCCCGCACTGTGGCAGGAGATGATCCCCTTGCCGGCCGTAAGGGAAGCAGCCCTGGAAATAAAGGTGGTTTTCCCGTCCATATCCCGGTAGGTATAGTCGAAAAGCGTGCTGTCAAAATCGGAATATCCCAGGGAAGTATTGATGACATCAAAACCGAGGCTGTCAATGTACTCGGCAGCTTCGATCCAGGCGATCTCCTCGATCCTTGTCTCCTGATCCGGATTTTCTGTCATGCAGAGCATATAGCTTGCATGGGGAGCTGTTCCCAGCAGGTATCCGTTCAATCCGGCACCCATGATGGAAAGCACGGACATGCCATGGGTAGAACGCTGGCGAAACAGGGGGGTATCGTTGACAAAATTCCGGGTTCCCAGCAGCCTTCCCTCACTGATCATGGAATGGAAGGACGGCAGGCTGTCCACATTATAGAAACCGGCATCAAGCACGGCTATCCGGACACCCTTTCCCGTATATCCCTTTTCATGAAGCACGTGCATGTTCAGCATGCGGACCTGGTCCGACGAATAACCATAATCAAATCCGGGTGACTGGTAAAGGGGTGGCTCAAAACGGTTCCCTGGAGGTGCTGGGGGAAAATAGCTTTCATTCAGACACGGTTTCCAGGGGACGGTATCCACGAAGCTTTTTCCGAGTACCTGCGCAAAAAGAAGGGAATCCATACCGACCATGGCCACCCCGTTGAGCCACCTGGATATGTGTTTGATCTCCACCCCAAGGGATCTCAACTCATTCACGTATGCCTGCGTGACGGGGAGATCGGTACGGTCGATGGCCAGTCCCTGCCAGGCCCTGCGGCTGATGGATCTCCCGGAGAGGAATTGCTCCGGCCGGTCAATCTGATACCCGTTGTTTTCCTTGTCGGTGAAGTATACCCAGTATGTGCTGTCGGCGATCTGCTGTGCTGTAGCCAATGTGGTGCCCAGGAGCAAGCCTGTGCCCAGGAGCAAGCCTGTGACCAGAAGCGAACCAATGATCCCAGGCGAACCATTGACCACCTTATTCCTTTTAAAACATCTTTGCAGCTTGATCATCTGTCTGCTTCTTTATGCTGAATGGTCTCGGGCTCCCCGGTTCGTTCAAACCTGCGAATCAGTTCATCCATTACTTCCAGGTATTTTTTCTGGTCTACTGCTTTCCCCTTCTCGAACTCAATGGCATATAGTTCGTTACCCGATTCGTCAAAATAGCTCCAGGTTCCGTGGGACTGGTCATCTTTGTACACGCCCTTAATTTTCAGGGTGCTGTCCGGGTAAAACAACTCGTATTCCCCGTTCAGCATATTGTTTTCGTACGATCCCTTTAACCTTAATGCCCCGTTTTCGTAAAACTGTCTCCAGTCTCCGCTTTTTTCATCCTCCTTCCAGCGGATCTCTTCAGAAACCTCTCCGTCAGGATAATAATTCCTGACCATGCCGTCTAAACTGCCATCTTCATAGGGTTCCCGGATCCGCACGGTACCGTCATATTCCGAATAGTAGGTCCACACCGAGTCCTTCTCCCTGTTCACGAACCACCCTTCGGCTGCCAGTCTCCCGTTTTCATAGAACATTCTGGTATAGCAGCGTCCCCGGGCCGTATCGAAGTACATCTGCGCAGATTTTATTCCACTCTCGAAATAACGGGTCATCATTCCCACAGGTTCCCCTTCATGGAAATTGGCCTCATAGCGGGTGCTGCCGTCGGGATATTCTTCCTTCCACTGTCCGGTTTTCCGTCCCTCTTCATCCAGCCGGTTCTGTCCGTTCACCATGGCTGATCCTGCGATCACCCATACCAGGATCCAAAAGGACACAGGTGACCAGGAGGGTACCCTGGGCTTCAGGGGTATTGGAAACCTCACGGACACATGTCTCCACAAGGAAATATGCTCGAATATCATTCTACGCCTCTTCATCACGATCAAATCTACCCTGCAAATTTGGGTTTTTTACCCAAGAAAAAAAAGTGCCGGTTACACTCACCCGTTACCGACTGCTGGATCGGTTAATTTAATGGAGTATGAGGTGATGGTACCCCGGTGCCAGGAAAATTTGGACATACAGCAAAATTTAGCCGAAACAAACTCTCAAATGTACAATATCTGTCAGGTTTTGCATCATTGATTCTCCCCGCAGCTATCTCTGGGGGGAATGGATATAAAATATCCGATTACTATACTTTTTTGATGCTCCTCGGATAAAAAATGTCCATCGATAGATATAAATTAGGAAAATACACATCGAAATAGTCAATAAATGGATAAAAAAGATCTAATTCTGAAATGTCAACACCACCCCTGTACTGAGAAACAGGGGTTGGTGGACAAAATCCCGGACAACAACCTGTGAAATCCGACATCGTACCTCTGAATTACAAGCCCATTCTTCAATTAAGTAAGATCAAAGGGAAAAATTGTCCAATTATCTAAAGGCTTGGACGGTATTTTGTTTTGCTGCGATGATCCCAAGCGGGCCAGCTGAAGCGGATCGAGGAGAACTTATACATGTTGGTCATTCATATTCCCTGCAAGCCAAACAAAAAAAGAGGCCATATCTGTTGATACAGCCTCTTAAGCCTTAAACCATTGAATCACGCGAGCGCATTGGCTGCGCCGAGCTCCGCTGCGCTTCGGTTCCCCGCTGCTTGCGGCGGGGTAAGCGAACACCTTTGGGATTGGTAGTGTTATCTCTATTTTACTTCCTCAAAGTCCACGTCAGTGACCTCGTCATCATCCCCTCCTTTGTCAGAGGTTGTTTTCTCGGTGGTCTGCTCCTCGGTGGGCCCTTCCTGGCCGCCGGCCTGCTGGCTTGCGTTGTAGATGTCCTGGGAAGCTGCCTGCCATGCATTGTTCAATGCATTGGTTGCTTCATCGATGGCACCGAGATCCTCGGACTTATGGGCTTCTTTCAGCTTATTCAGAGCCTCCTCGATGGCGGTTTTCTTCTCGGCCGGAAGCTTATCGCCATAATCTTTCAGCTGCTTCTCCGACTGGAATATCAGGCTGTCCGCATTGTTCAGTTTTTCAATGCGCTCCTTGGCCTTCTTGTCAGCTTCCTCATTCTCCTTGGCCTCTTTTTTCATCCTTTCTATTTCGGAATCAGAGAGACCGGAAGAAGCTTCAATCCGGATGCTCTGCTCTTTTCCGGTACCCTTATCCCTGGCGGACACATTCAGGATACCGTTGGCATCGATGTCAAATGTGACCTCGATCTGGG
>Ga0180431_10010746_pt1 | contig 10130 bp, 6 predicted proteins | sample SS_ome_11_FD_132459 | JGI IMG/M metagenome (GOLD analysis project Ga0180431, IMG submission 132459) | Hypersaline lake sediment archaeal communities from the Salton Sea, California, USA - SS_1_MS_1 metaG | ecosystem: Environmental > Aquatic > Non-marine Saline and Alkaline > Hypersaline >... | reverse complement strand
CTAAAGGAGTTGGCAGCCAAGTATGGTATCGAGGAACCCCGTTTTAGGAAAGAGGGGGATGATTGTATTCTCTGTGGACTTTGTGTGCGCATTTGCGAGCGGATGGGCAACAGCGCCATCGGCCTGACCGGACGGGGGGTTGAAATGAAGGTGGACACCCCCTTCCACATTCAAACAGAGGTCTGCATGGCCTGCGGCGCCTGCGCGTCTGTCTGCCCCACCGGACACATCAAGATCGAGGACATCACCCGGCACGCCGTCAAGCCGATTCCTTCCGAATACGATATGGGCCTTACAGGGCGAAAGCCCATCTACGTCCCGTATGCTCAGGCTATTCCGAACACCCCCGCCATTGATCGGAGCACCTGCATTCACTTCAAAACCGGAGGCTGTCAAATATGTTCTGAATTCTGTGGGGTGGATGCCATCGACTACACCCAGCAAGATGAGACCATCGAACTGAACGTCGGCGCAGTCATACTGGCCCCCGGGCTTCAACCCTTTGATCCGACCGGGTTCGAGGCCTATGCGTATGCAAAGAACCCGAACGTGCTGACCGCAATGGAATTCGAAAGAATCCTTTCCGCATCCGGCCCGACCCGGGGACACCTCCTCAGGCCCTCGGACAAGCAAGAACCCAAGAAAATCGCATGGATTCAATGCGTCGGTTCCCGAGATGTCCACAACTGCGATCACGGTTATTGTTCCTCGGTCTGCTGCATGTATGCGGTGAAAGAAGCGATCATCGCCAAGGAACACGCTGGAAAGGATCTTGACTGTGCCGTCTTCTTCATGGACATGCGGACCCACGGAAAGGATTTTGAACGGTTTTATAACGACGCCAAAGACAAGCATGGGGTGCGATTCATCCGATCCAGAGTTCCCACCATCGATTCCGTGGAGGGCAGTGCCGACCTATTGATCCCTTACACCAACGAAGACGGAGAAGTCTTTCAAGAAACCTTCGATATGGCGGTGCTTTCGGTGGGTCTGGAGACATCACCCGAGGCGTTGGAACTTGCGAAAAAACTCAACATTGACCTTACCGAAGGCCGTTTCTGTGAGACGAATACGTTCCACCCCGTCGCGACGTCGAGAGACGGCATTTACGCATGCGGCGCTTTTCAGGGACCTAAGGACATTCCCCAGTCGGTCATCGAGGCCGGTTCAGCGGCCGCCCAAGCCGGCGCCCTCCTGAGCCCGGCCAGAAACACTCTGACCAAAGCGCAGCAAGTCCCGGTTGAACGAAATATCGCCGGAGAGAGACCGCGCATCGGCGTATTTGTGTGTCAATGCGGCATCAATATCGGCGGCGTCGTCGATGTGCCGGCGGTAAGAGATTACGCAGCGTCCTTGCCTTTTGTTGAGTATGTGACCGACAACCTTTACACCTGTTCCCAGGACACCCAGGAGACGATGGCCCGGGTCATCCGGGAAAACAATCTGAACCGAATTGTGGTTGCCGCCTGCACACCCAAAACCCATGAACCTCTGTTTCAGGAGACCCTGGTTGCGGCGGGGCTGAACAAATACCTGTTTGAAATGACCAATATCCGCAACCAGGATTCATGGGTCCATAAGGAGGATCCGCATAGGGCCACTGAGAAGGCCAAAGACCTGGTTCGCATGGCTGTTGCCAAGGTCGCCCTGATGGAGGCGCTGGAGGAAACCAAACTCGACATAAATCCGAAAGCACTCGTGGTGGGAGGCGGCATCTCGGGAATGATTGCTGCAAAGAGCCTCTCTAATCAGGGGTATGAGGTTTTTGTAGTGGAAAAGGGGCCGTCGCTCGGAGGGCAAGCGCGCCACCTGTTTCAGACCTGGAAGGGCGAAGACATTCAGCGAAATCTTTCTGAACTGATAAAGTCTGTTGAATCAGACGGCAACATCAAAGTCCGCCTCAATGCGGAGCTCAAAGCCGTTGGAGGATTCGTCGGAAATTTCAAGACGAATTTGACCGCTGACGGAAAGGACGAGGAGCTAGACCACGGTATCGCCATCCTTGCGACCGGGGCGAGCGAACTGAAGCCCGACGAATACCTTTACGGAAAGGACCCCCGGGTGGTCACCCATCTGGAGCTGGATAAAAAGTTTATGGACAACGATCCGGCTCTGAAGGAGATGAAGACGGCTGTTTTCATCCAGTGTGTGGGATCTCGGGAACCGGAACGACCCTATTGCAGCCGGGTGTGTTGTACCCATGCCATTGAAAGTGCGCTTCACTTGAAGTCGCTGAACCCGGATATGAACATTTATGTGCTGTATCGGGATATTCGAACCTATGGAGAAAGGGAGTATCTCTACCGAAAGGCGCGTCTGGCCGGCATCCTTTTTATTCCGTTTTCAGTGGATGAAAAACCCCGAGTCTCGTCTCAAAAAGAGGGACTGACCATTGAAGTCATGGATCATCTCCTGGGCCGGACCGTTGTCATCCGAAGCGATCTTCTCGCCTTGGCCGCTGCCATCATACCCCAGACGGATGACCGGCTTGCCCGGTTATTCAAGGTGCCGATGAACGAAGACGGTTTTTTTGTAGAGGCCCACGCAAAACTGGGGCCTTCGGAGTTTGCCACGGATGGTGTTTACCTATGCGGCATGGCCCACTATCCCAAACCCATCGATGAATCGGTGGCGCAAGCCCTGGCCGCGTCTTCCCGCGCAGTGACGCTGCTGTCGAGAGGAACGATCCGGGTGAGCGGGACGGTGGCCCAAGTCGACCCGATCTATTGCAGCAGCTGTGGGGTGTGTGTTGAAATTTGTCCCTACGCGGCATCCTCCTTGGCAACGGAAGGCCCTTTTGCGGGCCGAGCGGAGATCAACCCGGTGCTGTGCAAGGGCTGCGGACTCTGTGTTGCCTCCTGCAGGTCCGGGGCGATCAACCTGAAAGGATTCGGGACGGATCAGATCATGGCCATGATCAACGAAGTGTAATGGTGAATTTTCCGAGCTTCCATTCAGAATAATGTTCCCCAGGTACCGGAGTTTAAAGCCCGGCCGGCAGGTTTTCTTATCGGAGTCAAAGCGAACCTCCCCCCGCCTTCACTTTTGAGATCGTTTTTTTCACATTGACAAAAAGACGTCTTCCACCTAGGTTCGTGCAGGGTCTGTTTTATGAAAGAATTGGTTCGGACAGTTGTTTTTCGGGAAATAGGGTATGCCGCAGACGTTGTCAGTCGTGGAAATGATTGGAAGCGAGTCTTTTCAATGGCTTTTGAATGAATTCAGCAAGGAAAGCACACTGAGAGATATCCCGGAGGAAATCCTCGATCGCATCGCATCTGTTGATATCACGATCAGGGATTATGCGCGGGACCGTGATGCCGTCACCTCGATCGCCTTGATCACATTCGCTTACAAAATGGCGGGTATGGCCCAGCAGGCCCAACACGGTGCCAAGGATCTTCTGTTGCTGAAGGTCGTCGCAAAGCAGGAGAAATCGCGGCGGACGGACAAAAGGGCTGCACGACACACCCTGTGGGAGAGCCCGCTTTATGAGCTCATCACCGGAGAGGTCGGCAAACGGATCCGAAGCATGCGAACCATGAATAGCCCCCTTTAACTCCAGGTATCTCAAACGTTCATTCACTTCGGGCACTTTTCCGGTATTCTCCGGGTTAGGGATTTAAGAAGCGTACTCAGATGGCAAAATTTGTTTTTCTAAGCCAAAAAAGTCGGGAACGATACCTACGGATCATCAACCCTGTTGGGCGGTTGATGGCCAGGTTGAAGATTCATCCCAACATATTGTCTTTCGCCGGTTTGATTTTGAGTGCATTGGCAGGGCTTGGGTACAGCATCGGGTCCTTCTTCTGGGGAGCGTGGGTGGTTGTGCTGGCTGGAACCTGTGACGCTCTGGATGGGCAGCTGGCCAGGCAAACGGAAAAAGAATCACCGTTCGGTGCGTTTCTTGACAGCACGCTGGACAGATTCGGAGAGGTGTTCATTTTCTTGGGACTGGCATGGCATTTCTCGGGGGGCACGCGCCTCTTCCAAGCGACAACCGGAAATACAACTGATTTTCAAAGCCCCCTGGCCGTCGCATTGATCATCCTGGCCATCGCAGGATCCTTTATGGTGAGTTATACCCGGGCTCGCGCCGAAGGCTTGGGTGTTGACTGCAAAGCGGGGTGGATGCAAAGACCGGAGCGGTTTGTTCTCTTGATTATCGGATCCCTGCTCGCCTCATTGCCGTGGGTGGGTCCCGTCGTGATGAAGGTGACACTCTTTGTGCTCGCACTCCTCAGCAATTTCACCGCGATCCAAAGGATGATATACGTAAAAAAAGAACTGTCGAAAGTGACGCTGAACGTATGAAATCGCAGTACCTGTGCCCTCACTGCGGAAAGGGGATCGAGAAATACCAAAATCCTTTCCCTACAGTGGATATTATCATCGAGTGGGCGCCGCCCGACGCCGCCCTTCCCGTTCAACCGATTGATGCGTCGGAGGGGGAGAAAACGGACAAACAAAACCATGGGATTTTGCTCATAAAAAGAAAAAACCCTCCCTTCGGATGGGCCTTGCCCGGCGGTTTCGTGGATTACGGTGAAAGCCTCGAGGTCGCCGCCGTGAGAGAGGCCGAAGAGGAGACCTCTCTAAAAGTTGACCTTCAATACCAATTGGGAGCCTATTCAGATCCGACACGAGACCCACGATTTCACACCATCTCCGTGGTTTTCGTCGCGCGCGCAACCGGAGAACCGAGAGCGGCCGACGATGCAATAGAGCTCGGCATCTTTTCCCGCGCTTCGCTGCCCGACAACCTCGCCTTTGACCATGGAAAGATCCTCCAGGACTATTTTGGGAGATGTTCTCAAATAAGCTGACCGCAATTCTCTTGCCGGCGCTTCTGCTGCTGACCCTGTTTCTCGCATTTTTTCTTTCTCTGAATACCTTTATCAATACCGCTTTTGTTCGCCGTCCCCTGCTCAGTCACTTGTCCGATGCATACAACTGCGAGTTGCGAACAGACCGATTAGAGCTCAGCCTATGGGAAGGGATCGGGATTCGTGCCATAAATGTGGAAGCCCGGTCGAGAGAAGGCTCCGACAACATCGTGGCCGCAAAAATGAAAGTCGAGCTCGACATAAAGGCGCTTCTAAGCGGCCGGATCGTCCCAACAAGAATTGATCTATTTGAACCCGTGATCGAATTGACGGTCAAAACAGGCCCGCGTGCCTCAGAATCCGAGCGTGCTTCAAGTATTGAAGATAGAATGATGCAGGGTTGGGCGACCCTGCCCCCCATCTCGTTGCGCCATGCGCGTTTGGTTCTTAAAGATCTTTCCTGTGCTTTTGAAGATCTCTTTCTGACTGTATCCCACGACAGCACGCATCTCGGAACGTTTGATGTGAAAGCTCGGGGAAAGGCGCGCTTCAGGCAGGATACTGCTCCGTTCACACTCGATGGAACACTGTCCCAGGTCACAGAGACCCGCCACAAGGTTTTTGCTGAGATCACGCTCAAATCAGTGCGAGTCCCCCTGGCCTGGATACCCTGGCCGAGTACGCTGCCGCTCGAACAGGGACATGCGGGAATCGATGTGAAGGTAAGCGGCCCCCGAGATGGCGCCTTCTCAATCGCAGGAAAGTTTGCGATTGATGATATGCGCTTCACCCTCCGACGCAGTGACAGACAAAACAGTTTTTTCTTGCCCCGATCCGTCTTGAGTTTTGAGTCCTCCTACTCAGAAAGCGCCCTCCGGATTCCTGCCTTGCACCTGGAGGCACCGGATTTTTCCCTCGCGGCAAAGTCAAAACTCGATTTTCGACAGATGCACAATCCGCATGTGCTCCTGAAAGTCGAAAGCCCTTTCATGCCGCTAAAGACACTCAAAAAAATCTTCCCAACCTCCCTGGTACCCAAGTGGATAGACAATAGACTCACTCCCCTCCTTATCGGGGGTGACGTACGGGTGGATGACTTTTCACTGAAGGGAACCTGGAAACAGTTCCAAAACCTGGGACAGCCTGAAAATGCCGACGCCCTCACAATGGGATTGACATGGAAGAACCTCAGCCTCCGTCTGGATGAGAATTCCCTGCCATTTGAAAATGTTTCCGGCGAGCTGAATATCAAGAATGGCACCCTTCTTTTATCGACCCTGAAGGCCGACTTCGGAAAATCGGTCCTCAGACGTGGCACTCTGGAGGTCCCCAATGTTTTTTCTGATCATGACACCTACGAAATTGAGATCGACGGATCCTTCGAGCTTCCAGACCTCCTACGACAGAAAGAAATGAACCTGATTCCCCCTAAGTGGCTCGAAAAAATCCCGGTCGCTGAATCGGTTACCGGGACCCTGAACGCCGGCACGCGCATCCGGTTCCAGAATGGTTGGCGTGATCCCCGAATCGTAAAGGGAGACTTTTTTTTCGAACAGTGCAGAATCAATGACGCGGCATTGCTTTTTCCTCTGCAAGTGGAAGCGGCTGAAATTCATATAGGTGAAAGCGGGGAAAACCAATTCAAGGGGAAGGGTCTGTGGGGGAACTCTTACTTTGAGGCCACGGGATCTGTGGAGGATTTTCTCAAAACAAGGCGTGCAGATATCTCCGCTCGTGCAGACATGAATGAACTCATGGGCCATTTCTATCCGGGGATGCGGTCTTCCATTCAATTCAGGGATCCGCTGCCCTGTCGCATCTCTCTGTCCAGGCTTCAGAACCTCTGGTCTTTTCGTGGAGAAGCCGAGCTGGGGGGAATGGATGTGGATACAGCTGCACTTTCCATAAACCCGAAGGGACAAAAAAATCATATCACGTTTGATATGGATCTAAAGCCGATCGAGAAGCTCCGAATCAATCGATTGTATTGGGTATTGGGCGATTCCAGCCTGGAACTCTCAGGGCTGTGTAACCTTGAAGACAAAACCTTGACGGATTTTGAGGTCATTACTCCTTCGCTCCAATTGGAAGATCTGGGCCTTCAGTTCAAAAAGGAGAACCTAAGCGCGGATGGATCCCTCAAGAGTCACCTCACCATAAATACCTCCCTCACAAAGCCTGGGGACACGAAAATCCACGGGGAGTCAGAAGGTGAAAACCTAGTCGTCACATCACCCTTCATGCGGCCCGCCATCCGCAAGGGCCGATTGAAAGTCAAATTTGCCGGTAAGACAGCATACATTGATTCCCTGAATTTGGAAGTGGGCCAAAACTCGATCCACGTTCAGGGCCGTTTGGAGGGTTGGGATGGATTGAGAGGAGATCTCACTGTCACCACCGACCATCTCCATGCCGACGACTTCGCCGCTGAAAGAACGGAACACCTCTCCGGGAAGGAGAAGACAGGCCTGCCCGGATTTCTCAATCGGACGGACGTCGCCATAAAGCTGAACGCGGCTCGGGGGCAATGGGGGAATTTCGAGTGTGGACCCCTGGAAGCGGAAGGCGCTCTTCGAATGGGGCGGCTCGACATCAATCGATCCCGGATTGAGATGGATGGGGGCCTATTTACCCTCAATGGCTATGTCAACATGGGTAAAGCGCCGGAGATGGCGTTTTCCAGTTACGTAAACATCACGGATCAACCGGCTGAAATTCTTCCGCCGCTCCTGCGCGGTATGGGGATTGAGGCGTATCTGGAGGGCCGTCTGACCATGGAAGCCGTGCTTCACATGGAGGGCAAAAACAAAGCGGAGCTTTTTCACAGCCTGGCAGGCGGTGCCGATGTTCTCCTGGAAAACGGGACGGTAAAAAAGTCAAATGTCATTTTCAAGATACTGAATTTTTTGAGTCTCCAAAAGGTCTTAAAAAGAAAACCCCCGGATCTTTCAAAAGAAGGGTTTTACTTCGAACGTATTGGCGGACACATTAAAATGGATGACGGTTTTCTGCACACAAGCAATCTCGATATGAAAAGCCCGGTGTTCAATGTGGCAGGAAAAGGGAGCATGAATCTAAGCACTGCACACGTGGATTTTGATCTCGGGGTTCAGCCCCTGGGAACGGTGGACTCTCTGGTCAGTTTGATTCCCCTTGCCGGCTATATTTTGACCGGAGAGAAGAAGACATTGATCGTCTATCACTTCAAAGTGGAAGGAACCCTGCCCAAACCGGAGGTACGATATATCCCCTTTAAAAATCTAGGATTTCGTATCGTTGATTTCTTCAAGCGTGCATTCCTCACGCCCGGCCGCCTCTTTAAAAAACTTCCCAAGGGCTCCGAAGAGGCGGCAAAGAAAAATGAACTTTCCCCGTATGAGGGACCCTAGGAGGTTGTCGACTCATTTTTTTCATAGCGGCTTTCCAAAAAATCGCGCAAAGCGGGTTTGACATAAATGCTTTCGAGATCAAAGCGCCGCAACGCTTCGGCCAGCGTCTTGATTTTATCTTTTACGGTGGCTTTTGCATTGACGATAATGATATGTTTTTTTCCAATGCGACATAGGCCCCCTGAGTGCAAGGCGGTTTCACCCTCCAAGCATTCGTAACGAACCGGTATATTAAGCCGATGCGCCAAGGCCTCAAGTTGCCCCAACAGTGATAGGTCGTTCAATCCGTCTGCATCCTTCGAATGGGAATTGATCCCGCATTGCCGTATCCCCCGAAGGCGCCGGGCTTCAAATGAAGGACTATTTGTGCAGTCGCTTCATGTCGGCGACGAGGGATCTCACAGCATCCGCGGACCGATTCAGGGCCGCTTTCTCCTCATCCGTGAGCTGAATTTCAATGATGTCTTCAATACCGTTCTCACCGAGTTTCACCGGGACGCCGATGAAAAGATCACGGATACCGTACTGTCCCTCCAGCAACGCCGCGCAGGGAAGTATTTTTTTCTTATCTTTCAAAATCGCCTCCGCCATCTCAACGGCGGCGGAGGCAGGCGCATAGTAAGCACTGCCTGTCTTAAGCAGCCCTACGATCTCGGCGCCCCCACTTCTGGTCCGCTCCACCATGGCTTCGATCCGCTCCCGCGGCAGCAATTCGGTGATGGGGATTCCGGCTACCGTTGAGTACCGCGGAAGCGGAACCATGGTATCGCCATGCCCACCGAGCACAAAGGCATGGGTGTTTTCCACGGACACGTTAAGTTCCATTGCGATGAAGGCGCGAAAGCGGGCGGAATCCAGAACCCCGGCCATCCCCACGACCCGATTCCTGGGAAATCCGCTGGCTTCATAGGCAACATGGCACATGGCATCCAAGGGATTGCTCACGATAATCAGGACTGCCTCGGGTGCAACCGCCGCCACCTCTTTCGTGACCGCATCCATAATCCCCATGTTGGTCGACAGAAGATCATCCCGGCTCATGCCGGGCTTCCTTGGGATACCGGCGGTGATGATAACGATGTCGGAACCCTTCGCATCCGAATAATTGCCCGCACACCCCGTAATCTTGCAATCATGCTGCTCGATGGGAGCCGCCTCTGCGAGGTCAAGGCATTTGCCTTCGGGAACACCCTCGATGATATCGATCAACACCACATCAGCCAATTCTTTCTCCGCAAGACGCAACGCTGCGGTGGCGCCGACGTTGCCGGCACCGATAACGGTCGCTTTTTTTCTCATCATGGCTCTCCTTTTCTTTTGAGCGCTTGGATTTGTGGGTCGTGCAAACCCCATTCTAAAACGCCGCTTGAGCCGACCCGCTCAATGGGGCTTCTGCTCGATTCGTATATGGGTTGTCCATGGTTCTTTACAATCTGAATGTATGTTCACTATAAAAAAGAAGTGCTTTGGGGTCAAGCAAATGGGCGCATAAACACCCCGTGCTCGTTTCAGGCATTGGGCGGCTAAAGTCCCTTTCCGCAGAAAGGGCAATATTTGTGTTCCCTTTCCACAGGTTTACCGCAGCCGGGGCAGCAACGGACGGTACGATTCCGAACCGCGGTCCATGCCTCGCCGGATTCGGTGGAAACAGCGCCACAACGCCGGCACTTCAGAAATGGAGCCCCCTTTTTGACGCGAAAGATCGGCAGGAAAAAGACAGAGAAATAGTGATCGATCTGCTGGAGATGCGCCTGGTAAAGGCCGCAGGAAGGGCACATCCGGGGCTGCTCGTCGAGGGTTTTTGTTTTGGGCTGTATTCCGGCGATGAGAAAAAACATGGGTTTATAGCGCACCTGGTTCGTTACTTTATATGTGAAACCGTCGAGAATCAATATTCATCTTACTCGTAACGACT
>Ga0180431_10010745_pt1 | contig 10131 bp, 7 predicted proteins | sample SS_ome_11_FD_132459 | JGI IMG/M metagenome (GOLD analysis project Ga0180431, IMG submission 132459) | Hypersaline lake sediment archaeal communities from the Salton Sea, California, USA - SS_1_MS_1 metaG | ecosystem: Environmental > Aquatic > Non-marine Saline and Alkaline > Hypersaline >... | reverse complement strand
TTCGACCAGGGTCGTCGCATTCGTTCCGGCGCCGGGGTGAACGACGAGACCCTCCGGCTTGTCGATCGCGATCAGGGCGTCGTCCTCATAGAGGATCGAGAGAGGAAGCGGCTCGGGCTCGAGAGGCGGCGTCTCCCGAAGGCTCCAAACGATGACTTCCCCTCCGCGGAGACGGCGCGCCGGCTGACGGACGGCGGCCCCCGAGACGTGGACGTTCCCGTCGCGTATCTCTCGCTGAATCGCGCTCCGCGACGCATCGGGGCGGACGGACGCGAGGAAGCGGTCGAGCCGCATTCCCACAGCCCCCTCGTCCGCGATCGATTCGATCCGCTCCATCGCCCTCCTCGAAGCCCTTTCGGATTTGCTCCAACGCCGTACCACACGTATAATACGAAGTTCCCACGAGTACTGGAAGGGGAAGATGTGAGGGGTCGCCCCAGGGCGACCGTCATTGTTTGATGGGACGAAGGAGTGGGACGATGGGCGTCGAGGGCGCTCCGTCCGATTGCGAACATGAACATCGAGTTCATCGAAGCCCTGGAAGAGATGGCCAAGGACAAGGGGATCCCGCGCGAGGATCTCTACGACGCCATTCGGAAAGGGCTCGCGGTGGCCTACCAGGAAGAGCACGAGACGGAGGAAGAGGTCGAAGTCGAGATCGACGAGCACTCCGGCGACATCTTCATCAACGGGGAACGGATCGAGCTCTCCAAGTTCGGACGGATCGCGACGAAGAAGGCCGAAGAGGCGATCCGCCAGGAGATCGTCCAGCGCCGGCGCGAGATCGTCTACAACCTGTACATCCACCGGGTCGGAGAGATCATCAGCGGATCGATCCACCGGTTCGAAGGGAAGGATGTCTGGGTGAACCTCGGCGAGGCGGAGGCGATCCTGCCCGAGGCGGAGCGGATCCCGGGAGAGCGGTACCACGCCGGGCAGCGTCTCCGCTGCTACTTGGTCAGCGTCGAGCAGACGCAGGGAGATCCGAGAATCGTCCTCTCCCGCGCGTCGCCGAAGTTCGTCGAGCAGCTCCTTCGCCTGGAGGTCCCGGAGATCGACGACGGCGTTCTCGTCGTGCGCAAGATCGCGCGCGAGCCGGGGAGACGGTCGAAGGTCGCGGTGGAATCGCTCGATCGGAACGTGGATCCGGTGGGGACGTGCGTCGGCGCCGGCGGCGCCAGGGTGCGTGTCGTCACGCGCGAACTCTCCGGGGAGAAGATCGATCTCGTTCGCTGGAGCGAAGACATCACGCAGCTGTTGAAGAACGGCCTCGAGCCCGCGTCGGTCATCTCCGTCGAGTTCGACGAGGAAAAACGATCGGCGAAAGTGCTCGTCCCGGATGACGAGCTGTCGCTCGCCATCGGCAAGGGAGGGCAGAACGTTCGCTTGACTGCAAAGATGATCGGGTACGACATTGAGGTGGGAAGCCCCTCTGAGGCAGGGGCCTAGGACCAGTCACTTCGAGCGCTATGCCACTCAGAGAGCGGCTCCTCGGCGGCGCGTTCCGGGTTGGACGTTACTACGCGTGGTGGGTCCTGATTGTCGTCCTCGTTCTGACGGGAGCCGGCGTCTACTACGTTCGAGACATCCCGCTGCGCAGCTCGCTGTTCGACCTCCTTCCGACTGACGATCCGCTGATCGACGAGTATCGCCGGAACGAGCAGTTCTCCGCGCAGACCGACTACGTCGCCCTCTTGATCTCCCTCGACCAGGCCGAACAGGTTCCCCGAGAGGAACGGGCGGACGTTTTGCTCGGCGTCGCTGAGGCGATCGCCGTCTCGCTGAGGGACGACCCGGAGTTCGTCGACGTCCGCTACCTTCACGAGATCTCGCCGAGCATCCCGGACCAGTACCTCCACCTCTTCGAGCTCGACACGGAAGAGCTCCTACAGATCGAGGAGAGCGTCGATCTCGCGCGCGGGGCGATCGCGGGAGGCGACGCGCTTTCGTTCGCGAGCGGCGAGATGACGCTCGGCGGCGCGTACCGAACGATCGGCCGGACCTTCAACGAGACCCTCTATCGAGGCGAGCTCTCCGACGCGATCAGTTCGGCGAGTCTCGGCCAACTCCAGCCTCAACTCGACTCGATCAAGACGCTGAACGACGGCGTCCTCCAAGCGATCGACGGACTGGACCGACTCGGACCGGTGACGTCCGCGGTCGAAGCCCTGACGGGGATCTTCACGCCGACACCGGAGCAAACCTCTCGCGGGCCGACCCCGTTCCTGTCGCGGGACCGATCCAGGCTGCTGATGACCGTCCAGCCGCGGTACCCTTCCCAGCGAGGCGTCGAGTACTCGACACTCGTCACCGAGAAGGTGCGCGGGGCGATCGCGCAGGCCGACCCGGCGGCGTACGGGGCCCGCGTCGGGATGACGGGGACCTACGTGTTCAACGAAGGGACGAACCGCGTCGTCAACGCGGACATGATCCGCACGACCGTCATCTCGTCGATCGGCGTCTTCGTGATCTTCCTGCTCGCGTTCGGCTCGGTCTTCTACACGATCGTCGCGATCGTTCCGCTTCTGATCAGCGTTGCGTTGACGATGGCCTGGGCGAAGCTCGCCGTCGGCGGCTTCAACCTGGTGACGACGTTCCTTCCGGCGCTCGTGCTGGGCCTCGGCATTGACTACGCGATCCACCTCATCTCCCGCTACGCGGAGGAGCGCAGCCGGGGTCGCTCGCTCAACCAGGCGCTCCATGCCTCGGTCTTGCACAAGGGAACGGCGTCCTTCGTCGCGGCCGCCACGACCTCGTTCGTCTTCCTCGGTCTCCTCGCCGCTCGGTCGAGAGCTCTCTTCGAGATGGGGGTGATCTCGAGCGTCGGCGTCATGATCGCGTACCTCGTGACGCTCGTTCTTCTCCCGGCCCTGATCACGCTTTCTCACTACCTCTTCCGCCACCGTCACCGCGGCGAGGCGATCGCCAACCGCGCAGCGAAACTCACCGGGGTCTTCCGCTTCGTGACGGGCCGAGGGCGCACGATCTTCGTCATCGTGCTCGTCCTCACCTTCTTCGTCACGTTCCAGGCCGCGCAGACCTCGTTTGTCTTCTCGAGCACGGACCTGGTCCCGCGCGTGGAGTCGCAAGAGGTGATGGACGAGATCCTCACCAACTTCGAGGTCAGCCCAACCGGAATCGGGAGCTTCTTCACGTTCTACGCATCGAGCGAGGTCGAGCTCCGTGAGGTTGTTGCTCGGCTTTCCCAGAGCGAGATGGTGGAGACGATCGACTCCGCGGTCGGGATCCTCCCGGTCGATCTCACCGCCCAACAGGAGACGCTCAACAACCTCGACATCGGTGCCTACGTCGGACAGCTGAAGATGATCGAGGATTCGTTCGGAGAGCGACCGGCGATCCTCTCCGAGATCCGCGGGCTCCTCGCGCAGTTCGCACTCCTCCAGTACGGCGCCTCGCTCAACGGGCTCATCGGAGTCGCCATCGAGAGCGGAGACATCTTCGAGCAACTGCGGACGATCCAGCTCCGCCTGAACGAGCTCGACGTTGCGCAGGCCCAGGCGAGCGTGGCCTCGCTCCGCGCGGCCCTCGAAACGCTCGACACGAACCTCGAGGGACTGCGCGATCTCCCGCCCGTCGAGGCGCTCCTGCGAGAGATCCTCCTCGCCTATCCGGAAGGAATCCGCTCGCGCTACTTGACCTCAGAAGGGGACTTCGTCATCCAAGCCCGGGTCAGCCGCAGGATCTACGACGGGACCAACCTGGCCGACTTCGAGCAGTTCGCGGCATCGTTCTCCGACGACTATTTCGGGATGCCGCTGGTTGCAAAGAGGCTCGAGGACTACATGAAGCGCGACTTCTACATTTCGACCGGCCTCGCCCTGGTTCTCATCCTCGTCGTCTTGCGCGGGAGCCTCCGGAAGTGGTCGCACGCGCTTCTCGCCTCGACCCCCCTCATCCTCGGATACATCTGGATGCTCGGAGGGATGCGCCTCTTCTCGATCGACTTCAACTTCCTCTCCATCGTGATCTCCCCGCTCCTGATCGGCATCGGAGTCGACAATGGAATCCACTTGCTTCACCGGACGATCGAGGAGCGGCTCGTCGACCCCGACGGAGCGATCGTGCGCGGCACGAGCGTGACCGCGGTCGCCGTGATCGTCACGTCGCTGACGACGATGCTCGTCTTCGGCAGCCTTCTCGCCGCCCGCACTCCCGGGCTTCGAATGCTCGGGATCTCCGCGCTACTCGGGATCGGCTTCGCACTGGTCTTCAGCCTCGTCTTCCTCCCCGCCGCGCTGAGTCTCTCGCGTAGAGGGCGAGTATAATCGGGTGGTGCGGGGGATGAAGGGAAGTGAGCTAGAGTGCTCTTGAACTACGTCGGCTGGGGAGTCAGTGTGATCGCCGCAGTCGCGATCGGCCTCCTTATCGGGAGCGTTCCGAGGCGCCGCAAGGAAGAGAAGCTCCTCGCGGCCGCCCGCGAAGAGGCCGACCAGACGAAGAAGGAGAGGCTTCTCGAGGCGAGGCAGCAGATCCAGGAGCTGCGCGAAGAGCTGGAGGAGCGTTTCCAGCGCCGAGAGGAGGAGCTCGCGCGTGCCGAGGAGCGCGTTCTCGGCCGGGAAGATCGCCTCCGCGAGAAGTCGTCACAGCTGGAGAAGACCGAAGACTCGCTACGCGAGGACGAAGAGGCGCTCGCGAAGCTGAAGGCCGACGGCACACAGCTCCTCGAGGCTGCCAAGACCCAACTGGAGCGAATCGCGGGCTGGTCCGAAGAGGAGGCCCGCGAGCATCTCCTCGGCGTTGTCGAGTCGGAATCGCAGCGGTTCTTCTCCAGGAGGATCGAGGAGATCGAGCGTCGGGCGAAGGACGACGCCGAACAGCGGGCGGCCCACGTGATCGCAACGGCCGTGCAGCGATACGCAGCGGAGTACGTGGAGGAGAACACGGTGAGTTCCGTGCCTCTCCCGTCCGAGGACTTCAAAGGGCGGATCATCGGACGCGAAGGGCGGAACATCAAGACGTTCGAAGCGCTGACCGGCGTGGAGCTGCTCGTCGACGACACGCCGGAGATGGTGGTCCTTTCGTGCTTCCATCCACTGCGAAGGGAGACCGCGCGAATCGCGCTGTCGCGACTGATCGAGGACGGACGAATCCACCCCGCCCAGATCGAGGAGAAGGTGCAGCGGGCGAAGGCCCACCTCGCGGAGCGCGTGAAGGAGGAGGGGAAGAAGGCGGCGTTCGATCTCGGCATCGAGATCCACCCTGAGCTCGCCACCCTTCTCGGGCGCCTCCGCTATCGAACGAGCTACGGACAGAATCAGCTGACCCACTCAATCGAAGTGTCGACGATCGCCAAGATCCTGGCCGACGAGCTCGGTCTCGACGCGAGCCGCGCGAAGCGCGCAGGACTCCTGCACGACATCGGGAAGGCCGTCGACCACGAGGTGGACGGTCCGCACGCGCTAATCAGCGCGGACCTCGCGAGGCGGTACGGGGAGTCGAAGGAGATCGTCCAAGCGATCGCCGCCCACCATGAGGACGTCGAGCCGACGACCCCCCTGGCGATCCTGATTCAAGCCGCGGACACGCTGTCGGCCGCCCGCCCGGGCGCGCGCCAGGAGACCTACGAGCGCTACGTGCAGCGCCTCCACGACCTGGAAGAGCTCTGCAGTTCCTTCCCCGCCGTGCAGGAGGCGTTCGCACTTCAGGCGGGCCGAGAAGTGAGGATCATGGTGCACCCGGATCGGGCGAGCGACGACACGTCGGCGAAGCTCGCCTACGACATCGCCCGAGCGATCGAGGAGGAGCTGAGCTACCCGGGCGAGATCAAGGTGAACGTCATCCGACAGACACAGTTCACCGAGAGTGCGAAATAGCGAGAGGTTGCGACGTTGAGTCAAGTCTTGAAAGTATCGTCCTTCTCGGACCCATCGGCGGCCGCGGGAGCGATCGCGAACGGGATCCGCGAGACAGGCTCGGCCGAGATCCAAGTGATCGGACCGCGCGCGGTCAACCAGGCCGTAAAGGCGATCGCGATTGCGCGAGGGTACGTGGCAGCGAGCGGCATCGACGTGTACTGCGTTCCAGCGTTCGCGAGCATCCGAATCGGCGACGAAGAAGAAGAGAAGACGGCAATCCAGTTCGTCGTTCGAAGCCGCCACGGGCTCCACGGAGGGAAGTGGCCGAGCAGCGGGATCTGAGACGCGGGTCCCCCGGAGTGAGTTCTTGTCCGGGCTACGCCGAGTCAGTACCATTCCGGCAATCCGCCGGATCCGAATCAAGGGGAGTGAGCTGCCGCAATGTCTAGGTTCTTCCATCGTCACCAGAAGACGATCATCTGGGTCGTCGTCCTTGCGTTCCTCGTCGGTGGTGGGGGACTACTCACCCTGAACCAAGCTGGCGTCTTCCGGTCGTCGTCCTCAAGCTCCGACGAGACGGCGGTAACCTACGCCGCCCGCATCAACGAAGAAGAGGTCTCGATCGCTTCCCTCGACGCGATGTCGAACCGACTCTTCAATCAGTACCAGGCCCTCTACCAGCAGATGGGGCAGGACGCGAACACTCTGCTGGAAGGGGCAAGCGGAGCGTTGTTCCGACTGCGCCTTCAGGCCGACGCGATGAGCGAGCTGATCAAGCGCGTGATCTACGCGCAGGAGGCGCAGAGGCGCGGCATCCAGATCGCGAGCGCTACAGTCGAGGCCCAAGTCGCCGCCGAGTACAACAACCTCCTGCAGCAGAACGGGATCACCGAAGCGCAGCTTCAAACCTATCTCGCACAGCAGGGAACCTCCCTCGACGCATTCAAGGCGTCGATCCGATCGGAGATCCAGGCCAACCTGATCGCGGAAGGGGTTCGCCAGAGCGTTGCCGGACCGATCGACGCGACCGACGAGGAACTCGAATCCTACTTCGAGACGAACATCGTCCGATACGACGTGGCCGAGCAGGTTCAGGCGTCGCACATCCTGGTCAACGACCTCGAGACGGCCCGCGAAGTCGCGAACCTCTTGCAGGAGGGGGCGGACTTCGCCGAGCTCGCGAGCGTCTACTCGACGGACGAGAGCACGAAGGAGAGCGGCGGAGATCTCGGCTGGTTCGAGCGAGGAACGATGATCCAGGCGTTCGAGGATGCTTCGTTCGCGCTATCGATCGGCGAGATCAGCGAGCCGGTCGAAACCCAGTTCGGGTATCACATCATCAAGGTCACCGATCGGAAGAAGGCGCACACTCCGACCCTGGATGAGGTCCGAGATCAGGTCCTCGCCGACTACGAAGTCGAGGAGATCGATCGCAGGGTCACCGACTGGTACTCCGGCATCTTCGACGCGAGCGAGATTGACATCGCCTTCCCGTTGGTTCACGCCTACGTCGTGCAAGAGCGTGATCTCGACGCCGGCCTCGCCGAGTTCAAGCGGCTCATCGACGAGGGAGAGGTGAACGACCCCTATCTCCCGTACTACATCGGCCGCATCTACGAGACGAAGGCAACGCAGACGTTCGGCGAACGCGAGGAGCTCGAGGCGCTCGAGGCGCCGTCCGAGGACGATCTTGCACGCATCGAGGAACTGAAAGCGGAGGAGAAGTCGTACGACGACGAGGCACTCGCCTACTTCCTCGACGCGCTGGAGAACGTCGACGCGGACGAAGCGTTCCTCAACCGAATCCTCCGCCTGAACCCGGACAGTACGGATGCGACGTACCTGCTCGGGAAGCTCTACTCCGATCGAGGCGAGTACGTGGGAGCCGAATCGAGGTTCCGCGACGTCCTCGAGAAGGATCCGACCTACGTACCTGCGTACATCGCGTCCGGCGATTTGGCGGTCCGCGCCGCCGACTACGCGCTGGCCAAGAGCCGCTACGAGGCAGCTCTCGAACACCGGCCGAACGATTCGAGCGTGATGTTGAAACTGGCCAACGCCTACCTCGAGCTCGGCTCGATGGACGAGGCGCGCGACCTGATCGACGCGATTTACGAGATCGACCCCGGCAACGTCAAGGCGGTCATCGCCGAGGGGGACCTCGCGCGTAAGCAGCTTGCCACCACAGTTGAAGAGCGTGACCTCCTGCGCGAGAAGGAGGCACCGACCGCGGAGGATGACGTGAGGCTCACAGAGCTCGAAGCGTCGATCGAGGAGCTGTACGCGCTCGCCATCGAGCGATACGAAAGGGGCCTGCAGAGAGGCGGGTCGCTCGATCTGAACATCAAGCTCGGCGAGACTCATCTCCTCGGCGGACGCCTCGACGAGGCGGAGGACGAATTCGAGAGCGTCATCATTCGCTCTCCCTACACGGCTGCGGCCTACGAGGGGCTCGGCAAGGTGCTCCTCGCCCGAGGGGAGACCGAGGACGCGCTCGAGAATTTCCAAACGGCGTTCGCACGAACCTTCGATTCCGCGCTGAAAGAGCGTGTCGGTAAGCAGATCGTGGAGCTCGACCCGAGCGACGTTGGCGCACGCCTCCGGCTCGCGGATGTGTTCGCCTCGCAGTACAAGTGGTCGGCCGCGATTCGCGAGTACGCCGGCGCAATCGACGTCGACCCAACGCTCATCGAGTCCTACTTCGGCATCGCGGAAGCCTATCGATCGCGAACGGAGTACGCGCAGGCGATCGACTACCTCCAGCGAGCCCGCTCCTACGCGACGCCGGAGGAGACACGTCGGATCCTCGAGGAGATCGCGACCAACGCGAAGCTCCAGGCCGGAACGAACCCGCTGTCGACGGTCGGACTCGACGCATTGATCGATCTGGCGACCCTCGATCTCGACGGGTGGGACACGGAATCGGCACTCGAGCGACTAGACGAGATCGCAGCCGTCGACGCTTCCTATCGCGCAGACGATGTCTCAACCTTGCGTGCCCGCGCCGAGGAGCAGACTGCCCCGGACCTCAGTGAGATCGAGTTCTCGCCGCTGCCGGACGAAGAAGCGACCGAAGCGCCCTAGCGGATGGCGACGCGTTCCTTCGACGATCTGATCGAGCTCGTGGCCAGGCTGCGCGGCGCCGAAGACGGCTGCCCGTGGGATCGCGCCCAGGATCACGTCTCCCTTCGACCGTACGCCCTCGAAGAGGCGTACGAGCTGATCGCTGCGATCGACCGAGGCGACGACGACCTGATCGCCGACGAGTTGGGCGATGTCCTCCTCCAAGTCCTCCTTCACAGTCAGATCGCGTCCGAGCGGGGGGCGTTCACGATCGCCGAGGTGATCGAATCACTCTCGTCCAAGCTCGTCCGTCGCCACCCGCACGTTTTCGGCGACGCGTCGGACGACCTTCCTTCGATTCATCGGCGATGGGAAGAGATCAAGACCCGCGAGAAAAGGGACCCGGTCACTCTTCCGATCCTCGTGAGGGCGCGGAAGGCGGTCTCCGCCGCCGCGAACCTTCGCGGGATCTCCACCGACCGCATCGGCGAGATCGGCGAGACGGCCGAGGAGGAGTCCGGTGCGCGAATCCTACGCGAGATCGCGGCGGCGTGGGATGCGGGCCACGACCCGGAGCTGGCTCTCGCCAAGGCCCTCGAGCGCCTGCGGACGGCGGAGTGATGGACGCGATCGTCTACTGGCTCGGGACACGCGAAGAGGAGGTTCACTTCATCGACGCCGTGCTCAGCGCCTACGACGGCGTCGCCACGGTGCGCCGCGAGTTCCGGATCGAAGACGGAGAGACCCTCTACCGCGTCTACGTCGCGCCGGGGATGGAGGACGAGTTCCTCGCACTGATCGGCAGGCTCCGGACGAGAGCGAGCATCGGGCGACTGATTCGGGAAGGAGAGGCCGGTGTGGCGGCTCCTTGAGCCGGACGAGACTGCGGCGTCGGTCTTCGAGGTCGACTACGATCGTCTCTTCGCGGACGGGAAGCGAACACTCCTGTTCGACCTCGACGACACCCTCGGCACGGGAAAGCCGCACCGATTGGCGTCATCCGTCGAGGAGCTTTTCCGGAGGCTCGCGTCGATCGGCTTCCAGATCGGCATCCTCTCGAATCGACGGTGGCGGATCGATCGGATTGCCGCGGACTTGAGCGGCCGCTTCCCGACACGTTTTCGCGCGGGGAAGCCGGCGAGGCGAGCGTTTCGCGAGATGCTGCACGAGATGGCGGCACGTCCCGACGAGACCGTGATGATCGGAGATCGACGTCTGACCGATGTCCTCGGCGCGAAGCGCGCGGGACTCC
>Ga0180431_10010744_pt1 | contig 10132 bp, 7 predicted proteins | sample SS_ome_11_FD_132459 | JGI IMG/M metagenome (GOLD analysis project Ga0180431, IMG submission 132459) | Hypersaline lake sediment archaeal communities from the Salton Sea, California, USA - SS_1_MS_1 metaG | ecosystem: Environmental > Aquatic > Non-marine Saline and Alkaline > Hypersaline >... | reverse complement strand
GGAAAATACAGAAATAGATATGTGGTGATCGGCAACAGGTTTACAGGAGAGATATCATTCAGGCCTCCCGCAAATGAAGAAGTCCCGCCGCTTATGAAGGCATTAGTCAGGTGGATCAATTCACAGAAAGCAGAAGAACTCGATCCCGTGGTAGAGGCAGGTATTGCACATTATGAATTTGTAAGGATACATCCATTTATAGACGGTAATGGAAGAACGGCCAGGGTCCTGGCAACACTGATACTGTATATCAGGGGATTCGATGCAAAGCAGTTTTTCTGCCTGGATGATTATTATGATTCTGACAGGCAGGCATATTACAGAATACTGAAGGAGATAGACCAGAAGACACTGGATCTCACCGCCTGGCTGGAATACTTTACAAAGGGCGTAAGGCTTAGCATAGATGCTGTAAAAGAGAGAGTCGCCAGGCTTAGCAGTGAAAGGCTAAGGAAGACAAAAAGAGGCCAGATCGCACTTACAGAAAGGCAGATGAGGATAATAGAGTTTATAAATCAGCATGGGAGAATAACCTCCGGAAATATTGCAGAGATGTTTAATATATCCCGACAGGCTTCATTGAAGGAGATAAATAAATTAGTTGCCTTAAAAGTAGTTACACTAATCGGAAAAGGAAGAGGTTCACACTTTACCATAAAATAGATTTTTCAAAAAGGTTGTCAAATAAGTTGTCATAAGGGTTGTCATTAATTTTAATAACCCGTTATCTCCTCCTGAATATCAACCCCAGAACTAAAAGGGCTAATATGATGAGCCAGAAATAGGGATTTACAAACAGCGCCCTTAAAGGTTCATAGCCGAAATTCCCGAAGACATCCGCCAGCAGCCCCTCCAGCCACCGGTAGAACTGGTCCCATAAAGCTATAAGATTGTCCCTGGTAAAAAAACCCTTTATTGCTTCCATACAACCATGATTTTAAAGGCAATAGCAAATTTTGACAAACAATATGCATAAATTTTCTTATATTTTTATTGTCTAAACATCCTTCTGAATCTATAATCAAATACTATAATCATTTCTTACAGGAGGTGGGTATTTGAGTTATTTCAAACTGAAGGAAAGAAAGACCACCGTCAGGACGGAGATCGTCGCTGGTATCACCACATTCATGACAATGGCCTACATCATTTTCGTGAATCCAGCTATCCTGTCCTCCGGCGGCGCTACCGGGATCCCCTTTGAGGCGGCGGTGATCGCAACCTGCATCGGTGCCGGGCTGATGAGCATGCTCATGGGCCTTATAACCAATACGCCTTTCGCGCTGGCTTCGGGAATGGGCATAAATGCGGTAGTGGTATTTACCATCATCTTCGGCCTGGGGCTTACCTGGCAGCAGGCAATGGGCATCATAGTTATCGAGGGCATAATAGTCACCATCTTTGTCCTGACAGGACTAAGGTCTATGATAATGAGGGCCATCCCCATGGGGCTGAAATATGCCATAGGCGTAGGCATAGGACTGTTTATCGCTTTTATCGGTGCCCAGCAGGGAGGCTTTGTGGACATCGATCCGGTCACTGCAGTAAGGCTGGGAGACTTCACTGCCGGCTACACCCAGCTGGCGGCATTCGGCCTGGTTCTGACCACCGTACTTGTGGCATTCAGGATAAAAGGCGGCATACTCCTGGGGATCGTAGGGACCGCAGTAGTGGGCATGATATTCAGGGTGATCCCCCTTCCGGCACAGTATGTCAGCGTTCCTACAGCTGAAAGTTTTTATACATTCTTCAAAGCTGATATTGTGGGAGCTGTCTGGAGCAACGGCATGCTCAACATAGCAGCGCTGGTCATGGTATTTGCCCTTTTTATGACAGACTTCTTTGATACCATGGGAACAGTCATAGGTGTCGGGGGAGAAGCAAAACTGCTGGACAAGGACGGGTCTCTTCCCAATCTGAAGAGCGTGTTATTAATAGACTCGCTGGCAGCGGTTGCCGGAGGTCTTTTCGGGGCCAGCTCTGTCACCACCTATATAGAGAGCGCCTCCGGCGTGTCTGACGGCGGAAGGACAGGCATAATGCCCACAGTTACCGGTTTTTTGTTTCTGGTATCCATCTTCTTTGCCCCGCTTATAGCAGTGGTGGGCGGAGGAGTAGAGATAGCCGAAGGCGTATATAAATATCCGGTCACGGCATCCGCCCTTATAATCGTGGGATTTTTGATGATGACTGTCATGAGCCGGATCAATTTCGGCGACTATGAAGAAGGCATACCGGCGTTCTTAACCATTATCATAATGCCTTTTACCTACAGCATAGCCTACGGGATAGGTTTTGGTTTTATAAGCTACACCCTTATAAAGATATTCAGGGGCAAGATAAGGCAGCTGCATCCGCTGATGATAGTAGTCAGCATACTTTTTGCAGTGGCATTCGTAGCCCAGTTCCTGGCAGAGAGATTTGCCGGATAGCTCCGACTGATATGTAATATATAAAGCAGGGGACAGGGAGACTAAAAGATCCTATTCCCTGCTTTTTTCTTTGACAAATCTGTTTTAATCTATATTATGAGCATATGGTCATAATATAGACAGGTCATGAAAAAGGATTTTGACAGATGGGTCGATGAAAAAGGGCCCGTTTTTTTTAAAAAGATAGGCATAATGCCGGGCCAGAAGATACTTGATTTCGGCTGCGGCTGGGGAAGCAATACTATGGCTGCGGCAATAGCGGTAGCGCCTTCAGGCTTTGTTTATGCACTGGAAAAAGATGAGGATTCCATAAGCAGGCTCCTGGTATCGGCCGGCAGCAGGGCAATAGAGAATATAAGGGTTATTGCATCCGGTGAAATGGCCTCCATACCAGTGGGCAGCGGCGAGCTTGACGGGGTGCTTCTTTATGATGTCATCCATGACCACTATTTTGACAGGGCCGGAAGAAAAAAGCTTTTTATGGAAGCCGGGAGGGTAATAAAGATGAAAGGCCTGCTGTCAGTATTTCCCCATCATATCGATGATGCCGGACTGGGCATAATAAAGGCAGAGATATCGGGCGCAGGCTTTATCTTCCGGGATATGATAAGGGACACCATACTTCATGACAGCGGACTGATAATAGATTCAGTATATAATTTTACCAGGGAATAAGGACAATGATCTGACAAATAAACATAATGGAGGAAAGACTATGAAGAGACTGCCATCAGAAGTAGACAGTGCATGGGACAAGATGAGCGGACCGGCGGTGCTTACCACTGTGAGCCGGGACGGAGTTCCCAACAGCATATATGTGACCTGCATCTCAAAATATGATGAGGGCACCATACTGGTAGCGGATAATTATTTCCACAAGACGAAGGAAAACATACTGGCAGGAAGCCGGGGATCGATAATCTTTATTACTGACCAGAATAAGTCCTACCAGATAAAAGGCCCCATAGAGTATCACACCGAAGGCGGAATATATGAGGATATGAAGAAATGGAATCCCAAAAAGCATCCCGGACATGCAGCCGCGGCCATCAGGGTAGAAGAAGTATTCTCCGGGGCAAAAAAATTGCTTTAGTCATAAAAATTTTTAAATGAATTTATTCTATCTTTTAGTATTATAGAGAAGACAGCGAAAAAACAGTACTTAAGATAGATGAAAAACAGTAAAAAAATAATATTTTCCCTGCTCTGCCTGGCAGCATGCACCCTCCTGTTTATGGCTTCCTGCTCTATTATTTACAGGATACAGGAACTGTCGGGACCGGAGGCGGCCGTTATGGAAAGCAAAGATGCCGCCGCCGTTTCCGGAAAGCACAATACCGCACCGGTGGCGGTACTCGAGATATACCAGCAGAATTCCGACGGCTATTATGTGAATGCAGGAAACCCGGCATACTTTACAGCTGAAAACTCTTTTGACCCGGATGGCGATGAGCTGGCCTACAGCTGGGATATCCCCGGAACTTCAGGCTCCGGGAGCATGGCCCTGGAGCATATATTTGCAGAAACAGGAATATATACAGTCGTCCTTACCGTATCTGACGGCATAACAGATACTGCTGTCAAAAAGCGGATCGAAGTAGTAGATATAGACAGCAGCATAGTCATCACCCGGGAGCACAGCATCACGGTTGAGATCCAGTATACATTCACCAATAATGGTCCCGGAGATGTCCAGGAGCTGTTCTGCCTTATGGAAGTCCCCAGGACATATCTTCCCTTCCAGGAAGTAATGGAAAGAAGGTCTAACTACAGGGAAGGCGACCAGCTTATCCAGGACGGCTTCAATACCATAGCCCGGTTTAACCTGGGAAGCCTGCAGGAGGGAAAGACCAGGACCGCATATATAAACTGCGATACACTTCTTTATGAATATGATTTTGCCAGCCTGGGCGATACAGGCGATTATCTTCCGGGCGACAGCGATGTTGCCGCATATACCGGCAGCGAATACTATATCGACAGCGATTCCAATATAATCAGGTCTGCCGCCAGGACTGCTGCCGGGGATCTTTCCAGCCCCGGGGAAAAGGCGGAGAGATTATATGAACTGGTGACCGGGGCCCTGGAATATGATTATTCCAGGCTGGGCGGAGGAAAGATGGGATATAACCATGCTTCCCAGATACTGCAGGACGGATTGGGGGTATGCACTGATTATTCCGTCCTTTATGCCGCCCTGTGCCGGGCTTCAGGAATACCTGCCGTAGTAGTCCAGGGCATACCGGTATTCAGCATACTCAATGAATCGGGAAGACAGCTATCATACGGCCATGCCTGGGTGGAGATAAAGCTTCCGGGATACGGCTGGATCCCTGTAGATGTAACCTCCGAAGAAGAATTCATGGGATATAATTACTTCCTGAACCTGCAGACATATAAGGGTTCCGGCATATTCTACCGGAGCCTTGACATAGAAGGGGAAAAGTTTTACCCCAATAGCATATATTATACCTGGACCGGGGAAAGCGAGCCGGCAATAACCCAGGATATATCATACCGGGTAAAAGGGCTTAAGGCAGAAGACCTTGACGTATACAGGGACAGTGATTTCCTGGATAAGGCAGGACTGGTCCTTTCCGAGTATAATCATGCCATAAATCATGTTAATAATGCCCACGGACAGGACTGGATATTTGACGATCCCGGCCATATAGCCATAGAAGAGAACCTGCTTCAGAGACTGATGGAACTTTCCAGCTCCCTGGAGGACACGCAGGCTTCATCCGGCCTGGCTTCATCAAAAGAGGAGCTGGTAGGGATATCAAGAGAGATAATAGATGCCAAAAAGAGGCAGATCGACTGCATGAGAGCCTCGGATTATAATTGTAATATGTCTTACAACACCATATTCAATGATGCTGTGGACAGGCTGTTTGAGAATTATAACCTCATGGTAGAAAGCTATAATGATAAATATTAGCCTTTGCTGCAGGCACCCGGAATTTCCTGGACTATTTTATAACTAAAAAATATGGATTTTAAAAACAAGCTTTGCTACAATAAAACCACTGACACCACTTAAAATCATTTAAAATATATGAAGCTTAAAAAAGAGCTGAAGCTTATAGATGTCTTTTGCATCGCCACCGGGGCCATGATCAGCTCCGGCCTTTTTATTTTGCCCGGACTTGCCCATGCAAAAGCGGGACCGGCAGTAGTGCTGTCATATTTTCTGGCCGGGCTTTTAGCCCTGATAGGTGTATTGAATATCGCAGAGCTTGCCACAGCTATGCCCAAGGCAGGCGGAGACTATTTTTTTATAACCAGGGGATTGGGCCCGGCAATAGGGATAGTGGCAGGCATGCTCAGCTGGTTTTCCCTGTCGCTCAAAAGCGCTTTTGCTTTGGTGGGTATAGCTGCTTTTGTGAGGATCTTATTTGAATTCAATATGCAGGTAATAGCAATTTTCTTCTGCCTGGTGTTTCTAGCCGTTAATCTCTTTGGCGTAAAAAGCGCCAGCAGGATGCAGATAGGCCTTGTAATAGGACTATTGGCAATTATTTTTATCTATATAGCCTGGAGTGTCCCCTATATGAGGGTACAGCGTTTCGGGCCATTTATGCCAGAAGGGATCTTTTCCATTTTTTCCACGGCAGGCTTTGTATTTGTTTCTTATGGAGGACTTTTAAAGATCTCAAGCGTAGCCGAAGAAGTAAAAGACCCCGGCAGGAACATCCCGCTGGGGCTGATACTGTCCCTTGCGGTCACGACCATTATCTATGGAGTAGCGGTCTTCACAACGGTGGGGCTCCTGGAGCCTTCAGAACTCGACAATTCATTGACTCCGCTGTCAGACGGAGCTAATGTCTCAATGGGTTTTACCGGAGTCATCTTGCTGAGCATAGCCGCTATCCTGGCCTTTGTATCCACTGCAAATGCAGGGATCATGTCTGCCTCAAGGTATCCCTTTGCCCTGAGCAGGGACAGGCTATACCCCCAACTTTTCAGCAGGGTGCATAAAAAATACAAGACCCCGTATATATCCATATTGGCAACCGGGCTGTTCATAATCATATTCTTATTCCTGGAGCTGGACCTCCTGGTAAAGGTTGCCTCGACTATTTTGATCCTGACATACATACTTTCCATATTATCAGTCATCATCCTCAGAAAGAGCAGGATACAGAATTACCGGCCCGGCTTCAGGGCGCCCCTGTTTCCCTGGCTGCAGATCCTGGGAATAGTTGGTTTTATTTTTATACTGACCGAGATGGGCAGGAATGCTATTATCATAAGCTCAGCCCTGGTTGCGGCGGGAATACTGATCTATATCTTTTACGGCAGGAGAAAAGCAAAGGGGAAAGATCATGCCCTTCTCTACATCCTGGACGGTATAACCCCAAAAAGGCTGTCTCTTACCAGCGGCGAACTGGAAAAAGAGCTGAAGATGATAATCTATGAAAGGGATAATATCGTAAAGGATGACTTCCACCGCGCAATCCTGGAGAGCACCGTACTGGATATAGATGAAGATATAGACATACTCAGTCTTTACCAGGAAGCCTCAGGGATCCTGTCAGAAGAGCTGGACATGGATGAAGAATACTTCTATGCTAAATTTGAAAAAAGAGAAAAGGAAAGCAGCCCGGTCATAGCCAGAAACATCATCATACCCAATATTATCATTGACCGGAAAGGGTATTTCAAGATCCTTATAGCAAGGTGCAGCAAGGGCATAAAATTCAGGGGAGAAGGGTCTGAGATCTTTGCAGCCTTTCTGCTTGTCTCATCAAGGGACAGGAGAAACCTGATGCTCCGCACCCATACATGCATATCCCAAATAATAGCAGAAACCGGGTTTATGGAGATGTGGATGAGGGCAAAGGATAAAAAAGGCCTGAAGGACATTATTTTACTGGGGGAAAGAAAAAGGGATTAAGCCAGATGCCTCCGCATATCGGACCAGTATTTTCAAGATGCTCCCGGAAACCTATACATTTATCAATGCTGTTTTGGTATAATGTTTAAGGTTTTGCCGCAATACGGCTGTAAAGGGAATAAAAATACTTTTTTGCCAAGAGGTCTGGTTTTATAACCAGGCTGACATGATAATAGCAGAAGGCAGGCAATTGTATTAGAAGTTTTTCCCGTAATACCATGATTTTATCAACAGGAAAGGAGAATAGACCATGCAGATGGAGCCGAATCTTTTGTGGATGAGGATCATACCTTTTATAGGCGCTGCGCTTTCCCTTATAATGGCAATAGTCTTTGCAGTACTTGTGAGTAAGAAGAGCCGCGGTTCAGGCAGGATGATGGAAATATCGCAGGCAATTTTCATAGGGAGCAAAGCATATTTTTACCAGCAGCTCAAAGTGATCACTATTTTCTTTTTTGTTATTTCTGCTCTTTTAGGCGTAATGGTCTATTTCGGCTACCTGGAATTTGTATCCATACCGGCTTTTGCTACCGGCATGATATTCAGCCTGCTTATAGGGTACCTGGGTCTATGGATATCGACAACATCAAATTCGAGAGTTACCCATGCAGCCAGGGAAAAAGGGCTGGGAGAAGCCATGAACGTGGCCTTTACTGCCGCATCTGCATCAGGCATGCTGCTGGGGACAGTGGCTCTATTGCATACTGCATTGTGGTTTAATCTGCTTTACTGGTGGCACGGGCGCGGCGGGCTTGACCCCCTGGCGGACATGCAGCAGATAGTGACCATACTTATAACATTTACAATAGGTACTTCTTTTGCCGCCTTCTTTATGCGGACAGGCGGGGGGATATTCACCAAGGCCGCCGATATGGGCGCTGATTATGTGGGAAAAGTCGAATCAGGACTCAAGGAAGACGACCACAGGAATCCCGCCACCATAGCCGATAATGTGGGCGATAATGTAGGTGATGTGGGCGGCATGAAAGCAGATGCCCTTGAATCCTGGGTAGGGGCCATAATCGCCTCGCAATTTTTGGCCTTCGTTGCCTATCAGGGACTGCCGGTTATGCTAAACAGCATATTGCTCCCCATGCTGATCTCTGCAGCAGGGGCAGTCGCTTCCATAATAGCCATTATCATAATGAAAGCGATAATCGCCAGGTATAAGGAAAATGCAACCGTCTCAATGCTCACAGGGACCACCCTTTCAGGACTTTTAATAACGGTACTGGTAATAGCGGGACTGTTATTCTTCGTAATACGGTATGTAATGGGCACAGGATATAACTTCCTTTATTATTGCAGTATCGGGGGACTGGCTGCAGGATTCCTTATAGGCTTATTTACACTGCTTTATACTGATTCCAGATACAGGCCTACCAGGAACATCGCCGAAAGCGCAAAATCAGGACCCGGCACCCTTGTGGTCAACGGGCTTGCCTATGGCATGGAAAGCACCATACTTCCCGCTATAACCGTTATCGCAGTGATGCTTTTCTCTTTCTATATATCAGGAGGCAGTACAGATTTCCAGGTTGGCTTATACGGGGTTGCCATTGCAGCAGTAGCCATGCTTTCCACATCTGCATTTGCAATAACCATAGACGTTTACGGGCCTATTGCAGACAATGCCGGCGGGATAGCCGAGATGTCTGAACAGCCGTCAAGCGTAAGGAAGATCACAGATAAGCTGGATGCTGTGGGAAACACCACTGCAGCCATAGGAAAGGGCCTTTTGATCGGAAGCGCCGCCATCACCGCTCTGGCGCTGGGACAGGCATATTTTTCAAAGATCGAACTTATAACAGAAATGGTAATGCTCGATTTTATCAAGGACCCGAAGATCCTGGTGGGTCTTTTTATAGGCATTATAATGGCGTTCCTCTTTACTTCGATGCTTATAAGGGCGGTGGGAAATGCAGCCAATAAAGTAGTTGTGGAGGCAAGAAAACAAATAAAAGGCATACTTGCAGGCGAGTCCAAAGGCGACCCTAAGACCTTTATATCAATAGTCACCAGATCTGCCCAGAGAGGCATCATACTGCCGGGCATACTGGTTTTCACCATCCCTGTATTAACCGGCATTTTCCTTGGTCCGGGAGGAGTGGTAGCGCTTATCATAGGCACCCTGCTTTCAGGCTTTGCCCACGGTATTTACATGGCAAATGCAGGCGGCGCGCTTGACAATGCCAAAAAGAAGATCGAGGAAGAAGGTAAAAGCGGGACTCCGGAACATGCTGCTTCCGTCATAGGAGACACAGTGGGGGACCCCTTAAAGGACACCGCGGGACCATCGATGAACATACTTATAAAGCTTATAAGTATCGTGGCCATCGAGACCGCCGTCCTCATAACCGCTATTTCAGACAGGCTTCCCTATTTTTAGACCTGGATCATTATAAAGATAGATGATGATGCAAAAGGGTTCCTGCAGCCATACGGGGACCCTTTTGCATTAAAAATAATATAAGACCTCAGACCAGGCTTGCTTTGACCACTGGCAGCAGGCACATTGATATCCTTAAAAAGACCATCTGTTTGTTTTTTGCAATACCGGTAAAAATGGTAATATAAGCATGGAAGACATGTTTTTTAAAGGGCAGGTCCTTTGATGGCAGCATTTGAAAAAATAAACTGCGGAATAGACGGATTGGATAAAGTCCTGGACCATATCAGGCTGGGAGACAATGTGGTATTGCAGGTATCCCATATCGATGAATATATACTGCTTGCCGAAGCCCTGGCAAAGCAGGCGGTAATCGAGAAAAGAAATGTCCTGTATATAAGATTCGCCCAG
>Ga0180431_10010742_pt1 | contig 10132 bp, 8 predicted proteins | sample SS_ome_11_FD_132459 | JGI IMG/M metagenome (GOLD analysis project Ga0180431, IMG submission 132459) | Hypersaline lake sediment archaeal communities from the Salton Sea, California, USA - SS_1_MS_1 metaG | ecosystem: Environmental > Aquatic > Non-marine Saline and Alkaline > Hypersaline >... | reverse complement strand
TCGCACCGCTCAAGCTGGAAAAGATAAGGTAACTTATAACCAGTACTACCACCAACCCGCCGATCAGGAATTTGGTTTGCTTTGTCTTGTTTCCCACCTTTTTGAGGTGTATTTCGGACTGGGTTGCCATGCCTATATCGGTCATTATCACTCTCCTTTGTCCAGAAACATGGATCGGGAGAAACTATACCACAATTGGAATGCTGTGTCAACTATTGTAGATAAACTGTTACAATTTGTTAGGAATGTTGCTCAAAGTTCTTGCTCTGTGGTATAATGCGAGAGAGCTGGTTGTCTCTGATCGATCTCACATTAAAGCATAGGAGTCAACGCCATGCACAAGGAACGTCGATGGATCCTGGGGGGGCTCTTTGTTTTGGTCGCATTGGCCGCCGGTTATTGGCTGCTCCGCCCCCGAACCGTGCGTCTGACCATTCTACACACCGGCGGATCAAAGGGCCAGATTTTGTCCAAAGAGACAGACGACGGCCAGCCTATCGGCGGCATCGCTTTTCTGGCAGGGGCTATAGAGGCGGTTCGGCGAGAGGTTGAACCTGCTGCTGCAGAGGAGCGCAGTGTTTTGCTGTTGGACACCGGCGACAATTTTTTCGGTTCTCCGGAGGCCTTTTACACGCAGGGTTTGGTCAACGCCCAGTTGATGGGTGAGATCGGCTACGATGCCATGGTTGTGGGTAATCTCGACTTTTTGTTCGGGCAGGGCAATTTGGAGGCCCTGGCCTCTGCCAGCGGCTTTGACTTTTTGGCTGCCAACCTCGTTCAGTCCGACACCGGCGAGCCGCCTCTCTTTGTCCAATCCCACGAGGTATTTACTGTCTCTGGTCTCCGGATCGGCGTCATCGGCCTCACCGATCCCGAGATCGCCACCAAATCGTACGCCAAAAACGTCGAAGGACTGAGCATTTTGCCCGAGGCAGAGGCTGTGCAACGGGCGTTGGAGGCTCTGGTCGAGGATCCTGTCGACTTTGTCGTTGTCCTTTCACATCTCGAGCCAGTGGCCAACGGGGCGTTGCTGGCTCAGTTTCCTCAGATAGACCTTCTCATCGGCAAAGAGGACATTGAAGATTATACCCCCCACCAGCGCGATCTGGTGATAGAGAATGCCCGTCTGGTAGGGTTTTATTCTCAGGCTAAAACACGCCTGCTGGGACGGCTCGATTTGACCATAGATCATCGCAGTGGCGAGGTCAAAACGATGCAGTGGCAACGTATCCCCATTCTGCACAGCAAGGTGGTGGCCGATGCCAGGATTTTGCGCAAAGTGACCGACGTCGAATCACGGGTGGACCGGTTGTTGAACACGGTTATCGGCGAAGCGATGGTCGATATCCCTGCTGACTATGATGCCGAATCGGCGCTGGGCAACTTGCTCACCGACATCATACGGGCGGCGACCGGTGCTGATATTGCCTTTCACAACCCTGGCGCCATCCGCGAAGACATAACAGCCGGGCCCATCACCAACAGGCTGAATTACAATGTCAACCCTTTTGACAATGATGTGGTCGATCTCAACCTTACTGGCACACAGATTGAGGCCATTTTGGAACAAAGTCTCACGTTGGAGAAAGGGATGCTCCAGGTGTCGGGGTTGCGGTTGACCTACGATTTGCGGCTACCGCCCGGGCAAAGGCTGCGCGAGGTCACTGTCGCTGGCGAGCCTCTTCAAGCCGACCGGGTCTACTATGTGGCAACCAATGATTTTTTGGCCCAGGGGGGCGATGATTTTGTAGCCTTTTGCGAAAGCGAGATCCTGCAGTACTATGGCAGTCTGCGAGACATTGTCGCTGATTACATTCATAACAACAGCCCTGTGCAAGCTGTTGTGGAAGGACGCATCACCGATATAGCCTCCCGCTGAGGGGATACTGTGAACGTTTTGTCCAGCTTGTTTCAAAGACTGCGCATTGCGCAAAAAATTATCCTGGTTTTTGTTGCGTTTGTGATCCTTCCTATGGTGGCTGCGGGAGGTGGGCTGCTTGAATATGTCCAGGCGGAAGCCTATCGGCAAACTGTGGACCACATGAAAAACGTTGCCAGTGCTGTCCGGGCCAGCCTCAGCAACTATTCCGCTGACCTGGTTATTACGGCCAGTACCCTGGCCGACGATGCCCAACTGAGGCAAACTTTGCGGCAGGACGACTCTTTGGCTATGAATCAACTGCTGATGGAGAGACGTCGGTCGATGGGTTTGGGCAGCGTGACCCTCATCGATCGGGCAGGGCATCCCGTGGCAACCGGTGGTGACCCCTTTGTCGTGTCGATCAGTGAGTCCTTGGTGGATGATGGCTGGCAAGGACAAACCCGCTCGTTGCTCGATCTTGGCCGGCCGGTGCTTTTTGTCGCTGTCGCCCCCATCCGGCGTTCTGGGGAAGTCACTCATCTCTTGCGGCTCACGCGCCGTTTGCCGGAAAGTTGGGTGGACGATTTGCGCGCACTCAGTGGCGCCGAAATCTCTTTGATCCGGTCCGGGCGACGCGTTGAGACCTCACTGTTGACCCCCGTTGGGGAAAGGAGTGTACAAACCGAGTCCTTTGTTCCAGGTCCTTCGCTCGAAACGCCTTTTTATCGCCACCAGTTGTTTGGACAAAATTATTATGTGCGTTACGAGCCTCTCGACTTTTTGACAGGGGATGACACCACTCAACTGGAAGTCGCTGTTCCCTCTTTTCAGGTGACCACCATCACCGATTCGCTGCGCCGGTCGCTCTGGCTGATGGTTGTGGTGGGGTTGGCTTTTGGCAGCCTGGGGGCCTGGGTCCTCTACCGCTATTTGGCCATACCGCTGGAGGCGTTTCGCCAGGCGGCTGCCGAGATAGCTGCTGGTGACTTGGACAAGCGAGTGGCGGTGAATCGACGTGACGAATTGGGAGAATTGGAACAGGCTTTTAACGAGATGACACACCATCTCCAGCGATCGCGCAAAAAGCTGCTCGAGATCAACCGTAATCTGGAGGCACTGGTAGCTGCGCGCACGGATGAGCTGGCAGCGGTGCTCCGCTCGGCATGTGATGCCATTATCACCCTCGATTCAGGAAGCCGGATCACGTCGCTGAACCCCGCTGCTGAGCAATTGCTGGATTGTGGCGCCGCCCATGCCCTCCACCGTCCGGTGGACAGGATTTGGAGTTATGCGCGGGGCAATAAAGGCGCTGCTTCTGCCGGGGACCTTGTTTCAGCTCAGCGAATGTTGGTGACAAAGAGTGGACATCATGTCCCTGTTTCTGTGAGTCGCTCTCCCCTCCGTGACCAATCAGGCCACCAGTTGGGCGAGGTCCTCATCATGCGCGATGTCACCCGCGAGTACGAAATAGATCGCATGAAAACCGAGTTCGTGTCGTTGGTCTCACATGAACTTCGCTCCCCTCTGAGCTCTATTCGAGGTTACGCTGAATTACTCTTGGAAGGTTACACCGATTGTTCCCTGCCCCAGATTCAGCAATGGTTGCAGGTCATTATCAGGAACACCGACCGGTTGGTTGCCCTCACCGATGACATTCTGGACATTCGCCAGATCGAATCTGGTCGTCTGAGTCTGACCTTGTCGTCGATAGAGCTGCCCCCTTTGATAGAGAGTGTCGTTGCTTCCATGCGTCCCTTGCTGAGTGCCAAGGGACAATCCCTGGATTGGAAGGGGGGCGATGGCTTGCCCCCTGTGCAGGCTGACCGGGATCGCCTCTTGCAGGTCCTTACCAACCTGGCAAGCAACGCATACAAGTATACGCCAGCAGGCGGCCACATTTTCATTCGAACCTGGACGGTAACGGCCCTGGAGGAGGGACAGCAAATCAGCTCACAGTTTCCCTCCCGGGTCAATCTGCCATCAGTTCTGGTCGGTGTGAGTGACAACGGCGTGGGCATCAGTGAGGAGGATCAAAAAAAGTTGTTCACTCGTTTCTTTCGGGCCTACCACCCTGCTACCCGAGAGGTCAAAGGTACTGGGTTGGGATTGGCTATTAGCAAACTCATCATAGAGATGCACTGTGGTGGCATCTGGGTAGAAAGCTGTTTGAACGAGGGCAGCACGTTCTTTTTCACGCTGCCCCTCGCGACTCCTGATCGCTCCTGAGCGATGCACACGTGGCTGAAAGGCTAAAAGGCTAAAAGGCCAGGCTTGCATTGTTTGCCTTCCCTGCAGAGATGTACTATAATGAAGTTGTGCTATTACCTACCATTTTATAAGAACGTTTGATGTTATCAGGGAAGAAAGGGACAGTTGGTCGAAATAGAGTTGGAACAGGCGTTGGAAGTAGAGCAGGAGGGAGGATCAGGGGAAGAGGTGATATCCAGGTCATCTCTCATTGAGTCTGACCCAGACACAGGTGGCAAAGACAACGAGGATAGGGAGGATGATGGGAAGAGTGAAATTCCATCCCTGGCTCAAAGCGATCGTCCTGGCTTTAAAACCTTTTTGTTCGATGTTTTAGAGACTCTTTTGCTGACGATTGTTATCTATGCGGTGTTGAGCACTGTTATCGGGCGTTACAAAGTCCTCAGCGTTAGCATGGAGCCCACTCTGTACGAGGGACAATACCTGCTCATCAGCAAGCAAACTCACAAAATATGGCCTCTGAGACGGGGCGACATTATTGTATTTCAATATCCGCGCGATACGACAAAGAATTACATCAAGCGGATCGCCGGTTTGCCCGGAGAAAAGATCGAGCTTCGCAGCGGCAAACTCTATATCAATGGCGAGTTGGTGCCGGAAACCTGGATCTCTGGACAAACGGGGGGAAGTTTCGCACCACGGCAACTGGGTGAGGACGAATATTTTGTCATGGGCGACAATCGGAACAATTCTAGCGATTCGCGGGCCTGGGGACCCATCAAAAGTTGGCACATTGCCGGCAAAGCAATATTTCGCTATTGGCCCTTCCAGTCTTTTGGCCCCATCCAAAACGGTCCAAAGCCGACAGTCGAGCACACAGTGTCCACGCCTTTTGAGAGTGTCTTGACCAGTCCTTTGCCGGTTGGCACCTCGCCTTAGCATTCGATGCGAAGGGAAAACTGCCCAAATTTTTACCTTGAGAAGGTGTTATGACAGAATTATCCGAGACATCCTCAGAAATGTCCTACAAGTTGTGCTCCAATTGCCACGTTGGACACCTGATTGAGGAGCACAGCACCTATACCCATTGGCACGAAGGGCAACTCGTTGTGGTGCCTAACGTGCCAGCCGAGGTATGTGATTACTGTGGTGAGATCTATTTTCATCCGGTCGTGTTGGAGCGGCTGCACCAGCTTTTGTGGGCTGACACAAATCAACAGACAAAGGGAGATCCTTCCAGAACCCCACGGCCCATTCGCTCTTTACATAGAAAGACGACGACTTTGAGGTCCGATCCATAGTCGCGTCTTCATTCCAATGAAAAATGGTCATTTTAGCTTGAACAATGCTGCTACCTCAAGTGGGTGGAACTTGCGTCAGGGCCAAGGAGCTAAGTGACGGTGTTAAAAAACCTCTCTCCCAAGTCGAAAAAATGTTTCGACCTTGCCAAGAGTGTGGCCCGCCAGTGGCAGGACCGCAAACTCGATACGGCGCACTTGATGCTGGCCATTCTAAAAGAGCAACGCACCTGGGCCGAGGATCTTTTAAGTGTCTATGAATTGGATGCCGAGCAACTTGTCAATGCTGTCGAAGCGACGTTGCAAAAGAAAGAATCGGCCAGTCCGAAACGACTCCAGGTTTCAGAGTCGCTCAAGGATGCACTACGTCACAGCACTGAAGTGGCAGGCAACCAACTGGTTGCCCCTCAACATCTTTTTGCTTCTTTGTTAGAGACTGACAAATCGTTGGCGGAAATTGTCGCCGGACTTGGCCTCGCCCCGGCGCAGTTGATCGCTGAGGCAAAGGGTACATCTGCTGCCGGGAAAGCGGCCGTACCGTCGCAAGCCACTCCCAGAATGGCTGCTACTCCTACCCTCAGTCGCTACGGTCGTGACCTCACTGCTCTGGCCCGCGAAGAAAAGCTCACACCCCTCATCGGTCGCGAGCGAGAAGTTGCGGGCATGATGGAGATCCTTTGCCGCCAGACCAAACGCAATCCTATCCTGGTAGGCGAGCCAGGTGTGGGCAAGACGGCGCTGGCCGAGGGACTGGCCCAACAGATCGCCAAAGGACAGGTGCCCCCCCCACTTGAGGACAAACGCGTCGTCGAATTGAGCATCTCGGCGCTTGTTGCCGGTGCCAGTGTGATGGGTGAATTCGAGAAACGTTTGCAGGCTGTCGTCAAGGAAGTCAAGAATGCTGGCAATGTCATTATCTTTATTGACGAAGTCCATGCGCTGGTCGGGGCGGGAGGACAGCCTGGTCTTCAGGACGCAGCCACGATCCTCAAGCCGGCTCTGGCTCGAGGTGAGATCACTTGTATTGGCGCAACCACCACTCATGATTATCGCAAGTACGTTGAAAAAGACGGCGCGCTGGCCCGCCGTTTTCAGCCGGTGCGCGTTGAAGAACCCGATCGGGATACGACGCTGGAAATTCTAGAGATGCTCGTCCCTCGCTACGAGAGGCATTTTGGTGTCAAGATCGGTCCAGAAGTGCTGAACCAGGTCTACGAGTTGACGCGACAATACCTCAAGAACCACTGTTATCCCGACAAGGCTATTGACTTGTTGGAGCGCGTTTCGGCGCGAGCCATGCTCAGTCAGGGTGAGGGCGCCGAGGTCACCAACGGCACACTGACTTCTGTTCTCTCGGACATGACCGGTATTCCACTGGATCGCCTCGACAGCGACGAGATGGCTCGTTATTTGCAGATGGAAGATATTCTCAAGCAGCGGGTTATTGGCCAGGATGCCGCCATTGATGCTGTAGCAGGCCTGGTGCGCTTGACTAAACGTCGGCTGGACTTGAATCCCAGGCAGCCTGATGGGGTTTTTCTCTTTGTCGGCCCCACCGGTGTGGGCAAAACGGAATTGGCCAAGGCCCTGACCGAATTCCTCTTTGGTGACGAAGAACGGCTCATCCGGCTGGATATGTCGGAATTGTCTGAGGAGTTTACCATTTCTCGTCTCATTGGTGCGCCTCCTGGCTATGTGGGTTACGATCAGGGGGGGCAACTCACCGAACAGCTTCACAGACAGCCCTTTTGTGTGCTGCTGTTGGACGAGATTGAAAAGGCTCATCCGGTCGTGCTCAACCTATTTCTTCAAGTTTTTGACGATGGTCGCCTGACCGATGCCCAGGGCCGGACTGTATACTTTAGCGATTGTACGGTCATTATGACCAGCAATCTGGGAGGCGAACTTTGGTTCCGCCAGCCACTGGGTTTTGGCCAGAGAAAGGAACGGATAGCTGTTGCTGAAGAGGCTGTCGTGGCTGAAATACGCAAGCGCTTGCCGGCAGAGTTTATCAGTCGTATAGACGAGATTGTGCTCTTTTACCCGCTGGACAAAGAGACAGCATGCCAGATCGCTCGTTTGAAGCTTGATACCATCATTCGTCGCCGCTTTGCTGAAGAGGGGATAGCTATTACCTTTGATGAGTCGGTTATCCAGTATGTGGTCCAACGAGGCTTTGACCCTCGATTGGGTGCTCGTCACCTGGAACGGGTGATACAAAAAGAGATATTGGAACCGCTGGCCGCCGAGACCTATCGTCCCGGGTGGAGAGAGGCTGCGCGGGTTACCGTAGCTGTAGAAGCGGATAGAGTAGCATTTCACAAGGAGACCTGACATGGCATTGGGAGTTACACCGGAGATCATTGACAGCTACTTTGAGCAGTATGGATGGAGCTACGAGAGAAGCGGGGAAGACGTATGGCTCACCGGGTTTCGCGGTGATGTATCCAGTTATCGCATCTTTATCAAGGTGACGGAACATTGGGCGTATTTTACCATTTCTCCTTTGGTTGTTGCACCAAAGGAGGAAGAATGTGTTCAGCGGTTGAACTGGCATCTGTTGCGGTTGAACAGGGACATCAACATGGCCAAGTTCTGCCTGGACTCTGACGGAGACATTGTTTTGACTGTCGAGTTGCCCACCGAAGGTCTGGATTACAGCGAGTTCTCTGATGCCTTGGGTGCGCTGAGTCACTATGCTGACGATGCCTATCTGGAAATCCTGAATCTTGCGCAAAGTTCTGATGCCTCTTCCCGCTACGATCCGAAAGAAGACGATCTGGACTGGGGAGAGGGTTAAATCCGGGTTCTGTGGAGTCAAGTAACAGCTGGTTAGAGTGCTGGCTGCTCCGTTTGAAAGCCAGACGAGGAAAAAAAAGTGTCCAAACAATTCGTTGGCAGAGCGCTTGAAACTTATGATTTGTTTGTCTACAACTATCGCGTTTCAGCCCAGGTAGACACGCGCAATCGCACGATGAACGATCTGCTAAACGATCAGTTGGCTTCCTATCTAGAGTTGTTTGACTCGTACGTTTCTCGTGTGGACCAGCCGGGGCAAATCGTGGCCCACTACCCGCAGGCCATGTTGCGCAAGGAAGGTCTCTCTTTTGTCATTGTGCCGGAGGATCAAAGTCGACCCTCGGGCCAGCGGGCCTATGGCTATATGGCTCGCTCACGGTACAAGGCTTTTTTGATCCTGCCGTTTTTTGAAGTGAATGGAGAGCTCCTCATTCAGGGTAAGCTGGACTTGCATCATTTTTTGGTCAAGGGGCTCGATCACTTTTTTCCTATCAGCGCAGGCACGGCGCGGCTGACGTTTGCGCCGGATATCACTTTTGAGGGCGCAGCCTTGCTGGTGAACAAGGATCGCACCGAGTTTTTTGGCGTTTCAGAGCGACCCTCTATGGCCACTCGAATCTAGTAGCCGTTCTCTGTGTGCTGGCCAGATTCTTTTGGATTGAGCAAAGGAATATTCCATGGCAACTATTCTGGTCATCGACGACGATTTCAACACATTGCGTCTGCTCGGCTATGCGTTGGAGCGAAGTGGCTTTCAGGTACAACTGGCCGGAGATGGCGAGGAGGGACTGGCAAAGGCTTTTCAGCAGTCTCCAGACCTGATCGTCTTGGATGTGATGATGCCAGGGCTGAACGGTTACGAGGTCTGCAGACGGCTGCGGGCTGATTCACGCATGGCTCACGTGCCAATCATTATCCTCACCGCTCGTTCCCAGCGCGTGGATCAACAAGCTGCTCTGGAGGCCGGCGCCGACCTCTATATATCCAAGCCGGTCACGCCTAGCGATCTCCTCAAGGGGATAGGCGAATTGCTCTCCAGCCCTCCCAGCACCCCTCCCCCGGCAGGGCGGATCGTCTCGCTTTTTTCGCTGCGTGGTGGTGTTGGTGTGACGTCGGTGGCTGTGAACCTGTCCGTAGCTTTGGCTCAACAGCAGCGGACCCGTGTGTTCCTGGCAGACCTTTCACTGGCTGCCGGTCACGCGGCTTTTATGCTGAACCTGCGTCCCAAACAGACGGTGGCCCATTTGCTGGCTGGTCAGGTGGATTCCGAGACGATACAAAGCCATCTGATCCCTCACGCCTCCGGTGTGCGTGTGCTGGCTGCCCCGCCTGTGCCGCCGCCTCCAGGCGCTATTTCTGTCGATGCTATCGAAGGACTGCTGACTGCCCTCAAGCTCAAGGCTGGTTACATTGTCGTCGACACGGCTTCTGCACTGGATGATGTGACGATGAGTGTTCTTGGTGTCTCGGATACGATTTTGGTTGTTTTTTCCCCGGATATTCTCTCGCTACAGACAACGATCGTTACGTGTCGGACATTGCAGGGCAGGGGGATCGAGCCCGGAAAATTGCAGCTGGTTCTCAACCAGACGATGCCCAAGCCGCTCCTATCGTTCGAAAGGATCAAAGACGTTCTGCAGCAGCCGATCAAGATACGTCTTCCTTATGATGAGGGGCAATCTCTGGCCATTGTCAAGGGACTGCCACTGCTGATAAGCGATCCGACTTTGCCGTTGGCTGTTGGGATCAAAGATCTGGCCTCGGCGGTGAGCATGAGGAAATAGTGCCCCGGAGCCGGGGCAATGACGTCTGAATTGTGTTGGCCGATTTGACGATTTGCCATGTTTCTGCTAAAATACCCCTCGTTCGTTGCCCCCGTCGTCTAGAGGACTAGGACACAGCCCTTTCAAGGCTGCGACGCGGATTCGAATTCCGCCGGGGGCATTGGCGGAGGAGACCTGTCAGC
>Ga0180431_10010741_pt1 | contig 10134 bp, 9 predicted proteins | sample SS_ome_11_FD_132459 | JGI IMG/M metagenome (GOLD analysis project Ga0180431, IMG submission 132459) | Hypersaline lake sediment archaeal communities from the Salton Sea, California, USA - SS_1_MS_1 metaG | ecosystem: Environmental > Aquatic > Non-marine Saline and Alkaline > Hypersaline >... | reverse complement strand
TGTATGGCACACTGACGTTCGCTATGCCGGAGATTTCACCGCGGTTCTCAGGATCCAGAGGGAGACCGATGGTTTTGCCTATCGAATGAGGTATGAATGAGATATCGGCGCCCGAATCGAGAAGCATCGCAATCTTCAGCTTACGTCGGGGACCCGTGATGGTGACCGGGATGATCGGATCGAGCAAGGTCCCCAGTTTCTTCGAAATCTTCTTCTCGAACGGGAACTCCATCATACAATCAACTCCTTGTCCGCCGGCGGCACCTTGTGAAAATACGGTTCGTCGCCATGTTTCTCCGCTTCATCGAGGACTGCCTTGAAATCCCGGCCGTGGGCCACAACTGCCTCGTCGACGATCGCGATGTACTCGCCCGCGTATTGGGTTCCGAGCTCAGGGTGCGCCAGTAACCAGCTGTGCTCTTTTGGAATCATGCCGTTCTCCTTCTGAGTTCGGGCGGTGGGGGACTTGGTTGTGTCCACCTCGCTCAGGTTCCCACGCGGGGTCCCCGGCCCGGCAACGAGTATACCAGATTCGACCTCGCCGAAGCACCCGTGCCCGGCATGCCCGGTCAATCGGGTGCCGTCGCCGCAGGCGTGGCTGCTGCCCACACCTTCAGCCCCGGCGCCGTCCACCTCCAGGTCGCCCCATCATCCTCGGCGATGATGCCCAGCCACCGGAGCCGGTCCTCCCCCGGCCCGTTCCGACGCCCCAGGTCGCCGCCGGCCATCCTTTCCAGCTCCTTGCCGGCCACGGCGTCCCGTTCCACCTCGCGGCGCAGTCGACGCAGATGGTCCGAGCTCAGGGCGCGGGCGCGCAAGCCGTCCTCGTCGCCGCGGCGGATCTCCGACCCGGCACGCTCCAGCAGCTCGCCGACCAGGGCCGGATGGCCGCCGCTGACGCGGTAGACGACCTCCGCGGACGCCGAATCGCCGCCACGCTCCGTGACCAGCGCCGTCACCTCCTCCCGCGTCCAGGGACCGACCTCGTGCTGCTTCAGGCTCTCGAAGGGCGAGGTGTCTGCGAGGTCCGTGCAGCCGGTGCAGAGGTCATGGAGGCTGCGGCGTCCCCGGGCCAGGACCTTGAGCGGCAGCTCGGCGCTCAGGCGGTTGATCAGCCAGGCCCAGCGGACGAGCTTCCCGGCCTCGATCCGGCTCAGCCGTTCGACCACCAGGACCAGGGTCCGGCCGTGCTCCGCCGCCGGTCCGCCGATGCGGACGCGGATCTCGCGTCCGGGGTCGGCGTCGTGGTTATGGCGGGCGAAGCTGCGCTGGACCTCCAGGGCACAGGCGACGGCATCGACGACACTCGGGAACTCGACCATGTAGGCGTCGCCCATGCTCTTGATCTTTGCGTCCGCCGAAGCGTTCGAGCTCGGCGTCGATCAGGCGGTCGTGGTCGGCAAGGAGCTCCAGGGTCGCTTCCTCGTCGAGCTTCATGGCGCGGGAGTACCTCTTGACGTCGGAGAACAGCACCGCGGCGAGGCGTCGCCGCCGACGGTCGGCGTCGTGGTTCGGGGCGTCGTCGTGCACTCCTGGTCCTTGGGATCATCGTACCAGGATCTCGCTCGTCGGGGCGGGGCGGGCAGCTCCGCGTTCCGGTATCAGGCGCAACGCCCGTGAATGCAGGACCGATGCCGAGATCAAATCGCCGGTCCCGTGATGGACCGGGATTCGTTGATATGTGGGGGCGGTGGTGACGGCGATCACGGGCAGGCACAGGGGCCTGCCCCTACGACGGGGCGCCGGAGATCCAGCGTAGCCCCGTCACTGCGGCGTCGGTGCCCAGGCTGCCTCTCGCTGCGGCTGTTCCAGAAACGCCGTACCCCGATCAAGGAGCTTCACTGATCGTGGATACACCCGATTCGTCGGCCCAGACAAGCAGCAAGTAGCGTTATGTTATAACTCGTCTTGAGCCCGGCGAACTATCTCAGGGATGATGGGAGGAGCATCCGGTTCCACCTCCGAGACCGGGCCGGCGGTAATACGAATAATCTCACCAGGCTGTATCCGCTTCAGCACTTCATGGACACCTGCCAGCAGCGGTTCCAGGTCGACAAAACGATTGGACTTCGCCGTCAAGAGGAGAACTCCGATCTGGAGACCACGTAGATCCTGTTGGTGAGGAAGGCCTCGGTCCATGGTTACCAGGACGTCGAAACCGGCGTCCTGAGCCGCTCGCAGAAGATCTCCGTTGCGGGTGCCTTTCCAGCCGAGGTAGGCGACGGTGACGGCCTCAACGTCCGGGACAAAGAGGTGCCTCAGACGATGGGGAAGGTGCTCGTCAAGCAGCACGCGCATGGGCCGTTGCCTTGAGCGTATTCTCCAGGTAGGCGACCGCCTGCTCGCGAGTGACGGTCGGAAAGTCCTCGAGGAACGTGTCCAAGGAGTCTCCGGCGGTGAGGTGCTGGATCAGGATTTCCACCGGGACGCGAGTACCGGTGAAGACCAGAGCCCCGTTCATGATCTCCGGATCACAGGAAATGATGTCTTCGTCGATTTTCATGCGTTGCTCCTCCGGCTCGTCTATTGTAACAATAATCGGAGCCATGGGCAAGCGCACGGGCAGCGCCGAGCTCCCGTTCCACGGCGGCCGCGTTGCGTCCTGGCTCAGCGACCGCCGCCGCCGACTCTTGACCTCACCGAGGACGAGGTCGCGGCCGTCTCGTCAGTCTGTCGAGGTCATCCGCCGAGCGGGCGGCCTTCGGCGAGTCAGCTTCAGGCATGATGGCACGGAGTCTGTTCTGCATTCCGCGTCTGGCCGGGTCGTGGCCCTGGATGCTCCGGCGGAGCGGTTCGGGGAGACTTACCTCGGTGAGGTCGTCAAGCGTGCGGCCGACTCGGTCGAGGACGGCGTCGGCCTGGCCGGACGCTTCGAGCTCGTCGACGGTCTGGGCGAGCTCCGGCGGCAAGGGGAAGGCGGCGCGCTTCATGAGCACAGCGCTCGCGATACCGACCCACCGCGCAAATGCCTCCTGCTCGGGATCGTCCGGGCCTGCGTGCACCAAGGCCCCGGCGAGCAGCCGGAGCGCCTTGGATTCTTCCAAGCGGTTGGCGGCCTGCCGGGCATGATGGCGGGCGCCGAGCAGCCGGGCGACGGCGTTCTTCGGTTCATCCAGCGCGAGGTGAGAGCGGGCCGCGACCGAGAGCGAAGCGGCAGCCCCGAGATGGTGGCGGATCAGCAAGGCGAGGTCAGCCGCCTGCTGGGCGAGCTCCAGGCTGCGTTGCGGTTCCTTCTCACCCAAAGCCGCCAAAGCCAGACCGTGCAAGGCGTAGATCTCCCCGGAGCGGTGACCGAGATCACGATAGACGCGAAGAGCTGCTTCGAAGTGGGATCGGGCGTCGCGGGGACGGTTTTCATCCAAGGCGAGCTCGCCGAGCCAGTTGTGGGCGTCGGCTTCGCCGAGCGGAGCCCCGATCTCACGAAAGATCCGGAACGCAGATTCATAATGAGACCGGGCAGCTTCGCCGTGACCTTCGCGCCGGGCCAGATTGCCGAGACTCCCCCGCGTGTTGGCTTCCCCAAAGGGATAACCGACTTCACGAAAGATACCGAGAGCAGCTTCGTAATGCCTTCGGGCGTCGTCGAGTCGATCTTCCTTCCGCGCCAGATTCCCGAGCTGTCTCTGCGTTTCGCCCTCGCCGAGCCGATGCCCGATCTCCCGGAAGCTTGCCAGGGCTACGCCGTACTGCGTGCGCGCCTCGGAAAGTCGACTTGCACGTTGTTTCAGATCGCCGAGATCCTTGTGGAGGTTGGCCTTGTCGAGCCGCGCTCCGAGCTCGTCGTACAGACGCAGAGCGTAGTCAAAGTGGGTAGCGACCTCGTCGAGCCGCTCTTGCACCAGCGCCAAGCGGCCCAGGAATTGGTGTGCGTGGGCCTCGCCGAGTCGGTTTCCAAGATTGCGGTAAATCTTGAGTGCCTTCCGGTAGGCTGCCCGGGCGTCCTCGTTTCGTCCTCTGAGCTGTGCGAGCTGGCCGAGCTCTTTCTGGGTCGATGCTTCCCAAATGCGCTCCCCACGATCCTGAAAAACTTCGAGAGCTTTCGTGAGGTGCGCATGGGCCTCGTCAAGCCGGCCCAGATGCCCTGCCAGGATTCCCGCTTGGAGATGAGCCAGCGCCTCCAAGATGCCGGGCGAGTCCGACCAGCTCGCTGCCTCACACCAGCGCCAGGCCAGAGGCACCAGACCGATACGGCTCGCGATCGAGGCCCCGGCGGCCAGGAGGAGAAAACGCCAGGGACCAGGAGCAGCCGGACCACGCAATAAAACGTCGATGGTCGTCAACCAACGAGCAAATGCGATGCGGTCTTCCATTCGGGCTTGATCGAACCGATCCGCAAGCGGTGGGATCTCCTTTTCAAGAGCCGCGCCGCATGCCGCCGCAATCCGCGTCCGCCTTTTTTCCCGCGGCTCTTCGACATGACGCCGTAAAAAGAAGCGCACCGGCGGCAGACACTCGATCCCCCCGCGGCGGCGCTCCAGAAGATGCCGCTCCAGCAGGACGCGCAGTTGCCGCCGATCGTCACCGTCGAGCTCCGTTGCCTCGGGAATTCCCGCCGGAAACTCCGCAATAATCCGCCACAACTCCGCCGCTCCGGGCTCAGCGGCATCCAGCCGCACCCGCGAAAGCTCGAGCAACGCCCGCAGGCTGCCGAGCCGATCGTCGGCGTCGGTGGTCTCGTCGAGCGAGCCGGTTTCCCGCAGATCGCGCAGCACCTCGCGCGGACGCTGCCCGTCAGCCAGCAGCACCGCCGCGAGCCGCAAGCTCAGCGGATGCCGCCCCAGCTGTCCAACGAGCTCAGCGAGCTCGGCGCTCCCGAGAATCTGCTGCCAGCGCGCCTTCGCCTCGGCGCCGAGCACTTCCCGGACGACACCGTGGAGCAAGGCCACGGCCTCGGCGTCGGTGGCGAGCGGCTCGAGCCGTATTTCCGTCTTCGGACCCGGCCAGCCGAGCTTCGTCCGCGTGGTCACGACCACCCGCGCCTTGCCCGCGGCAAGGATCCCGCCGATCAGCTCGCGAAGCGCCTCGCGGCCCTTCTTCGATTCGCATGCATTCTCGGCATTGTCGAGCACTACCAGCCGCTCTTCACTTCCCAGGGCACGCCCCGCGCGTTCCGGGCTCGGAAGAGCCTTGCCCCCCTGAGCAGGGGTCAAGGCCGCCGCTGCCTGCACCATCTGCTCCGGCGTTCGGGCGACCTCCAAATCGACGAAAAGACTTCCCACCGTCGGAAAACCGGCCAGCCGGCAACGTTCCAGAAGCGCCTGCGCGAGCTCCGTCTTTCCCTGGCCGGGGGCCCCGCGGATCACCGCAAGCCCCGGCCGCTCCATCGCTTCCAGCAGGCGCGCCAGCTCTCGCTCGCGCCCGACGAAACCCGGCCGCGGCGATTCCTCCTGCCGCGGCAATGCGGGAAATTCCGGTTCGCCCCGGGGAACGGGCGGCACCCAGGGTTGCGCCTCCGGATCGTGGAAGATCTCGAACTTTTGTGCAAAGCGCGTTGTCTCGACCGCCTGCCGAAAAGCGAGCTCGCCTTCACTACCATTCAGAAATGCTGCGAAAAAGGCTTCGCTCAGGGCGACGGCATCGGGCCAGTGGAGCGGCTCCTCCTCGGAAATGCCGACCGCCAGCGCGACCCCGGCCCCGGCGATCGCCCGAGCCGCCGGAGCGCCGTGGCAGGCGAGCACCAGAACGATCTCGGGAAGGCCGCCTGACCAGCGGTCTGCCGTGCGGCGCCGGGCGAAGAGAAGCGGAACGTCGTCGCTCACCCCCACCCGCCGGACCCGTGCGCCGAGCCTCTCCTCGAAGAAGAGAGCGTCCGGGCTGCCGTGGCAGAGGATCGCCAGATAGCGCGCCCGTGGCACGATTTCGAGGGCGCGCGTCCAGGTGGCGGGATGGACCTCCGCTTCCACCTTGCGCTCCGCCCGCTTGACGACCTCGCGCAGCTCCCTCTCGATCTCCGTCCAGGGGATACGCCAGCGAGGTTGCCCGTTGGGGCGTACCGGAAGGCCCTGCTCGTCGAGCAGGGGATCCCCCACCAACACCGCGAGCAGCGACGGCGTGTCGGGCACCGCCAGCCCGGGATAGGCTGCCTGGATGGCATCTGAGAGGGCCGGGCTGTGGCTCACCAGGGCGGCCAGACTTCGGGTCTCGGCCACCTCTTCCGGCGACAGCCCCGCTTCAGCGCCGTAACGGTCCACCGCCTCCGGCCCGGTGCCGAGGGCCACGGCGATTGCCTCGAGCTCGGGGAGCCGCGACGCCAGCCGCAGGCCCAGAGTGTGAACGTCGGAACGATCGTCCCGATGCGCCTCGATCGCCGCCCGGATCTCCTCACGGCGCGAATAGACGCGGGGCAGGAGATGGAGCAGCGTCTCCTCCCGGATATCCGGACCGTGCTCAGCGGTCATCGGTCCTCCGAACTCGCCTGTTGCAGAACCTCCAAGAGCACCGGATCGACTCGGGCCGCCGACTCGGAGGTGTAGTCTTCGAGCATCCACTGCATGAGGCTGCTCTGGCGCAGTCGTGGAAGCTCCTGCGGGGCGAGGATACCGTCCTCCCGTAGCGCCGCCCGGGAGAGGACCTCCGCCAGCTCAGGCTCAGCACGGCGATCCCTCTCCCAACGGGCCCGAATCCAATCGGTGAGCTCCAGCTGCGCCAGGTCCGTCTCGGCGTTCATGAACGCTTCGCGCAGATGGTGGAGGAAAACCCCGGGCCGCCCCTGGGCGAGCCGCGCGGCTTCCCGGACGAAGCTCTCTCGGAAAGGAGGTTTTCCCTCACGATAGAGCTTCACGTGCCGCTGGTAGATCTCGACCAGCGAACCTTCTTCAGGAAAGGGTGCCACGTTGGTGACCCGATGGAAGGTCTTCGCGTGGCGGTAGTAGGTGTCCTGGCGGACGGTGGTCAGGGCATGGAATCCGGGGATCTCCGCGAGTACGGCGAGAGCCCGGAGCAGGGCCTCGGGGGCGAAGGATCCCTCTACTTCGCGTTTGAGGAGATCGAAATCGTCGAGCACGAAAAGGGTTCGCCACTCCGGTGCGTGCTCGCGGACGAGCACGTGCGCCATGCCGATGAGCTCGGTGAGATGGCTTTCCTCGAAACGGCTCACCCGTACCGTACGGCCTCGGGTTTCGCCTTCCAGCAACGTCTCTTCGAGGCCGAGCTGCGCCGCCAGCGTCGCCTCGCCGAGATGATTGACGATCCCGGGCAGCTTGGCAGTCAGCCCGGCTGATTTCTTGAGGGATCGGGTCACCGACTCGACGCGTTGCAGCTCGAGCTCGGCCGCCGAGCCGTGGACGGCTTCCGAGTATTCGGCGAGGATCCGGCCGAGAGGGGCCAGCACCTCGGGCCCGGCGGGGGGACCGAGGGCCTTTTCGAGAGCCGCGTTGTGCAGCGCCGTGTAGGTCTGCCGGAGGATCTCGCGCAAGATGTCGAGGCTTGAAGAAAGTCCTGCGGAGACGTGGATCGCCACCGTCACGTCGAATCTCTTCCGCACCTGGCGGACGATCTGATGAAGCAGGTGACTCTTTCCAACCCGTGCCTGGCCCACCACGGCCATGGGACGCCCGAGATCGTCTTTGCGCACCGCCGCGATCTGTTCCACGGCTTGCGTCAACTCGCGTTCACGGTCGACGAAGAGCTGGTTCAGGTGCCATTGCTCGCGTGGCGGATCGGGGAGCAAGAAGCGGGCGACGTTTCTGGCCATGGTACCTCCGGCAAGGACTCGGCGTCGAACTTCAGAGGCTATCTTACATCCTACGGCACGCCTCGGCCGTGCGCGCCCCGCCCCCGGCACCAGGAGTAGCTCGGAGAAGTCGCTGATAGGTGTGGGCTGTGGTCAGATCCACCAACCTGAACCGGCCGCCGCGCAGCGAGCTCACCACTTCTCGTCGTACTTGGTCCACAGCAGGTCGCCGAGGTCCCAGTACGCGTCGGTCACCTCGACGCATGCCTTCTGGCTGATCTCCGTGAGATAGGCATGCGCCTTCTCCGGGTCCTCCGCGAGGAGCGCCTTGGCCTTTTCCGCGATTTCCGCCTGGCTCGTAAGGAGCCTCTCCTGCAGCGGATCCCGCACCTCGGCGACGTCGTGGCGCATATCGCCCCAGCGCTGCGCCGCGAGCGTGGCCACCCGGTTGAAGGCCCACCAGGCGGCCTTGCGGCTGAAACCGGTGGTGCGGCCGTCGGTCTCGTAGCTCTCCGGCACCCCGGTGATCCCTGCGTAGAGCGGCACATAGGTGGTCATCGCCGGATTTCCGTAGGCGAACCAGACGATGCCGCCGACCGGGTCGGGCAGCCACGACCGCGACTGGGTCACGGTGGCGTACATGCAGTACCAGCGCGCCATGGGCCGTTCCCCCCGCCAACCCCAGCCGCCGTTGATGTCAAACAGCGGGTTCATGTCATAGGGCATGAAGGGATTGGCCAGGGGGCTCCTGACCGTCTTGCCGTCCTCGTCGGTGACCGTGATGTGCTTCACCATGTCGTAGTCGGTGTCCTCGTAGGTGTCCCGGAAAAGCTCCATGATTTTTTCCGGTCCTACCGGCTGCTCGGGTTTGACCGAGAAGGGAAACACGTTGGCGTTCCCGTGCAGCCCGAGCGAGGGAGCCAGCAGATCGAGGACGCGCCAGACGCGCCGGGACGAGCCGAAAGAGACGTTGCCGGTGGGGTTGTAGGCTTCGTAGAACTTGAACGGCTGCCCGCTCGCCGGGTGCCAGTAGCCGAGCTGCTGCGCCACCTCGAAAACGTTGGCCGAGGCCGTGAAAAAATCGGGGTTGTCGAGGTCGATCTCGCCGATGCGCGACGAGTTCGCCACCACCGAGACGTGATCGTCGGGGACCCGCTGCGCGGCCCACACCGCCCCGGGCGGGTTGTCCTTTCCCGGCCCGACGATCTCCATCACCCACACCTCCTCGCCGTCGGCGATGGTCAGGGCCTCGCCCTCGTCCCACCAGCCGTAGCGCTCGATGAGCTCGCCGCCCACCCGGATGGCCTCGCGCGCCGTACGCGCGCGCTCGACCATCAGCCGGGTCAGGGTCTCGCAGTCGATCAGGCCCTCCTGGTTGCGAAGCTCCTCGCGCCCGCCAAAGGTCGACTCGCCGATGGCGAGCTGGTGTTCGTTCATCGCCGCATAGGCCGGAGCCAGGTAGCCGTGGATCTCCCCGACCTGGGGGATCGTCCCCACCGGCTCGTGGCCGTAGCGCTCCATGGGTCCGTCGTTATCCTCAACCCGCGTGGCCACGGTTCGCTCCGAGCCCTCCGGGTGCATCTTTCGGGGCACCACGTGGATGTCCGAGCCGGTGCGATGGCTGTCGCAGGTGTGGGAAGTCATCACCGAGCCGTCGGTCGATGCCTTCTTGCCGACCATGATCGAGGTACAGGCAGAAAGATCGTGGGCGGGAAGGCCGACGAGTAGCAGGCCGATCGATAGGAACGTTACGAGCTTCGCTGTCGTATGCACCGCAGTCCTCCTGAGAAGTTTCCTGGTTCAGCCCTGCGCGAAGCGCACGGGTGGGGCAAGGATATCCCAGACGGCGGCGCCGCGCGTCCGGGTGAGAATCGGGAAGGCAGAGGAGTTCGGACTGCGTGGCCGTCCGCGCCGTGGGCCACCCCCAGGGTGAGGCGGAAAGACCCGGAGCTCAGCCGGTGCTCAAGGGCGCCAGCTTCTGAGCTACCGCTCCCAGCGCCGCGCCTGCGGGCAGATAGTAGAAGAACTGCTCCACAGCCCACCAGATCCAGATCTTGTTCGGCAGATAGAACACCCCTGACCAGCCCAGGATGAAGACGATGCCGAACCCGCAGAGGATCAGGCCATACCACAGGCCCCGCCTCCAGCCGGGTCCGGAAAAGGCCGGCCGTACGCATCCGTAGATCGCCGCCAGGATCAGGCTGCCGATGACGCCGGAGATGATCCAGCGGGGCATGAGCGCACCCATGTCCGGCGGATCGTGCTGAAGGGCGGGCTGCCAGAAATCGATGGTCTCCCGGTACGCCTCGTCGAGGATCCTCTGGTGAATCACCGGTCCCGTTGCGAACGAGATCACCAACATGACGACGTAGAACACCACGCCACCCACAACGATCAGCTTCCAGTTCATGGAGGTCTCCTTTCTTCGGGGGAGTTGTGACCGTTATTCTGTCAGAAGTGCG
>Ga0180431_10010740_pt1 | contig 10134 bp, 7 predicted proteins | sample SS_ome_11_FD_132459 | JGI IMG/M metagenome (GOLD analysis project Ga0180431, IMG submission 132459) | Hypersaline lake sediment archaeal communities from the Salton Sea, California, USA - SS_1_MS_1 metaG | ecosystem: Environmental > Aquatic > Non-marine Saline and Alkaline > Hypersaline >... | reverse complement strand
GAGATCTTCGATGATGGCGCGGCTGATGGTCTTGCCGGCGAAAATCGCGTTCGCTTGGTCAAAGAGCTGCTGATCGCAAGCCTGTCGGATCAGCGCGTTGAAACGCTGGGCTTGGCCTGCTGAGCCCGTGGCGGCCACGATGACTGAGCCATCGACGATGGTGAGCTTTTCCGTGGGCTGCTCAATCGTGCGCAGGCGACCACCGCCAAACGTGGTGGCGCCGTCCGTGCCTACGACCACGCCGTCACGGCAAAGGACTCCGACGATGGCTGTCACGCTTCACTCCTGGAATACGCTGTTGGCGCGCATCTCCGGGTAGGTCTTGTAGATCGCCCGAACCAGATCGGTGAAGCCCAGTCCCAGCACGAACTCGGATGCTCTTCTCAGGAATGTCACGACTGATGCCGGTAGAGTCTGCAAGATCCTGTCCGCTCGCTCCTGTCCTCGGCAGGTCAGTCGGTACCTTCGCCAGGGCAGAGTCGTGTCGATCTCCACGAGATCGGCCCTGGCCAGGCCATCCAGCGTTTCATAGACGGCCTGATCGAATGGCCCATAATTGTGGGGTCGAAAGCTGAAATGCGGGCCGCCGAGTTGCGTCGCGATGTTCTGCTCGATGAGGAAGAACAGCTTCTGCACCTGCACCGGCGTGTGATACTCGCCCTGGGCGACGCCCAGCCCGGCGAGGACCAGCTCTTCTCTGTCCACGGTCCGTTCCCTCCCGCGCTCCCGTTCGATCCCAGTGTACCGCACTACACGCGCCAAGTCCAGGCGAATCGGCAGGTTTGGAGAACCTGGGGCCCAAGGAAAGCATGTGGATAGGGCTGATCAACGGCACTGATGTGATGAGGCGATGGTGATTTGCGGCACCCAGAAACATGCGCCTCTCACGGGACTCTGAGCCAAGCTGGATCACGAGCTCCCATGGCTGCGGGTCCACTCTTTGACGTCTCTTTTCCGTGGCCCTAGACTGCGGCAGGCGTAACAGGAGGTTTCCATGTCCAAGCCGTGGCACATTCAGCCTACCATAGATCCCAGCGATGCCTTGCGGCAAGTCGCTGGGCACCCGCTCGTGGCACGATTGCTGGTCCAGCGTGGTATCGAGGATCCCGGCAAGGCTGCCGCGTTCATGGATGCCACGCAGTATCGTCCAGCGTCACCTTGGGAGCTGCCCGGCATGGAGAGCGCCGTGGCGTTGCTGCGCGATGCTCGCCAGCGCGGCTTGGCGGTTCGCGTCTGGGGCGATCTCGATGCCGACGGGGAAACGGCCACCGCGGTGCTCGTCGAAGGGCTGCGCGCTGCGGGCCTGGAGGTTCTGTTCGATCTGCCGTCGCGCCGAGAGGGCCACGGGCTGCACCGGCGTGCGTTCCCTCGGCTGGTCGAGGCGATCGACACGCCAGACGCGCCCATTGTGCTCACCTGCGATACCGGCGTCAGCGATGCCGCGATCGTCGCCGAAGCCAAGGCAGCCGGCTATCGGGTCATCATCACCGATCATCACGATCTGCCGGACCTGCTCCCAGAGGCCGACGCGGTCGTCAACCCGAAGATGCTGGACAAGGCACATCCCATGCGCGAGCTCGCCGGCGTAGGGGTGGCCTATCAGGTGGCGCGTGCGCTTCTGGAGGGCGAGACGCATCGGGCGACGCTCGACGCCATGCTGGATCTCGTCGCTGTCGGGTTAGTAGCGGACGTGGCGATCCAGGTCGAAGATGTGCGATACCTTATCCAGCGTGGGTTGAAAGTGCTGCGCGAGGGCCCCAGGCCTGGTCTGGCTGCTCTGGCCGAGGCTTCGGGGCTGGACTGCCGGCACATCACTGCAAGGGATCTCGGCTACCGGCTGGGGCCCAGGCTCAATGCCGCGAGACGCTTGGCGCATGCTCGCCAGGGGGTGGAGCTGCTGCTGGCACGGGACCCGGCCGAGGCACGCGAGTTGGCCTATGGCTTGGAGGCGCTCAACAGCGAGCGCCAGGCCGTGACCGAGGCAACCCAGCACGCGGTAGAGGCGGTTCTGGAACAACGTCCTGAACTGGTCCGCGATCGTCCAGCGATTGTCGTGGACGGCGAAGGTTGGGAGCCGGGAGTCATCGGACTGGTCGCTGGCGCGTTGGCCGACCAGTACAACCGACCGGCCATCGTGATCCGTCGAGGGTCGGACGGCGTGGCGGGTGGGTCTGCCCGATCGGTGGAGGGTGTGGATATCCGCGCTGCCATCATGAGCCAGGAGAGCCTGCTCCTGGGGGGTGGCGGACACCCCATGGCTGCCGGTTTTAGCATCGCCAACGAGCATATTGGGGCGTTTCGACATGGGCTATGGGAGTGGCTAGAGAGACACGTTCCTGAGCGACCTGCCAGAGCGCCTCTTGAGGTGGAGGCTGTGGTGCCGTGGCAGGCTCTGGACCTGGGACTGGCGCGGGCCCTGGAGCGATTGGAGCCCCACGGCGCGGGCAATCCAGAGCCCATCCTGGCGTCACTCGATGGCAAGCTCATCCGCGTAGAAGACGTAAGCAGCCAACGTGAGACGCCTCACCGTCGGCTGCATATCGCTGACGACCGCAGGCAACTGCACGAGGTGCTCTGGTTCCAGGCCGGAGAGCTGCCCGTGTCCGAGCAATGTGTTGATGTGGCCTACACGCCCAGCGTCAATCGCTATCGCGACCGTGAGAGCTTGCAGCTCACGTTGGCTGATTGGCGCCCTGCTGGCGAGCACGTTGCGGAAGAGGTGGCACCGCCTAGTGTGGGGCTGCCGGTGGTCACAGAGGGTCGTGAGATCGTCGACCTTCGCGCAGGGGCTCCTGGTGAAGATATCCTGCTGTCCCTGCGTGCCCGCCATGGCGATGCTTTGGCGGTTTGGGCCGAGGCAACCGAGTCCCAGGTGGAGGATGCCATGCCTCGCCATCAACTCGCGCTCCAGGTCGGTCGATATCTCGTGGTCGCCTTTGCGCCACCCGATGCTGGCACGCTCCGCAAGGTGATAGCGGACGCGGATCCAGCGCGCGTATATTTTCTGCCACCTGTGTCTTCCCACGCTTGGCAGGCTCGCGACTTGATGCGGCAAGTGGCGGGAATGGCGAGATGGGCCATCCAGCACGAGGATGGCCAGGTTGCACTCGAACGCATGGCAGCGCACGTCGGACTGACCGAGGACACCATTCGCGCCAGTCTGCGCGTTCTCGAGGCCGCGGGATCGATCAGCCTCGAGGTAGGGCGAGACGTCTGGTGCGCGTCCGGGGGAGACGGGCAGCCGCGACCGGCCGTGCAACGGAGAGAAATCCAGAAGGCGCTTGTGCGTCATCTGGAAGAGACGGCGGCGTTCCGCGACGCTTACCCCGAGCTCGACGTCTACACGCTGCTCTCGCAGTAGCAACGCTTACCGAGTGGCACGGACTTGTGCTCGGGGCCTTGCCAGCTTCCGGAGCGAGGATTAGGATGTTGCGAGCTTGCATTGCAGCAGGCGACAGATGTTCTCTATGGCTGGCCATGAGGGAGGTAGCATGCCAGAGAAGGTTCGCATCGGGTTCATCGGAGCGGGGGGTATCGCGAGGCACCATCTCCGCCAGCTCCAGGAGATCGACGAGGCCGAGGTCGTTGCGTTCACGGATCCAAGTGCCGAGGCACTGGCGCAGGTGGTCGAGCAGTATCCTCAGTATGCTGAGACGCCCACCTTTGACGACTACCACGCCATGCTGGCCTCGGTGCCCATGGACGCCGTGGAGATTCACACGCCACACACGCAGCACTACCAGCAGGCGTTGGATGTCTTTGAGGCGGGCAAACACCTGCTTCTGGAAAAGCCCATGGTCTGCACGGTGCCGCATGCTCACGATTTGATCGAGGCTGCGGGCGACTTGGTGTTCATGGTCTCGTACCAGCGCCACTTCCAGGGGAGCTATGTCTACATCCGCGATCAGGTCAAGGCTGGTGCCCTCGGGGAGATCCAGTACGTATCGCTCCTGCTGGGCCAGGACTGGCTCCGTAACCAGCGTGGCAAGTGGCGCCAGCTGAAGTCATTGAGCGGGGGCGGTCAGCTCAATGACTCGGGTAGCCACATCGTGGATATCATGCTGTGGACCACGGGGCTGCAGGCAGAGAGTGTGATGGCCTATTGCGAGAACTATGACACCGAGGTCGACATCGATTCGGCCTTGGCGATCAAGTTCACCAACGGCGCTTTGGGTACCATCTCGATCATCGGGGACTGCCCCATGTTCTATGAAGAGTTCTCCATTTTCGGCAGCGAGGGCGCCGTGCTACAGCGCCACGGTGAGCTGACGTTGCACCGTTTCGGCGTGCGGCAGCCAGAAGCCATCGAGACGCCTGCCAGCGAGGGGAACCCCGATCGCAACTTTGTGGACACGATCCTGGGCCGCGATGAGGTGCGCGTGCCGCCCGAGTGCGGGCTTCGCGTCATCGAGCTCACGGAAGCGGCTTGGAAGTCCGCAGAGCTAGGCCGCCGCGTGAATGTGGACGAGCTGCGCTAGACACAGCACGTCGGACGGCCCACGTACGTGGATGACATCGCGGACAACGTGATGAGCACAACGAGGGGGACATGCATGTCCCCCTCGCTTGGTTGGGGGCCCTAGTTCGCGACGCCTAGGTAGCGGACTGCCGTCGCGAGGAGCACACGGGTCGTCCGAGCAATATCGGCGACACGGACCGATTCCAGGTCTGCGTGGGCCGTCTGGGAGCCGGTGCCATGTCCCAAGACGGGGATGCCTGCCTCGCGCGCGATGACATTGACGTCGCTGACACTATAGCCGCCGACGAGCGGCAACTCGCGTCCAGTGATCTGAGAGTACCCCCAACGCAGTGCGCGCACCAAGGCGCTGTTGGGGTCAATGGCGTATCCGAGACCATTCCCCGTCGTCTCGATCTCTATCTTCAGGCTGTCTGGCCTTTCGACCGAGGCGATCAGCGCCGCGATACGCGCCCGTACATCGTCCCAGCCCTTGTCCGGCCAGTACCGATGGATGCCATTGACATAGGCGCGCGTGGGTACGCGGTTGTAGAAATCGCCGCCGTGTATCTGGCCTAGGAAGAACGTCTCAGGGCCGAGCAGCGGGTCTTGCCACTCTTCGATGCGGCGATTCTCCTGCACGAACCGGGCGGCGATCTCGGCGGCCACGTGCATCGGGTTGGCGATTCCCTGGGCCCGCGCAGCGTTCTCGTGCAGGGGCTCGCCCTGACGCGAGATCGCTACGTCAAAGATGGCCTGGCCCTTGCCCTGGATGTGGGCCTCGTCGAATCCGCCCTCGGTGACAATGGCGGCATCCACAAAGAGATCCTTTCGGCGGATCAGCGCTCGGAGCGCTTCCATGTGTCCCACGGGCGCTTCGTGTAGGGAATGGGTCACAAGCACGAGCTCGCCGTCGAGGCATAGGCCGCTCTCTGCCAGTACACGGGCCGTCTCCGCCATGGCGGCGATGCCAGATTTCATGTCACCGGAGCCTCGCCCGTAGATGACTCTATCGCGGTAGCTAGGGGCGGGGTGGGGCGCATGGATGGTGTCCAGGTGACCATCCAGCACGAGTTGGCGCTCACCCGAGGGTCCCCAGCGTGAGATCGTCGACGGACTCCCAGGGTAGGCCGTGTCGATCTCTACGCGGAGGCCGATCTCCTCGACGCGCTCGGCGTAGCGTTGGGTTACCTGCACGGCGTCACCGGTGGGGCTGGGGATTCGCACCAGTTCCAAGGTCAAGTCACGCAGGCGCTCGGCGCTGACACGGTCGCACAGCTCCCGCACGATCTGGTCTGTCATCGCTTCTACTCCCATTCCTCGCTCTGGATCACGAACCACGGGCTGTTCTCAAACGAGCCGTCTTCCGTCTGGCGGTACATGCCCAAGCGTACGGCGGCGGGGTTAGCCCCGGCGGGGATCGCCAGGATCAGATCGTCGCGCACGATCTCGCCGGCCTGCCACTGACTCGAGGGGTACCAACCATAGACCGGATGCCGCGTATCGGCCTGCGCCAAGATGTCTCCTGGGCCTTGGGGTGGGTGCTGCGCCAGTAGGTGCGCCGCCACCGCATAGTCGGCGGCAGGGTGCTCCGTGGCCTGCCAGTACGCTGTCACGTGCAGGTGGCTCGATGTGCTCTGTGTAGCTTGCGCGGCCAACAGCGCGAAGCCGTTCCCCAAATCGAAGCGCAAGACCGCAGGGACGTCCTCTGGGCGCAACAACGGCTCGGCCGAGAGCGCGACGATCTCGGGCGCTACGGATGTTAGGTGGAGTGGGCCAAGGCGCGTTTCCCACCAGTCTGGCGGCAACGCGTACAGGGTGCGCTGCAGCGTGAGCAGCCGGTCGCCTCGCGCGATGATGGCCTCAAAGTGGGCGTTGTGGTCCACAAGGTCCAGTCCCGACAGACGGCCTTCAAACGCCTGGGCGTATGCCAGTGCCCAGTAGTCGTTACCCCACAGCGCCATGAAGGTGGTGGGTTCTTCAGGATTGGCCACCTCTTCCACGAGTTCGATGGTGTGGCGCGCGCTCGGATCGCGCGTGATCTCGAGCGTCGTGCTGCGGTGAGAGGGGACCAGCAGGATGAGCGCGATGGTGAGGAGCGCTGCGGATAGAAGACGCAGCGCCACGCGCTTCTGGCTCACGCTTGCCAGGAGGAGCCCCAAGCCAACACATGCTAGATGGGTGACGGGCAACTTGGCAGCCAGGAGCGCGTCCGATACGCGCCCTTCCCAGATGACGAGGCACAGCGCGAGGTAGGCCAGGGCCGTTGCAGCGATGCCCCATGCGAGGCGACGCTTGCCGCGCGTCCACGGCGCCAGCGTGCCTACGAGTCCAAGCGCGATCATCGGGAGCGGCAGATCCTCGTGGAGGAGGTCCGCCGTGGTGCGCAGGCGCATGGTGAGCTCGCCAAGGTTCGTGGGCACGGCAATGATGCGCTCGGCCTTGGTATCTAGGAACATGGCCCAAAAGCCGCGCCAGGTCCCCGTCTGGCCAAAGGTCCAGTCGGCGCCCATCCACTCGCGCAGCGGAAGATAGAGGTATGCCAACGGTGCTAGGACTGCCAAGCCGATGGCCGGGAGGGCGTTCTTCCAGGCGACGCGCCATCGATGCCCGCACAGGATCAGCAGGCCTGGTGCCATAAAGAGCAGCGCCCGTTGGTGCGCCAACCCTTGGGTGTAGACCAGCACCAGCCAGAGAAAATCGCGCCGTTTGCCGGATCGCCCAAAGCGAATGGCCAAGAGCAGGCTGGCTGCAGTGAGGGCCATGGTCATCGTGTGGATCTCGGCCAGCGAGGCATCGATCAGCGTGGCTGTCGAGACGGCGGCCAGCAATGCAGCGGGGCCTGCCAACTCGACGGGAGCTCCCAGCTCCATGCCGAGCCGTGCCAGGAGCGCGATAGCTACGGCTCCCCAGACTGCCGACAGCAGAGATGCCCCCGCTGCCGGGGGAATGCCCAGCCAGCGCAAGCTCGTCACGAAAGCAGAGCCGCTGACCATATAGACCGGGTAGCCCGTGAAATGAATGGTCCCCCAGCGAGGGAGGGCATTCTGCAGCTCGCCTACGTCGGTCGCGTAGGGCAAGGAGCTCCCATTGATATCCCACTGTAGGGTAGATAAAAAGAGCGCAAAGGCCAGCAGCGCGACAACAAGGGGCACGATATACCGTGCCCCTTGTTGTCGGTGCGGTGCGCTTGGCGGATGGCTGGGATGATCGGCCACGCAGCACCTTTCCGCTATAGTTCGGCCAGCACGGTGGCTATGCTCTCATCCAGAATGCTCAGCATCGCGTCTAGCTCAGACTGGGTGACGATCAGCGGTGGCGCCAAGGCGAACCAATCGGGATCGTGTCTGATGATCAGCCCGCGGGCCTGCGCCTCGGCGCCAATGCGCTTGCCGACGCGCAACGCGGGCGCAAAGGGCGTGCGCGTTGCGGGATCGCGCGCAAGCTCGACGCCCCACAGCAGGCCCACGCCACGCACCTCGCCAAAGATGCCGTAGCGGTCGCGCATCGCTCGCAGGCGCTGCCCCAAATAGTCGCCCATGGCGCGAGCATTTGTGAGCAGATCGTGGGACAGCACCTCGTCGAGGACGGCCATGCCGGCGGTTGCCGATATCGGGTTTCCGGCGAATGTGTGTCCATGCCCGAAGGCGATATCGGGCTGCTCGGGACCCCAGAACGCGGCCTGGATGCGGTCGCTCCAGATGGTGGCCGCGAGGGGCGCGTAGCCGCTGGAGAGCCCCTTGCCTAGGCAGAGGATGTCTGGCGTGACGCCGTACGTCTCGGCGGCAAAGAGCCTGCCGGTGCGTCCCATACCCGTGATCATCTCGTCAAAGATGAGCAACACGTCATAGCGATCGCAGATCTCGCGGATGGTGGGCAGGTACTCGGGCGGAGGCACGAGGATGCCGCCCGTGTTGCCCACCGGCTCGACGATGAACGCAGAGACTGTCTCCGGGCCTTCCATCTGGATGATCTGTTCCAGATAGCGAGCGCAGAACACGTCGCACTCGGGATAGCCGCGCTCAAAGGGGCAGTGGTAGCAGTGCACTGTCGGAATATGCACGAATCCCGCGGGTAGCGGCTCAAAGGGCTGCCTTCGCTTGGGGGTGCCGGTAGCGGTCATGGCTCCCAGCGTGGCGCCGTGGTACCCATAGTGCCGCGAGATCACCTTGAACTTGGTGGGCACGCCCGATTGCTTCCAGAACTGCCTGGCGAGCTTCATGGCGGTCTCTGTCGCCTCGGAGCCGCTCGATAGCAGCTTGACTGTGTTCAAATCGCCTGGCGCCAAGTCGGCGAGCCGCGCGGAAAAGGCCACGGCTGGGGCATTTCCACCGTGCAGCGGCGGCGCAAAGGTCAGCCGCTCCATCTGCTTCTTCAGTGCCTCGATCACTCTGGGGTTGCGGTGCCCTACAGCCGCCACAAAGATGCCCGAAATGCCATCCCAGTAGTGCTTGCCGGTGGTGTCCCAGTAGTGCACTCCTTCGGCCCGCTCAAAGATGAGCGGTTCTTTTACAAACGTGCTCATCTGGCGAAAGTCGAGGACCGTGTGCTTGAGCACCTCCGGGTCGTGCAGGCTGGCGGGTTCAGGCATGAGCGGTCTCCTCTCTGGGGGTAGCTTCTGGGCCTATGTCTCCGGTCAGAAGCAGATGCAGCAGCATGGGATGCGTGTCGGCCGCGTCAAAGCTGCCGTTCTCCGGCTCGATGGTGTTGTGGGGCAAGCCCATGCTTTTCGGGAAGGCGTAGCTCTGAAGCCCGCTAGCGCCAAGGCTTTGCCATCGGCTGAACACCACTGCCGCGGCCTGGTTATCGACCGAGTCATCGTTCTCGTTGGTGATGAGGCTCACGCTTTGCGCTGCTGGCGTTTGGTGGCGGGCCTCGGCGATGAGCGCTCTTCCGATGGTGATGAGGCTGGCTATGGCGCGCGTGTTATAGTGCGGGTAGCCATGCCGCACGCCCTCATCCGGGTCGGCGTCGGGGTTCCAGGCTCGGTTGATGCCGGGCAAGGCGCGGAACAGAGCTGATAGCGGAGGTGCTAGCGCCAGGGGCACCGGCCCCACATTGTAGGCCGGCGCTACGAGCACGGCGTGCTCTACCTCGGGGCGTAGCTGGGCGGCCCATCCCGTCAGCAGCCCGCCCATGGAAAGGCCCGCTACGGTGAGGCGCTCGCCCAGGCCTATGCCGATATCCACGGCCTCGGAAGCCGTGCGTACCAGGTCCTCGGGGGTCAGATGGCGCGTTCGGCTGCTGTCGCGGTCGGTGTGACCGTGATGGGGAAAGCGCGGGATGAGGACGTTCCAGCCTTGAGCATGCAGAGCCTCTCCCAGAACGCGGAACTGCTGCGGGCAGCTCGAGTAGCCATGGTAGAAGATGGCCACTCGCTCGGAAGGGCCACCATGGTGTAGGAGAACGCTGCGGCACTCGGGCCAGAGATCGTCCGGCTCGCTGGCGACGATCGCTTTGTGCCGCCCGATGGCCTCTTGGAAACCTTTGCAGGGGGTTGGGGTGGGGTGGAGTAGGTGGCTCATCAGTGCGCATCCTTGTGTCCATGCCGCAGGCGCTGGACGAGCTGCCCAGCGGGCCTCATGACCATGCGCCAGAGGCTATCCTTGAGCCTTTGGGCTTGGCGGAGCGTTCGATAGGCGATAGGGCGTCCTTCGTATCCCACGGCAAAGTGGGGG
>Ga0180431_10010739_pt1 | contig 10135 bp, 5 predicted proteins | sample SS_ome_11_FD_132459 | JGI IMG/M metagenome (GOLD analysis project Ga0180431, IMG submission 132459) | Hypersaline lake sediment archaeal communities from the Salton Sea, California, USA - SS_1_MS_1 metaG | ecosystem: Environmental > Aquatic > Non-marine Saline and Alkaline > Hypersaline >... | reverse complement strand
GATCGATCGGGTCATTGGCGAACACAACCGAATCCAGCTTCTCGATGGACTCGAGATCAATCGGGTCATTGGCGAACACAACCGAATCCAGCTTCTCAATGGACTCAAGATCGATCGGGTCATTGGCGAACACAACCGAATCCAGTTCCTCGATGGACTCGAGATCGATCGGGTCATTGGCGAACACAACCGAATCCAGCTTCTCGATGGACTCGAGATCGATCGGGTCATTGGCGAAAGCGACCCGTTCGGACTCCACGGCGGATGCCGATACTGATACGAACAGGGCCAGAGCCAGAACACTCATTGAAACCGACTTGAACATATCTATATTTTTCATGGTCTTTCTCCTTTTTTTATCGTTGGGGCGAAGTCTCTTTCCTTCGCCATTTGTAAGGTTAGATGCAGGGAAGGAAATAAAGGTTCAGGTGCTATACAAATTATTTTGCCTTTTTTAATTGAATCAGTGAAAAGAAGACACAGCCTCCCCCCCGAACGTTTCGGATATGATATACTGACATACTTGTCAATCCAGATACGGGAGAATACATGACCGCACATCAAATCCGCACCGCCTCGGTGATATACTACAGCCAGACCGGCCACACGAGGCAGTACGCCCGATACGTCGCCCACATACTGAAACGAAGCGGCCTCGAGGTCGACACGTATGACATACTGACGACGAACCCGAAGGACGTCCCCGGGGCCGACCTGGTCGTCGTCGGCGTGCCGGTTTTTTACTACGACGTACCGGAAAACGCCATTGTTTGGCTCCGCCGCCTCCCCCGTATCGACGGGGCCTTCGGGGCGGCCTTTGCCGTCTTCGGCGGCGAGGGAGACAACCAGCACAACACCGCCTGTTCGCTCCTGGATCTCCTCGGGGAAAAGGGTGCAAAGCCCGTGTCCCTCTCCACCCTTTCCAGCATGTCCACCTTCGCCCCCACCTGGTCCGCCGGGAACGAAAAGCGCGTCCTCGCCTATTCCCACCTGCCCGACGATGAGATCTACAGTCAGGTGGCGGCCTTCGCCGACGACGCCCTGAAGCGGGCACGGGAAGGCCGCACGATAGGGCCGAAAAAACGCCCCTCACTCACCAATCTGCTCAGGGGGCGTATCTCCGTAAAGGGGACGAAGCTCCTCATCACCGGCCATGGTATCGACAAGGGCACCTGCATCGACTGTGGAAAATGCGAGAAAACCTGCCCCGTCGGTGCCGTCGATCAAAAAAACCATTCCGTGGATACGAGACGGTGCATCGCGTGCTTCGGCTGCGTCAACAACTGCCCGAAGGGGGCAATGCAGATGAAGTTCGTCGGAAAGCCGGTCTCCGGCTTCACCCAATTCAAAAAGAAGCATAGTATCGGCGTCAATCCGCCGCCGATGGACTGATGAAGGATCGATGAAACAAAACATATAAAAAACGGGGGTGTCACCACCCCCGTTTTCATTGATACATCTATGTATCCACGGCGATATAGTTACTTCCCGGACGCCTCCTTTCGAAGCACCTTCTTGTCCAGCTTGCCCACCGCCGTCAGCGGCAGCTCGTCTCTGAACTCGATGACCTTGGGCACCTCGTACGCCGCCAGCTTCTCCTTGGCGAAGCTGACGATATCCGCCTCCAGCTCCTTCTTGTCCTTTCCGGCATATTCCGGTACGAGCTGGACGTACGCCTTGACGATCTCCGAGCCGGGACGGTCGGGGTTATCAACCCCCACCGTGGCGATGATATCAACGGCGGGATGCTCGCTCAGCACGTCCTCCACCTTCACCGAAAATACCTTGAAGCCGCTGACGATGATCATGTCCTTGGTGCGGTCGACGATCCGGAGATACCCTTCCTCGTCGAAAATCGCCACGTCCCCGGTGTGCATGTAGTCGTTCTTGTCGATGGCCAGCTTCGTCTCCTCGGGCTTGTTGAAATACCCGATCATCACCTGGGGGCCCTTTACGCAGATTTCCCCCGGCTCGCCTACGGGCACCTCTTTGCCGGTGGCGGGATCCAAGAGCTTGATGTCGGTGTTGATCAGCGGCAGCCCGATGGAGCCGAGCTTCTTTTTCCCCTGTGACGGATTCATGGTCGTCAGGGGAGACGTCTCGCTCATGCCGTACACCTCCAGGAGCTTGCCGGCGCCCACGATCTTTTCCAGCTCCTTCTGGGACTCCTCGGGAAAGGGAGCGGCCGCCGAGATGCAGGTCTCCAACTTTGAGTGATCGAGTGTCTTGAACATGGGGTCTGCGATCAGCATCTGGAACAGCGACGGCACGTTGACGAGAGACGTGGGCTGGTATTTCTTGATCTCGTTGCAGATATGCTTGGTATCCCTCGGGTTCGCGATCAGCACCTGGGTCCAGCCCAGGTAGATGCAGTTTTCATTGAAGAAGAGCCCGGCGATATGGAAGAACGGGAATCCCGAAAGAGCCAGCCCCTTGCCCTTCTCCCACCCCAGCCAATGCTGGACGATCAACAGGTCCGACACGGCGTTTCGATGGGTGAGCATGGCCCCCTTGGGCGGGCCGGTGGTGCCGCCGGTGTACTGGATGTAGGCGAGGTCGTCCGGGCTTATTTTGACTTTCGGATCGGCGTCTGAGAACCGGTTCGTCTTGATGACCTTCTCTATCTTGTAGACGGTCTTGCCGGAAAGCGGCGTCACCTTGCCTGAGGGAATCTTCTTGAGCATCTTTCCCAGGGTTCTCTTGATCCCGGGCAGAAATCCGCCCACGCTGGCGGCGACCACCACCTTCATGTCAGGGAGATTGTCGGCGATGGGAACGAACCGGGCCTCGAAAATCGCGTCCAGGGTCACCAGGCATTTTGCCTTGGAGTCCTTGAGCTGATACTGCATGCCGTCTGACATCATCAGCGGGGAGACCCCCGATACCACGCACCCCGCCTTGAGGGCGCCCAGCCAGGCGATGACGTATTCCGGGATGTTGGGGAGGTTCACCCCCACCACATCGCCCTTGCCGATGCCGTGCTCCTTGAGCATGTTCGCAAAGCGGTTGGAATAAACATCCAGCTCGGCGAAGGTGATCTCCGTTCCCATGAACGCCATCGCCGCCTTCTGAGGAAATTTCTCGAAGGCATCCCTGACGGCGTCCACATAGGAAATCTCCCACGTTTTCGGATCAATGTCATCCATCCCCGGATCGTAGGATTTCCTCCAAAACTGTTTTTTTGCCATGGTCAGTAATCCTTTCTCGAATGTAAGTAAAATGAGTGAAATAAGAGAACCGGTCTTTAAACCGTTTGCCGGTCTTCAAACCGTTTGTTTATTCCGTGTAATATTAGGATGAGTGATGCCATCCGGTAATCTTCGGGACGCATCGAGGAGAAAACGGACCTTTTCGAAACGGGACGGGGGGACTACTGAGATGATATGGATGAATGCACGCTGCTGCTGATCGCCTTTTTGAAAGTGAGGGAATTAAAATCCGCTCACATCCCCATCACCCCGGGGATCATCAACACCGGACCGTTTTCCTCCTCCTGGACGGCGCCGGTGCGACGCATCTGTCAGTAACAATAACCGAAACAAAAGGAAAAATCAAGCAGTATCACACTTCGAAGGCCCTTCCTTCGAGCATCGATTTTTCATATACTTCCCGGTATCAACACTTTTTTTGTCTTGTCCTGCCCCGTTTTTCTTTGATAGAATGCGAATTTCACGGCGGCATGAAACGCCGTATTGTGTATACTTTCATACCTCCAACACAGAGCCGTCATGGGCGATGTGCGCCCCGGCGCATATCGCCATGTCCGGCAAGAAAGAAAGAGCCTCTCACTCTCATGACGACCATATTGATAACCGGGGGCGCGGGATTCATCGGCTCCCACCTGACCGACCGGCTGCTCGCATCCGGAACGAACGTGGTGTGTCTCGATAACTTCAACGACTACTATGATCCGGCGGTGAAACGGAGAAATATCGAGACGGCCCTGGAGAATCCGTCATACACCCTGTGCGAAGGAGATCTACGAGACCGCCGACTTATCGGGGAGGTCCTCGACGAGCACGGGCCGGATCTGGTGGTGCATCTCGCCGCCATGGCGGGGGTTCGGCCGTCCCTGGAAGATCCGCTCCTCTACCAGGAGGTCAACGTCATCGGGACCACCAACCTCCTGGAGGAGATGAACGCCCGGAGCATGAAAAAGCTGCTGTTCGCCTCGTCCTCATCGGTCTACGGCGACTGCCCCCGGATTCCCTTCTCGGAAAGCGACCCGGACATCCACCCCATCTCCCCCTACGGGGTTACGAAGCTCTCGGGCGAGCATCTCTGCTATGCCTATCATCAGCTGTTCGATATGGATATCCTCTGCTTTCGATTCTTCACCGTATACGGACCCCGGCAGCGGCCGGACATGGCCATCCATAAATTCACCATCCTCATCGATACGGGGGAGCCTATCAGGGTGTTTCACGAGGGGAAAAGCAGTCGGGACTATACCTATATCGACGACATCATCCAGGGTGTGTTGGGGGGTGTCGATTTCGTCATGGACGCCGCCAAACCGGTGTTCGAGGTATTCAACCTGGGCGAGGCCACCCGGGTCCCGTTGATCGAGCTGATCGGGCATATCGAGGCCGGACTCGATAAGTCCGCGAACACCATCATGATGCCCGGTCAACCGGGAGACGTGGTGACCACCTATGCCGATATCGAAAAGGCGAAGCGGCTGTTGGGATATCGACCCGAGACGCCCATCAAAACCGGCATCGATCGATTCATGGCCTGGTATCGGGAAGGGCGCGGGTCATAAAAACATCCTCAGGATCGATCGTGCGTCCCTCGCTTTAAAAAACGGCTGCTCGATGTGTATGAGGGCCGTATATATCGGTGTCATGATCGTGGATGACACGGGGCACGCCGGTCCCACCGAACAACCTTCGCCGGTGCAGCAGTGAACCGATAAAAGAAATCAACACTTTTTTGATGGTTCGTGGTATAGTTTCAACACGTACAGAGAGACGCGTTGAAACTATTCTCACATTTCGGGACGATTCCGGGGGCGAATCGTCCCGCTTTGTTATTTTGGCTCACACAGGAGTGTCACATGTTCGAATACGTTGTGATACCGCTGCTTATTTGCCTTGCCCGGATTTCAGACGTGACCCTGGGGACCCTTCGCATCATATATGTCTCCAAGGGCCTGAAAATTCTTGCGAGCCTTCTCGGTTTTTTCGAGATACTCATCTGGCTGTTCGCCCTGGGCCAGATCATGCAGAATCTCACCAATCCGGTCAACTACCTGGCCTACGCCGGCGGATTCGCCGCGGGGATTTTTTTTGGAGTGGTTATCGAGGAAAAGCTCTCGGTGGGAATCATGCAACTTCGCATCATCACCAAGAAGGATGCGGCCCGCCTTTTGAGATTTCTCAAAAACGAGGGATACGGTATTACCAGCGTCAACGCCCAGGGCGCGTTCGGCCCGGTGGACGTCATCTATACCATCGTACAGAGAAAAGAGATCCCCCACATCATAAAGGTGATACAGGAGTACAATCCCAACGCCGTCTATTCGGTGGAGGAGGTCAAGCACGTCAGCAAGTCCCCCTTCCCGAACAAGGAGGGCGGACGGAAGATCCCTTTCGGCTTTTTCAGAAAGGGAAAATAATCGGGCGTAACGCTCCCCCTACGATTCAAGTATCCGATAGAGCATCTGAAGGAGGTCATCGGTTGGGAAGGGTTTCGGAAGATATCGGTCTTCCATGCCCTCAAGAAATCGCCCCGTCTCCTCTGTAATGATATCGGCGGTGATGAACACCATGCGCCGGGCGGTGGCTGCATCGTGCGTATTGAGAAACTCATACAGCTCTTGACCGCTCATGCCGGGGACCTTCATCGCGCTGACGACCGTATCGAAGGAATCCTTTTTTAGAAGCTCCTTCGCCTTCTGCCCGTCGCCCGTGGCCGTGACCCGATAGCCCGCATCGTTCAAGGATTCTTCGAGCAGTGATCGCAAGTGCTTATCCGGCTCCACAACCAATATCGATGCGTGTCGGAGTGTGCCCACGTATGATCCGGATCGAGGCGTCGGCTTCGCCTCCGGCCGAACCACCGGCAGCTCCACGGTCAACACGGCGCCGCCGGCGTCGTTGTTTTCCGCCTCTATCTTTCCCCCGTGCTCATTGATGATTCCATATGCAATGGAAAGGCCGAGGCCGGTTCCCATCCCGGTTTCCTTGGTGGTGAAAAAGGGATCGAAAATCTGTTTTCTGATCCGTCTGTCAATGCCCGGACCGGTATCGCTGAATGTGATGACGATTGTGCCGCCGGATATGCTGGACTTCACCGACAGGATTTTCTTTTTTTGGGACTTCATTGCATCCTGGGCGTTGGTGATGATATTGACAAACACCTGCTGCAGTTGAACCGTATCGCCCACGGTGGGGGGAATCTCATCCGACAGGTCGGCCGAGATCGTTATATTCTGTTTTTTGAGCTGATTTTTAAGCACCGCAAGGGAATCGATGACAATTGCATTGATATTTATGGGCCTGCGCTCCGGTTTGTGCTTGCGGGAGAATGTCAGGAGCCCTCTGACGATTTTTGAACATCGATCGGATTCCTTGCTGATAATATCCGCCTTTTTCTTCGAATATGAATCCTTGGTCTTCTTTACCAGAAGATCGGCATGACCCTTTATGGATGTGATGGGATTATTCAGCTCGTGGGCGATGCCCGAAAGCATGCCTCCCATGCTCGAAAGACGCTCCGCCTGAGACAGACGCTCTTCCATCTTCAACTTTTCCGTCACGTCCCGCACGATCCCCTGATACCCGATCACATCTCCCTGCCCGTCGTGTATGACGGTGGCCGATTCCTCGCAGTGAATGAACGTGCCGTCCTTTTTTTTGAGTATCAGCCTGTAATCGATCAGGAATCCCTCCTTTTCGATATCCTGCTGAAACTTTTCCCGCGCTTTCGGGGAATTATACAGGCTCACGGTGTCCAGATCGAATAATTCCTCGAGTGTATAACCGAGCATCTCACCGAAGGCGTTGTTAACGTCCAACACCTTTCCATCGACGCTTGTCAGGTAAATGCCGTCTTTGATGGATTCGAAGATCGAGCGATATTTTTCTTCGGACGCCCTCAGCGCCTCCTCCGCCCTCTTGATCTCCGTGATGTCCCGAACGGTGGCGCAGTAGGTCTTCGGATTGCCTTCGTCATCGTATATCCACCAGGGGCTGACCAATACCGGAAACCGCTCTCCGTCCTTATGAACACATATCGCCTCGAAGTTTTCCAGATCCCCTTTCATGGCGCGCGTGAACATCTGTGCCAGATAGTCGTATTGTTCCTCGGCCCAGTAGGGATACGGCTTCTCCTGATCTTTTGCTGTAAGCTCTTCCAGCGTATATCCGGTCATTCGGGTCATGGAAGGATTGATGTACTGGTACTCTCCCTGGTGACTCAGGATCGACAGCCCGTCGGACATCGACGAGATAACCGCTTCAAGGAAATCCCGACTTTCGGTCAGTATTTTTTTCGTTCGTCGTCGCTCCATCAGCCGGGTCACGTTGTTCGAGATACCCCGGACGGCGATCTGCTCCATCATCTTCCAGATTCTCTTTTCGCCGATCTCCTCAAAGGCGATAAATCCGTAGGCAATGTCATCCAGAATCAGCGGTACCAGGATTGTGGCGTTCATCCCCGAGTTACTCAGCATCTTTCTCTGGGTCTCATCCATATCGGTCATGCTCTTGAGATCTTCGATGATGAGCGTCTCCTGATTGTCGAGTATCCCTTGCAGGTGGGGAAGCGCCTCGATATTCCGGGCCTCCATCCTCTTGTAGTAGGGGGAGACGCCCTCGGCGCACCACTCATGAATACTCTGGATCTGCATCCCGTCTTCATTGAGCTCCACGAGGTACGCTCGGGACACATCGAGGGTTTCGCCGGAGCGGGCGAGGAGGTCGCCGACGACCTCACCGATATCCCCCCCCTGGTTGATCCGCTGGGTCACGTCCACCAGCATCCCGTCGATGGCCTGTTCGTAGGCCCGTTTTTCCTCCGCCTCGATCCGGTCGGTGATGTTGCTCAAAACAGCGAGGGTGGCCGGCTTTCCCTCCCAGTCGATCACGACGGTGCTACTCTCTCCCCAGTACACGCCGCCGTCTTTTCTGATGACGCGAAAAACAAACCGGTTCGGCACCTCCCTGCCCGCCATGCGGTCGATCTGACGCTGGATAATCGCCTCTTGATCATCCGGGTGAACGAAATCGATAAAGCTTGCGGACTTGAGCTCTTCGCTCTCATACCCCATGGCCCAGGTTGTGGTGGGATTGGCATATACCATCTGGTTACCCTGAATGATGATAATGGAGTCCAGTGAATTCTCCACCACCGCTCGGTATTTTTCTTCCGAATTCTTCAGCGCCTTTTCAACCTTCTTTCGCTCGCTGATGTCCCGAAAAACGTATACTGTCCCGATCACCTGTCCCTCTTCGGTGAAATAGGGAGTTGCGGTAACGGCGAAATAGGTCCCGAATGTCGGCTCCTGAAATTCCTCCATCGTCATCTCCCGGGTCTCGGGGTGCTTTCGTTTGGGGAAAAACAGCCGAGGAACCTCGGGGCGTGACAGCAGATCCGGATAGGTCAGGCCGATGATATCCTGGGGCTTGCGATTATATGAGTAGGCGAACGCCTTGTTGGCCCGAATGATCTCGCCGTCGTTTCCGATGACGATAATCAGATCCTGGATGGAGTCGAATGTCCCCCTCCACTCCATGGTAATCAATTTCAGTCGTTCCGTGAGGTTGGAGCGGGATCCGATTTCCGTCATTACGCCGGCGACACCGCCGTATTGGCCGTCGCTGATGGTCATGGGGCGCAGCGACGCCGTCATGAAATGGCTTCTCTGATACTCATCTATCAGGCAGAATTCCATGGACTCCTGAGCACCGAGAATGATCTGATCAAACTCCTTATAGAAGAGGGAGATGTCTTCTGGATGCAACAGCTCCTTAAAATCCTTGCCGACAAGGTGCTCCGGATTGTAACCGGTCAGCTCGGTGATCGTGGGACTGATATAGGTGATGATGTTGCTCTCATCGAGAAAAAACGCCACGGCGTTCACGCTCTCCACAAGCTTCAGGTACCGCTCTTGCTGCTCGGACAGGGCGCCCTCCATGAGCTTTTGCTGGGTCACATCCTCCGCGAACATGATAACCAGGTCTTCAGGCAGAGGCGTGTAATGGATGCGATAGCTTCCCTTCACGAATCGGCCGATGGGGAAATACTCCACCTCCCGGATGACCGGCCGGCCTTCAAGGTAACAGGCGGAAACATCCTGGCGTATCTGGGGCTGACTCTCGGTGAGCTTTTCAATGGTCATCCCTATCCAGTCGTCCGGACGCTCGCCGTAGTTTTCCGCAGCCGCCTCGTTGCTGGCGACCAGCACAAAGGTTTCCCCGTCAAACCACCAGGTATACGTGGGAATCGGAATGGCGTTATAGATAAGCCTGGATTGCTCCTGGAATCGCTTCCGGTCGTCCTTGAGATTGATATCTTTTGTGACATCGGTGAAGATGAAGATAGAACGCTTTCCGCCGTCGGTCTCCTGAGAAAAGGCATTGACCTCCAGCCACTCCCTGTCCTTGTCGGCGGTATTGGCCCGGATGACGATACTGGAGGGCATCTGGTCCTGCTGGCCGCCGGACTTTTCGAGGATATTTATGATATCCCGATCTCCCGGGTGAACCAGGTCGGTGATATGCCGTCCCTCGAGCTCATCATCGTCCGATTCAAAAAGCTGCACGGCCTGTTCATTGGCAATGATGATTCGTCCCTGTTCGGTTACCAGGGTGGCGTCCTCGGTATGCACCAGCATGAGACGGGTCATGTCTTCAGACAGAGAGTCGGGAGCTTCACTCTCGGAGAGGATTTCCAGCTCTCTAACCCGTTTCCTCAGGTCCGACAGCTCCCGTATCAACTCGGCCTTTGTCTTTCGTTCATCTTTCATCGATAATCCACAACACTACACGTTTTATTCTATGGTATGTGTACAAAATGAAAAAAACGACTCTCCGGAAGTTTCCTCTGGGAATATGCACTGTCGTGACGCCCTTCAGGATCAACTTCAGATGTCACAACCACTCCGGGAATCTTGATCAAAATTGTGCTC
>Ga0180431_10010737_pt1 | contig 10136 bp, 28 predicted proteins | sample SS_ome_11_FD_132459 | JGI IMG/M metagenome (GOLD analysis project Ga0180431, IMG submission 132459) | Hypersaline lake sediment archaeal communities from the Salton Sea, California, USA - SS_1_MS_1 metaG | ecosystem: Environmental > Aquatic > Non-marine Saline and Alkaline > Hypersaline >... | reverse complement strand
GGTTTTCTGTTTCAACAAAAATAGTCAGCAACCAAACTTGTTTACTTTTATGACACTTGAGTTCGCAAGACCGTTGTATTTTGGTAAAATCTATAGTGTCAAGCCAGTCAGATTGTACAACGGGAACTTTCAACCTTCCTTCCTCGGTAGACAACTTGACAAATTCCTTGGTTATTGTGCAAGAATTTCTGTCATACCGAATTGCAGGGAACTTATGAGATTTTGGTTGCTTTGTGTTAAATTTCCCTTTTGTCTTAGTCTTGATGGCCTTAAGAATTTCTGTGGCTTTACATCTTGCAGAACAAACCAATTGAGACGGAAGTGTGGTTTGTTCTTTGATTGGATAGTAAGTAGCCTTGTGAAGTTCAACACCAGAGACAATCTTATTTTGAAAACCGTAAGTTAAAGGAGTGTCAATTGCCAATTTATATTGCTCAAGTGTTTTCAGAAGAGTTTCATTTTGCTCTTCTGATGGCTGAAGTTTGATTTTATATGCAAGTATCATGTTTCATATATTCAATATAATAGACTAAAATTCCTGCAAAAAAGTTAAGAAAGTGAAAATATTTTTGCAGTACAAACAAAAGGAGAGTAGTGGAATGAAAGTAACTTGCTTTCCTCCCCGACGCTAAAGACATCGGGGTTCCCGCTCGCAAAAAATGAAACCTATACGCCAAGACTTTACTGTTTGGGGAATGTCTCTAGTCTTTGACAAACGACGAGTTAGAATTGTGTTCTCGGATGGCCCAACCTACATGATACAATTTAAGGTTTGTACGCATAGCAAGGGATACGTAGCCTTTCAAGGTGTCTATCCCAATATGTACAGGGAATGTGAATGTAAGTTTGACATTCCATATAGAAGCCTGAATGCGGCCAAATTAAAAGCCTCAGTTAGCGATGTGTCTCTGGCGAAGCAGTTGAATTCTTATTTGGTGTCATCACTACACGCACTACACGCCCCAGATGTTTATTCTCTGCCATACTTTAATAGACTTAGCCTACTTAGCAGTCTTCTCTCCATGGGATTACAGCCAAAAAAATGAAACCTATCAGAGAACATTTTGTAGCGCTAGGAGTCAAGTTCGTCTTTATTGTGGGGCGCTCGCAGAACAGATTCTGCCCCATTAAGGTTGCAATCGAGACGGCGTACGGGTGCGGCTACCAGGTCGTACTAACGGAGAAAGAATATCACAACGAGAGGTGTAAGCTAGGCCCTACTTACTCCAACCTTAGGGCGGCACAAATCAAAAAGTTCCTGAGTGACCCTGCCGTACGCCACACTGCAGAATCGTTGTCGGCAGAATCGTTGTCGACTCACGGTCACATGCTAGACTCGTTTGTTAGCGTCCTCCTGTCTCCACAAGACCGCAACCGCCAATTCCGCCAATTCAAACATCTTCCGAAGTTGGACCCATAGGTTGATTTATTCGGATTCTTGGCTAGAATAGAGTATTATGGCAGAAGAATTTCCAGCGGGCATGAGGAGTCGAGAAGAATGAATATCGCAAACACCATCGCAGAGCAAGGATATGAAATTTACGACGAGATACGAACAGTTACAGGTGCACGTTTGCAAAACCATATAGAAGACGAACTGACGGTGTATGTGTTTGCGTCAAGTCATCCAATGCTGCTATTGACCACCCGTGTATCTCTGGCTGTTCGTGATACTTTTGGAATTAAAACGCCAATGGGAATAAACGGCCCAGTCTTTGAGCAGTACTGGGGAAGTTGGGGAGGCACCCTTAGTGAAGACCCGCGAAGAACAACTCGTAATCTGGGGCGTCAAATGTGAGTTCATTGTAGGCAATAGAGCATGAATAATATCAAACACATTCTTATACAACAGGGAAACGATGTCTACGATGCCGTCCGTCTCAAGGTGCGTACTGTACTGCTTGACAATATAGAAAGAGAGTTCAACGTATTCGTGTTTGCAGATGCTCATCCGACATTGTTATTGGCGAATTTCGTTTCTCTAGCTGTTCGTGACGACTTGCTTTTTGATACACCAGATGGAATAAGCGGCCCTGTGTATGAACAGTATTGGGGAAGCTGGGGAGCAACCAGTGAAGACTTGTAAAGAACAACTCGTAATTTGGGGCATCAAGTGTGAGTTTATCGTTGGTATAACACAAGGCAGGATAAACGGGGAACAAACGTCTCTCGGTTCTATTCAGCTTAGAGCAAAAGTCAAGTCTGAATTATTCGACGTGTGGGGATTCGTTTGCCGTAGAGAAGACTTTGACCGGATGATGATAGCCCATCCCACAGAACCCAGACTTCGTGGATATGTTTGCAAAATCAAAGCCTCAACCTTGAAAGCAGTAATTGATAGCCACCCTATATCTCAGGATGTACTGAAGTCAGACTTAAAGGACAAAAGGAAAGTCGCCATCATGTCTCAGATTCTTTACGGCAAATGTCCAAACAGCCTGTCAGAATTCAGCTTTGACTTGGCAGTAGGAGAAAAGTTTTGAAAGGCATGTATAAAGTCACAAGACAAGTCGATGAAGACATTGTAATGCAAACATATTCAAAGCTTATGGGGCAACTAAAAGGTAGAACAGAGGACAAAGTACGAACCGCACTCTTCGTCGACATTATGAGCCCCCACTATGGAATGAACTCCTTGGCAGACATCATTCAAATGGATATTAGACATGGATTGGTGAATCGTGGAATCATATGAACAACTCCAGTTTTCGTTCTATCCCAAGATGATAACGCGCAGAGTGTTGATGGGTAAAACCGAAGCATTGTTGGACCCTCATCCGGCGTTTAGAATTGGCAAGCGTACCCCAAATGGTTTGCCGCATATACCGTACTACATCATCTTAAAAACAATTCAAGGAAGTCCAGAGCTGGAGGGGTTTGGGATGCCATTTCCACCGCTGGAACAACGATTGAGTACATTGATTCACTATGTCAGAGATAGAGTTGGAGAAGTGGTGGCAGAAGAAATCAATCAGACAGTTTCAACAAGAAAAAATGCCATATGGCCAAGGGCGGAGTGGGATTGGGGCTTCGGCCTTGGCAAAAGTGACTATCTACCGTGAAAGCTACAAGTTCAGTCAAAAGAAAGCTGCAAGCACAATACACAAGAGTTGAATCGCTTGCCAATAAGAACCTCGAGAATGACCCCCTCCTGCGTCCCCAGACATTGGATGAGCTATCAACTCGAGCTTTTGTGTTGGCGCGTTTAGGTCTGGCCACACCGTTCCAGCACCTTATCGGAGTCGTCATGATGAGCTCAGGTAGGCACATACGAAACGCCGTGCTTAGTTCAATGTTCGAAGAAGAGGCTTCTAAGTTTGAGAGAATGCCAATGCCGCTAAGAGACATAAGCAGAGACAATCCAGCCATATGAAAACGTTAAGGAAACAGCTAATAGACCACCTAAGAGAGAGGACCGCTCCCCTCCCAAAAACAATCTCGGCGAACTTGAAGCCTTGGACAGAAGACCGATTAAGAAGGTTTTTGGTTGGAAGCCTTATGCCAATACTACATGGTCAAGTCTATCTGAGTTGCTACGACATCATGATGGAGAACTATAAGTGAAAATCCTTAAGCAATCAAGTCGAGCGCGTTCAGCACAGCTCAGATTTGATATATGGTGGCAAAATGAGAAGCAACTGAAGTCGTCCCTTCACGTTCATATCGCTACTGATACGACTGACAGCGTCTGCGCCCACATGAAAGGCCTCATTCTAGCCGACCTAGTACAATTATGGAGAAGACGATGAAACTTGTAGACGAACAAATTAGAAGCATAGCGAAAGAGGCGTACAGCTCGACTATGGACGCCCTTGGTGACAACAACATCTATAGAATCAATAGAGGTCTTATACCTCTCCATGACATAGTTAGTTTTGAAATCAAGGACCAACTCTTCTACATCGTGTCTTGCGTATGGAGCCCGTGGTGAGATGAAGCTACGCCCCAGTGTCTTACGCCTTAGAAAAACACCCGTACGTGATAAGGTGGCAAACGATGTGTATCTAACGGTAACGAATCAAATTGGTAAACAAGCGGAAAAAATAGTTGACGAGCATTTGGCTCTCGCTCTGGCAGCAGTTGTTCCGAGGGTAAGAGATGTCGTCAGTTTTAGTATGGTAGACCGCCTTTGGGCTACCGAGTATTTGCCTTCGTTGCTTTAAGATACTCAAAATGAAACTAGTAACAGGACAAATAAACAAAGTTCACGCCAATATGAAGGTCATCGTCCTTGATAAGATGGACGCTGATGTCTATTGGAAAACTCAGCTTCTATGTTCCGTTCGACCCCTAGTACCAAACCCAGTGATGCATTGGGTAACATATCAGCGCATCCCAATTTCCTACTTGTACGAAGCCAACCCAGACCCACAGCCAATATCAAAAGAATATACTTCATCACTTCACGAAAGAGGTTTGTCGCTTCTAGCCGCAATAGATGTCACAGACTTATTCAAAGACATTCGATAATACGATGAAAATCAGACTAAACACAAAGAATGGCTTAATTCTGGTCGGCAATCTGTCATTGGATAATTTCCTGACTAGTTGTATTCCACACAAGATATGGAGAGAGTTGTGCAATAACCAACAACTTAGTCTGACTTTGTTGTCGCAAGTCAAATTGGAATCGAGAACAGAGCCAATCAGAGATATGAAAGATACGCTCCAAGACGATATTCGCATGGAAGGTCACCATAGTTCATGAAGCTCAAAATACCCAGACAACTAAGAGGACTGCAAACCTACGGCACATTTTCCTGGTTGGGAGTAACTGCCGTATGCAACAACCTCTTCAACATCATGGCTCGAGAGAAGATGATTTCATACGAGCTAAGAAACCACATAAGAGATGAGTTGTGTAGTGCCTTCAACAAAACCAACATTCGACATCTAGGGAGAGCCAACATCAGGCCAATTTTCGGGCTACCAGCAGATTTTTGGAACTCTTTCGACATCCCAACCGAAGAAGAACTTGGAAATAAACCAGAGCTTGAAAACTATTTAGGCGACTAACGCCATGAACTCCAAGAGATTCCAACTCTTTAGCACTCTTAAGGGCAAAGTCGAGAACCAAGTCGGGGACCAAGTCGAGTGGCAAGTCTGGGACCAAGTCAGGGACCAAATCTGGGGACAAGTATGGGACCAAGGCTATTGGCAAGTCGTGAGACAAGTCAGGGGGCAAGTTTGGGACCAAGTCTGGTGGCAAATAGAAGCCAATGAAATCTCTTAATCTACAAATCGAAAAACAAGTCTGGGACCAAGTTTGGAAACAAGTCTGGGACCAAGTCTATTGGCAAGTCTATTACCAAGTCAGGAACCAAGTCAGGAGACAAGTCTGGAAACAAGTCGGAGACCAAGTATGTGACCAAGTATGTGACCAAGTATGTGACCAAGTCAGGAACCAAACATGAACCTCACAGCTAAAACAGTATACCCAGACTCACCCACCCTTAACCATGTACTTTGGACACAGGTTAATGACGACGCTTGGAACGCTATGAGCCCAACAAACGAAAAATACCTAATCGACATAAATCTAAGGTGCGTCGTTCTAATGTGTCATAATATGGATGCAAGCTTTATACGGGCTCACACAATATTAGGTCAAGCAGTACAAGACACCATCTTGAATAATGAAAAAGCAGAACAATAACTACAGAGCCTCAGAATGAAGCCAATAGCCCAACACCTTACTATATTCGGCGTAAAACTGGCCTTCTTTAAGTGGATTGACTCTCCATACCGACAAGAAGGAAACGTTTTGTCTACACCAGATAAAAATGAACGCCATATCCACCTCGCAGTACAAAGCAACTACGATACCGCGTCTATCTCAATGGACGAAGCACAATATGTCGCTTTTTCTACTTGCGACGGCACCCCTGTAAGCCAAATCGACCCAACCTACATCAAAAAGGAAGTCATTTCATATTTCGAATTCAAAGACTCACTCAGGGAACTAAAAGGAAGACCCCCTAAACCTAGAAACGAACGAACAGTAATGCACACCATAGAAGAACTCTTTGACTCAATAGATGCTTGGCAAGACCTTTGATGAGACCAAAATCAACAATACGAAATATACTAGGAGTTCGATTGCACTTCTGTAAATGGAGCTGTCACGCTTATCCCGAAATAGCTGACTTACGCCGAGCTGTATACATCCAAGCACTAACCAAAAATTATCGCTACCAAATAGGCTTATGGGAACCCGAATACTTCAATTTGCAACTGGCAGACGGAACCCTAGTCAAAAATATCTCCTCCTCATACCTCAAGAAAAAAATAGAGGAAGATAAAAACATTTCAGCTAGCAAAAACCAAATCGAAAAAGAATTCTTGATTATCCGGCTAATAAGAAAACTCTTTGATTCAAGCCTCCTTTCCTCCGACCCAAGAAAATCTAAGTGGCTGTCGTGAATCTCGAAACCAAACCATAGAAACGAAGCTAATGAGAGTCCAATATAAGCCAATGAAATCTCTTAGTAAGCAAGTTTGGAATCAAGTCAGGGAACAAGTCTATTGGCAAGTCTGGGGACAAGTCTGGGGACAAGTCAGGAAACAAGTCTGGGACCAAGTCAGTATCCAAGTCTGGGGACAAGTCTGGGGACAAGTCTGGAAACAAGTCTTGAGCCAAGTCAGTATTCAAATCCGTAACCAAGTCCAGTTGGAAGTAAAAGTCAAACCATAGATGGAATCAATCAACGACAGAATTAGACGCCAAGTGAACCGAATCAGATGGCAAATATCGATGGCTACTAGTGCTCCCAAAAGCATTCGTCAGCCACCTCGACTCTCCAAGAGCTCATACAAACTCTTTGAGCACCTATGGGACAGCCTTACAATTCCACCCATTTTCAGAAGAGTAGATATGATTTGGATGCGCTCATCAATCCAAACTGACCAACCGAACCTAAACAACGATATTTTTTCAGGAGAACTCAACATTACACCATCCATGCATTTTCGTTCCAACAGCCTCCTAGCCGCATCAGACATCCTCAGAGACGAAGTATGACTAAACCAACGAAACTCATTTCACTCGAATTCCGAAGAGTAACAGGATATAAGCGCTCAGTCACCCTCTACCGTAACAACACTACAATATTCAGAATCGAAACTCCATACTTGGGAGACTATCAAGGCGTACCCATCCCAGATTTCGGATTCTGGTACCCGCAAGTCTATCACGTCCGCTCCACTATCGAAGAAGACCTGTTCAATAACAAAAGACAATTTGAAGACTTGGAAATTCCATAAACTAGTAAGCCCACAAACACAAACATCTACAACTAAACTACTTAAGATAATAAAATGAGAGAAAAGAAATTCAAATTATTGACTTCGGCTTTGCGTCACGACCTTCGCGGGGAGATTTACAAAAAATGCAGTCGGGCTCTTCCTCCTGAAGTTTGGTCAATAGTCTACGAAAAAGGAGAAGACGCAGCTATCAGCACGATGTTCTGGACAATGACACAAGAGATAGACGAACAAATCGAAGAGGACCAATACTACGAGAACAAGATGATTTTCGTGGGGCCAGCCAAACTATCAAAACCATGAACCCAGTCAGAGATACAGTCAGAAATACGTTGGCATCCTCTATACGTAAGAAAGTCCGTTGGGAGCTGTCGTCACAATCTGAATGGCCTCTAGTACCCTTCAATCAAGTCGAAAATTTGTTGTGGGATAACGTCAGAATGCCAATCGAAAACCAAGTGAACAGAATGGCATCAATAATCGAAGAAGCACTCGAAATATCAGAAGGAATAGAGGACACAGAGGAAGACGAATGAAACGACTGCGCCCAATATCTTTTGAAGTAAGCTCCTGTCCCCATTCAGAAGTTTTGCTAGGCATGCAAGACCAAACACGCTATAACACAAGAAATAAAGACAACGCCATCTTTGCAACATTCGAAATAGAAGGCCCAGTTAGCAGCATAGTACGTCCAATGAGAAATACCATACTGCAAGACCTCATAATCCACCAGGAAGACGAATGAAACAGAATTACTCACTCTGGTTCGATATCGTGCATAGGCCAAGGGTTGATACCTACGCAGAAGTAGTCAATTCTCTCTACGAAAAATTTCTTCGAGCTCCCGCCTACATCATAGAAGGGATTATTGTAGAATCACTCTTAGAATCAATTCGAGAACAAGTATATGAACAAGTCTGGGAACCCATAGAAAGACAGTTAGAAGAAGAACTAGAGGCCAATTTCGAGCTCCTAGGACCATACGACCTACCTTAAGCTTATGAAACTCATCAGTAAATTCTCCACCCATAGGAACTACATGCTTCACCATGAGCTTCGCTACTTTTCAGGGCGCGTAGAAAGTGAAATCTGTGATACAACAGAAAGCAAAATCTGGGATGTTCTTATAAGAGAAATCGTGCATGAAGTCACAGACCAAATCTTTGATGACGTCATAAGAGAATAAACACCATGAAATTCACCAAAGAAACATTTAAGGTCGCTGGCATCTCTCTCGTTTTCGAAAAGACAAGAGCTTCCAAAATGGTATTTTCAGTCCCAAAACACAAATACGATACCAATAGACAGCCATCCAGAAAAGCTTACATCTCCATCATGCTGTATACCCTCTTGCCAATAGACCCCAAAAATTTCGTCGGAAAATCTTGGGAAGAAGACATTTTTTACAGATTGACGTTCAAAGGAGGCGACCAACCCCTACCCGCCTCCAAGCTAAGCTCACACACTATCAAAAACGCCCTTCTTACCAGACGAGCTCCATTATATTGTAAACTACATCCCACCTACATAGAATACATCAGGTCCCTAGACACTTTAGAAAAAGCCACCTGCCTCCTTACTCTTGCCAACACATGCTTTGATGTTCATAGCTACAAAGGTAAAATGCTAGAAATACTAGAAAGAGCCATCTCGTAAATTGAAAACTACAATAACATACCTAACCAACGACCAAGTCTGGAACCAAGTAGAAGAAGATGTAGCCGAAACACTCTCCTTTGAAGGTTGGCAAGCAATAGAACTACAAGTGTGGCAACCAGTAGGAGATATCGTTCTCGACCAAGTCAGAAGACAAATATACCTTGACGCCTACCTTAAAATAGAAAATGAACGAACCACCAACTAATCACCAACCACCAACCACCAACCACCAACCACCAACCACCTAAGAAAGTAAATCATGCCCTACAATAACACAAGTACCTTCAGGAAAAGCCAATACAGAGATAAGAAAGCTCCATATACCAAACCAGAACAACCCAAAACCCTCTCAGAAGACTTGTGGAGCCAACCTTTCATCATTCGCTCACGCTTCTGCTCTCAATGTGAAATCATCCATCTGAAAGTCCTAAATCAATTCCTCGATAAATCCCTACAGAAGCTGGGCCTGTTCTCAATGGATTCAGCCCGAGGTGCCCCGCAAATATATGTAGATAATTCCTTTTTCGTTAATGGCGACATCCGACTAGCTGCCATAGGTGAAGTCAATAGAAAGAATACAACAGAACACCCAGAAAAAATGACCTATATCAAAGTAGTAACCGAACTGGCACTACCACTATCAGTCATTCAACCAAATCCCAGAATCGCCAAACATATCCATACAAGATTGTCACCAGCATTCACCCCAAGTATGTATTTCTACACCAACCAAAGCTTCCAATTCCCAGAACTAGTAGAAGCTATCCGTGAATCCAATGAATCCAATGAATCCAATGAATCCAATCACTCCAATTAGTAAAATAGTCGAAGCAGTCAACGATATCCACCTGTTTACCAAAACCACACAGTATGGATACGCCACAATAGAAGCCCTCCAAGGCCTCTGGCTAGCACGCACCATTACACCAGAAGAAATAGATGAAGAAATAGATAATCAAACCCAAGGACACGTTCACCCAATCAATAACGTAAGAACAATAACCGGAAACCAACTAGCAGCAGATGTGTTATGAAAATCCTTAAAACAAGAATCTGGTCAGAAGTAAGAAGCCTCTACGAAAATGGCCTATTCGACCTCGCCCAGTATGACTTCCGAATAGAACGCGTATGGAAAGAAGCTGGTCCAGGTGTCTCAGTAATACCCAACGAACTAGTAAGCGTAGTAGGTTGCCAAATAAGAAATACCATCTGCG
>Ga0180431_10010736_pt1 | contig 10137 bp, 9 predicted proteins | sample SS_ome_11_FD_132459 | JGI IMG/M metagenome (GOLD analysis project Ga0180431, IMG submission 132459) | Hypersaline lake sediment archaeal communities from the Salton Sea, California, USA - SS_1_MS_1 metaG | ecosystem: Environmental > Aquatic > Non-marine Saline and Alkaline > Hypersaline >... | reverse complement strand
GGCTTCCTGCCGGCGTGACGTCAGCAAGATCCCGCGCGAGCCATCCTGGCCTCGCTCCGCTTACGCGTTGCTCACGGCTGAAAGCCCCTCGCAACGCAGGCGCCGGCTTCCTGCCGGCGTGACAACTGGTTTCGCGCGGAGCGAGCCATCCTGGCCTCGCTCCGCTTACGCGTTGCTTACGGCTGAAAGCCCCTCGCAACGTCGAGCCGGCTTCCTGCCGGCGGAACATGACAAACCGAAACAAATTGCGGCGGGTCGCCGCTCACTCCCCGGCAGCCCCCGGTCGCAGCCGGCCCAGATCGCTCGGCCCCGGCTCCGCGGCAGCCGTCAACGACTCCAGCTCAGACCGCAGGCGGGTCGCCTCGCCGAGAAACCGCTGCATGCTGCCTGTCGCAGCGAGGTACCGGGAGAAAAGTGGATCGACAAGCCCCGCCTCAGGCAACCGCCCAACCAGCCGCGAAAGCTCGCGGTCGAGTCCGAGCCGCAACAGCCGAAAGACCGCCCATCGCAACACGAATCCCCAAATCAGCAGCCAGAAAATCGCCTCCGACAAAAACCCTCCCCCGCCCGTCGGCTGGCCCTGCCAAAGTCGCCCACCGAAAAACGAGAGTCCGGCCCGCAGGAGAATCACCAGCAAAAAACCGCTGAACAACAGTTCGAACAGTCCCCGAAAGACCAGCCAGTCGAGCCGCTGCCTCCGCTGGCCGACGATCTCGTCGATCCCCGCGGCGAGCCAGCGGCCGGCCCGCCCGAGCAATTCGGCTGCCTCAGCGCTTCCCGGCGAGAGTTCGTGCCGGGCCGGGTCGACAAGCGGCGGCACCGCCCCCGCCTGCTCGGCCAGCCCCGCCAGCACGCTGGCTGACTGCTCCACCTCGCCGGCGGTAAGGCCCAGTTCCGACAGCCCCTGCCACTGGTCGGCCACCTGCCGAGAGGCTCCGGCCGCCTCCCCGGCGAGCAGCCGCCCAACCAGCCCGGGGGAACCGCCGACCTTGCCCCACAGCCCCCGCAGTCCGGCCACCGCATGCAGGAACAGGGCAAAGGGGCTGCCCTGCCAACGGGCGATGACCTCCTCGTCGATCAGCCGCTGCCAGCTGTGACGACCCTGACGGAGTTCCCGGTCGATGCCCGCGGCCAACAGTTTCTCAAGCCGGGTTCGCTCCGCGGCGACTCCCGCAGCGAGCCCGGCAACCGCCGGCCGGACCGTCTCCAGGCGAGCCACAGACCGCTCGAGAAACCAGCCAAGCAGGTCAAAGACGCCAGTCCGCCGCACCCGCCGCGCCGCCCTGCCAACCAGTTCGGTGTCGATCGCTGCGACAAGCTCCTGAAAGGCCGATTCCGACGGCTCGCCCGCCGCTGCCCGCTGCATCGCCGCAACCGCATCGAGCCGGAAGATCCTCGGCACCTCAAACCCCTGCGAGACAAGCTCCTGTCGCCAGTCGTCGCGAATGTCGGGATCGCGACTGGCATGGGTCTGCACAAACAGCAACGGCCGCCCGGGGGCGAACGTGGCAAGTTCGCGGGCGATGATCCACGACCGGTATTTCTGCGCGGTGCTCACCAGCAGCAACACATCACACCGCGGCAGCACCGCCTCGAGGCGGTCGCGGTTCCGATTGCCCTCTGCGGGCGGCCCGCCGCCGGCCGTGTCGTCTGCCCGCGGCAGTGACTGCGTGTCGGGATCGGGACAGTCGATGAGCACGATACCACTGACCGCCGGAGCGTCCGACCGCACCAACCGGCCGCCGAACGCCTCGACGGCGAGCCAGTCGACATCGACACCGCTCCCGCAGACGACCACCGGCTGTCGCGTCGTTGGCCGGGCCACGTCACCCGCCTCGGTGACCTCGCGGCCGGCCAAGGCGTTGACAAGCGTGCTTTTGCCCACTCCGGTGCCACCGACGACGCCGACAACGAGCACCCGCGAGAGCTCTTCCCGCATGCCGGCGAGCCGCGGCGCGAGATCGCCCCACTCGGCTGCAATCGCCCGAGCCGGCAGCCAGCCCGCAACCGAGCCTGTCCAGCGCTCGGTGGCCGCGATCAGGGCATCGCACCGCGTGGAATCATCGCCGCCGGCAGGGAACTGCCCGAGCGGCCCGTCGGCCTGCGTCATCGCGGCACCTCGCCCTCTGCGAGCAGACGGCGGCACCGCGTCAGGTGCCTCCGCAAGAGCGGCAACTCCGGCCGTTCACCCGCCGCAGCTCGGCGATCAACCTCCTCAAGATCGTCGCCAAGGACCACCAGTTGCAGGGTCTCTGCCAGAATCCTGCCCCGCTCGACCGCCCAGCCGGCAAACAGTCGGTCGAGCAGCGGTTTGATGCCAGAGACGGTCGCCGAGATCGCCCCCTCGCCGGCCAGGCTCGCCGCCGCCCCGACGACGACATCACCAACATGATGAACCAACGCCGAAAGCCCGCCGGCGGTCGCTGCCGCCGCCGGCACGGCCGCCGCTCCGGCCGACCAGAGCGCAACCGTCACCGCCGGCCGCACCGCTGCCCCGACGTTGAGGCCCGTAAGGATCCAGCGGACCGCATCCGGGCGGCTGTCAGCGAATCGATCAAGCTCGGCCCGGACCTGACGGCGGTAGTCGTCGGACATCAGCGGCAGGGCCCGCTGCCGCCGTTCGAGGTCGGCAAACCAGGCTGCTCGATCGCCGGTTCGCAGCCGCGGACCGAAGAGCCGCTCGACTGCCGCATTGGCCCGACAGCAGGCATCGAGGCGCTCGATGAACCTGCCGAGGGCGAGCTTCAACGCGTCCCGCTCGCTGCCGGCAAAATCTTCCCGCCGCCGGGCGGCGGTTGGCAGCAGGCCGACGCGGCCGGCCGCCCAGCCGAGGCCGCGGCCGAGCGTCGCGTAGGTGCGGCTGATCGCCAGATCAAAGCCCGACCGCCGCGGCCTGAGCCAGTCCCAGATTTCATCCCAGACCAGTTCCGAGGGCGGCTGGGGCAGTTCAAGTTCAACCCGCGCATCGCTGCTCAGCAGCCGGCGGGCCTCTTGCCAATCGCGGCCAGCCGCTTCGACCGTAGCGAGCCAGGCAGGCAGCCCCGAGGCCTCGTCGAGCACCGTTTCGACTGCCCCGCGGAGCGATCGCAGTTTGAGCCGGTCAAAATCGGCAGCAGCGACCACGGCCAGTGGATCGGCAGCAGCCTCGTCTGCCGGGCCGCCAGCGACACGCTTGAACGCGAGCCTGCCGGCAGCAGCAGCGGCGGCGTCGTGCGGCACCGCAAAGACCGCTTCCGGGCTGGAGCCGGTCTCCCGCTCGAAGGTCTCAATCCAGCCCGGAATCACCTCCCGCTGCCGGGGCCAGTCGACCATGTTGACGACCACTACAAACGGCTTCCCGGTCGCCGCGGCCGCACGGAAAAAATCGCGAACAACCGCGTCGTTATATTTTTGTTCGGTCAGCACCGCCACGATCACGTCGGCGGTATCGCGGATCAGTTCGGCCCGCTCCCGATTTTCCTGGAGCGTGCCGTCGATATCGGGGGTGTCGAGCAGAATCTGTCGGCCGTGCTCGTCCGCGGCGACCCCGGAGCGTTCCCGCCAGACCAAGAGGTTTTCCGGATCGTCACGCAGCGGATCGGCTTGAGATTTCCAGGCCGTCGGCACGAAGCCGGGAAACACGGCGGCCAAGTCAATCCGCGTTGCCATCCCCGGCGGCAGGCTGGCAACCGGATGCCGGGTCCGAGCGGCTTCGGGAACCGACCGGCTCACCTCCGCCCCGACGAGGGCGTTGGTCACCAGGCTCTTGCCGGTGTTTGTGCCGCCGCAGACCGCCACCACGAGAAAGGGCTCGGACCGCAGCTGCGGCACGAGTTTCAAGAGCAGGGCGGGCCACCAGGCGGTTTTGCTGGCCGGCTCGACATCGAGCGAGGCGGCGAAGGGCAGCAACTGCTGCACGAGCGGCCCGCAGGGCACAAGTTCCTCGGCCCAGTCGCTCAGGCCGGTTTGCAGGGGGGTTTCGGCGTCGGCTGGCATGTTCACGAATGCGGCTGAACCCCGGGATCCCCGCGGACCGGACAGGGTCCGACTGGAAGGATCCTTCATTGTCGCCGGGCGGGCACAGTCTTACAATGAGACAAGTGTTCTTCGTTCTCTTGCGGCAGCGAGTTGCCAGATTCGCCGCCCCAATCCTACCACGCTTGCCGTTGACCCATGCTTGAACGCCGCCCCCTGTTTCCTGGCGTGATCGAAATGAATCACCAGGCCGGCTGGCGGATCGGCTGCAGCGTCTACCTCGTCTACGAGGAAAACGACTGGGTCCTCATCGACATCGGCTACGAGGAGAACGTCGAAGAGATCATCGAACTGATTCGGCAGATCGACTTCCCGCTCTCGCAGTGCCGGGGGCTGATCGCCACCCATGCCGACGTCGACCACATTCAGGGCCTCGCCAAGGCCAAGAGCATCCTCAAGGCTCCGGTGTTGGCACATCCGCGGGCGGTCGACTCGCTCGAACGGGGCGATCGGATCAAAACCTTCGCCGAGATCGCGGCGCAGAATGTTCATCTTGAACTGCCGGCGGTGAAAATCGACCGGTCGATCGTCGACGGTGATGAGGTTGTCGTCGGCAATCGGCGGCTCGAGGTCTGGCACACGCCGGGCCATACCGACAGCCAGCTGGCTTTTCGGTTCGGCAACCTGCTGCTTTCCGGCGACAACATCTACCGCGACGGATCGGTCGGGGCGATCGACGCCCATCACGGGAGCGACATCCCGGCCTTTATCGGGTCGTTGAAGCGTATCGCCGACAGCGACGTCGAATGGCTGCTTCCCAGCCATGGTCCGGTCTTCCGCAAGGACGCACAGCTGCTTGCCAGCACGATCGCCCGACTCGAAGGCTATCTCACCTTGGCCGACTTCGGCACCTGTGCCCTCCGCTGGCCCTTGATGGATGAGTGGGATCGCGAACTCGCCGAAGGCCGGCTGCCGACCGGCCGGCCGCAGCCCGCTTAGCTGTCGGCGGGCACTGCCGCCGACGGCAATCGCGGCCGGGACTGCTGTCGTGAGCGATGTTTCCGGCAGCCGGCGGACCAAACCGAGAACCGTAGCGATTTTTCCGTCAAGATCGGTCGTGCCGGTTGCCGATGATCCTGCTGATGCCCGGGATCGACCGATTGGGGAACCTGTTCCGGGCCGCCACAGGGGGACATTCAATGACTCGGCACATGTTTGCCGTGACGGTCTTCACCGTCTGCGGCCTCGGCCTGTTTGTTTCGACCGCCGGAGGCCAACCGCCAATTGCCGGCCAGCAGGCCTATGGGCACCAGTGGGCGCATTCGTACAACGCCAGCGACTGGAACAGGCTCTACCACTATCCCTACGTCTGGTACCCGCAAAACTACTATGCAGACGGGTACATGAAGAGCGCCAACGATCTCTACTACCGCTATCCGCAGGAGATGCGGGTGCCGGTCTACAACCGGGCCTGGCAGAACTACTACCCGAAGTCGCGGCGGTATTATCAAGGGCATCACTTCCACTTGGACGTTTTCTAGTGACCGGTGCCTCAAGCAGGCTCCAAACGCAACCGCCGCCACGATGGCGGACCGCCGCGATCGGGCCGAGAACGGAGGCCGTGACAGTCGACGCGAACGTCCCGCCCGCGGGCACGGGGCCGGCTGGTTAGCTGCGGGGAGACGACCGCGTCGAAATACCCGCCGGTGACAATCCCTCGGCAGGGTAAACCGGCCAGCCGCTCCACAACGGACCCGGCGGCAGCGGGCAGCGGCACGAGACCGGTTCACCGGTGTCGGGATCGAAGAAGTCGATCGCCCACGCATGCAACGCGATCGGCCGCTCGGAAGCGGCGGCGGCGGCAGCCGCGCCGCCGTAGTGCGAGTCGCCGAGCAGCGGCAGGCCGCGAGCAGCCGCCTGCAGTCGTAACTGATGCATCCGGCCCGTCAGCGGTTGCAGCTGAAGCAGCAGTTTGCCGTCACGAACGGCAATGACGCGGCCGCTGGTCACCGCCTCGCGGCCCCCCGGATCGCCAGCTGAAACAATTTCCGCCCGCGGCTGTTCGGGAATCTTGCGAATCGCATCCCGCCAGCGGAACGCCTCGCCCACCGCCGGCCGCCAGGCTCCGACGGGGTCCGCCACGGCCAGATAGGTCTTCTCGATCTGCCGCCGCTCAAACTGCCGGGAAAGCTGACGGGCTGCCCGGGGACTCGTCGCCAGTAGCAGGACGCCAGAGACAAGCCTGTCGAGCCGATGGGGGACGCCGAGAAAGCCTCCCGGATGGCGGCTCCGTCCCGCCGCCACCGCCGCAGCGAACGCCGCCCCAAAGAGCTGCCGCCGCACCAGCACCTCGACCGATGCAAGGCCGGCAACCGCCTGGGTCGGCAGGCCAGCCGGCTTGCTCACCGCCAGAACCCCGCTGCAATGATGGAGGACTTCGGGTATCACAGCCGCTGATGGTACTTCGACCAAGCCATCCCGGGCCCGCCGGCCGTCGAGAACTCTCCCGATTCTCTTCCTGCCGACCCTGGAAAGCCAGCCGGTTGTCGGCCGCGCCGCCGATCAGATCCAGCGCGGGCGGGTTTCCTCGGCTCGGGCGGCAGGCCACCGGCAGCAGACCTCTTCAGCCGGTGATGACCAGTTTCGCGAGGATGGCAGCCGCCTGCTCGACCTGGCGGAGTTCAATCCATTCATCAGCCGTGTGGGCCTGGGCGATCGAGCCGGGGCCGAAGACCACACAGGGAATTTCCGCAGCGGCGTAGATGCAGGCGTTGGTTCCGTAGCGGGCCGCCAGCCGCCGCGAGGTCACGCCTTCAGCCGCCGCCGCCCGCGTCAACCGCTCGGCGGCCGCCGCCGCTGCGGGGCCCTCATCGGAGAGGCCGCCACTCTCGAGAAAGGGCGGCTCGTGGTCGACCTGCTCCTCCGGGCAGGCCGCCGTGACTCGGTCGATCACTTCCCGGCGGGCAACAGCAGGATCCTCTCCCGGCACCAGCCGCCGATCGAGTTCCAGCACCACCCGGTCGGGGACGAGGTTCACTCCCAGGCCCCCGTGAATCGTTCCGATGCTCAGCGTCGGCGGACCGCAGGGATGGTCGGGGGTCCGGGTGAGCAGTTCAGCCGCCAGTTGCTCAATCGCCAACACGGCCCGGGCTGCGGGGAAAATTGCATTCCTGCCAAGCTCGGGTTGGGAACTGTGGCAGGCCCGACCGCGGGCGATCACCCGCCACCGCACCGCGCCCTTGTGCCGCGTAACCAAATCGAGGCCGGTCGGCTCAGCCACCACCGCCAGCAGCGGGCGGCTGGACGCGAGGTCGGCGGCAATCAGATCGGCCGCCGCCGCGTCTCCCGGCTGCCGATCGGCCCGGTCGGCCAGCAGTCGGCGAAAGGCGATCGCTCCGGAAAAGCCGAATTCTTCGTTGACGCTCGCCACGAAAATCACCGTGGCCCTCCGCTCGCAGTCCCGCAGCCGCTCAATCGCCGCGAGCATCGCTGCCATGCCGCCTTTGACATCGCAGGCCCCCCGGCCCGAGAGCCGGCCGCCGCTGACGACCGGAGTGAATGGTTCGATCGTCATCCCGGCCACCGGAACGGTGTCCTGATGGACATCCCAAATCAAAAGCGGGCTGCCCGGCAGGGTGGCGGGAAGCCGGGCCACCACGTTGTCACGTCCCGGAGCAACCGGCTGCCGCACCGCTGCGACGCCCAGGTCGGCGAGCCGCCGCAGCAGATAATCGGTCACCCGCCCCTCGAGATATTCCGGGCCGGCGAGATCCCGTCCCATCGGATTGACGCTGGGACGGCGGACGAGGTCGGCGAGGATTGCGGCAGACGAGAGCATTCCCCCACCGTAGCAGTTGGCCGGGGCGGTCGAAAAAGCGGCCGCAGAAAAAGGAAGGAGGGTGCTCGTCCGGCCCGGCTCCAGACGGTATAACTGAGGCTCGGAGATGTCGGTGCCGCGGTTTTTTCGTCGCTGACTTCGTGCTTTTTTTCACAAAGTCGCATTTTCGCCGGCTTTATCCGATTTTTCGCCTGCCAAGCGGCAAGCACACGACGCGAGAACCAAGCCTGCCATGGATGCCATTCTCCCGGTCCTGCTGTTTGTGCTGATCGCGGCGGCTGTCTCGGCGGGCCTCGTGGTGCTGCCGCTTCTTGTCGCCCCGCGTCGGTCGGGGGCGGTCAAGGAGATGCCCTACGAAAGTGGCATGGATCCGGTCCACGACACCCGGAGGCGGTTTGATGTGCGGTTTCATCTCGTCGCAGTCACCTTTCTCGTCTTCGATGTCGAACTGCTCTTCCTCTACCCTTGGGCTGTTGCCAGCCGATCGCCGGCAGGGGTCGATGCAGCGGTCGCGGACGGCCTCGTCGCCAGTCGCGAACTGGCCTTTTTCGGCGGTCTCATCTTCATCCTGCTCGTGGTGGTCGGATTCGCCTACGACTGGCGGAAAGGAGTGTTCAAATGGCGGTGACGCAGCCTGCAGCCCCTGAGGGGGGTCAGCTTGAACTCCCCGAAAACGTGGTTGTCAGCCGGTTGGACGAACTCGCCAGTTGGTGCCGCAAAAACAGCCTCTGGCCAATGCCGTTTGCCACGGCCTGCTGCGGAATCGAACTGATGGCTACCGGTGCCGCCAAGCACGACCTTGCCAGGTTTGGCGCCGAAGTCTTTCGGTTCAGCCCTCGGCAGTGCGATTTGATGATCGTCGCCGGTCGCGTCGTGATGAAGATGCTTCCTGTCCTGCAGCGGATCTGGCAGCAGATGCACGAGCCGAAATGGTGTATCTCGATGGGTGCCTGCGCCAGCACCGGCGGTGTCTTTGACACCTACGCGGTCGTGCAAGGGATCGACCGCTTCATTCCGGTCGACATGTACGTGCCGGGCTGCCCGCCGCGGCCGGAGCAGCTCATCCAGGCGATCATCGATCTGCAGGACAAAATCCAGCGGGAGGGCACGATTACCGGACGCGAGTTCAACACCCGGCAGCGGCAGGACCGCAAGCGGGCGTTGGTCGAAAGTCCCCTGCCGCTCACCCTCGATGCCTCCCGCAATCCCAACCTCCAGCGACAGTTCTCGCATCCGACCGCGCAGGCCCGCTCCTAGCTTCGCTTATCCCGCCACCGCCGCCCGACACCCCATGCCCCAGCCTTCCGACGCCGCCAGCGAATCGGCACCGGTTAATCCCCATGTCGCCGCGCTCGAGGATGCCTTCGGGCCCCTCGAAAACTCGGTCTTCCGCGACCAGCAACGGGTCGTCCTGCCGGCGGAACATTCACCGGCGGCGTTTGCGGTTCTCAAGGACCGCGGCTTCGATCTGCTCGTCGATGTCAGCTGCGTTGATTACCTGGAATACCGGGGGGCGAAGCATCGCTACGGGCTGATTTATCTGCTCGCCAGTACCGCCGGCAACCAGCGGCTGACCGTCCGGGTGTTCGTCGACGATCCCGACCCGACCGTCGCCAGCCTCGTGCCGCTCTGGGAGGCGGCAAACTGGCTCGAGCGGGAGGTCTGGGATCTCTTCGGGATTCGCTTTACCGGCCATCCCGACCTTCGTCGGCTGGTGCTTCCCGAAGCCTTCACCGCCCACCCGCTCCGCAAGGACTATCCGCTGCAAGGCCGCGGTGAGCGGCACAATTTCCCCGTGATCACCCGCGACCACAGCTGAACCGCAGTCGATCCCCTGCCCCCGCCAGAGCCTCACCATGTCGATCGCACCCGCAGAATTCGAGACCCGCCCGGAGCGTCGCAGCGAAGACTATCTCTGGACGCTCAACTTCGGGCCCCAGCACCCGGCGACCCACACGACGCTGCGGCTGGTGCTGAAGCTTGAAGGCGAACGGGTGGTCGACGCGATGCCCGAGATGGGCTACCTCCACTCGGGCTTCGAAAAAATCGGTGAACACCTCACGTTCAACCAGTACGTGACGGTCACCGACCGGATGAACTACATCTCGCCGATGGCCAACAACGTCGCCTGGCACCAGGCGGTCGAAAAACTGCTGGGCATTGAACTGACACCCCGCTGCACCTACATCCGAACGATCATCGCCGAACTGGCCCGGATCAGTGACCACCTGCTGTGTAACGGTGCCGTCGGCCTCGACACCGGAGCCTTCACCTTTTTTCTGTACGCCTTCTATCAGCGGGAGGTGATCTACGACATCTTCGAGACCCTCTGCGGGGCCCGGTTC
>Ga0180431_10010732_pt1 | contig 10138 bp, 6 predicted proteins | sample SS_ome_11_FD_132459 | JGI IMG/M metagenome (GOLD analysis project Ga0180431, IMG submission 132459) | Hypersaline lake sediment archaeal communities from the Salton Sea, California, USA - SS_1_MS_1 metaG | ecosystem: Environmental > Aquatic > Non-marine Saline and Alkaline > Hypersaline >... | reverse complement strand
TGGGGGAGCAAGCCGGGTGGATTCTGCCACCGCTCCCGTGGCTGGTGGGCGAGGCGGCGGGGGAATTGGGTGGGCGATTTGGGGTGATTGGGGTGGATGCTGTGAGAATCTTTCGCCGGGGGTCGAACCGGGCGGGCCTTGATGCGGGGCTTCCGGCGTTGCTGCGGGCCCGGAAACGTTTACCTTCGCGATGAGTCCCTTGATCGGCCTGCTCGTGAATCCTCCTCTGCTGATCCGGGGCGCGGCTTTCCGGCGCAGCCTACGCTCGGCGGCGGGCCGTGGGCCGGTCAGCCGTTCGGCGTCGACCCGGGGGTATGCGGCAACCCGGTTTGCCCTTGTTCCATCGTGGAACTGGAGTGCGTCCGCCCCGCGCCGGATTCATCCGGGTCGGGGGAGTCGCGCCTGGTGCTCGCGCTCGACGTTTTCGAGCGCACCGTGACGGCCGCCGACGGGCCGCCGGCCGAGGGCCGCGAATTGGCCCGCGCCCTGGAAGCCGAGATGGATGACGACATGTGGGGGCTGTTCCTCAACCTCTTCCGGAAAGTCAAGGCCCACCCTGCGCTGAAGCGGACTCTCCGCACCCGCCATGACCAATTGCGCCGGATCGCGAAAATATCGCCGGGCTCGTCCCGACCTGACCCGGCGGTGCGGGCCCCCGTCCCCGACAAGCCTCCCGCGGTCGGGACGCAATGACCCCTGCCCCTGCGGCAGCGGCAAGAAGTTCAAGAACTGCTGCGGATGATTGCTGGTTGCGGTGGCGGATTTGCCGCACGGGACCATCGGCATGCGGATCTCACGCCAGGACCATGTTCAAGTTCGTGGTCGTGATTCCCGATCTGCAACAGACATCCCCGTCCTTGCTCCAGACCAAGGTGACTCCTCCATGAGTTGACCAAGGTGCCGGTGATCGGTCTTCTCGACTTGGTTTTCGATTACGACCCACTCGTCGGTGGCGGTGTCCTTGCAAAGGATGTCCGCTGCGAACGGTCCGACCGAGGCTTCCTCCGTCTCCGTTTCGAGTTCAAGCCCGAGGGCATTGCCGAGGAGGCGGAGATTCTCCGGGTGGGCCAGCCAAGGCGTAAAGTCACCGGCTTCGTCTTCCCAGATCGTGCGGAGTGGCACCGCCTCGAGTTGCCCGAGATCCGTGGTCTCCCTCGCCCCCTGCTTCATGACGGGTCGATAGCGGAACGGGAACGCTGCGTCAATGCGGCTGCCCCCTCGATTGGCCGGTGCGGGAGGCGGTGGAAACAGCCGGTGGGCGGTTTTGGGCGGGCGGCCCGGCTACGGGGGTGGTGGTCTCCGGGTGAGAAACTGGAGCGTGGGAGTGTGGAGAGCGCCGGGGGACGGAAAGCCTTTTCCGTCCCCCGGAAGGAGAGGTGTGTGGACCGCATGTGGACGGATAGGACTAACCGTGGTGACTGCCCGTGATGATGCGCCAGGCTTTCCACATTCGCTTTCCGTCCATCGGCACGTTGGATTGGCGAGTGGCCTCCTGCCATAAATCGGGGCTGCTGTTTTCGAGCCATTTTCTAGCGCGTTGAAGGCGGGGCTCGGATTGGGTGTCGGCGGGGGCATCGGCGAACCTGCGGCCCAGGGACACACTGACCGAACGCGGGACGCCGAGACTCCTCATAAGGACGGCTTCGACCGTGGGGACGCCGAAGTAGATCATCGAGGGGACGGTTCGAATTTCCGCTTTCGCCTCCATCGGCAGGTCCGCTTCGGCAATCCCGCTCATCGCCTGGAGGGCGCCGATTCCCCATGAGCCCTGGTGGGTCAGAGTTCGGTAGACGGTGCGACAGCATTCTGTGAGCCGCTTCTGTAGATCCGGGAGGTCGGCAAAGTGGGTGTCAGCGATTTCGCGCAGGCTCTTGCCTGAGACCCACATTTCGAGCATTTCGGCAATCGACTTTCCATCGCCGCCGCCGATGGTTGGGATGTTCAGTTCGGGGACTTTGAGCAGGGCGCCGACCAGTCCCTTCATGCCTTCGCCTCCGGCCCGGAAGAGGCGGCTCGGGCTCCACTCGTCGGCCTGGAGCGTGAAAGACTCCTTTTCCCGCAGCAGATCCATCACGCTTTCCGGCGAGAACCCGGTGTTGTCCACCAGCGTCATGGCACCCGCCGGCAGGTTGCGCAGTTGCTCGGCGTAGACTCTCGTCGACTCGACCAACTGTTCCGCCAACTCGGGCTGATGCTCAACCAACCGATGATAGGCGTAGGTTCTTTTCAGCAGCTTCTCGGTGTCGGTGAGGAATTTGGAATGGTCGCCGATCGAGCGGTAGCAATGGGAGAGATACTGCACGAAACTCGACCATTTGGCGTCGTTGCGGGTCAATCGCCGCAGGTCCAGGTCCCAACCCCGCTCGACGGTATCCTCGATCATCTGCTCGAGGGCCGAGGCAAGTTCCACCACCTTCTCGTTGACGTAGCCTTCCAAAGCGTCGTCGTTCGGCTTCTGGGAGGCGAAGAGGACAAGACCCAGAGTGTCATGGAAGAGACGCCCTGCGCGCCCGGCGATGTTCCAGAACTCGCCCGGGCGCAGCTTTTCCTTGATGAACGTCTCGCCGACGCGGACCGGCTTGTAGTGGGTGGAGAGGATGACGTTCGAGATGGGGAAGTTCACCCCTTGGGCGACGGTGGTCGTCGCCACCAGGGCGGCGAGTTCATCTTCCTCGGTCAGCCATTCCTGGAGCGCCCGCAGTTCCGGCGAGATGCCCGAGTGGTGGACCCCGATCCCTCTTGCGAGGAGGGCGTGAAGCACGAAGTCCTCTCCGCACTCCGCCGCGACGAACTCCCGGACCAGCGAGAGCTTGTCGCTTTGCTTGCACGGAAGCATCGGCGCCAACTTCTCGGCGAGGTTCCAGCAGTCGGTGGGAGAATAGGCCAGGACGATGGAACTTCCGCGGGAGGCAAGCGCTTCGGCGACGAGGGCCGCCACCCCGATCTTTGATGATTTGGCCCGGGTCAGGGTGGCTTCGCGCGGACGATCGCAGTCAATCGGCACGCGGTCCTCAAACGCGACAGGCATCCGGTGGGGCTGACGGACGTGCAGCGGCTTCAGGTAGAGGCCCCAGACCCGTCCCCGGCCCTTGGGATAGGCGAGGGCAATCATCTGCTCGTTGGGCTGCCAGTTGACGGCGAGCGAAGGAGTGACGCTGCGGGAGCGCTCGTCGTCGAGCCAGGTGGCGAGTTCGGCCCCGTTCGGCACGAACGGTGTGAGGAGAAGGAAGTGCGTATCCGGCGATTCACGGTTGATCGTGGCCAGCACCAATTCGCTCCGCAGTCCGCGTTCGCCGTCACCAAGGTTGTGGGCTTCATCCAGAACCACCAATCCCAGCGGGCGGTCGTCCTGGCCGGCGGCGCCGCTTCGGATCAGCAGGTCGAGCTTCTCCGGCGTGGTCACCAGCACGTCGAAACTGTCTGGAGCGGCCAACAATTCATCCTCCAAGGCATCCAACTCGTAGGCGGGGGTGGCTTGTTCGACTTTGAAACCCAGGAAGCTCAGGTCGCGGCGGAGCCGAACGGTCACCTGGTTGACGAGCGCGCGCGTTGGCACAAGGTAAGCGATCCATGCGTTGGCGACGTTCACCTTGGTTTGAATGATGCGGAACTCGGCGAGCAAGGTCTTGCCGCTGGAGGTCGGCATTTCCACGACCACGGCGCGGTTTCCGATGTTCATGACCTCCTGGATTGCGTCCCGCTGGGGCGGCAGCAGCTCGAACAGCGGGCGGGTCTGGACTTCGTCGGTCAACGCCCGCTTGAAATCCGTCATCTTGCTGTTGTAGGCGGCCAATTGATGCCAGATGGAGGAGCGAATCAAGACGCGGGCGGCCATGCTCATCCAGCGCAGGAGAAGCGCCAACTCGATGATGCCGGCGGAATCCGCAGCCTTTATGGCACGCGAGAGATGGAATTCCACATCGTCCAGCGCCGTTCGCGGTGTCCCTTTGCCCACAAAGACGCCCAGAAGTTCGACGGCCTTGGCCAATTGATAGAACGCAACCAGCTCGATGGCCGCCACCTGGCGCAACCCGTTCTCCTGATCGAGGTATTCCCGCTCGTATTGACGCTGATTGTCGCGGAGCGAGGCTACGGCCTTGGCAATTGCGTGGAGATCATTCCAGTCCTTCTTGCGCACCACGCGGAGGAAGGCGTCCGCGACTCGGAAGAGCACTAACTTGGGCCAACCGGCCTTGTCGGCGCTGAGGTCCGGCACGGGCCAGGGATTCTCATTCAAGTAACGGCGGACGTCGGCGCTACGGTCCCCTAACACGCCGACCGCGGCTAAACGGACCACGGCCTTTACCCTAGCGTCCTCGTTCTCTCCGAGTGGGAGCACGCGCCGGATATCGAAGGCCAATGAGCAGTAGTCACGGAACTCGATCCCTTCGGCGGAGCGGACATCACGGCGCCACGCGGTTGCCAGGTCGAGCCCGCGAAGTTCGATCAGGTGCAAGGCACCGGAGAGTGACGCCAGCGTATCCGGGGGAAGCGGCTCCTCCGCTGCTCGGTGGCGGGAGGAGATTCTTCTCAGGACGGTCTTGGCCAGCAACACCTTGGCATCGCATCCAACGCGGTCCAGCGTTTCCCGTCCGCCGGATTTTGCGACGAGGATATTCGTTGGAAATGCGCTCACGGGGCTGCCTCCCCTCCGTAGGTGATGTCAACCCATTCGTGTTTCTGAAATGGCAGGTAGAAGCCGAACAGCCGCATTTCAGACCGTCCGGGCTCGTGACCGATTCCGGCGCAGATTCCACTGAGATCCCTCGGATCGGGATCACGGCCTCCGCTGACCAGCAGCCCGACAAGCCACAGGTCTCCATCCGCGTAGCGCTCCAGAGCTTCGTTGAATGCCCTCTCCCATTCGGTTCCGCGCATCCGCACCAGCAGCCAACCGATGAGCTGGTGCTGGTCGGCCAAGCCGTGGCGCAATTGTCTCATCTGGTTGCGCAGGCAATCGTCGTTCAAGTTGACCACCTTGGGCGGCAGCCGTTGCTCCGAGGAACTCTTGACCTGACCAAACACGAAGCGGGGCGCACTGTGCCGTTGCAAACCGACCAGATCCGGACCGGGCAAACTGGCCTTGCGGGTCCGCTTGTCGAAGCCGGTCGGCCAGGGAAACATGGCCTCGTGCTCGTCCTCGAGGACCAGTTCGGCGAACGCCTCGCCAATCTCCCAATTTCTGACGCGGGGTGCGGATTCGACCTGTCCGGCTAGCCCGCCGAGATCAAAGCCGGTCGTCTTCAAGTCAATGAGGTGGCCGCGCAACTCTTCCGTTCCATCGGCTTCCGCGAGTTTGGCGGAAACCCGTTGGGCAATGTATTGGCGGCACTCCTCTTCAGAGGCGGCAACGAACCCGGCCACTTGGATGTGGTCGTTTTCCAGCTCGTATCGGGATTGCCATCTCATCACCGACCCCGGCCGCGGCTGGCGTCCATTGACATGTCCGGGAACGAGTCAGGGTCGGGCATCGGCCCCGCCAATCCCTTCAGTCGTTCTTGCCCATGGAGCTGCCCGCCTCCGTTGGACGGAGGATAGCCTGCCACCCCTCGCCATGCCAAGCCTTCTTGGAGGTCGACTCCTCGGATCCGCATGTCCCGCCCGCTTGGGCATCGCTTCACACAGCCGGTCCGCCGGCGCAGAACGGGGTGGAGAAGGGGGCGTAACGCCGGGTCCGCCCGGGAAGACGGGCCCAGTCTTATCCGGAACGCTTTCTCGCCGCGTCGCGGACGGTGTTGCGGCGTTCGAGTTCGTCGATCTTGGTCCAGCCCTTCTCTTTGGCCATCTGGTGGATGGGACGTGCCTCTCGTTCGGCCCTCTCCACGGGGTTTTTCTCCTGGAGGCGGGCGAGGTGGCCGGGGGCGTTCTTCACCGAGCTTTCGTCGATTTCGGATCGCACTGGTGCCTTGACGGCCTCACGCTCGTCCGGATCCGCTTCCGCGGATTCCGTGGCCTCCGGCAGCAGGCCGAGGAGGTGTCCGATCTGGGGGACACCGCCAAAACGGCCGTTGAGGTAGCCCTTGTCGATCTTCAGGTCTTTGCGGACCTTGTAAGCCGAGAGGGAACGCAGTTCGGACGCGCCGTCAGAGTTCTTTTGGACAAACCAGATTTCGTCCCGGCGCAGCAGTTCGAGATCGAGCAGGCGGTCCTCGTGGGTGGTGACGACCAACTGGCGGCAGCGGCCCTCACAGGCGGTCAGGAAGAATCGGAGAAACTCCCACGAGAGGTTGGGGTGCATACTGCGGTCGAGTTCATCGATCACGAACACCTTGCAGGTGCTTTGGAGCTGATAGAGGGCCGGCAGCAAATCGAGGAGGCGTCGTGTCCCATCAGATTCCTCGGCAAATGGTAACTCGGACGTTTCGCCACCTTTGATTCGATGGTCAGCCTTGATTCTGCGCAGCTTGAACTTCGGGCCTTTCTCCTTCTCGACGATGATCTGCGTCCCATCCGGACCGCCAAGCACGATGACGTCGCCCTCGCCGGCGGAGGCGAGCATTTTGTCGAGGGACTCGGAATCAAGGCTACCCAACATGTGTTCCCGGTCCAATTCCGTTGTCTCCACGCTCAGGCCTCCCACGCCGGTATCGGAACATCGGAGAAAGTCGCCGGCGAACTCCGCAAATTGGCCGTCTGCGACAATCAACTCGGCAAGGTGGACGAACGAATCGTCCGGACCGATGAAGCTCAGGTGCTTCTCGAACCACTCGATCACGGGTTCGAGGAGTTCGCCGTAGTCGTCCGCCGCGATGTTGTCCCGGATCGACGTAAGGAAGAGTTGATTCCTCCGGGTGCCGACGGTGGAGAGGGCCGCGACCTTCGGGTGCCGCTTGCCCTTCAGGGGGGCTCCAAGGGTCATTGAGATCTCGCCCTCGCCGGCGGTTTCGCGCTCGAAGAGGGTGGTTGTCTTCCCGCCCTCATGGTGAAGCAGCCATTCTTCGTGGATTTGGCGGCTATCCGCCGCGAATCCGTACGAATAGACTTCGTCCCACATCATGAAGCGAAACTCGAAGACCATGGGGCTCTTGAGATGCTCCTCGGAAAAGGCGAAGGGCTGATACGGCACCGCCTTCTTTGGTTCGGTGCCGTGGAGAATCAGATTGACGGCAAAGCGCATCGCCTTGAAGAGATTCGACTTACCCGACCCGTTCGCGCCCCAGATGACCCCGGCCCGCAGGAGACGGTCGTTCAGACCGGGCACTTTGATGCAATGGGCGCAGTGCTCGTCGCCGAGCCGCTTGCTCGCGACAAGGCTCAGAGTCTGCTCGTCCCTGAAGGAACGAAAGTTTCCGACGCGGAAGTCGATTAGCATGACTATTATCTGTGATTTTTTCTCCGTTCAGGGCAAATCTTTTCGAGAAAGGTGGTTTCAACAAGGATTTTTGCGTGTTTTTTTCACAGCATTGCGCCTCGGCCGAGCGGATTTACTTGCAAAAAACAATTTGCAATATTAGCTTGCTTTATCAAGTTTTATCGAACACTGTCGTTCTCAACAACGAACGCATGATTTCACAGGAACGAAGCCAGGAGCAATTTGCCCAGATGGTGGGCGAGCGGGTGGCGTTGGCGCGGAAGGAGGCCGGGCTGACGCAGGCGGAATTGTCCAAGCGGTTGGGATTCAAGGACCGGCAGATTCTGAGCAACATCGAGTCCGGGAAGCGGAAGGTGTCCAGCGACGAGCTGTTGAAGTTGATGGAGTCCCTTGGCAGAGAACTCAGGTTTTTCACGGATCCGTTGCGGCTGGCTGGCGAGGGTGCCTTCTCATGGCGAGCGCCCCAGGCGGAGGCGGAGCTGCTGGACGAATTCGAGGAACGAGCGGGTGAATGGGTGGCCACGTATCGCTTTTTCTGCCGGATCTCCGGCGAGCGCTTCAGTCCAATCACGCCACAGTTGGCGCTCACGGCGAAGAGTTCGTTCGAGGACGCCCAGTTGGCTGCTGAGGCCCTGGTCGTAGAATGGGAACTGGGGCGGCAGCCGATCCTGGAATTGCGGCGCAAAGTCGAGGAGGAGTTGGGTGTCCTGGTTCTCTCGATCGCCGCGCCATCCGGGATCTCCGGGGCCGCGTGCCAGTTGCCGCAGTTCAACACGATTCTGATCAATCGCAACGAGCCGGAAGGCAGGCGCAATTTCGATTTCGCGCACGAACTGTTCCATGTCCTGACGTGGGACCGACTTCCGCCCCGTCGCATCGACGGTGTGCCGGCGACAAAATACAAGGACAAGCGGGTGGAGAATCTGGCGGACAATTTCGCCGGCGCCTTACTGATGCCGCGCGATTCCCTTGCACGGGAGTGGAAGATCCGGGAGGAGCTTGAAATCCACGATCGGCTCAACGACATCGCCGGCGTCTTCTTCGTGACGAGCGTGGCCGTGAAGTGGCGCTGCCGAGCCCTCGATTTGCTCTGCGACGCCGATCTCGTGGGCATCGATGACGGGCGGTTGACGTGGAACGGCCGGACGAACGGCGAACAACGGGTTCCATCGTTGTTCTCAGAGTCTTTCGTGCGTCGCCTCCAGTGGGCGCTGGATAACGGCGCGCTCTCCGTGCGCCGCGCCGCGCGTATTCTCGGGCTGTCCATCTACGAAATGAGACAACTGATCGAAGAATACGATTTGCCGGTGCCGTTTGACCTTTAATCCGTCAGCAAGGAAGCACTGGAAATTCGGCGACTTCCCTCTATACCGCCACCAGGAGCGGGCCTTGCGGGCGGTTGAGGAGAGCGGGCGTGGGTGCGTGGTGAAAACGGGGACGGGTTCGGGAAAGACGGAGGCGTTTCTGCTGCCGGTGATCAACGGGGTGTTGAAGCTGCGCGCGGAGGGCGTGCCCGGCACCAAGGCTTTCCTGATCTACCCGATGAATGCCCTTGCCAACGACCAGTTGGCGCGCATTCGCGATCTGATCCGGGACAGCGGTCTCGGGATCACCTTCGCGATGTACACTGGCGAGAGCGAATCGGTGGCCACCGGGATTGGTGACGGGATTCTGGAAGGCAATGAACTGCACCGGCGGGCCGACATCCGCGCCAGTCCGCCCGACATCATTCTCACCAACTACAAGCAGCTCGAATACCTTCTGGTGCGCAACAGCGACCGGGCGCTGTTCAGCGAAGCGCTGCGCTACCTCGTGCTGGACGAGATCCACAGCTACCGCGGGGCGCTGGCCACCGAGATCGCGTGCCTCATTCGGCGGCTGAAAGCGCAGTGCGGATTGGCGAAGGGAGCTCTGCGCTGTCTTGGAACGTCGGCCACCGTGGCTGAAGGCGCCGGCGGCGATGTTGGACTGGCAAAGTTCGTTTCCGACCTCTTTGCCGAGGATTTCGGCGCCGAAGACATCATCGGCGAAGAAGTTCGACCTCGGACGATCGAGCCGGACGCGGGCTATCTTCCCCCGTTTCCCTCGCTCACCGCTGTCGAGGTGCGCGACTGCAGCCTCGATGATCCAGCCGCGATGGCGGCGTTGGTCGAGAAGCTCATCGGACGTCAACTCGATGCTGGCGGGTCAATCACCCAACGGATCGCGACGGCCTTCGCACCCAATCGCTTCGTGCATTTCCTCGAGGAAACCTGTGCACGCGATCCCTACTCGATCACGGAGCTGATCTCCAAGTCGCGCGAGGCTTTCCCGGAATCGGGTGACCTGCCCGATGAGAGCTGGCGGCTGATCATCGAGAGCTACCTGATTCTCGGCAGCATCGGGGACCGGGACGATCCGCCCATCCTGCGACCGAAGCTTCACGCCTTCTACCAGGGAGTCTACGACGTGGGTCTGTGCATGAACCCGGACTGCCGGACGCTGGTCCGGCACGGTGCGGAGAAATGTCCCGCCTGTTCCTCCGCGGTCCGGCCCGCGGCGCTGTGCCGCACTTGCGGCCAGGATTTCGTGAAGGTCAAGTTCGAGGAGGGCGAGGAATACAAGAAGCCACCCGTCGCCGACGACGGGTTTCAGAGCACCTACCTGACGGCCTTCATTACTCCGCGTGTCCACGTCGAAACGCGGGACGCCGAGGACGAAGAGGATGATCATGAGGACGATCGGAAACGGGGCGGCGGGAAGCGGCAGCCCGCTGCGCGGACACGCCTGCGGGAGCACTGGGTCTGTCACGCCTGCGGTCACATCCATGAAGACCGGGACAACAGG
>Ga0180431_10010730_pt1 | contig 10140 bp, 3 predicted proteins | sample SS_ome_11_FD_132459 | JGI IMG/M metagenome (GOLD analysis project Ga0180431, IMG submission 132459) | Hypersaline lake sediment archaeal communities from the Salton Sea, California, USA - SS_1_MS_1 metaG | ecosystem: Environmental > Aquatic > Non-marine Saline and Alkaline > Hypersaline >... | reverse complement strand
TGGCGATTTAGCTTTTGAAGATAATCAGAGCTTTGCTTTGTTAAGTAGTTTGTTAAATCTTATAGATAAAAATGCTCTTTCTCCTGCTGAATATCGTCAGTTAGCACGTCATTATTTATGGCGTGACATATGGAGGACAAGTAAGAATAGTCCATTTCCAGACTTTAAGTATTATACGGAAGAGCAGCGTAACTTACACAATTTTAGTAAGATGTACGACATGGTGTATGAAAGTATGGAGTCTCCACAGGACGAAATTATTGAAGATGACGACGCTTTGGACGGGTGGTTTGTATTACAGAGACGCGAAATTGAAGATCATCGTAAGGAAAAAAGAGCTGAGAAATTTAGTGATAATAAACACGGTAATGCTCAAGAATTATACCTTGTAGCCAACACAGAAGAGGATCGCAAACGTATTGCAGAAATGAATACTGGACAGGCTAAGCTGATTAAAAGACAAAGAGAAGCGGCCATTAAAAAACAGGGCAAGGTATCAGACGGCAAGCTACCAGACAAACAAATGGAAAACTTACAGCGGGCAAGACAGGCGTATGTCGAGCACGCCAAAGGGAAAAAGGGATAAAGTATGAGATATAAGCATGATGCAGCAAGAAAGCTGCACAACGAGAAGTATGCGGAAAGCTCCAAAAAGCGTTTAATGAAGAACGTATCTAAAAAATTCGAGACGACAATGATTGGAGCATTAGCTGCATTTGAGGATATGTTCGGAGATTTATGGGGGTTGGACAACGACAGTCCTCCAACTAACGAACAAATGGAAAATCTGGAAAAGTGGCGGAAAGTACGGGCCACTATTCTTGATAAAGGTAATAGTAACTTACGTGCTTGCCTAGATGAAATTTCCCAGTATAGTATTAAGTGGGATAGGTATAAAATAGACTTTATTGTAAACAAGGATAATAAGGAGTATAGACAATGACTAGAAGATATGTAGATTTTACCGACAAGGTTGATAACAAAGATCTTAAGTTTCGTATTTATGAACCAACCCTTGAAGATCAACGCAACGCCAATAAAGCTCGAAACGAGGCTTTTAATGACGCTATTTCTTCCAAGGCTCCTCTGCGAAGTCAACTTACTTCACGTATGCGTGATAATGGCACATGGACCAAGGAACAGGACGAACAGTTCGAGAAACTTAGTCGAGAAATTAATGATGCAGAAAAGAAGTTGGCCGAGGGTGGTTTTTCCCTTACAGAGGCTAAACAATTAGCAATAGACGTGCGGCGTAAGAGACTAGAACGGCGTTCGTTACTTTCTGAAATGAGCCAATTAGACAATAATACTGCGGAAGGTCAGGCCGACAATATGGCTTTCAATTACCTTGTTTCCGCATGTACAATGGTGTATAATGAAAATGGAAAAGAAGAAAAATACTTTGCGGATTTGAATGATTATTTAAACCGCAGCACTAGCGATATTGCCTTTTCTGCTGCAACAAAATTGTCCTCACTAATTTATGGTATTGGTGATGATGTTGAAAAAACACTACCAGAGAACAAATTCTTGGTAGATTTTGGCTTTGCAACCGAAGATCTAAAGTTAGTAGATGGGCAGGGTCGCCTGGTTGACGAAGAAGGTCGTTTGATTAACGAAGACGGTCATTATATTGACGAACAGGGCAATCTTACAGATAGAGATGGAAATCCCGTAAATGAAGATGGCAGTTTTAAGGTAGAGTTTAAGGGTTTTCTCGATGACAGCGGCAATGTTGTAATGGGAAAATCAAAGTCAGAAGCTAGTGTAGATGAAAAAGTAAAAGTTTCCGAAGAATAAGTGGATAGTGGCTATACCGGTTAGTGCTTGCAAATAGTGTACTACCGGTATAGCCTTTTTTTATAGGTATTTATAATGGCACAAGCTTTTCAGTTAACAGCACAGTTGGTTCTTCGGGGGCCTGATACAACGACTGCTACTAGGACATTGCGACAGGCTTTTTCTAACATTAAGTTTCCTATTAGATTTGATAAAGTCAAATATACTCAAGATATTGGCCACCTTAAAGACAAGCTTAATAGTCGCTTGGGAAACTTTACCATTAAAGCTAAGATTGCTCCCGTAGATGTTGAAACTCAAAAGGGCAAAATCAAAAGGCATTTAGGCAAACATACTATTCATCTGCGTTTTGAACCTACAGAATACGGCAAGCGTATTACTACTGTTAAAAATAAATTGAGAGAAAGGCTTGGTTCTTGGGTTGTCCCTCTTAAATTTACTATTCCTAAAAGTTCTGGACAACGCATAGCACAAGTTAACACTAATTTAGAGGCACTTAGTAGAATTGCTGAAAAGGCCACTGCTAGCGTATCTAAATTAAGTGTAGCCTTAAAAACTCTTGGTGTTACTAATGTTCAAACCTCAACAACAAATGTAAATAATTTCGCCAAAGCCCAATCTAAGGTGGCCACACAAACTAAAAAAGTTGCCACGACCACCAAAGCTGCTCGTGACGAAGTGGCTGAGTTTGGTCGTGTGTCTGGTTTAGCTTTACGTCGTTTTGCGGGATTTACTGCTGGTACTACAGTAGTATTCGGATTTATACGTGCTGTTAGCGAGGGTATTAAGAGTGGTGTAGATTTTGAGCGTCAAATGATCCGTATTGCACAGGTACAAGGGGCTGTTGTGGGGTCATTAGGTAGTATGGAAAAAGAGATATTTAAACTTAGTACGTCTTTAGGAGTCGCAAATGAAGAATTGGTTGAAGTAGCAAGAACATTATCTCAAACCGGCTTAAGTGCTAAAGATACAAGTTTAGCTCTTGCTGCAATCGCCAAAACAGACTTAACACCTACCTTTACAAACATTAATAAGACCACAGAAGGTTCTATTGCTATTATGTCTCAATTTGGCATAGCGGCAAAAGATTTAGAAAAAGCGTTAGGGTCTGTAAACGCTGTGGCTAGTAAATTCGCCGTTGAGTCTGACGATATAATGGGGGCCGTGCGTCGTGCTGGTGGTGTTTTTGCTGCCGCATCTGATGAAATTACCGATATGAATGGAAAACTAATTAGTGGCTTAGAAAAATTTCAACAGTTTATTGCGTTGTTTACATCTGTACGTGCTACTACTCGTGAAACCGCTGAAACTATTGCTACTGGGTTAAGAACTATTAGTGCTCGTTTACAGCGTCGTAGTACATATAATATGTTGGAATCTTTAGGAGTAGATTTACGAGATACGCAGGGTAGATTTGTTGGTATATACGAAGCTATTACTAGGCTTGGTAATGCATTAAATAAAATGAGTCCAAGAGATCCTCGATTCTTTGATATTGGTGAACAGCTTGGTGGTTTTAGACAGATTAACAAAACTCTTCCGTTAATTTTACAAGCTCAAAAAAGAGCAGAATCTTTTAAGGTGGCTCAAGAGGGTGTAGATTCAATTAATAAAGATGTAGATAAAAGTCTTCAAGGATTAGGTAGGCAATTTAAACAAGTAAGAGAAGAATTTAAATCTTTGATGTACGAATTTACTCGTACCGAAACTTTTAAGTTCTTGGCTCAAAGTATTTTAGAGGTTACTCGTCAGCTTATTACCTTAGCTAGACTTCTTAGGGATATATTGCCAATACTTACTACTTTTGGAGCTTTTAAGTTATTGGGTCCGGGTAAGAGGTACTTAAGTGGATTTGGTAAACTTGGATTACTTGGTCACGGTAAAATGGAGGGTGGTATTGCTAATTTACCACCTGGCAAAGTTACTCAAGGTGTGCGTAGTCGTGATAGTGTAATTGCTGTTGCTAGAGATGAATTTGTTGTTAGAAGTAGTGCTGTAAATAAGCAAACTTTACCACTGTTAGAGGCTATTAATCAAGGAAGAATAGATTTTGCTAAAGAAGGCACAGATGTTGCCAGTGGTTCTGGTGGTTATTATAGAGATAAAAAAGGTCGAGCAAAAAAACGCAGGGAACAATACGTAGATAGAAAAATGCATCAGTATGATGAGCACCTACCCAAAACTCGTAAAGAACTATACGAGCGTCAAAAAGCTGCTCAGCGTAAAAAGATGTCTGAACAACAAGCTGCATGGGCAGAGCATGAATTAGACCCTCAAACTAAGAAGCAACAAGAGGCAGAAGCACATAGAGAACATAGAAAATTTAAAGCTAGACAAGCATATCAAGCAAGACAAGCGGGAATTCAGGAAACGCGAGATTTAGCTCGTAGGTCTGGGGCAAGGAATGTTATGGCAGATATTGACGCAGACATTCAAGCTGAAAAAGCAGCTAAACTTACTCGTCGTGCTGGACTAGCTAGGCCAAGACCTGGAGAAACAAGACAGAGAGCAGTAGATAAAGCGGCGGCATCATCTTTTGGTACGGTTCCAAATCCGGACATAAGCTATGGACCAAGAGCAACACATACTGGCGAAGTCACCACTTTAGAACCATCACGTAGAAGGTCAGTTAATCCTCAAACAGGACTCGCAAAAAGCCGAGCTTCAAGAATATCTGATCCACAAGCTCGTGTTGCTAGACAAATGGCAATACAAGATCGTTATCAGCGTATATACGGTAGATCATTTATACCGGGGTCACGTTCTATGGGTAGAGGTTTACCTATGCGTCATAGTATGGCAAATATGATTGGTGGTGCTTGGGGTGGTATTAAAGGTGCTTATAGGGGTACTAAAAGTGCTTATAATAAAATTAATAGTAAAACATACGGCATGGCTGGTATGGGAATAGGTGCTGGTCTTACTATTGCTGGCAGTTCGTTATCTCAAAGTGCTAAAACCCCTATCAGTGCTGGTATTGGGGGTGCCATGAGTGGTGCTGGTATGGGAGCTATGTTAGGTATGGGATTGCCGGGGATAGCTGCTGGTGCTTTATTGGGTGGATTAAGTGGTGCTGCTAGAAAATCTATTGAGCAGCAGACTGTAAAAGCAATGGAGGCATTAGAAGAAAGCACTAAAGACTTAGAAAAAGCATTTAAAGAACTAGAAAGAACAGGAAATGAAGAAGGTGTACGAAGGGCTTTCGGCAAATCTAATGTAGCAATGGGATTAGTGGCAGAAGCACGTCAGGCTGAACGAGCTGGTATGGTTGGGTATTGGACTCAGGGACTTCTAGGTAAAATACCGAACGCTGGTTTAACTAATCCAGCAGGTAGAAGAAAAGAGACCTTATTGAACAGGGGGTTGGAATACGTACCATTGGGACGAGAAACCAAAGACAATTTAATGCCTATGTTAAACTTAATTGGTGGTTTTATGCCACACCACCTTCTTGAGATGGAAAGCGGAACTATACAATACGGAGGGCAAGAGGGCTTAGAAGCTATAATGAGTAGTGATGCCGGTACTTTTAAGACAGCACTTTTAGCTATTGGAGATCAATTATGGCCAGATAGTCAATGGGCGAAAGATTTATGGCCAGATACAGACTGGCGAGGAAACTTAGTTACATCTATACAACAGATTAGAAGCAAAAAGATTAAGCAGTATCAACAAGAAATTGCTCCAGTTGCAGAAAGAGCTTCGCAATTTTTTAGCGATAAATTAGCGGAAGCATGGATGCCCTCTGATATTGAAAAAATTGTACGCATGGAGCAAAGGGGCGACAAGTCTGGTATAAAAGATTTTAAGAGAGCTAAATTTCAAAAAATGCTCTCTCAGAGTCCGGCATTACAAGCTGCTGGTCTTTCTTATATCATTGCAAATGCCGAAAACGAAACTGTTGCTCAAAGAGGTATGCAATTACAGGCTAATATAGCAGACGCTACAACAGACGAGGAAAAAAATAGAGCAAAACAACAGGCTAAAGAATTTGTTATGTCTAAGGCTGCTATGCTAGGATATTCAGACGTTCTCGCAAACCAAGTTGTGTTGACTAAGAAAGCTCAACTCGCAATGGAAAGCTATAATAGCAAAGTTGCAGAATTATCAGAAAATTTTGAGAGGATGGGAGCGGTAGTTAAAGAAATCCCAAACATCACAGCAACACGCAAGGCTAGGGCAAATGCACTATATTCTAATTTAGGTGGAGCCGTACCAATTGTTGCACCTACAATGACTAATGTTAATCCTTTTGCAAATATGCAGGCTTTTGATCCTGGTGCTGTACAATCTGAAATAATGAATTTACGCAATATTTTTGGAGATACTCCTTTATTAACACAGGCTAGTCAAGACGTAGCTGGGTTAGAAAGGTTAAGAACGGAATTACCAAAAAGGTTTAGACAAGAAAAAGAACAGGGGTTATTGCAAGGAGAGGCTACAGAAACCGAACTCATGAAGCGTTTAGAGGATGATTATGGTTTAAGTGGCAACCTGTTGGAAGGAGCAAGAGATCTTATTAGAAGTATGTTTGAAAACGATACTAAAAAAACACTTGCCAATCTTACAATACGTGAGATGCACGAGTTTACTAATAAACTTGTAAAAGAACTAGGCGGCGGCGAAGTAGAATCGTTAGCTATTTTTAGAGACGGTATGAACGAAGCCGTGCGTCAATATGTAGAATATATCAATAAATCTACCGCAGCTTCTATACAAATATCACGAGAGAGATCTCAGCTTAGAGGATTTGCAGCAGAACAACGTGCTACTAGAGCTGGATTATTTGGTCGTAGATTATCCTTAAAGGGTCGAATGGCCGGTGTCAATGCAAGGCTTGGTCCAGGACCAAACAATGTAAGTGCCATAACAGGAGAGATTAATAGACTTCGTAATAGAAGGCAAGATATAAAGCGAGAAATGGATACTAATAATCCAGAAGAAATACAAAAATTAACAGACGAATTAGGAAGCGTTAACCAAGCATTGGCACTCAATTCAGATAAGCTCAAAATCCTATCCGAGGATATGACCAAGCTTACATTTATTCAAGAGAGAATAGCTGAAATTCAACAACGCCGTGAAGCTGCAAGTGCTACTATACAAGACATTGCATTAATGTCTCCTGAACAAAGAATGCAAACGGGACGAGATTTAGTTGCTTTTAGACAGTTTCAGGCTGGCGGTCAAATGAACGATTTTAATATGCAGTCAATCGTTCGTGGTTTTCAGTTTATGCAAAGAAGTAATTTATTTAGTCCAGAGCGAGCAGCATTTGAAGAAAGGCGTGTTAATAGAGCTTTACTTGGCCCCGATTACCCAGGAGGTGCGTTAGGTTTAGCCGCCACTAAGCCAGGAACAACTTTAGAAGAAAGAAGACTTGAAGCACAGTTTGAAAGAGAGCAAGATGTACAGCTAGAAGCTAAGAAAGTAATACTCAACCTTAAAGAGAAAGACCTTAAATTAGCGATTGACAATTCAAATGTGGCAATAGATATTGCTCAGGGTGTTTTACAAATAGGAGTAAAAGGCGGTCGTTTATTAGGACGTGCTGGTGGTGGATCAATTCCTGGTAGCTATCGTGGTGGAGATACTGTTCCTGCTATGCTTACTCCAGGTGAATTTGTTGTAAAAAGAGAAGCCGCACAAAAAAATATGGGTTTGCTACGTACCATTAATGCACAGGGATTTGCAAGAGGTGGAGTTGTAAGAGGTGATGGAAATAAAGGAATGACTAGGACGGAAATGTTGGCCTATAGACGGAGGGCTTATGAAGAACGTAAGATCAGACTACAAGAAAAATATGGAACGTCACAAACTCAGAGAATGGATAGGTATAGAAGAAGAAGACAACTTGCTTTGGAAGAAGAACAAGGTGCAGGAAGAGATTTTAAAAACCGAAGAAAGACTCATCACCGCATTAGAAGCATAGCTTTATCTGCCGCTAAAGGACAAGGAGTAACGGATAAGGATAGATCTTTTATTTCATCTTTAAGTCAAGAACAAAGGCAATATGGGTCTGGTTTATTTAGGCAATATAGAAGGAATTTAAAGTATGTAGATCCTTCTGTTGCTGTTCAAGAGAGAATTAGAGACATTGCTGCAATGGCTGCTTCTGGTGAGAATATTGATAAGCATAAAGGATTTATAGGTACTTTAAGTGACAAAAAAAGACAATATGGGTCGCAGGCTTTTAGGTTTTATCAAAGAAGATATATACAAAGGGATAGAAAACCCATTCAAGATAGAATTAATCAAATAGCTGAAAGTGCTGCTTATGGCAGGCACATTTCCAAGAAAGATAGAGATTTTATTCAAAATTTAAGTAAAGAGCAACGTCAACGAGGCTCTAATAAGTTTAAGGAACGTCGTTATGCACACATAGATAGTATAGCTAAAAACATAGCAAACGATAAAAACATTGCAGATAATGATAAAAGGTTTGTTGATAGCTTAAATCGTAAACAGCGTCTATTTTATAATTATCGAGTTGGGGTTCATAAACACAAAAAAAATATTGACGATAGTGCTAGAAACAGAGAGGAAATTCATAGGAGTTTTAGAAGTGGGAGAGTGTCTCCATTACGTGCAAGTTCCCTTCCTGTGCAAAAGTTTGCTCGCGGCGGCAAGGTTGATAGCGTGCCAGCAATGCTAACTCCGGGTGAATTTGTCATAAATCGTGATGCAGCAAAAGAGAACGCCGGTTTACTTCAGGCTATTAACGGCAAAAAGTTCGCCAACGGTGGTCCGGTTGGACCGTCTGGTGGTTCTGGTAAAACTGGAAATTTAGGACCGGCTATTCAAAAGTTTAATGAGTCGGCAAATAAACTTGTTAATGCCTTCGATAATCTTAATAACTTTGAGCGTACTATGTTGGCGTTGGCTAATAGCCTTGATAATCTAAACAGCATAAATATTCCAAACAGCATTGAACTCAAAGGTAGACACGACGTAAACGTAGTTATTAATGGTGCCCAAATTCTTGAGAACTCTAAAGAAATATTCCAAGACCTAATCACTTCCGAGGTTAATAAAGCACTTCGCAAGCACATTAATATAGTAACTGGAGAAACCAGTGGAGGATTTGAAACACTATAATGAGTACAACTATGACGTATGGGAGCTACGAATTTAGTCCAGTTCCCCTTGTATCAATCGTAAAAGAATACATTTCTACCGATGGTGGAGTTAAGATTGGTGCTCGTTTTAATATGACTTTAGACGGGACTCTTACCCCCATTCCAGACACGGCAGGCATTAGTAATACAATGCCTCTTACAGAGGATTTGCGTGACGGCCTTGCTCAAGATGGTTGCCCTTTTGGTATTGCGTGTGACGGCAATGTATTGTGGAGTGGTCATCCAATTGTCAATTCTATAAACTTTGAACAATCAAACAATAACTGGGTCCAAAGCATCCCGTATTCTGTGGAGCTTGTTTTCGACATGGAGGACAACCAAGAGGACTTTTCTTCTGCACCATTTATTGATTCTGTCTCAGAGGAATGGGGTTTAGAATTTTCAGAAGATCAATCTTATCATAGTTGGGAGTTAGATACAGGCACGGATAGCGGACCTTATATTTTAAGTATGACACACTCTGTTGAAGTAAAGGGTAGGCCTCACTATAGCGGGTGTGATGATGTTACTACAGCTTTGTCGGCGGCCAAATCATATGCTGGTAATTTATTGAGCACTGGTCGAGATGCTGCTGCTAGCGGGCAACTCGACGGTTCCAATCTTGGTCTTGTGTCTAGTAGTTTTGAGGCTTATAACCACACCAGAAAAGAGGTTAGTAACGCTTATGCGGGTACTTATGCAGTAACAGAAAATTGGCTAGTTTTAGGTTCTGGCGTTGCTAGTACAGGGATTCCGGGAAATGCATTAGAAGACTTTACTGTTAGAGTAGAAAAAACAAAAGAAAGTGATTTAGCTAGCATTTCGGTTGAAGGGACTATCCAGGGAGTAGAAGTTGTAAATTATACAAGTCCCATGAGTGTAACTACATCGAAGTATGATAATGCGTCTGACTACTGGAGCAATGTTCAAAACCGTTTATATTATCGTTGTAAAAAAGTACACGAAGATGAATATGATAGTGTGAGAACCCTTAATATAGATGCGGCTAACGAAAGCATTTCTCATAATCCACCAAAAGGTGTAATATCATATAGTTATACTTATGATGATAGGCCATCTAACTGTATTACCGGTGCTTTATCAGAGGTTATTACAATTACAGACAATAATCCTACAGACGTATTTGCGAAAATCGTTGTTTTAGGACGTGCATTAGGGCCGGTATTACAAGATATAAACACAATTACAGAGGCTACCCGTG
>Ga0180431_10010727_pt1 | contig 10142 bp, 11 predicted proteins | sample SS_ome_11_FD_132459 | JGI IMG/M metagenome (GOLD analysis project Ga0180431, IMG submission 132459) | Hypersaline lake sediment archaeal communities from the Salton Sea, California, USA - SS_1_MS_1 metaG | ecosystem: Environmental > Aquatic > Non-marine Saline and Alkaline > Hypersaline >... | reverse complement strand
GGCATCTCGCATTTTATTGAGCACCTTTGCTTTAAGGGTACCTCAAAGCGGCCCACCGCTACGGAAATTAGTGCGGTGGTGGAGGGTGTGGGGGGCTTCCTCAACGGGGGTACTGATAAGGAATTAACTGTCTACTGGTGTAAGGTGGCACAGCCGCACTTTGCCGTTGCCCTCGAAGTGCTGGCGGATATGCTCCTTAACTCCAAATTTGACCCGACCGAAATAGAAAAAGAACGCCAGGTCATCATTGAAGAGATTAATATGTGCCTGGACTCCCCGTCACAGCGGGTGGCGATGCTCATTGACGAGTTGCTGTGGCCCGGGCATCCCCTGGGACGCGATATAGCCGGCAGCAAAGAATCCGTTACCGCTACCACCAGGGATATGATGCTTGACTACCTGACAAAGCAATATCGGCCCGGCAATACCGTGCTGGCTATTGCCGGTGATTTCCGGCATCAGGAGGTAGTAAGCATGGTCAACCAGGTAACCGCCAGCTGGTCTAACCACAAGCCTCAGTCCGGGTATGACGCTTACCAGAAGAAACTGGCTCGCCGACTTCTGATTGAGCCCCGCGATACCGAGCAATCCCAGCTGTGCCTGGCATTGCCCGGACTGTCGGTTTCTCACCCCGAGCGCTTCAAGCTTGACATGCTTAATGTTATCCTGGGTGAGGGAATGAGCAGTCGCTTATTTACGGAAATCCGTGATAAACTTGGTCTGGCTTATAGTATCCAGAGCTTCGTTGAGCACTTCCTTGATACCGGCTCGATTGCTGTCTCGGCTGGGGTGGACACCAAAAACCTGCGAGTAGCCATAAGGGCTATCCTTAAAGAGCTTTCCAGGCTTAAGGAAGCGATTCCCGAATCGGAGCTGGCCAAGGCTAAGGAATTGTTTAAGGGCCGTCTCTTACTGCGCCTTGAGGACAGCCGTAGCGTCGCTGGCTGGATGGGTGGGCAGGAGATTCTCACCGGAGACATCCTCAGCGTTGACCAGGTAATCGCCATCATTGATGCCATTACCGCTGAGGAACTTCAACGGCTGGCTGAGGAACTATTGGTAGGCGAGCAGCTTCGCCTGGCTGTAGTAGGGCCGGTTAAGCCGGATGAGCCGCTGGAAGATCTGCTGAAGCTATAAAATGCTTCTTTTCCTCGTATTATTTCCCGTCTGGCGGTGATGAGTCTTTATCGTAGTAGCTGCAATTCTCACGGACACATTCCCGGTTACGCCCGACATAACTACACCGAATCATCTGCCCCTTGTCCAGGTTGATGCCCATCCGGTCATGCAGGAAGTCGGCTGCCACTTCCAGTGCCATGCGGCTGGCCCTTTTGCAGCAGCGGGGATGCTCGTCCAGCATCCGGCTCAGAGCGAGCATAGTTGCCTCGTTAGACAGCTTCCGGGTTTTCCCTGTCAGCGGCGTTGCCCCGGTGAGGATGCTAATGGCGGTGCCAACCCCGATAGCGGCGCCGCAGACTCCGTGAGAGCCACACCACCCCCCGGGTACCTCGCTGCCCCTGGCTAGCGCCTTCTCCACGGCTCCTTCGGGGATGGGGTAACCCGCATTTTTCGCTGCCGCCACAATGATAGCCGGTACCATGGCATGGTGCTCCGGACCGTGCATCGGCACTGAGGGGTGGGACATAACGGTTTCAAGTATATCGCTGGGGGAGGTGACAGTGGTAGAGTTCAGCACCTCTCGCAGGACATCGAGAGCCTCGTGCCTGTGGCAGTCGTCACAGACATAATGCCCCTTCGGGCAGTATATCAGGGTGTTATGTTTCTCACCGCAGAAAGCACAGCGCCTTGAGACTGTCTCAGTTCCGTAGATAAGAGGCTGCCCGCATACCCCGCAGTTTTCCTGAGATTTTATTTCGTGTTTCATCTTATACCCTTCTAATACAAGTATAGAAGGTGCTTCATCACGGGGTCAATTACTATTGTCACAAAAAGCACAAAAAATAGCCGCAGTCCGAAGACCACGGCTATTTATGATACTAAATTGGGGGGCGAATTACATCATACCGCCCATGCCGCCCATACCGTCCATACCGCCGCCTGGCATACCCATCGGTTTCTCCTTCTCCGGTATATCGGAAACCAGCGACTCCGTAACCAGAACCATGACGGCGATGCTGGCAGCATTCTCCAGTCCGGTCCTTACCACCTTGGTCGGGTCAATAATGCCCTTCTTCACCATATCGCCGAACTCATCGGCTTCGGCATCATAGCCGACTCCCGCCGGGCTCTTTCTCACGGTATCCACTATCACCGACCCGTCCTTGCCAGCGTTATCGGCAATCCAGCGCAGCGGTTCGGTGACTGCCTTTTTAACAACATCAACACCGGTTGCTTCGTCTCCTTCCAACTTTAGATTGTCCAGAGCCGGGAGCGCGCTGAGCAGGCCGACACCGCCACCGGGCAGAATACCTTCCTCTACGGCTGCCCGTGTCGCTGACAATGCATCCTCAACACGGTGCTTCTTCTCTTTAAGCTCAACCTCAGTGGAGGCACCCACCTTAATTACCGCTACCCCGCCTACCAGTTTGGCCTGCCTCTCCTGGAGTTTCTCACGGTCAAAGTCAGAGGTGGTCTCCTCTATCTGGGCCTTAATCTGTTTGATTCTCGCTTTAATATCGTCCTCCGAGCCTTTGCCCTCAACGACAGTAGTGTTGTCCTTATCGGATGTTACCCGGCGGGCTCTGCCCAGGTCTTCCACAGTAACCGAATCCAGTTTCCGTCCTACCTCTTCGGAGATAACCTTACCGCCGGTAAGGATGGCCATGTCTTCCAGCATTGCCTTGCGCCGGTCACCAAAACCGGGCGCCTTGACAGCCAGAACATTAATTGTCCCCCGTAGCTTATTGACCACCAGAGTTGCCAGAGCCTCGCCATCAATATCCTCGGCAACAACGAGCAGGTTCTTGGAAACTTGAAGAATCTTTTCCAGAGCCGGCAGCAGGTGAGATACCGCCGAGACTTTCTTGTCGGTAATAAGGATATATGGCTCTTCAATCTCCGCTTCCATACGCTCCGCATTGGTTACGAAATAGGGGCTGATGTAACCACGGTCAAACTGCATGCCCTCTACATACTCTATCTCATATTTTGTACCCTTGGACTCTTCAACGGTGATAACGCCGTCCTTGCCTACCTTCTCCATAACCTCGGCGAGCAAATCTCCAATCTCCTTGTCTTTGGCGGTTATAGTGCCGACCTGAGCAATCTGCTCTTTATCCTTTACCTCGGTAGAAGCCTTTTTCAGTTCCTCGACGATGGCGGCGGTTGCCTTCTGAATGCCTCTCTTTAGTGCCATGGAATCGGCGCCGGCGGCCACATTCTTAAAGCCTCCGGAAACAATAGCGTGTGCCAGAATAGTTGACGTAGTTGTACCGTCACCGCAGGCATCGTTGGTCTTGCTGGCGGCTTCCTTGACCAGTTGCACGCCCATATTCTCAAACGGGTCTGGGAGCTCAATGTCCTTGGCAATAGTGACCCCGTCATCAATTACCGATGGAGCACCCCATTTTTTATCCAGCGCCACGCAATGCCCCTTGGGACCCAGGGTTACTTTGACCGCATCCGCCAGAGCATCTATTCCCTTCTTCAGGGAGTGTCTTACGTCTTCACCAAAAATAATCTGTTTTGCCATTTTCTGCCTCCTTACATACTACCCTTATTATTTAGTCTTCTTCGCCATAATATCGCTTTCACGCAAAATCATCAGCTCTTCACCGTCAATCTTAATTTCCATACCCCCGTATTTAGCATAAATTACCGTATCGCCCACCTTAATGTCCATCACTATCCTTTTCCCATCCTCAGACATCTTGCCCGGACCAACGGCAATAACCTCTCCTTCCTGGGGTTTTTCCTTGGCTGTATCCGGAATGTAGATTCCAGACTTGGTCATCTCTTCCTTTTCAATCGGTTTAACCAGTACCCGGTCAGCCAGCGGTTGCAAATTAACTGCCATACCATGCCTCCTTTATCGATTTAGCCAGTCTTTACCAGTAACGTTTGTTAGCACTCTCGGGGTGAGAGTGCTAACACCTACATAATACCGCAGATGAAGATTCGCCGCAACTCCATATATAGCTATTTACAGACAGCGACAATAGTTGGAAACATATATACTAGCGTAAACTCTCAATATCTCCAGAAATTGAATAATATGTGGAGTATATTTGAATATTCAAAGGTGCTATTTAGTATTTGGCAACCCAACCCCTGTGGGCTTACGCTCCTATAAGACACCCCGATTTAGGGATTTTTTCTTACTCCTTCCGTGGGGGTGGTGGGGGCAAACTACGGGTTAAGCAGAGGATGATACGGGGGTGGCTTGGGTGGGAATAGATATCTCAGAGGGGTCGGGGGTCAGGAGAAAAGGATTAAGCCTCTTCACTCTATGTGAACTGCCCGGCAACAAAATCGGGTACAGCTACAGTGCCGAGAAGAATCGGTTTCTGATGGCAGTCACTACCGCCGGTTATGAGCAGGCTGCGCTTCCGGCAAAATTCCGTGTAGTGAGCGGTGGTTTCGGTGGCGCTTCTGGAATGCCAGCATTCGATGCCATCAATGTAGCCCAGCATGTATGCCTCAATAATCCTCGTCTGCTCATGCAAATCGGGTGTCAGGCTCACCAGTGAGGTGCCATTCGGGTCATTGGGGTGTGCCAGGACAATCACACCACCGGCATTCCTTACCAGTGCCGAGGCTTCGTCAATCGAGAGCGGGTATTTGGGCGCATCGCACCTGACCAGGTATTTATCGAAGGCTTCCTGCCTGTTGCCGACGATTCCCCGGGCTATCAAATAATCAGCGATGTGGGGGCGGCCCAGGGTGCCATCGACACCTGCCTGTATCTCCTCCAGGTCTTGCTCGGTAAAACTGGGAATATTCTCTTTATCAAGCTCAACATTCAGCTTTTCCAGAATCTGCTTCGCCCTGGTTTCCCGGTGCTCCCGCATTAGTTGCAGCTTATTATTTAATGCCCGGTTGCTGATATCAAAACGGTATCCCAGAAAATCCAGCGAGACGGATTTACTGCCGGGGTAGCTGAAGGTCACATTTAGTTCCACTCCGGGGATGTAAGCTATTTCGTAATCTTTAGCCAGGGCGATGGCTCTTGGTTGAGCCTCAATAGAATCGTGGTCGGTTATGGATATTAAGTCGAGATTTCTTTTCCGTGCTTCCTTGAAGACATCCTCAACGGAGAGATTGCCATCCGAGCCGGTCCTGGTATGGATGTGCAGGTCTATCTTCATGCCGCTTCGCTCTACCTCTTTTCTGCGCCGGTGATATACCAGTCTCCGGGCGGGTCATGTGAGGTGTCAACTATAAGGTGGACGATATCAAGGACGGGATGCTGGTTTTTCAGGTCGTCTAAATCTACGGCTTCAAACCGCTTTTTATTGTTGAGGTAAGCCTGCTCGGTCAGGGCGTTTGATACGTACTCTTCCCTGGTACGTGCCAGTATCCGCCCGATGGATACCTCCTGGGGGCAGTCGGTTTGCAGGATGATGAAGGTTACGTTGTGTTTGGCGGCTATGGCTGCCGCCCTCTGTCGCAAAGACTGCGTGACGAAGGTAGCGTCAAGGATGATGCAATCACTGCCGTTTAAGGCTTCATCCGCCTGCCGGAACATCTCGTCATAGACCTGTGTTCGCTTGTCCATGTTGGCGGCGACCTTCTCGTCAAAGACGTCCTCGTTTTTCAGTACCTCCAGCCGAATCAGGTCGGTGCGCAGGAGCTTACAGCCCTTGATTTTGGCAACTTCCTCGGTTGTTTCCGTCTTCCAGGTACCGGGGAGGCCGCAGGCGATAAGCAAAAAGCCGAGCTTCAATTCGGCTTCGATAAAATTGGCAAACGGTTCTTTCAATTTACGGCCTCCTTAAGTGCCTTTCATATACGATTCCGCCAGCTCAAAGTAGCTCCGGGCGGTAGTTAAAACCTTCTCCCTTTCCCCGGCGGAGATATACGGGTCGTCATAGTGGAAGCAGGCTACCTTGCCGCGCACGTACGCCCGGTAGCACTTGTAGAAATCAAGCAACTGCTTAAGCTCATCGTCACCGCTTTTCTCTACATAGGCAGCCACGAAGTCGCTGGACAGGTCGGCCCTTCCGTAGCGGTCCAAATCCATAGCCAGGAAGGCAACCTCCGAGGCGACATCGCAGTAGCGGAAGCGGTCATTAAATTCAATGCAGTCATAGATGCAGATGCCGTTCTGGAAACAGATGTGGGCAGCGTGGAGGTCGCCGTGGCAGTCCCTTATCCTGCCGTTGGAGACGCGCTTAGAAAACAGAGGCGCATTGGCTTTTATAAAACTCTCGGTATAAGCCTTGATGCGCTTAAAAGTGTCCCCGGAAATAATATTACCGATGTATTTCTCGGTCTGGGTGAAGTTCTCCGCGGCATTCTGGGTGACGGTATCAATGCCGCCGAAGGTATTGACAGTGGCGCCGGTCTCTGCCTTCTTGTGAAATTCGGCCAGTGTTGCCGCCACACTGGCTACCATTTCCGGCGTCAACCTGTTATTTGCCAGCAGGGCATCCATCATAGCTTCCTGAGGGAGACGGCGCATCTTTACCGCATACTCTTCAATCTCACCATTACCGCCGATACAGATATGCCCGTTATCACTGGTTACCGGCACCACATCCAGGTAGGTATCCGGGCAGAGCCGCCGGTTAAGTTCAATCTCCTTCTGGCAATAGAACCGGCGGTTTTCCAGCGTAGTGTAGTCCAGGAAGCCGAAGTTTACCGGCTTCTTTATCTTGTAGACATAATCATCAGCCAGGAAAACGTAAGACATCTGGGTCTGGCTCAGCTCTACCTTCTGCGGGTGGTCGGGATAGGCTTTCGGGTCGAGCAGGGCTTGAATCAGCTCCGGTAGCTCCGACATTATTTCTCGCTCTACTTTTTCAGTATTTTGTGGATGGACTATGTAGCATTTTAATTTGTGGCTCTCAGCCAGTCCCGTACGTCAGCCCGCACCTGCTGATAACTGTCTCTGGTTACCGTTACCAGATTTACCTGCGGCTGGCGCTTGATGTCATCAGCCCACGGGTTGGCTTGAAGCATAATCGTCCCCAGCACTCTTTTACCGCTGTCAATCAGCTCCAGGACTGCCTCCCTGAAGCCGGGCGAAAACATCTCCATTTTGCCGATTTCATCTATGACCACCAAAGCGCACTGCTCAGCCGACCTTCGCAGAGCCGAAACGCCGACCCTCTCCAGGCTCTCAACATCAACCCCGTATTTGCCTACCCGGAAACGCTTGCTGAAATCGGTGTGAGCTAGTATTGCCTCGTGACCGTCCATGGTGACCAGTTTGAAGCCAAGCCTTGTCCCCTTGCTCCGTATTTCCTCGGTGTAGAACCCGCCAGCCCTGCCCTCAAGCTCGGCCACTGCCTGCTTGATAAGGCTGGTCTTGCCCGTCCCGGGCTTACCGGTGAGCAGGTAAACTGGCTTCATAGGCGGCAACCACCAACCTGATAATTACTGCCGCAGGCGGTTTAACTCACCTGCGTCGTACTTCATTGAGGAGACAGAGCGTGCTATTTTGCAGCCTTTGGCTGTGCCTTTCTCTCTTCCTTCAGCTTCTTTGCCGTCTTCAGATGTTTGTGCCAGGCGACTCTTCTTGCTTTATTCATCACTAATAATATAACCTAAATCAGCTTTTCCTGCCACCCCCGTCCTGAAAGACCTCAACAAATTTGGCAAAAGAGCGGTCATAGGTTCTTTCCACCTCTGGCGGGAAGAAACAGGCGGGTAGCTCATTATATTTCAGGTGGTAGGCAATGCACTCACAGCACTTGCCTTTTCTGGGGCAGGGTTCATAGGTGCAGTTGCACCGGGCTTTATTCGCTTCAATATTACATTCCATGAGCAGTCCTTTCTCTAAATATACCGCTTTCTTATCTTTGTAGATAGCTCGGTGAGCAGCTCCAGAGCCTGACTGGCAGCTTCCTCACTGAGCGATGCCAGACTGCAACTGGGCGTGAGCAGGCTCTGCGCTATCAGGTCTTTGAAGCGAACCCCATTTCTGGTGAAGGGAGCCATCGTCTCTTCAAGGCGGTCTTTGAGGCTGGCTGCCGACTCTTTAGTTACCGAATCCCCATCATTGGGGACAATGCCCCAGGCAATAGCGCCGCCTTTGTCCAGGAATTTCTTGATTTCGGCGGGATAAAGACTAAGCGACTCAGCATAGTTATAGGCGTCAAAGCTCAGGATATCCAGGCTCGTTTTAAGCAGGACGGACCAGTCGGTGTTGCCGCAGCAGTGGAGTCCTTTTAAACCACTGATGCCGGTAAAGACCTCTTCGATAAGGTCAGCAATCTTCTCGGGGGAGGAAAAGACGCCGGCCAAAGTTGATGCCCCGTAGGCCGCCATGTACGGCTCATCAACGAAGATAATGGTGTTCCTGGATATTCTGGATAACTCTTTTTCCTGCCATGCCGCCTTGAGCTGGAGCAGCTTGGGTATGGCGTCGCCGAGGACTTCATCATGGATGATGGCTCTGTCGTTTTTATCGGTTACGGTCAGCCCCCAGGTGAGCGGCCCGGTGACATGCCCCTTGACCGCCGGCGGTGAAAGATTGGCTTGGGAGAGAAAGCTGTAGAGGCCGGCGGCATAATCGGGGCTGATAGGGTATTTGTTGATATCTTTTTCCAGGTAAGCGGTATAAAGCTCCTCCAGAGGCTTTTGCAAGTCCTGAGAACTGTCCACGTAAAGGCGGTCTCCCTCTATGACCGCGCCGGGAAAGCCCTCGCTGTACTGGGCGTTCATGTTCTCCAGAAAAGACCGCCGGGGCAGCTGGGGCCAGGCGGGGATATCCTTGAGGTAACGGGTTACCAGCGAGCATGCCTGCCGGGGGTTGGTGTGGGGCATGCTGCCGATGATGGTGGGCAGGCAGTTAAATTCTACGCTTGACATAAAGTTACACCTTCCTGATGTATTTGCCGATAAGAAGGTCGAGTTTTTTCTTCTGCCCGGCGGGTATCAGTTCCGGGGCGGTAACCAGCGCCGGTCCCAGCGCCGTGGCGCAGTCGCAGTCGCGCGCTTCGGGAATCCTGCCTGCCGCCAGCTTGATGATTTTTTTGGCGTTCTCAATATTATGGCGCTGGTTAGCCATGATAGCCTCAACGCTGACCGGCTCGTTGGTCTCGTGCCAGCTATCGTAATCGGTGACGCAGGCAATACTGGCGTAGCAGATTTCGGCTTCTCGTGCCAGCCTGGCTTCCGGCAGTATCGTCATGCCGATAATATCGGCGCCCCAGGAGCGGTAGAGCCTTGATTCGGCGCGGGTGGAGAAGGCGGGGCCTTCCATGGCGATGAAGGTGCCCCCTTTATGCACAACGGCGCCGGCTTCCAGAGCGGTATCGTAGAGAATCTGGCTCAACGCCGCGCAGAAGGGGTCGGCAAACTGGATGTGGGCGACAATGCCCTCGCCGAAGAAGGTGCTGACCCGGTTGCGGGTGCGGTCAATTATCTGGTCGGGTATGAGCAGGTGGCCGGGCCTGATTTCCTCCTTGAAGCTGCCGCAGGAGTTTATGGCGATGATATGCTCTACCCCCAGCGACTTTAAGGCATAGATATTGGCTCTTGACGGCACCTCGGTAGGGGAGATGCGGTGCCCCTTGCCGTGCCGGGGCAGGAAGGCGATATTTACTCCGCCCAGCCTCCCGATGCCGATGCTGTCGCTGGGCTTGCCGAAAGGCGTATCTACATTAACCTCCTCTATGTCTGTCAGTCCCTCAATATCATAAAGCCCGGTGCCGCCGATAACGGCGAGTTTAGCCTGTGGCATTTAGTGCCTCCTGTTTCTTGATGATTACTTTTAATTTGCCCTCTTGAGTTTCTACCCAATCACCATAAACTGTATAAAGTATTTCATATTCATTTTTATATTCTTCATAGTTAGTGGGTTCAGAATGTAATGTAAGGCTATGGAATTCACAAGGACTATTAATAAAAACAGGGTAATTTCCATCATTACAAAGGGGGAATATCCTCTTTTCACTATTAGAGGATGGTTTATGTGGTATGTACGGAGGAATAATGTTGCCAATTGCCCTATTAAAACTCGGTTTTAAAATGATAGGTATCTCAAATTCTACCTGAAAGAGTTTTGTTATAGC
>Ga0180431_10010726_pt1 | contig 10142 bp, 7 predicted proteins | sample SS_ome_11_FD_132459 | JGI IMG/M metagenome (GOLD analysis project Ga0180431, IMG submission 132459) | Hypersaline lake sediment archaeal communities from the Salton Sea, California, USA - SS_1_MS_1 metaG | ecosystem: Environmental > Aquatic > Non-marine Saline and Alkaline > Hypersaline >... | reverse complement strand
GCTGATCCGCCTGATCCCTGAGGCCGAGGGCATAGACTTCCGCGCGCGCCCAGCCGGAGACCTCAGCGACGCGTCTCGCGGCGACTGGGCGTGACAATCCCTGTGCCAGGAGTTCCTCGAGCGCGGCGCGCACGTGACCCGCATCCCAACGATCACTCATCTCCGGCGCTCCACCGATGACGAGCGTGAATTCGCCCCGCGGCTCGACTTCTTCGAAGTGGCTTCGCGCTTCAGAGACGGTTCCTCGCCACACTTCCTCGTGCAGCTTGGTCAGTTCTCGACAGACGGCCAGCGACCGGTCACCCAGCGTCGCCTCGATGTCGGTCAGGCTGGCGCGCAACCGGTGGGGGGCCTCGAAGACGATCAGTGTGCGCTGCTCCCGCGCCACTTGTGTCAGCATCTGGCGTCGCTCGCTTCCGCGGCGGGGCAGGAAGCCCAGGTAGAGGAAACTGTCACTGGGCAGGCCGGAGACGACCAAGGCTGTTGTGGGGGCCGAAGGGCCTGGAATGGCTACGACCGGATAGCCCCGCTCAATCGCAGCGCGGATGAGTTCGTAGCCCGGGTCGGAGAGGCCCGGCATGCCAGCCTCGGATATCAGTGCTACGTCGCCTGCATCCAATGCTCCCAGCATGGTTTCCAGTTTCGTTAACTTGTTGCCCTCGAAGTAACTGGTGACGGGGGTCTCAATCTCGTAGCGCCGGACGAGGGTATGAGCGCGGCGAGTGTCCTCCGCGGCGATCAGCGTGACTTCCTTGAGGGTCCGCAGGGCACGGAGGGTGATGTCCTCCAGGTTACCGATCGGGGTGCCGACCAGGTACAGGGTGCCCATAGGACGATGAGCGACGGCTACGGTAGCGCTCGGTACGGAATGCCGCTGAGCAGCCCCTGGCGTCCTTCGAAGGCCTCCAGTATCGTCAGGCCGCCAGGGCCGATATTATAGCGGCGAATTTCTTTGGCGTGGTTGGAGCCTCGCATCTTCAGCACGACGACGGCACGCTGCATGGCGCTCTCAATCTCCACGTAGCGCATCATGACGATGGTGTCCACGATGAACGAAAGGCCACCTTGGAAGGCGCGCCGATATTCGGCCCGGCCCTCCTCACCCAGCAGTACCGCCGTGACGCCCTCCCGACGCAGACCATTTGCTACAGAGCTGTAGATATGGCGTAACTCGTGCGCGTCATTGGTCAGGCGATCAAAGTGGGACACGCTGTCGAGTACCAGTCGCCGGATATTGCCGTCGAGGATCAACTGATTGAGGCGGCTGTCGTGAGACTCCAGGCCAGCCAGGAACACCTCCGGCGAGGTGAACATCAGGTGCAGTTTCCCGCTTGCCTCCAATTCCCTCAGGCCCAGGCCCAGCGCTTCCGAGTCTCGGTAGAGGGAGCTGGGAAATTCCTCGAAGGTGATGAACAACCCGGGTTCGTTGTGCTTCGTCGCGCCGTGGATTAGGAACTGGAGCGCTAACGATGTCTTGCCCGTGCCCGGTGCGCCCCGCACCAATACCATAGAGCCAGGTAGGAAGCCCCCGTCCAGCATCTCGTCAAGGCCCTTAATTCCTGTAGTTACTCGTTTATCTGCCATGTCACACCTCGGTCGCTGTCTAATCTAATGGTTCTGGGTCAATTCCACGTACGCCAGGGCCGCACCGCAGTACCCGGGCATATTGATTACGATTTCCTCCGAAATGGGAGGGTGGTCCGACCGATACGGATCGTGAAGCTGGACCCGTATCTCCATCGGTTTGGGGTTGCCGTCGAAGAATTGCTCCCACGCTGCCTGATTGCCGTAGCGGGTGTTGAGACCTGAATCCGCACCGGAATTGACGACCGTATCAATACCCGCTCCCCAGACGTGCAACGGATAGCCAATCAGCGGATTGCCGTCCAGGTCCTGCACGTGGCCCGCTACCCCCGTCCAACCACAGCCCAATGGCGGCGTGCCCAGACTCAGTTCGTAGGTAAAGGGCCACGGTGAACGCGTGACCCGGGGGGTGGGCGTTGGGGGCGGGGACGTTGGTGGCCAGGTGGGGGTGATCGACGGCGTCAGTGTGGGCGTACGCGTGTTCGTGGGCCCCGGCGTGAGCGTGATGGTCGGCGTTTGGGTCGGGGTTCGGGTGGGAGGACCTGGCGTGGATGTCTCCGTGGGTGTCGGTAGCTCCAGCATGGCGATCCTCGTTGGCGGTGGGAAGGGGTTCAAGGCGATGAAGGGGTTCACGGCGATGAGTCCGTAGAAGCCCGTCAGACACACCGTGGCTACCAGTGCCACGATGGTCAGGACGTTGAAAGTCGTAGTTCTTCTGTCATTTCCCATAGCTTGGTCTCCTCGCGACAGCATCGGGTCGGGCGTGCTCAGGTTCGGGGGCTGACCCCCGGTATCCTGAGAACGGTCCCTTGCGTCAAGGGGCGGTTTCGACGAAACGCTCAACCGCCGCGTGAGCCCATAATCCCTCGATCCATTCCTGCACCGCTCGATCCTGCAACAAGCGCAGACTCTCCGGACTGACGGTGCGAGCAGGGTCACGCTCGACGACCTGGACGATGTGATAGCCAAGCGCGCTGGTCACCACCCCGCTGAACTGACCGGGCTGCAAGGCAAAGGCGACCTCCTCCACCTCGGGGGCTACCAGGATGCCCCGAGGGAAAAAACCCAAGTCTCCCCCGCTTTCGCGGGTGCTGGTGTCCTGAGAATAGGCCCTGGCTAGATTGGCGAAGTCGGCCCCGGCTTGTAGTTGAGCCAGGATGCGTTCCGCCTCCTCAGAGGTATCTACCAGGATATGGCGGGCGTGGACGTGCTCGGCTGTCTCAGGTACGCCCGCGATGACCCGCTCCGTCATTGCCATCCCGATCAGTTGCGCGCGCACCTCTCGCCAGGCGTCTTCGTAAGTCTCACCCCACTCCCCCAGTTTGGCCAAAAATGGTTCTTCCCCGCCGTTCTCGGCGATGATCTCCTGCATATAGGCGTCCACGTCAGCGTCGGGGATGATCACGCCTGCTGCAGTCGCTGCTTGCTCGGTCAGCACTTGCTCGATCATCACGTTGAGCACCCAATCGCGGGCCTGGGCCAGGTTTTCCTGACCTTCCGGGCTGCTCGGATCGATCCCCCGCGACAGCAGTGAGGACTCGTAGCGACCCAACTCCCGCTCGTAGTCGGCCAGGTAGATCGACTGGCCATTGACCAGCGCGGCCAGGGGCGGCTCCGGTGTGGGGGAGGGCAGATCGACGGGTGTAGCGACGGGCTCGGCGGGGGCTGGCGCTGTTGTGGTGCTGGCCGGTGCCAGTGTAGGAGGTGCGGACGTCACCAGCGCCGGGACGCACGCAGTTGAAGCAAACAACAGCGCCAGTACTCCCAATCTCCCTATCGTCTTCAAATCCATAGCAAAACTCCGTTCCGATGGCCCAACGATCAGAATAAGAAACTGACCGCGAACTGTCAACTACTAAGCTTGTGTCCTACAACCGTTGTGTGATTATACCCACAGCTATGGTTTTGTGCAAACTGAGTGGCTTGCCAAAGTGCCTGCTGTCTGCTACAATTTTCATCCCTATGACGTCTCGTCGAGAGCGGATCAAGCGTCTTCGAAACTTCCTGAGTTGGATGGTCCAGCAGTGGAAACTGGCACTACTGCTGGCTATGCTGTTGAATCTGGCAGCCGAAGGGCCGCCGCCCGGCAGCCTCGATACCCAGGTCAATCGCTTGCTGGCTGGCGAGGGGTTTGACTTCGCTGGTTGGGAGGTAGAGGCTGTAGTGGGCAAACTTACCCATAGCCTGCTCGGTCCCCAGCGCTACATGGATGAGTCCGCACGGCGCGACTTTTTCATCGACTACCTGGGGCTGGTGGCTGACATACAGCAGTTGGACTGGGGGATTCGATTCACCTATACTGATCCACAGATACAGGACCCGGAGGCGGCGACGGTCGAACTGCGTGCCCGCTTGGTCGAACTGCGCGCGGCACAGAGGGCTCGCCAGGCGTTCGCCGAATCGATCCTGGAAGAGCAGACAGCTTCCATCCTGATTGATGAGGGGTTCGGCGTGCTGGGCCAGGAAGTCCCGCCCACCAGCTTGCACTTCACTCCCTTGCCTATGTTGCTTGTCGTTTCTCCCCGTGACCACATCGAGAAAGTCCTCGATCTATACCTGCGTCACGGGCTCGACGTGGCCCAGCAGGAAGTCATCGAAGAGCAGGTGGACACGATGCAAGATGTCTCGTCGCTGGTGACTGGCATTGGTGGGCTGTCTGCCTATCCAGCGATGCTGCTGGAGAGCAGTTCGCTCAACTGGGTGGCCGAGGTTGCGGCGCATGAGTGGACGCACCATTATCTCACGCCACGGCCGTTGGGGTGGAACTACGATGCCAGTCCCGGGACGCGCACCATCAACGAGACGGTGGCCTCCATCGTGGGCAAGGAAGTCGGACGGCGGGTGGTGGCTCGCTATTATCCTGAATTGTTGCCGCCTGAACCGGAGCCGGTACCGGAAGCATCTGAACCAGATGCAGCCCTTCCTGAGCCGCCCGCTTTTGACTTCCGCACAGAGATGCGAAAGACGCGCATCCGGGTGGACGAGTTGCTGGGCGAGGGAAAGATCGAGGCAGCGGAGGCCTACATGGAGGAGCGCCGGCAGGAGTTCGTCGCCCAAGGCTACTACATCCGCAAACTGAACCAGGCCTACTTTGCCTTCCACGGGGCCTATGCTGACGAGCCCGGCGCAGCAGGCCTGGATCCTGTCGGGCCGGCGGTGCAGGAGTTACGCGCCCTCAGCCCTGACCTTCACACCTTCGTGGCCCGGGTGGCTCACGTGACGTCGTGGGCGGAGTTGCAGGCGCAACTGGCGAAGATCCAGGAGTAGATTCGACGCCCATCGTACCCTTCTAGCTTTCGCTTCCTAACTCCACGGCCCTCAAGCCTGGTGCGGTTTTCTGGCTCGTGCGCATCCACTGGGTCAGGATCAGCGAGAGTATCACGATACCGACCCCGATCAGGAATGTGTAGCGACTGCCTACGGATTCCCACACCACTCCCCCTATCAGCGGGATAACGACGGCCGCGATGTGGTTGATGGTCTGGCCAAGTGAGAGATTGGGCGTGATATCCTGGGGCCGGACGGCGATCTTCTGAAGATACGACTGGCGCGCGATGTAGAAGCCAAACAGCACCTGATCCGCGATAAACAGGAAGTAAAGGATGGGGAGCGAGGGAATGTACGCATAGCCCAGGAACACGAAGATGAGCAATGCGAAGTTCAGGGTCAGCACACGCCGCTCGCCAAAGCGGGCGACGATCTTGCCAAACTGCTGATAGAGGAACGTGCCGATGAGATGGTTGACCACGAACAGGATGGTGATGGTCTGGGCCGTCACCCCGTGTTCTCTCACGAGCAGGAAGATGGCGAAAGTGCTGAAGATATGGCGCCGGCTGCCCATCAGGAACTCCAGGGCATAGTACAGCCAGTAGCGTCTACGAATGGGGACGCGCTGTCTGACGCGGGATGGACGTAGGGGCTGCCGCGCCCAGGGTAGCAGTATGATGCCTCCTACGGTCAGTAGCGCCCCGGCGGCGTAGAACAGCATACGGAACCCCAGCATATCGAGGACGAGAAAAACGACGCTGGCGGCTACCAAAGAGGCCAGCGCGTTGAAGCTGCTCAGCCGGCCCAGTGTGTGCGGAGCTTCATCCTCGCCTATCAGCAGCAGCACCGCCGCTGAGTTGCCGGGCATGAAGAAGTGAAAGCCGATACTCATCACCAATGTGCTCACTACCAGGCTTAGCAGGCTGCTGGACGTGCCGGTCAGGGCGATGCCAATGCCCATCAGGACGACTGATAACCCGGCGATGTGCATTTCGGACAGTAGCAGCGCCAGCAGGCCGACGCTGAAGCCCAAGAGGCCGGGCACTTCGCGTATAGATTGGATCAGCCCTATCTGATCCGCTCGCACGCCCAGTTCCTGGACGGCGAAGTTGTTGAAGAGCGATTGCCACAACTGAAATCCGAAGGAGAGCAGGAAGTTGGTCAACACGATGACGATCAGCGCTGAGTGCCGTTGCGCTGACACAACTGACGTCGCGGGTTCATTGAGCACACCTGTGGAAGTGGTGGGGACGGGTGAATCGGTCATGAGTCTCCTGTTCTTGCATCCAGTAAGTGGTCGGAGTATAGCACGGCGGGGAGTGGTGTCAAACCTTGACATATCTACATTCTGGGGTAGAATAAGGCAAGTTACGGGGCTGTAGCTCAGCTGGGAGAGCGCTACAATCGCACTGTAGAGGTCAGGGGTTCGAATCCCCTCAGCTCCACCAGCATTGCCCCAGCGTGGGCCCGTAGCGCAGTTGGGAGCGCACCACAATGGCATTGTGGGGGTCGAGGGTTCGAGTCCCTCCGGGTCCACCTTTTGCATATTCTATAAGGCTGGGAACAGGAGTAGTAGGCCATCCCCGCAGCGAGCCGGGAAAGACCAGGTGGGAGCCCGGTGACCGGTGCCCAGGGGGAGCGCCAGGAAAGGCCGAACTCGCCTGGGAGCTGCGCTGATGAACGCAATGGGCAACGGGCAAGTAATCAGTGACGGGTAGCCTCCGTTAGTGGGCTAAGAGTGGGAAGCCTTCTGTGTATTTGGATGCTTTTCAACCAGGGTGGTACCGCGGAGTGCCCCTTCGTCCCTGAGACGAAGGGGTTTTTTGTAATCAGATACTTCATTGATGAGAAGGGGGAGGACAACACGATGGGCATCGAACCTACACCTTGGATCTGGTCTAACGGCGAGCTGGTACCCTGGGACGAGGTCTGCGTGCACGTGGCCGCTCACGCGCTGCACTATGGCTCCAGTGTCTTCGAGGGCATCCGCGCCTATGCCACGCCCCGTGGCCCGGCCGTGCTGGGTCTGGAGCCCCACGTGCGCCGGCTTTTCGACTCTTGCAGGATCTATCGTATGCCGATTCCATACCAACCGGAGGAGATTTCCCAGGCCATCCGGGATACAATTCGGGCCAACGAGCTTCAAGCCTGTTACATCCGGCCGCTGGTCTTTCGTGGCGTGGGCACATTCTCTCTCGACGGACGCGCGGATTGCCCCGTCGATGTGGCCATCTGCACGATCGCGATGGGGGAGTATCTGGGTGCGGAGGGACTGCGAGAGGGCGTCGACGTCGGCGTGAGCAGTTGGCAGCGCATGGCTCCAAACACCTTTCCAGCCCTGGCCAAAATAGGCGGGCAGTACGTCAACTCCCAGTTGATCGCCATGGAAGCCCACGACCGGGGTTTTGTGGAGGCCGTCGTGCTGAATGCGGCCGGTAACGTCAGTGAGGGCAGCGGGGAGAACATCTTTCTCGTGAAAGATGAAGTGCTCAGTACGCCGCCGCTGGCAGCCTCGGTCCTGCCGGGGATTAACCGGCGATTCGTCATCCAGTTGGCGCGTGACCTGGGATACCAGGTGAGGGAGGAGACGATCGCCCGCGAGATGCTCTATCTGGCCGATGAGATCTTCTTCACCGGAACGGCTGCTGAGATCACGCCCATCCGCAGCGTTGATGGCATCAAGGTAGGTGAGGGACGGTGCGGGTCGGTGACCGCTCACCTGCAAACGCAGTTCTTCGGCCTGGTCAAGGGGGAACAGGAGGATCGGTTCGGGTGGATGACGCTGGTGTAGGAGACGTATGGTGAAGCCAGCGGAGCTGGCCGCCGGCATCTTCCACCTGCAGGATGGCTCCAACATGGGGCTGGTCGTGCAGGATGGCAAGGGCCTGCTGATTGACGCGGGGCTGGATAAAGATGCCGCACGGCGGGCGCTGCGCGTCGCTGATGAGCTGGGAGTTGCTCTGGAGGCGGTGCTCATCACCCATGCCCATGCCGACCACTTCGGTGGCGCTTACTTTCTGCAGCGCCGTCTGGAGGTGCCGCTGTACGCGCCAGCGCTTGAGGGGGCGATGATGGAGCATCCTGTGATGGAGCCGCTCTTGCTCTTCAGTGGGGCGGCCCCCATTGAGGAACTGCGCCACAAGTTCACCCTCGCCAAGCCCTGCCGGATCGACCACGTGATGGAACCAGGGCCGTTGGAGATTGGACCCTTCCGGGTGCAGGTGGTGTCGCTACCGGGCCACGCCCTCAACCAGGTGGGAGTAGCAGCGGGGGAGGTGCTCTTCTGTGCCGACGCGCTCTTCCCGGCCGCGACGTTGGAGAAACACAAGGTCACGTTCTGCGTGGATTTAGACGAGACCCTGGCGACGCTGAGGCGATTGCCCGGGATGCCCTTTGCACGCTTCGCCCCGGGACATGGCCCGGCCTATGCGTGTGGCGACGAGATTGCTGGCATCTGCGCGGCCAACGGGCAACGGTTGGAGGAGGTGCGCGAGCAGGTCCACGAGGCGCTGGAAGAGCCGCAGGAGACATCCGCCCTGGTCCAGCAGGTGGTTGACTACTTTGGACTGGACTTGAAGACGGCGACTGCCTACTTCCTCACCCGGACGACCATCCTGGCTGCTCTCTCGTCGCTGGAGCAGGCAGGAAGGGTAGCGACGATCGTGGAGGACAACCGGTTGTTGTGGCGACGGGTGTCCCACAACGACGATAACTGATGGGTAGGGCGTAATTCGTACATCGACTGGCAGGAGTGAGTGGAAATGACAGACCAATATGTACCTCAAGAGGTCGAGTCCAGGTGGCAGAAGCGATGGGATGATGACGGGCTATACCGTTCCGTGGTAGACGAGGGTCAACCCAAGCATTACGCGCTCACCATGCTCCCATATCCCAGCGGGGACCTGCACATCGGCCACTGGTACGCGATGGCGCCCGGTGACGTACGTGCTCGCTACATGCGTATGCGAGGCTACAACGTCCTCTTCCCAATTGGCTTCGACGCCTTCGGTTTGCCAGCAGAGAACGCTGCCATCCAGCATGGCGTCCATCCCCACAAGTGGACGCTGTCCAACATCGACAACATGCGGCGGCAACTGCGGAGCATGGGCACTATGTTCGATTGGGAGCGAGAGGCCATCTCCTGCTTGCCAGGTTATTATCGCTGGACGGAGTGGTTCTTCCTGAAACTGTATGACATGGGCCTGGCCTATCGCAAGAAATCCCCGGTGGACTTCTGCCCCAAGTGTAACACGACTCTGGCCCGGGAGCAGGTGTGGGGGGAGGATCGCCACTGTGAGCGTTGCGGCACCCAGGTCATCAAGAAGGAACTGGAACAGTGGTTCTGGAGTATCACCCAGTATGCCGACGAACTGCTGGATTTCTCCCAGATCGACTGGCCCGAGCGGGTGGTCACGATGCAGACCAACTGGATCGGGCGCAGCGAGGGGGCTGACGTCACGTTCCTCTCCGAGCAGGGAGACCCCATCGTCGTCTTCACGACTCGCCCGGACACTCTGTGGGGGGCCACTTTCATGGTGTTGGCCCCCGAGCATCCACTGGTGGATAAGCTGACCGCGCCGGAGTTCCAGGAAGAGGTGGAGAAGTACAAATTCTACGCTGCCCGCCAGAGCGAGATCGAGCGGTTGTCCACCGAGAAGGAGAAAACTGGCGTCTTCATCGGTGCGTATGCGATCAACCCGGTCAATGAGGAGCGTATCCCTATTTGGATCTCCGACTACGTGATGATGACCTACGGCACGGGGGCGATCATGGGTGTGCCATCCCACGACGAGCGGGACTTCGAGTTTGCCCTCAAGTTTGGCCTGTCCATCATCCCCGTCATTGACCGGCCCGATGGTGTGGCCAGGTCTTTCGTGTCGCAGCGCGCGGTGAAGAATGGCTTCGCCGGGGCGCTGGCCGGGGCCGGTATCCCCTTCGAGGAGCAGGATGGCGCACTGTGTGTCACACTGCACAGGCGACAGGTAGATCGCTACGTCGCGCTGGCCCAGTCGCACGTTCAACCCGGTTCCTGGATCGAGGTCGTCGGTACGCATTGGGCGTTCATCTTCAGCGACGCGGTGATTCCGTTTGACGGCGTTGAGACTGAGCAAAAGATCCTGGCCCGGTGCGCGGAGCGAGTGCCTGCGGTGCAGGACAAGCGTACGGTCATGGAGATGCTGTGGGATGTGGCGTTCTATCGGGACGTGCTGTTCCACGCTGAATATGGTACGATGATCAACTCTGGCCCCTTCACCGGCACGCCCGGTGACGTGGCGGTCCGCAAGGTAACT
>Ga0180431_10010724_pt1 | contig 10144 bp, 6 predicted proteins | sample SS_ome_11_FD_132459 | JGI IMG/M metagenome (GOLD analysis project Ga0180431, IMG submission 132459) | Hypersaline lake sediment archaeal communities from the Salton Sea, California, USA - SS_1_MS_1 metaG | ecosystem: Environmental > Aquatic > Non-marine Saline and Alkaline > Hypersaline >... | reverse complement strand
TGCTCTCGGCGAGGGCGTCCTCCGGGAGGGTGAACTCGGTCAGCCGGCCGCGGAAGTAGTTGTCGTACCCCGTCAGGTCCATCAGCCCGTGCCCGGACCAGCAGAAGAGGATGACCTTCTCGCGGCCCTCCGCCTTGGCGCGCTCGGCCTCCTCGATGACGGCGGCGATGGCGTGGGAGGTCTCCGGGGCGGGGATGAACCCCTCGGTGCGGGCCCATCGCACGGCGGCCGCGTAGCAGGCCAACTGATCGTACGACCGCGGGCTGAGCAGCCCCTCGACGATGGCCTGGCTGACCAGCGGGGCCATGCCGTGGTAGCGCAGGCCGCCGGCGTGGATGGGCGGGGGCACGAACCCGTGCCCGAGGCTGTGCATGGGCAGCAGCGGGGTCATGCAGGCGGCGTCCCCGTGGTCGTAGGCGAACGGGGCGCGGGTCATGGTCGGGCAGGCGGTGGGCTCGACGGGGATGATGTCGATGTCGGCCCCGGCGATCTTGTCGGCGACGTAGGGGAAGGCCAGCCCGGCGAAGTTCGACCCGCCGCCGCAGCAGGCGATGACGGCGTCGACCTTGTCCTCCCCCGCCAGGGCGAGCTGCTTGCGGGCCTCCAGGCCGATGATGGTCTGGTGCAGCAGGACGTGGTTGAGGACGCTGCCGAGGCTGTAGCGCGTCTTGCCGGTGGTGTCGGCGACGGCGGCCTCGACGGCCTCGCTGATGGCGATGCCCAGGGAGCCGGGGGTGTCGGGGTCGCGGGCGAGGACGTCGCGCCCGGCTTGGGTCCGGTCGCTGGGGCTGGGGACGCAGGTGGCGCCCCAGGCCTCCATCATGAGGCGTCGGAAGGGCTTCTGGTCGAAGCTGATGCGGACCATGAAGACCTGGCAGGTCAGCCCGACGAGGCTGCAGGCGAAGGCCAGGGCGCTGCCCCACTGGCCCGCGCCGGTCTCGGTGGTCAGGCGCTCGATGCCGAACTGGCGGTTGTACCAGGCCTGGGCGACGGCCGTGTTGGGCTTGTGGCTGCCGGGGGGCGAGAAGCCCTCGTGCTTGTAGTAGATGCGGGCCGGGGTGCCCAGGGCCTCTTCCAGCCGGCGGGCGCGGTACAGCGGGGCCGGGCGCCACAGGGTCAGCAGCTCCAGGACCTCCTCGGGGATGTCCACCCAGCGGTCGGTGGTCATCTCCTGCTCGAGGAGGTTGTCGGGAAAGACGGCGGCGAGCTGGTCGGGCGTGAGGGGCCTTCCGTCGGCGCCGAGGGGTGGCAGGGGCCTGGTGGGCAGGTCGGCGGCGAGGTTGTACCACTGGCGCGGGATGTCCTTCTCGTCGAGGGTGATCTTGGTCGGCGTCATGGTCCGCAGGGCTCCGGGGCAGCCTCCGGCCGGGCGCGGGCGGCGCCCGGCGGGCCTCGATTCATACCATGATACCCGCGGGGACGCCAGCGGGGACGCCGGGCGGGTGCGGCGGCGCCGGACCGCTGCGGCAAGAAGACCGTCACGCTGCTGTACGGCGCCCGCGACACCGAGCACAACAACGCCGCGGTCCTGAGGTAATGGATCGAATCGGAGCTCCTGGGCGCGTGACGGCCCGGCGGCGCGCGGAGCGGCGCCCGCCGCGTTGCCCGCCCGGCCGCCGTGCCGGGTCAGCCCCTGCGCCGGCGGCGGAGGGCGACCAGGCCGGCCCCGGCGGCCAGCAGCAGCACCGAGGCCGGCTCCGGCACGCCGTCCACGGCGGCGTAGGCGTCGATCAGCCCGTGGCCGCTGAGGTGGTCGTACCCCGCCGTCTCGATGTCGGTCGCCGTGTCGGCCAGGATGGCCATGATCTGCTCGGGCGTGAGGGCGACGCCCAGGTCGGCGGCCCGCTCGAGCATGAGGGCGGCGACGGCCGCGGCGTGCGGTGATGAGGCGCTGGTGCCGAAGAACTCCGGCGTGCCGTCGCCGTCGGTGTCGAAGCCGAGGAAGGTGGTGTCGACCCCGTCGTGGGCGGTGATCAGCAGCGAATCGCGGACCTCCGGCGCGGGGTCACCGTCGGTGTCGAAGCGGATGTCGGTGGGCCCGCGCGAGGAGTAGCTCTCCACGTCGTCGGTCTCCTGGACCCACATGGCGGCGACGGCGGCGGTGCCCTCGGCGGCCGAGTGGCCCACCACGGTGGGCGAGTCGGTGTCGTCGTCGTCGAGGACCTCGCCGTTGTAGACGACGATCTTCAGGTCGCGGTCCGTCGGCCCGTCCCAGTAGTCCACGACGAGCCCGTACTGGTTGCTGACGGTGGCGGTGTTGGCCGCGCCCACCAGCTCCCAGGGGTCGTCCCCCGCGGTCTGATCGCGGATGCTGCCGTCGACGTAGGCGCCGGCGCCGAAGTCGTAGAGGTAGAGGTCGAGGTCGAGGAGCTGATGGCCGACGGGCGCCCCGACGGACGGGTACGGGTCGGTCCACTGGAGGACGGCGCGCATGGTGCCGCCCGCGCCGACGCGGACGTTGAGGGCGCTGTCGCCGCCCTCGCTGCCGTTGGCGTCGAAGTCGTGCCCCGTCCAGCCCGTGTCGGGGTTCCACAGGGTGTGGTTGTACGGGCCGGCGTAGGACTCGGTGCCCTGGTTGCCGGCGGAGGTGAAGCAGGCCACGCCGGCCGCGCGGGCGTTGTCCAGGGCCTGGGCGATGACCCCGTCCTGGAAGTACGGCTCGTTGACGTAGCCGACGTCGTCGATGATGACGTTGGCGCCGGCGGCGACGAGGTTGTCGACCGCCGCGGCGAAGCCGGCCCGCGTGCCGGCGTTGAACACGGAGTGGAACAGCAGCTCGGCGCCGGGGGCCACGTCGTGGACGATCTCGGCGAGGGCCCGGCCCTCGTCGGTGCCGCTGTCGTCCTGGAGGACGTTGACCGGGGTGGGGTAGGTCGGATTGCCCGTCCCGGGCAGGTCGCCGCTGGCGATGCCGCCGGCGTAGCCGCCGAGGGCGTCGAAGGAATCGCTCAGGATGCCGACCTTGACCCCCGCGCCGGTCACGCCGAAGGTGCTGCGCGCGACGTCGGCGCCGATGAGGGCGTCGCCCTGGGAGGTCTCGCTGCCGGTGCAGCGATAGGTCAGGGGAAAGTCGTGGCTGGGAATGCCCCCGGTCCGCTCCGGTCCCACGGTCGGCCCGGGCGGCTCGGCCGCCGAGGCCCCCACCGCCAGCCCCATCCCCACCGCCGCAACGCACACCGCCTGTACCGCCAATCCGCGCACCATCGCCACAGACCCTCTTCGCCGGAGCGGGCCGGCACACCCTCGCTTGCCCTCCTGTTCGGGCAGGCGCTGCCTCCGCCCGCGGATGCAGGCCGCTGTCCTGCCGGGCGCCCCCGGCGGCTCAGCCGGGGCCCAGGCGCCCGCCTGCCGCCTCGCCGCTCCGGCGACTCAGCCGGAGCCCGCGCGAGGCCCACGGGCGATCGTCAGCGGCGCGCCCCGCCGGACCGGGGACCGGCGACGCGGCGCCGCATGCGCGTCCAATGCGTCTGCTGGGGAGCCCGGCCCGAGATGGCCCCGCCGAGGCGGGCAGGCCAGGGAAAAGGTCGAAACAGGCGAGCGGGACCCGCCCTTTCCCTCGCTGACGGCGCCGGCGGCTCAGACCGGCGCCGGTCGCCCCGGCCGGTTGGCCCCCTCCTCCGGGGCCGGCCGCGGACGACTGCGACATAATGTACACCCCCACAACGACTTGTCAAGGGAAAACGGTCACTTTTTACATTAATTACGCCCCCGCGGGGGTCGGGGCGTCGTTTGTCCCGGCTGCCTGCCCGTCGGGCCGTACAAGCCCGCGAAGGCCCGCCGCACGTGCCCGCGGGGATCCTCCAGGTGCGCCCGCAGTCGGTCGGGCAGGTCCAGCCCCGCGGCCCGTCGGGCCTTCGCGACCGCCAGGTCGAGTTGCCAGGTGTAGTCCTGGGCGGTGGGCTCGGCGGCGAGGTCGGCGGTGTCCGCCGGGGGCGCGCCTTCGCGCGCGGCCTGGGCGGCGTGGTGGCTGATGGCCCCGATGGGGCGCTGCGGCGGGGCGACCCGCCCGGGGACGTCTCCGGCGGCCAGCCGGTCGGTGATGGCCTCCACCGCCGCCGCGTCGGCCGCCCCGCGCCCGGTGAGGCGCTCCAGCAGCATGGCGATCGCGACGCGCGCGCTGAGCGACAGGCCGCCGGCGCGGCTCATCTCCTCCAGCACGGGCACGCACCGCTCGGTCCCGCAGCGGCGGAGCAGGACCAGCGCGGCCAGCCAGCTCGGGGCCAGCTTGCGGTTGCCGAAGGGGTCGCTCTCGTCGGCGTCGGTGAAGCCCCACTCGCGCTGCCGCACCGCCCGCAGGAGCCTGGGCTCGGCCGCCGGGTCGGAGGCCATGGCGGCGATGCCCGCGGCGAGCCAGCTCACGCGCTCGTCGGGGCTGTCCAGGCGCTCGCGGAGGAACCGGCGGGCGTCGTCGGCGCCGGTGGACAGGTGCCAGATGAGCGGCCCGGGCCGCCCGGCGTCGAGGGCCTCCATGGCCTCCCCGCCGCGGTCGCCCCGCAGGCGGTCCTCGAACATCTCGGCGCCGAGGAACCGACCGAAGCGCTCCGTCGCCGCCGGCGCCGGCAGGGCCATGGCGCCCGCACGCTCCAGACGCGAGCGCAGCGCCGCGACGTCCAGCCCGCGGGCGTCGACCGCCCCGCCCCCCCGCGCCGCCATCGCCGCCGCCCGCCCGGCCACCTCCCCGATCCGCTGCATGTCCCGCTGCATCCGCAGGATGTAGTGCGCGTCCTGGCTGGCGCCCAGGCAGCGCGACGCGATCCACACGTTGTCCAGCCCCCGCGGCAGCAGCATGCGATAGGACATGTCGCAGGCGATCGGCTCGCGGAAGCTCCGCGCCACCCACGACCAGAACGCCCCCTCCTCGGACTCCAGGTGGAAGTCCACCGCGTGGTTGTCGTAGTGGCAGCCGGTGTAGCCGACGGCATCGTCGAACCGCCGGCGGCGGATGAGGTCGTCCAGGGTCAGCTCCACGTCGGCGGCGACCTGCCGCGACTGCCGCAGGCCGAGCGCCGGGGCGATGCAGGTCGGACGCGACATGTTCTCGAGGGTGTCGGCGTCGTACTGGGCGATGCCCGCCAGGCGGGCGCGGGTGAGGTCCTCGGCGTCGGTGGGGTCGCAGAAGCCGGCGTCGTAGTTGACGATGCGCATGCGCGGGACGCCGTCGTCGTCGGTCAGGCGGCCGGCCGACTGGCTGTAGGCGTGGGTCAGGCCGTCGCCGGCGCGGCCCATGTGCCAGTCGGCCCCGGCGCGGACGCAGAGGTCGCCGTCGCCCGTGCCGTCGATCCACGCCCGCCCGGCGACGCGGACCGGGCCGTCGGGCGTGGCGACCCACGCCGAGGTCACCCGCCCGCCGTCGCGCCCGGCGTCGAAGAGCATCCACCCGAAGCGCAGGTCCACGCCCGCCGTCGCGATCATCTCCTCCAGCACGATCGCCTTGGCCAGCGGGTGGAAGCCGTGCGGAAGCTCGAACAGCCCCCCGTGGCCGTCCATGACCGCCGCCAGGCGGTCGTCGGCGGCCTGCTGGAGCCCGCCCGGCAGGCCGTAGTAGTACACGTGGATGCCGCCGATGGTGCCGATGCCGCCCGCCGCCGGGAGCGGGTCGAAGCACAGGACGTGCCCGGCCTCGCCGTCGAAGCCTTGCCCGGCGGCGATCGCCGCCAGCGCCCCGCCGGTGCCCGCCCCGACCACGACCACGTCCGACGCGACCTCCGCCGACGGCGTCAGGGCCGGCAGGTCGCGGCGGAGGATGCCCTCGTCGGGGCGGGACGCGGCCGCGCCCGCGACGGCATCGGCCGCGGCCAGGCCCAGGGCGAAGCGCTCGGCCGGGGTGCGGACCTCGCCGGGAGCGAGCGCGGCCGATGCCGCGACCACGTTGTCCGCCGCCGGCGAATCCGGCCCGCCGGCCGGGTATTCCGGCAGCGGCTCGAAGCTCCCGTGGCTGATCCGGGCGCCGTCCAGGGCGTCGCCGAGGACCTCGCGGGCCCGGTCCAGTGCCGGGAGGACCTGCAGGCGGGGGCGGGCCTCGTCTCCGGCCATGGCGATCGTCAGGGCCCGCTCGGTCGGCCAGCCCGTGGGCAGCAGGTCCATCCCCGCCCCCCGTAGCGGCGACGGGTCCACCTCCGGCCAGTCGGCGCGCTGGAGAAAGAGCGTCCACCGCAGCCGGTCGGGCGCGGCCGGGCGCAGCTCCGGCCGGCAGAGGCGCACCAGCGTCCCGCGCTCGGTCGCGTCCACCCACGCACCGGCGGCCACGCGCCCGCGGCCCGACTTCGTCCCCAGGATCACCGCCTCCACGCCCCGGTCGCCCGTCTCCACCGCCACGGGGGCGGCGTAGTACAGCACGTCCAGCCCGTCGTCGTCGGCGAGCACCCGCGTGGCGACGACCTCGGCGACGGCGCCGTCGCCGCGGCCGATGCCCCGCCCGATCCGGCGGGCCACCTCGTCGCACAACCGCCGCCAGTGCGGCGAGTCGCACGCGCCGACCTCCGGCGCGAAGGCCCGCGACAGCTCCCACAGCAGGTCCCCGCGGAGGTCGATCAGCAGGACGCTCCGCCCGGCCTGGCGCAGGGCCATCGCGGCGGCCACGCCGGCGCAGCCGCCGCCGACCACCGCGGCGTCGTACACGCGCTCGAAGCAGGACACGAATCGCTCTCGGGTCATGGGAAGCCTCCTACAGCCGGCCGTACTTCAGACCCGCCTCGATGTAGCGGACCGCGTTGGCCGTGAAGCGGTCGCTGTGCCGCTCGTGCGGGGTCGAGGAGGGGAACAGGACCGTGTGGGCCTTGCCCCCGTCCTCGATGGCGTGTCGGACGAGGTCCTCGATCCGGTCCGGCCCGGCCGTGTCCATCTCCACGAACTCGATGTTCCCGTACAGCGTCAGCCGGCCGCCGGCGAGGGCCTTCGCGTCGGCGAAGGCGATGTCCCCCTGCGGCGGCGGCTCGACGGGGTCGGTGGAGTCCACGCCCATCTCGATGAACGACTCCAGCAGCGTGCCCACGCGCCCGTGGCAGTGGACGTGGATCCGGCTGTCGGGGTCGGACCGCTTGATCCGGCGCATGATCTCCCCGTCGTAGGGCACGACCCACCGCTCCCACTGGCGCGGGCCCATCATCGGCGGGGACGCGCGCTCCACCCCGTTGAAGTGCCAGAACGGGCCCACGCCCGCTTTCAGCAGGCAGTCGACCTTCTCGCCCGTCCGGGCCAGCCAGGCGTCGGCGAGGTCGTCCAGCAGCCCCGGCTCGCCGGCCACCCACTCCAGCAGCAATTGGAAGGACATCATCCCGCAGAGCATGGCGACCATGCTGTTGACGCCGGCCCCGCAGACGGCGTCGCGGCCCATCTCCGCCCGGCGGCGGCGGAACGGCTCGAACGCCGCGTCGGCCGGCGGGTCGAACCGGTACGGCACGCTCAGCATCCGCTCCACGTCCTCGGGGCACTGGATCGGACGGTGGATGTCCCAGCGGGTGAACACCCCGGGGGCCTCCTCGTACACGTAGCGGAGGTCGCCTTTGGGCGTGTGCAGCAGCGTGGTGTGGCGGACCCGCCCGGCGTCGCCCGGCTCCGGCGGCAAGTCCTCCACGAACTCGTCGGGGGCCTCGCAGAAGCGTTGATAGCTGATGCCGGCGAAGACGCGCGGCAGGGGGACCGGGTTGAACGGGGGCGGCGGGTCGCAGTGCTCCTGCACCAGGCGGGCGACCTTCACGAAGTCCTCCTGCCCGCGCCAGTCGTCGGGGCGGTCGCGGTCGATGTCCTGCTGCGGCCGCCAGGCGATGGGCGACATGACGGGCACGCGATCGGCGGGCTCGCCGCGATAGGCGGCGAGGAGGCGGCGGCTGGATGCGGCCGGGTCGAACATGGCGCCTCGTCGGCCCGCCACGGCGGGCGGGAGAGGAGAATGTAGCAGCCCGGCCCCGGCATGTCACGGGTGGAACGCACGAGCGGAGCGGGCGTGTCGACGCCTGCAAATCGCCGACGGACGGCCTACACTTCCTCGGCGGGCGCCCGGCGGCGCCGCCGGAGAGAATGGAAGGGCCGACCCATGGTCCCCAAGCGCAAGAGCAAGGTCGCAATCAGGCTCCTGGCGGCGCTCGGTTTCATCGCCGTCTGTTTCGCCGTCTCCGCCCTGGCCCAGCTCGCCGCCGGCGGCACGCCGGGCGAGTGGTACCGCGGGCTGAGAAAGCCGGCCTTCCAGCCCCCGAACTGGCTGTTCGGGCCGGTCTGGACCGTCCTGTACGTGTGCATGGCCCTGGCGGCCTGGCTGGTCTGGTCGGCGGGGGGCTTCCGCCGCGCCCGCGGGGCCCTGGTCCTGTTCGCCGTGCAACTGGTCCTCAACGGCGCGTGGACGCCGCTGTTCTTCGGCCTCCATCGGCCGGGGATCGCCTTCGTCGAGCTGGTCGCCCTGTGGGTGGCGATCGTCCTGACCACGTGGCGGTTCTTCCGCATCCGGGCCCCGGCCGGGGTCCTGATGCTGCCCTACCTCGCGTGGGTGAGCTTCGCGGGGGTGCTCAACTTCGCGATCTGGCGGCTGAATGCCTGAGCCGCGGCAGTCAGCGCGGCCCCGCCAGCAGCCCGTGGGCCAGGGCGGCCAGCTCGGCCATCGTCTCGGCCAGCACCATCGGCTCCGGCACGGGCCCGCCCAGCGCGCCGAGCGCGGCCTGTCCGCCGACGACCAGCACCGCCCCGCCGGCGGAGACCTCCTCCGCCAGGACGGGCAGGTCCTCCGCCGCGGCCGGCGCCGCCGTCCGCGACGAGAGGCTCAGCCAGACCAGGCGCGGGCGGTGGCGGGCGATCGCCGCCCGCAGCGAGTCGTTCGGCGTGTCGGGCCCGAGGTTCACCGCCCGCAGGCCCACGTCGCGCAGGGCCGCCGCGGCCATGGCGCTGCCCATCAGGTACGGGTCGCCCGAGGGCGCGCCCCCGACGGCCGACGGCGCCCGCGCCGCGGCCGGCGGCAGGGCCAGGCGGACCTGGGTGACCGCCTGGACGCAGATGTCCGTCGCCCGGTGCTCCACGAAGACCCCGTCGTCGCTGCAGCGCCAGAGGCGACCGATGGCGTGCATGGCCCCGCGGACCGGTCCGTCGAAGATGGCCGGCAGGGACCGCCCGGCGAGGAACCATCCGGCGATCATGCCGAGCGCGCGGGCGGCGTCCCCGGCCGTCAGGGCCGCCGTCAGGGCCTCCTCGTCGCCGCCGCCGGCCGCGCCGGGGAAGCCCAGCAGCTCCGGCCGCACCACGCGCAGCCCGCCCGCCCGCACGAAGCGGACCGCCTCCGCCCGCGGGATCCGACGGTGCCCCCCCGCCGTCCGCGGCGCCGACAGCCGGCCGTCGTCCGCCCAGCGCTTCACCGACGACTCGCTCACGCCGATGGCCTCGGCCAGCTCCCGCGGCGAGAGGTCGGGTCGGATTGATCTCTTGCGGGCCATGATCTCCGCTTCCGGGAAATTGTAGACGTTTTGCACGATTTTGTCCAGCACATTCTGCCCTCGCCAAGTGCTTTTCTTGCCCGCACATAGGGCGTTATTTCCGCACATTTCGGCCGCATGCGGCATGCGCGCCGCGCCCGGGCTGCCGGGGCCCGGCCTAGAATTTCTCGAAATGAGACGCGCTTTGAACGATTTCGGAGCGAGCACGCGGGGCGGCCAGAGGAGCCCCGAGACGATGCGGAGTCGTTTCCAGCCCGGCCCGACGGACCGAGCAGGCGGCGCGCGGCGAACGGTTCGCCGGCCCGCCCCGGACGACGGACGGTCAGGGCCCCCCGGCGGTCGCCGGCGGGGCAGGAAAGGAGAGCGGTCATGAAGGCCCTGCACGCAATCGCGATGGTCCTGGTCCTGGTGGGTGCGTTGAACTGGGGGCTGGTCAGCGTGGCCCGATTCGACCTGGTGGCCTTCGTCGCCGGGCTCGGGTTCGGCGAGACCAGCGCGTTCAGCCGGCTGATCTACGGACTGGTCGGGCTGGCGTCGATCTTCGAGATCGGGCTGTGGGTCGCCGCCCGCCGGCGGCACGCCCGTCCGGCCGTCGCGGGCTGACCCGCCACGGCGAATCGCACCTGAACACGCGAAGGCAAACGAAAGGAGAACGACGATGAGACACGCGGCCCTCACCCCGACGTTCCTGGCGATCGCCGCCCTGTCCGTCCTGGCCGGGTGCGAAGCGA
>Ga0180431_10010723_pt1 | contig 10144 bp, 4 predicted proteins | sample SS_ome_11_FD_132459 | JGI IMG/M metagenome (GOLD analysis project Ga0180431, IMG submission 132459) | Hypersaline lake sediment archaeal communities from the Salton Sea, California, USA - SS_1_MS_1 metaG | ecosystem: Environmental > Aquatic > Non-marine Saline and Alkaline > Hypersaline >... | reverse complement strand
GCTGTCGACGGTCGCCTCGACCTCTTTCAAGAGCTTCCGCAGTGCGGGAGAGTCACCGAGAACCACGTCCGGGGAGAACCGGAGGACTGCCGAAGGCGGGGGCGTTGACGTCGCAGCCCGCTCCTTCTCCGGGGCGAGGACCGCTCGCGCCAGATACTCGAAGAAATCCCGCCGCCACTCCGTGAGTTGGAGCCTCGGCGGAAAAAGGGCCGCCAGGAAACGAGCATCCGCCGTGCCGGAGCCCGCCAGGAGGCAAGGCTCTCCACCGAGGAGAAGCTCGGTCGCCGGCAAAAGCTGTCGTCCGATTCGCGCTGCGGCCGCGGCCAGCTCGCGCATCCGATCGTCCGCCGGCAGACTCCCGTTACAGCCCAGAAAGGCGAGATCGCCATCCTCGACCAGCCGGAAAACCACCAAGATCGAGGCGCCAAGGGCGCGACGCGCCGAGCCCGCGACCGCGGCGTGTCTTCCGAGGTCGAAATCCGACGTGGCTTCCAGCTCCTTGACCACGTGCAGAGCCGCGGCGGGAGAAGAGCCATCGGCCGGGAGATCCGCCTCCCCGGCGACCGGCAACGTTGACAGCCGGGAACCGGAGTCTTGCTCGAGGCTCAGGGCAATCTCGCCTTCCGAGGTCGAGACCTCCTCCAATTCGAGGGTGGCGTAGCCCAGCTGCACGATCTGCCCCACCCTCAGCCGTGCTTCCGAGACCCGCTGTCCCTGCCAGACCAGACCGTTCTTGGATCCGAGGTCCTTCACCACGATCCCGCGACCCCGGGGTTGGATAACGGCGTGGTGGCCTGAAACGCCGGCATAGGGGAGCACCAGGTCGTTGTCCGCCGAGCTGCCGAGACGCACCTCCCCGGTCGGCGCCGGGAAGCTCCGGAAGTGACTGCCGCAACGAACGATCAGACGCAACATGATCTCACCCCCGCGCTAGCTCGCACCTGGACGAGCCAACATCTCCCGGGCCATCTGTTCGGCGCGAGATCCCTCCTCTTCCCGTTGATTCGCGCGCGCCGCGCGGGCGAAGCGCGCGGCGACGAGGTCGAGGTGGGCCCGGGCCAGGGTGCTGGTGAGCCGTTCGGCGATGAGCAGATCGAAGGCCCGACGCGCCACGTCCAGGGCTTCCTCGTTCCGGCCCAGCTTCAACAGGAGCTCCGCCTCGAGCGAGAGCACCGGTCCCCGAGCCTCGGACGCTTCTTCCACCAGGTGCTCCACCGCGGGCAGCAGCTCGGCAACGTCGAGGCTCCGGGCGTTGCGAAATTCGAGCAACCAGTAGCGCTGCAGGTCGGTTCGGTACGGCGTCATCAACGTATCTTCGAGTCGTCGGGGCATCTCGCCGGAGCGCCAACGAATCAACTCGCGAAAGATGGTGCAGGCATTCGAGGCGCCGTAGGCGGCCTCGAACCTGGCCACCTCCTCCTGGGCCTCCTGCCAACGACCGAGCTCTACCAGCGCCGAGATCGCCCCTTCCAGGAATTCGTACTTGCTCTTCCCGGCACTCTCGCTCCCCCCTGGTCCGGTGCCGCGACGGTACCAGCGGACCGCCCGCTCCAGCTCACCCCGGAGATGGAGTGCTTCCCCAGCGTCAAACGCGATCTCGGAGGCATTCGGGGATTCCCGAGCCAGTTTCTCGAAGAGGGCCTCGGCAGCGGTGATGCGATCCGCGCCGGACAGGATTTTTCCCTGGAAGCGGCCCATACACTCCACCAGGAGAGGCGCTTCGGCCTCCTCGGCCTGATTGACCGCGGTCTCGGCCTCGGCGATCGCTTCCGCGGCGAAGCCGGCACGCAGCAGGCGTTGTGCCTCATGCAGCCAGAGGTAGGCTTGCCGGCGATGCTCCTGGCGGACCGCCGAGGGCTTCTGGGAAGCCGGAAGCGGCAAGAAGCCATCCAGGCCCAGCGGTTGCCGGTGGCCATCGAGGTGGGGTATCCACAAGGTGCCGGAGCGGTCGGTGGTCAGGGCGGCGTGCCGCAACATCAAACCCCGCGGGATCAGGGCATACCACAGGAGATCGGCCGATTTTCCGGAGCGCGGATCGTCGGGCGAGTAAGCGACGGGACGATCGCCGAGGTCTTCACCGATCCACGGCACCAGACGCACGGCCGCTACCGCGTTGTACCACCCGAGAAGATTGTTGATGCCGGCAAAGATCAGCTCCGCTCGGCCATCGCCGTCGAGATCCTCGGCCGCCATGTGGGGATGGTGCCCCGAGGCGAGGAAAACGAGTCGCGAACGCTCGAACCGGGGTTCGTAGAGCACGGCGTAAAAAGGCCATTCGGGGATGTGAGTGTAAGCCACCAGGATCTCATCGATTCCATCGCCGTCAAGATCTTCCGCCCGCACTACCTCGGGGCGATAGCGATCCGAATGCGAGGGAAACATCCTCGCGCCGCTCACCAGGTTCACCTGCTTGACGATCGTGCCGGTTTCCGGGTCCAGAAACGACAGCTTCCGGACCACCTCCGGCAGATACTCGGCTTTCCGCCGCAATACCACCGCCAGATGGGGCGGTCCACCGGGAGAGAGACGCGCGCGGATGCTGCGCGGCACGATGCCGGGGTCGACGTCCGGGAGGGTCCACAAGGTCTCGCCGTGCCGTCCGATCGCCGCCACCCCGGACCCCTCGAGACCGACCAGACGGGGGTATTGCGTGGTCACGGAAGATCTCCCGAGGGCGAGCCATAGCCCGAGTCCGATGGCCATCGCCAGGATCGCCGCGGCGGCGAAACGGCGAAAGCGGCGAGTCCGGAAGAGCGGGAAGCGCCGCGAGCGCAGGTCGGCCAGCACCGCGTCGGCGCTTTGGTAGCGGGCCGCAGGCTGTTTCTCCAAAAGACGCGCGACGATTCGGGAGATCCATCTCGGTGCGTCGGGCCGCAACTGCCGCACGTCCGGGAGGCTCGATTCCAGATGGGCCAGAAGCGTGCCGAGCGAGGACCGCCGTTGGCAGGGAATTTCGCCGGCCAGCATTTCGAAAAGCACCAGGCCCAGAGAGTAGAGGTCCGCACGGGCATCCAGCTCCTGCGCGAGCACCTGTTCCGGCGCCATATATTCCAGGGTACCGAGCGGCGCTTCGGCGATGGTGACCCGGGTCTCGGGTTGCTCGAAGCGACGTGCCAGGCCGAAGTCCGCGAGCTTGACGCCGTCTCGGGAAAGCAGGATGTTGCCCGGCTTGATGTCCCGGTGGATGATCCCGAGGGAGTGGAGTACCCGCAATCCTTCGAGGACTTCGATGGTGATGCGGATCGCTTCTGCGACCGCGAGGGGTCCGTCCTCCAGGCGTTGCCGCAGGCTCGGGCCGTCAATCGCCTCCATGGTCAGGAAGATGGCGCCGTCCGAGCTGCCAATGTCGAACGTTCGCACCAGGCGAGGGCTGGCGGCATCGCGCGCTACCGCCGCTTCCCTGCGGAAACGTTTGAGCGTCGCCTCGCTCATGCGTTCGGCGCGCAGGACCTTGAGGGCGACCTCGCGTTTCAGCTCCCGGTCGAAGGCGCGGTAGACCACGGCCGAGCCGCCGCTGCCGAGTACCTCGCGAATCTCGTAGCGCTCGCCAAAGCGGGTCCCGGGAGCCAGAATGCGGACCGGGGCCGCTGGCGCCTCGTCGAGCGCGACCGTCACGGTTTGTTGAACAGCTTGCCCTTCGCCCTGCATCGAACCGGTGCCTCCCACACCGGACGTCATCAGTCACGGCTAAAGGCCATATAGTACAAGAACCACCTGCTGACCAAAGGCATAGCATACGCCCCTCGCCCCCACCAACGCGATGAGCGCAAAAAGCCGTCCCGTTTCGGCAGCGGATCAAGATCGACCTGGAGCCAGGAAGGTGAAGTTCTCCAAGCCACTCCTGCCGGCCACCTTGCTCCGCCGCTATCAGCGATTCCTGGCCGACGTCAGGCTGCCCGACGGCTCGGAGCTGACGGTTCACTGTGCCAATCCCGGAGCCATGACCACCTCGAGCGAGCCGGGACGGCCGGTGCTGATCTCCGACTCGGGCAATCCCCGGCGCAAGCTCCGGTTTACCCTCGAGATGATTCGCATGGGCCGCACCTGGGTCGGGATCAACACCGCCAACGCGAACCGCGCGGTCGCCGAGTTCGTCGGTGCCGGCAAGATTCCGGAGCTGGCCGGCTACGGCGAGCTCCGGCGCGAGGTGCCCTACGGTGCCGGGGGTCGCAGCCGCATCGACCTCCTGCTCACCGACCCTGAGGGGCGGCGGTCCGATTGCTATGTCGAGGTCAAGAGCGCGACGTACCGGGTCGGGCAGCACGCGGCCTTTCCCGACGCGGTCACCGCGCGCGGGGTCAAGCACTTGCGCGATCTGGCCGAGGTGGTCGGCGGCGGGGCTCGGGGGGTGACGCTGTTCTTCGTCGGCCGTGCGGACTGCCGGCGCTTTCGTCCGGCCGATGAAGTGGACCCCCTCTACGGCGAGACCTTGCGTCAGGTGGTGGCGGAGGGAGTCGAGGCCCTGGCCTACCGCATGCGCTTCAGCCGCCGGGGCATCGAGCTGGTCGACCGCTTGCCCATCGATCTCTGAGCCATGCCTTGCCAGACGCTCATTTCAACTTCAAGGAAGGGTAGATCGGGGAATCCGGATTGGGGACCAGCCGCTTCCCCGGACAATCGACCAGGAGGTCGAGGACCTCGAGAACGATCTGACCGATGAGCGGCTCACACCGTGGCGGTCCTATGAGGGAGGGGAGGGTGGCGCTGCGATCGCCGATCTTCCAGGTGATCCCGTCGCAGATGGGCATCTCCTCTTTGCGTTCGTCGGCGAGCGAAACGATCACGTTGCTCCGAGGCTCGACGCCGAGGTACTCCACCACATCCCGAGGCAGCAGGCACATCACCGCGCCGGTGTCGACCATCGCCTCGGTCTCAAATGACCGGACGTCGTCCTCCGCGAGAGCACCTTCCCTGGCCTTCACCCGGTCGACGAAGTTCTCGAGCTCCACCTTGATCTTGACTTCACCCATCGCCCTTTCTCGTTTTCCGGCACCGGCGCATCCGGATCCACCTCCGCTCCTGCCCATTATAGACGACGATCCGCACGATCGCCGGCATCGCCCCCTCGCGGCGAAGCGGCAGGCCCTCGAGACCATAAGGTCCCGTTTCGCGCATCCGCCGCCGGAACCGTGACGCAGCGCAGAGGTGATGGTAGTCTTGAGTCTCGTTGTCCGGCCTGCGGCCAGGGGGGGAGCCGCAGGGCTCGGGCAGTTCCCGGACCAGATCAAGGAGACGTCGGACGAGGAAGCGGGGGAAGCCTCGGAGCCTAGGTGAGCCCGTCCCATCGGATCAGGAGCCACGGAGATGTCGGAGACAACCAGCTTCCCGCGGCTTTTTGCACCCGGGAGAATCGGCGCGCTCGAGCTCCGCAACCGGGTCCTCATGGCGGCGATGATGGTCGGCTACGCCGAGCTCGACGGCCGCTTCTCCCGGCGGCATCTCGACTACCTCGCGGCCCGGGCCCGGGGAGGGGTGGGCCTGATCGTCTCCGAAAGCGTCATCGCCGAGTCGGCCATCCAACCGGTGCCCGCGGGTTTGCCGATCGCGCGCTGCGATTCCGATGCGGTGATCCCCCGGCTTCAGGCCCTGGCCCGGGCCGTGCAGCGCCACGGGGCCAAAATCGCGTTCCAGGTAAGCCCCGGGCAGGGACGCCAGAGCCACCTGGCCATCGCCGGCACGCCCCCCGCGGCGCCTTCCCCGCTGCCCGCGGTGCTCAACCCCGCGGTTCGTTGCCGCGAGCTGGAGCTCGGGGAGATCCGGCAGTTGGTGCTCGCCTGCGGCGAAGGGGCCTACCGGGCGGTGGTGGCCGGCTTCGATATGATCGACGTCCACGCCCACACCGGCTACCTCGTCGACCAGTTCATGACCCCGCTCTGGAACCGGCGCCACGATGAGTACGGCGGCGACTTCGAGGGCCGCATGCGCTTTCCCGTGGAGATTGTCCGGGCCATCCGCGAGCGGGTCGGGGAACGGATTCCCATCAGCTTCCGGCTGAGCGCGGAGCACGGGATCGACGGCGGACGCACCCTCGACGAGGCCCGCCGCATCGCCCGCCGGCTCGAGCAGGCGGGAGTGGACATGCTGACCATCGATGCCGGCTGCTACGACGCGGAGCACCGGATGACCCCGCCCGTCTACCTCGGTGAAGCCTGTCAGGTGGATCTGGCGGCGGCGATCCGCGAGGTGGTCGACGTCCCGGTCGCCGCCGTCGGCAACATCTGCCGCCCGGAGCTGGCCGAGGAGATCCTGGCCCGGGACCGGGCCGACTTCATCGCCCTGGGACGCAGTCTGCTCGCCGATCCGGAGTGGGTCAACAAGGCGCGTGACGGCCGCGGCAGCGAGATCCGACCCTGCATCATGTGCAACGAGTACTGCCTGGGACGCATGCCCGCGGCCTGCATGGTCAACCCCCTCCTGGGACGGGAACGCGACCTCGCCATCACCCCGGCCCCACGCCGCAAAACGGTGCTCGTCGTCGGCGGCGGACCGGGGGGGATGGAAGCGGCGCGGGTGGCGGCGCTGCGCGGACACGACGTCACCCTCCATGAACGCGGCCCGGAGCTGGGAGGACAGCTCAACCCCGGCGGGGAGCCTCGGTACAAGCGCAGCCTCCACGCGCTGCGCGACAGCCTGGCGGCCGAGATCCGCCGGGCCGGGGTCAAGGTGCGGCTGAAAAGCGCCGTGGACGCCGGGATGGTGAGCTCGCTGGCGCCGGATGCGGTGGTGATCGCCACCGGTGCCCACCCCGGAACCTTGCCGATTCCCGGCACCGCTGACGGCAACTGCCTCCGCGTCATCGAGCTGCACACCGGCCGGCCGGAGATCGGAGCCGAGGTGATCATCGCCGGCGGCGGACTGAACGGCTGCGACGCGGCCGTCGATCTGGCCGGGGAGGGCCGCAAGGTGACCCTCGTCGAGCTCGATTCCGAGATCGCCCGCGACCTCAACCCCATCAGCCGCAAGGCTCTGCTCGAGGTGCTGGACGAACGTGGCGTCCGCATCGTGACGGACCACGAAATCCGTGAGATCACCCCCGACGGGGTGATCGCGGTCGACTCGCAAGGCCACCGCCGGCGGTTTCGGGCCGATACCGTGGTCCTCGCCCTGGGCGTTGAGCCCTGCAAGACCCTGGCCGACGAGCTCGGGGCCGCGGGAGAGAAAGCACCGGAGATTTGCGTGATCGGAGATTGTCTCTCTCCCCGCAAGATCGGAGAAGCCATGCATGAAGGATTCGACGCCGGGTGGAAGATCTAGCAAGCCACGGCGCAACCTTTGAGGAACCAACCATGAAAGAGCAGACCCCAGCCAACCTTGCCGAGCGACTTCGTTCCCTTCCCCCGGACAAGCGGAAACTTCTCGAGCTGCGGATGAAGGAGCTCGATCTCGAGAAGGCGGAATCCGCGCTCCACGACCAGGCCGACCGACTGCCGGAGGAGAGGTTTCCGATCGTTCCGGTGCCGCGCGACGGTGAGTTACCGCCCTCGTTTTCCCAGCTGCGGGAGTGGTTCCTCGATCAGCTCGAGCCGGGCAACCCGGCCTACCACATCCCGACGGCGTTGCGTCTGCGGGGGGCTTTTGAGCCGCGGCTGCTCGCCGCCGCCATGAACGAGATCGTGCGCCGCCACGAGGCGCTGCGCACCCGCTTCCCGGCCGTCGATGGGCAGCCGGTACAGGTGATTGCGCCGCGGCTCGAGATCATGATGCCGCTGGTGGATCTCGGCGGCGTGGCCGGCGAGCGCCGCGAGGCCGAAGCCGAGCGCCTGGCGGCCGCCGAGGCGCGCCGCTCTTTCGACCTGGTCCACGGACCCCTGGTGCGGATCTGCTTGCTGCGGCTGGGGCCGCAGGATCACATCGTCTGCCTGACCATGCATCACATCGTCTCCGACGGCTGGTCGATGGGCATTCTCATCCGCGAGATGATCGGGCTCTATGCCGCGTTCCGGGACGGCAAACCCTCGCCGTTGCCGGAGCTTGCGGTGCAGTACGCCGACTTCGCCGTGGCCCAGCACCAATGGCTCCAAGGGGAGACGTTGGAGCGGATGATTTCCTACTGGCAGGAGCGGCTGGGCTCGCCGCCGCCGACCCTCGAGCTGCCCACCGATCGGCCGCGCGCGGCGTGGGTCGTCGCGGGCAGCGCCATCTGGTCCTTCTCGCTCGATGTCGCCTTCGCCCGCAATATCCGGAACCTCGCCCAGCGCCTGGGCAGCTCGCTGTTCATGACCATGCTGGGAGCCTTCAAGGCGTTGCTGTGGCGCTACACCGGCCAGGACGACTTGTGCGTAGGCACCTTCATCGCCGGGCGCAACCGGCCCGAGATCGAGCCCCTGATCGGCTTTTTCATCAACACCCTGGCCTTGCGCACCGATCTCGGGGGCAATCCGGATTTCGAGGAGCTCCTCAAGCGGGTCCAGAAGGTCACCGCGGGGGCCTTTGACCACCAGGATCTGCCGTTCGAGAGGCTGCTCGACGCCTTGCAGATCGAGCGTTCGTTGGCGCACACGCCGCTGTTCCAGGTCATGCTGGTGCTCCAGAACCTGCCGCGGACCACCACCGAGCTGGAGGGTCTGAGCTTCGAGGGCTTCGGAGCCACGAAGGCGCAATCCAACTTCGATCTGACCCTGTGGTTGAACGAGTCCGACGGCGGGCTCGCCGCCGACCTGGAGTACAACCCCCTGCTTTTCGACCGCACCACCGTCCAGCGGATGGGCCAGCACTTCCTGACCCTGCTGGCGGTGGCGCTCGCCGATCCCCGGCAGGCGATCTCCGCGTTGCCGCTGCTGAGCGCGAGCGAGCGCCAGCAGATGCTCGAGGAGTGGAGCACCACCCAGACGACGGTCCGCTATGCCCCCTGCTTCCGGGAGCTCTTCGAGGCCCGGGTCGGGCAGGACCCGAAAGCCACCGCGTTGATCGATCTGGCCGCCGGCGAGGAGCTGAGCTATGAGGAGCTTGACCGCCGGGCCAACCGGCTGGCCCATCATCTCGCGGAGCGCGTCGCCCCCGAGGTTCGGGTCGGCCTCCTGCTCGAGCGCAGCTGCGATCTGGTGGTGGCCATGCTCGCTGTGCTCAAAGCCGGCGGTGCCTACGTCCCCCTCGATCCGTCCTATCCCCGGGAACGGCTGGCGCTGATCCTGGAGGATGCCGGGATGGCATTGCTTCTCACCCATCGGGGGCTGGACGAGGGGATTGCGGAGCTCGGCGAGGGCGTACCGGAGCGGATCGCCCTCGATCGTGAAAGCGAGCGGATCGCCGCCTGCAGCTCGCAGGGCCCGGCACCGGGAGTCCCGGGCGAGGGGGCGGCCTACGTGATCTACACCTCCGGCTCCACCGGCCGGCCCAAGGGGGTGGTGGTGAGCCAGCGTTCGCTGGCCTGGTACGCCGCCGCCGCCATCCGGCACTACGGCCTGGTGCCCGAGGACCGGGTGCTCCAGTTCTCGTCGATCAGCTTCGACAACAGCGTCGAAGAGATCTTCCCCTGCCTGGCCTGCGGCGCCACCCTGGTGCTGCGCACCGAGGAGATGCTCGGCTCCACGGCGGAATTCTTCCGCATCTGCCGGGAGCGGTCGATCACCGCGATGTCGCCGCCGACCGCTTTCTGGAACGAGTTGGTGGCAGGGGTGACGGCGGAGCCCGCGAGCTGGCCGCCGTCGCTGCGCATCCTCTGCGTCGGGGGCGAGCGGATGCTTCCGGAGCAGGTGGCCGCCTGGCGGCGCGCGGTGGGCCGTAAGGCGCGGTTGATGAACACCTATGGTCCCACCGAGGCGACGGTTGTCGCCACCCTCGACGAGCTCGTCGGGGAAGACGGAGGCGGCGCCCCGCCGATCGGGCGGCCGGTGCCTCATGCGCGGGTGGCGATCCTTGATCGCGCCCTGCGCGAGGTCCCCATCGGGGCGGCCGGCGAGCTCGCGATCGGCGGCGACGGCGTGGCCCGGGGTTATCTCGGGCGCCCCACGGCCACGGCCGAACGCTTCGTCCCGGATCCGCACGGCGGCGACCTCGGGACCGCGGAGCCGGGGCGCCTTTACCGCACCGGCGATCTGGCGCGTTTCCTGGCCGATGGCAGGATCGAGTTCCTGGGCCGTATCGACCATCAGGTCAAGATCCGGGGCTTCCGGATCGAGCCCGGCGAGATCGAGGCCGAGCTCGG
>Ga0180431_10010719_pt1 | contig 10147 bp, 12 predicted proteins | sample SS_ome_11_FD_132459 | JGI IMG/M metagenome (GOLD analysis project Ga0180431, IMG submission 132459) | Hypersaline lake sediment archaeal communities from the Salton Sea, California, USA - SS_1_MS_1 metaG | ecosystem: Environmental > Aquatic > Non-marine Saline and Alkaline > Hypersaline >... | reverse complement strand
TCGGCGCCCGGCGCCGAGAAGGCCAAGCGCGACCTCAAGGAGGTCGCCGCCGCCGAGACCCGCGTCGGCCAGGCCGGCAAGGAGGCCGGCGACGAGACCGCCAAGGGCGCCGAGCAGGCCCAAGGCGCAATCGACGGGCTCGGCAGGGCGACGGGCGTCAACATCGCCGCGTTCTTGAGCTGGCAGACGGGCGTGGTCGCCGCCGTAGGCGCCGTGATCGGGGTGCTGGAACGCGCCCGCAAGGAGCTTCAGGAACTCGACAAGGAGGCGGTGCAGCACTACCAGCGGTTCGCAGAGATGGCCGATAGGGCCCCCACGCGGCAACTCGCGAAGCTGCGGGGCGAGATGCCGGCAGATACGGCGATGTGGATGGAGCGGACCGCCGCGCGGTACGGCATCGCCCCCGAGGACGTCCGCACGGCCAGCTTCAACCTGCGGAGCCGGTTCGCCCCGGAGAAGGCGGCGCGGCTGGAGACAGATGCATTTCAGGTCATGGCAGCCGAGGGCGTCAGCGGCCAGACGGTCAGCGGGCTGGCCTTGGCCGGGGAGCGGGCGGGCATCGCCAAGACCCCACGGGATTACCGCGTGTTCTTCGCCCGTGCGGCCCAGGCCGCAGGCAAGTCGGACGTGAGCATGGAGCAGCTCGGGCAGATAGCCGGTCAGCTTCTGCCGTCGGCGGTGAACGCCGGTATCGACTCGACCTACTTCCTGGCCCAGGTGGCGGCGATGAGCCAGGCCGAACGGGATCCCGGTCGGCTGCGAACGGCCATGGAGCAGATGATCCGGGCGGCCGGACAGCCGAGTGCCGCCCTGGAACAATTCGCGCGACAGTCCGGCCGGACCGCGGCGGATCTGGGCGCGGCCGAGATCATGGAGTTCCAGGGGCGTTACCTCGCCGAGGCCATGGCCGCCGGCGGTCCGCAGGCCGCCACGGCCGCCGCCGAGAAGCTGGGGATCCCCGGCGAGGTCGGCACCACCTACGCGAAGGTATTCGACCCGACGGTGCAGTCGCGGCTCCACGCGATGCGCCGCGGGATCACAGCGGCTCGATGGGAGGATACCATCGGGCAACGCTACGCCGCTGTCTCCGGCACACCGGAAGCGGTCTACACCCGCGCCCGCCGAGGCCGGCGAACGTCCGAGCTGGAGGCGGGCCGCGCCCGCGCCCTCTGGGCAACCGTCCTGGAGGATGCCACCACGGAATATGAGGCGGCCCGGCGCGAGGGCCGCGACATTCCTGGCGTCTCCGAGCTACTCGAAGGCCGCGAGGACACCATTCAGATCCTCGCCGTCGGGCGCCTCCAGGCCATGATGAAGCAGGCGATCCCGGCGGAAGGCCAACGGACGGAAGCCGAGGAGACACTGGCTCGCATGAGCCGCGTGATCGCCACGCGAAATGTGACGCCCGAGTACGCCGCGCGGGCCGCCGAATCGCTCCAGGTGGTGATCAACCAGGGCGGCACCCACTACACCTTCGCCGACCGGACGGACCCGGCCGGGAAGCCGCGACCGCCGGCGGGGGGCCAGTGACCATGGCCGAGAACATCGACGGCTCCGATCTGCTCGCCTCCGGCGGCCACCAGTGGCACTGGGACGGCCCGGCGCCCGCCGGCAAGGTCGTCGGCACCGCCGGCGTGGCCGGCGGCTGGTCGATGGTCACCGCCGTCGGCCCGCGGCGCGGACGCGTCGCCGGCCTCGGCGGACGCGGCCCGGCCCTGCTGACCGCCAGCGGCGCCAGCAAGGCGGAGGCCGACACCTACATGGACGTCCTCGAGGGCGCGATCGCGGGCCTCGTCGTCAGCGGCGAGGCCGTCGAATACGAGGACGACGCCGGCCACGTCGGCACCCGGCTGACGCTGACGGCCTACCGCCGCGTGGGGCCCCGCACCTACGCCGTCGCCGGCGCGACGAACCACTGCTGGCAGCGGTACGTCCTGGAGCTACTCGAACTCGACGGAGGGCCGACCTGATGGAGGCCCGCCGGTACAGGGTGCTGCACCAGCGGCGCACCGGCCAGGGCGGCGGCGGCGGGTGGGGCCCGGCCGTCGACACCGAGGTCCTGCTGCCGCTGGAGGTCCGCCAGTGGGCCGCCCCGCGCCACGACGCGGCCCGGCTCGCCTTCAACGGCGCCGCCGCCGCCACGGGCGGCCGCGCCCACGTGTGGGACTGGCGGGCCCACGCCGGCACCGACGACCGCGTCACCGTCATCGACGACCACCCCGACCCCGCCGAGCGGCACGTCGTGTTCACCGGGTTCCTCGTCGACGCCGACTGGCAGTTCGACACCCGCGAGGCCCTGGCGCTCACCGCCAACGGCGTCACCTGGCGGTTCCGCGACCAGGCCGACCTCGTCCACGGCCGGTGGATGGCCGGCCTGGACGGCGTGGTCGACCACTACAACGGCCCGCGGTGCTCGTTCAACGCCGGCGGCCGGCCCAACGCCGCCGCGACCCGCGCCGCCGTGGCGGGCGGGCCCTCGCGGGGCGTGGCCGTGTTCGCCGGCGACGACGCGCCCGGCGCCCGGTGGTGGGGGCTGACCGACGCCGTCGAGTACCTGCTGTGGCGCCACAACGCCGGCCAGCCCTACGTGCTGAACCACGCCTTCACCGACGCCGACTACGCGACGGTGCTCGACCCCGTCATTCAGGTCGACGTCGACGGGCTCGACCTCTGGAGCGCGCTGGCGGCCGTCGCCGACCACGGCCGCGCCGACGTGTTCGTCGACTACGCCCTCGCCGGCGACGCGGTCACCGCGACCGTCCGCGTCCAGCGCCGGGACGCCGGGACGCTCGTGGAGGTCGCCCACCAGCCGCCGAGCGCCGACGGCACGCCGAGCGCCTTCGACGAGCGGGCCACGGACCTGTTCGCCGCCGACGTCGCCGAGAGCGTCGCGAGCTGCGTGACGGCGCCCGTCGTCGTCGGCGGCCGCGACCTCGTCGAGATCTCCGTCGAGCTCCAGCCCGCGTGGAGCGCGTCGGACCTGTCGCTGCCGACCGGCCAGGTGGTCCGGCCCGGCGCCGAGGACGCCGAGGCGGCGAGCGACTACGTCAGCCGGTACTGCGTCGGCGGGGCCGCGTTCACGTCGTACGCGGCCGTCGGGCGGCTCTGGGACGCCAACACCGACGGCTTCCACACGTCGCTGGGCCTGACGGTCACCGACGTCGCGGCCCTGGCCGGCCAGACGGCCGGCTCGTGGCCGGCGATGGCCTACGCGCCGCGCCGGCTGGTGACCCGGATCGCCGCCGGGCCGCTGTCGGCCGGCGTCGAGGCCGTCGCGGAGTTCACGCTCGACGCCGGCGCGAACTGGCACCCGCTGACGGGCTTCCGGCTGCTGCCCGGCCGGCTGGGCCTGTGGATCTCCAAGCGGAACCTCGCGTCGATCGTCCCGCCGGCGACGGCCCCCGACGCCGCCAGCCTGATCGACGTGCTGCTGGCCACGCCGGCCAGCGTCGGCGTGCGGCTGACGTGCTCGATCGAGGCCCCGACCCGCTGCGCGGCCGGGCCCGCCCGGCGGAACTCCGCCGGGACGTGCTTCGGCCAGTCCGCGTGGATCGACCGCGGGGCGCGGGCCCAGACGCGGACCGTCGCGGCCAGCAGCATCTTCAGCGGCTCGTCGCTGCCGGCCGACACCGCCGACGGCGCCGCCGAGCTGGCGGCCGTCGCGCGGCTGATCCAGGACCTCAACGAGGACCGGCTCGTCGAGGCGTCGCTGCCGGTGGAGTGGCCGTCGGCGGAGATCGCGATGGGCGACCGGGTCCGGCGGATCGTCGGCATCGACGTGGACCTCCGCACGAACTGCGGCGCGTCCGCGCGGTACCCGCGCGTCGTCGGCCGCCGCTTCATGCTGACGCCGGGCACGTACCAGACGCACCTGGTGCTCGACACCGACCGCAAGGGGGGCGTCCTGTGATCGTCGCGGCCGCCAGGGCGGAGCTGAGCTGGCAGCAGGCCCAGGACGTGCCCGTGGGCGGCCACTACGACGTCTACCGCGACGACCGCGACGGCGCGGTGTCGTTCGCCGCGCGCGTCAACGTCCGGCCCGTCGACGCCTGGCCCGACGGCGAGGGCAAGCGCGGCTGGGGCCTGGGCCGCTGGGGCGCCGGCGCCTGGGGCCGGGGCGAGCGCGGGCTCGGCTGGGGCGGCGGCCACTGGGGCGACGGGCCGTGGGGGCTCGGCGGCCGGCGGCTCAGTTGGCGCAGCGGCCTGCTGGACGACGGCGTGTGGACGTTCGCGGTGGTGCCCGTCGACGCCGCGGGCAACCCGGCGTCGCCGTCGTCGGGCACCGAGGCCGCCGTCGGCCTGGCGGGCACGCCCCGGCCGCCGACCGACGTGGAGGCGACGGCGTACGACGCGGGCACGGACACGGTAACGCTGGGCTGGAGCTTGAGCCCGGACGACGAGGACGCGTGATGAGCGAGACCTACCCGAGCGACGACGACTGCAACGCCCTGGACGACACGACGCTGGGCGGCGGGCTGCCCGTCCCCGACGACGACGAGGCGGACTTCAAGGCGGCGGGCAACCGGTTCCTATGGTGGCTCGACCAGGTGCTCCGGCCGCTGGCCGGCATCCGGCTCTACCAGGACTCGACCGACTCGGCCACGCAGTGCAGCGTGTCGGCCGGGTCGTACCTCAAGGCCGGCGCCCGCACGGCGTACGCCGGGGCCGTCAACCAGGCGCTGACCGACAACCAGACCAACTACGTCTACCTGACCGCCGCCGGCGTGCTGACGATCAACGTCACCGGCTTCCCGGCCGCCCCGCACGTGCCCATCGCCACCGTCGCCGTCGCCGGCGGCACCTACGACATCAACGGCGACGTGACGAACTGCCGGGCCCCGGCCGTGACGACCGCGACGAGCGCCCACCGGCCGGCCGTCAAGGCCCTCGCGGCCGTCTACTTCTCCGGCCGGCCGGGCGACGACGAGCTGCTGACGATCAACGGCCGGACCTACGAGACCGACGACGACGGCGACTGGCCCCAGGCGGCCGGCGACGTGCAGTGCGACCTCCAGGGCAACGCGACCGTCGACGACGACATCACCGACATCGCGGCCGCCATCAACGGCGACGGCTCGGCGTCGGTGACGGCCGTCGCCGACACGGCCAACGACGTGCTGTGGCTCTACGCGGCCGAGGCCGGCTCGGCCGGCAACGCGATCACGCTGGTCACCGCCCTGACCAACACGACCGTCAGCGGCGCGACGCTGGCCGACGGGGCCGACGCGGCGATGGTCGCCGTCGTGCCGATCAGCCACACCATCACGGCCGCCGAGGCCGCCAACGGGCTGCTGCGGGTCGACACGGGCCTGACGAGCATCGAGTGCCTGCAGGTGCTGATCGAGCAGGGCAACCAGTTCAACGACGACGTCACCGCCGCCGTCAGCGGCGGCGTCGTGACGCTCGGCGATGCCGCCGCCCAATGGGACGCGGGCGACATCCTGCGCGTCCTGGTCGTCGGGACGCTGTGACGGGCGGAGCCCGTCCCCGCTCGCCGAGGCGGGCCCGAGAACGGAGCGTTGACGTGACATGAACGGCTCGCTGATCCAACCCGTGACGTTCACGGCCCTGCCGCCGACCGGCTGCACCGCGTCGGCCGTCGCCGGCGACGACGGCGACCACCAGGCCGGCCACCCGATGGCCCCGCGCTGGCGGGCGGCGGCGGGCGGGACGGTCCTGGACGGGGTGACGGGGCTGGAGTGGATCGCCGCCCCGAGCGTCTCGCCCGGCGCGCCGTTCAACGCGGCGTTCGCCAGTTGGGACGCGGCCGTCGCCGCGTGCGAGGCCCTGACGTTCGACGGCCGCGGGGACTGGCGGCTGCCGAACCGCCTCGAGCTGGCCAGCCTGCTGGACCTCGGCCGCTCCGGCCCGCCGCTGGACCCGCTGTTCACGTGGGCCGGCGGCGTCCCGAGCTACTGGACCGCCACGCCGGCGGCGTGGCTCGGCACCCGCGCGTGGTACTGCGCGATGTTCTACGGCGTGATGACGCACGCCCTCAGGACGACGGCGACGTTCTACGCGTGGCCCGTCCGCGGAGGCATCACCAATGGCTGATCTCCAGGTGCGACACTGCGAGACCGGCGTCGACCTGTACATGACGGTCGAGCGGCTCGCCGACAACGCCGTGCGCGACGTCGTCGCCGGCGCGTGGGACACGTTCGCCGTCGCCGACCTCGACGACTACGACGTGCCGATGGCCGAGACGCCGGCGGGCAGCTACCGCTACCTCGCCGCCATGCCGGCCGTGGACCCCGGCGACTACATCGTCCGCGCCTACCGCCGCGCCGGGGCCAACCCGGCCATCACCGACCTGCTCGTCGGCCAGGGCGTCGTGCACTGGGACGGCTCGGCCGTCATGCAGCTCGGCAACGTCGACTCCACGGGCGTCGGCCTGTCGGCCGCCAAGGCGCTCGAGGTCGCCGTCGCCGTGCTGACCGGCAAGGCCGACTACGACGCCGACACCGGCGTCTGGACCATCAAGGGCCGCGACGGCTCGACGACCATCGCGGAGCTGACCCTCGCCGACTACGGCGACCGGACGGGGGTGACGCTGTCATGATCGCGCGGACCCTCACGCCGCTGTGGCACCACCCGCTGATGTGGGCGCCGGTGTTCTGGCTGCCGGGTGAGGCCGGCGGCTACCGGGTCTACGGCCCGGCCCTCAGCCCCGGCGCCATCGACTGGGCCACGCCGGCCGCCCACGTCACGCCGGGCGCCGACGAGGTTGATCTGGCCGGCCTCGGCCTCGCCGCCGACACGGACTACTACCTCGGCGTCCGGGCGACCAGCTCCGCCGGCGTCGAGGAGGGCGGCACCGCCGCCGTCTGCCGCGTGCGGATCTCCGGCGGGGCGCTCGTGGGCCCGCCGCCCAACAAGCCGACGTGGGCGGCCGCCGAGCCGGCCGCCGGCGGGCGGGTCACCGTCCGCGTCACCTACAGCGCCGTCGGCGCCGCCGGCGAGGCCACCGGCATCCAGGTCGCCCGCGTCGTCGGCGGCACGCCGAACTGGGGGGCGCTGCTGACGACGATCACCGTCGCCGGCACCGGGGCGTTCACGGCCACGCCGTCGGACGTGTTCGCCGACGGCGAGGACGTGCAGCTCGCCCTCCGCGCCGTGACGGCCGCCGGGGCCGTCAGCGACGCGATCACCACCCGCGCCGTCAGCGCCGACGCGACGGCCCCCGCCGCCGCCCGGCGCCTCTCCGGGAGCCAGCATGACGGGTGACCCGGCCATCCTGAGGGCCCTGGCCAGCCGGGCCGCACCCGACCCCGTCGGCGCCGCCTACGGCCGCGACCCGGCCCCCGACGCCGCCGACGGGCGGGCCCTGTGGCCCTGGTGGTGCAAGGCCCAGGCCGCCTGGTCCGCCGGCAACACGGTGTCGGTCAAGCCGTGCACGTCCGGCGGCACGCTGATCGACGGCGCGTCGGCCCTGACCGCCTACGTCACCACGCCGACCGGCGGGAGCCCCGGCACCGGCCTGGAGCCGGCCATCAGCGCCGGCGACGTCCTGGCCTACCGGCCGTGGGGCTCGACGGCGGCGCTGCTGCTGAACGTCAAGTGGACCGTGACCGGCGCCGAGGCCGCCGTGACGGCGATGACGGGCTACGCCCTGGGCGGCGCGTGGTTTTTCCTCGCCTCCGACGGCGCGGCCACGCTCGACGCGAACGACTGGCGCGGCCGCGTGATCGACTGGGCCGTCTGCTGGGACACCAACCCGCCGGCGGGCATCTACGCCAACGCCGAGGTCGGCGCGACCTTCACCAAGCCCACCCAGGCCGGGGCGATCCCGATCAAGAGCGTCGCCGCCGGCGGCGACCAGATCGACGTGTACGTCGACGGAAACGACAGCGGCAAGCTGAAGCTGGCCACGGTCAACGCCGTGAACAACCTGTCGATGGGCCTGCGGCTCGGCGCGACCGAGGCGATCTACGGCACCTGACCGAAGCGCGGGCGGCCGCGCGGCCGCCCGCGGAGCGGAGAGCGGCACCTGAACGAAGGAGTGCAGCGATGCGAGCACGGACGATGCTGATCGGGGCGCTGCTGCTGGCCGTGGCCGGCTGCAGCGTCGTCACGCCGAGCGACCGGGCCGTGATCCACGACCACCGGCTCAACGCCGTGGCGATCAACGAGCGGGTCCAGGCCGACACCGAGCTGCCCCACTACGTCCGCGTCTGGTGGGCGGCCGAGGCCGACACCTGGATCGCCATGGACGCCTGGGCCGCCGGCGAGAAGTTCCCCGAGGCGCCGGCGACCCGGCCGGCGGAAGGGACGGACTGAGCCATGGGGGACACGGACACGACGGCCAGCCCTGAGTCGCTGACGGGCGCCCTGGCCAAGCTCGTCGGCGTCGGCCTCGCCGAGGCGGCGGCGGCCTACCTGCCGGCGCTCAAGCGGATGGCCTGGGACGAGCTGGTGGCGCTGGTGGACCTGATCACGCGGCGCCGCTACGACGAGGCGAAGGCGCTGGTGCACGACCAGATGACGGCCCAGGAGCTGGCCGACGAGAAGGAGCTGCTGGCCGGCGTCGCCGCCGGCATGGCCGACGACAACGCCGAGCGCCGGGCCGCCTTCGCCGCCCTCGGCATGGCCGCGCTGCGGGCCGGGCTGACCGCCCTGCTGGGCGCGGCGTTCCTTTGACCTCGCGCTGGCGTGGAAGGTGGTGAGACTGATGGGAGCGACAGCGTTGGAGCAGCTCGCCCGGCGGCCCGTGGTGAAGGTGCTGACCAGGCTGGTGCTGTACGGCCTCGTCGCGGTCTTCGCGTGGGCGGCGGGCGAGGGCGTGGTCGGCGCCGACCAGCTCCGGCTGCCGGCCGAGGCCATCGCCGAGGGCCTGGCGAGCCTGGTCTTCCTCGGCCTCGCCGTGGTGCTGGACCGCTGGCACCACCGCAAGGACCGAGCCGAACCGGCGCCGCCCGAGGCGGCCGTGCCGGACGGCTTCGACTGACAGAGTGTCACCGGGCGCGGCGGGTCGGCGAGCGCCTGAGCCCGCAACGCCGCCCACGTGACGGCGTGGACGGCCCTTTACACGCCCGGCGACAAGGCGTTGACGCGGTGTTGATCGGCGAGCGCAGGGACGGACATGAGCAGTGCGCAGCCCATTGAGATGGCCCGGTGGCAAGCACCGGCTGGCGGCGGAGATCCTCAGCCACGTCGGCGACCACCAGGCGTACGTCGAGGCATGCTGCGGCGGGGCGGCCGTGTTCTGGGCCAATCCGCGCGAGTGGTCGAAGGCCGAGGTCCTCAACGACCTCGACGGCGAGCTCGTCAACTTCTACCGCGTCCTGCACCGAGCCGGCCGGCGGCTGGCCTGCGCGGTCGACGCGATGCCGTACAGCCGGCGGCTGTTCGGCCAGGTCAGGCGGAGCCGGCCGACCGTGGCGTTCGCGCGGGCGCGGCGATTCTGGTACATCAATCGCGTGGCGTTCGGGTCGATCATGGCGCGGGGGACGTTCGGAGTGAAGTCGTCGGCGCCGGCGGCGGTGCTGCCCGACCGCGTGCTCGCCGAACTCGACGCGACGGTCGAGCGGCTGCGCGGCGTGGTGTTCGAGTCGCTCGACGTGGCCCGCCTGGTGCCGCTCTACGACCGGCCCACGACGCTGTTCTACGTCGATCCACCGTACATCGGCCCGCGCGGCCTCTACGCCGCCGACTTTACCCCGGCCGACCACGCCCGGCTCGCCGACGTGCTGCACGCGGCGGCGGGCACGTCGCTGTTGAGCTACGACGACTGCCCCGAGGTCCGGCGACTCTACCGTGGCGCCCACCGCAGGCGGGTGAGCCTGCGGTACACGATCCGATCGAACACGCGCGCCGGCCAGACGAAGATCGGCCGCGAGCTGCTGCTCAGCAACCGCCCGCTCCGGCGGGTGCGGCGGTGACGCCGCGACACACAAATGGCGACGGCCGGGCCGCCCCGTTGCGGCCTGTCCGTGGCACGAGAACCCGCGCGTGACGGCCCGTCAAAGCGAGCTCCCAAGGGCCGTTGCGCTTGTGGTCTGCGCCGCCCTCGCCTGGCCAGCGGCCCATCCGTCGCCATTTGTGTGTCGCCGTCGCCATCTGTGATGTCGTTCTGTAGGACGTTCCCGCGGGCGTCCGCGAGGCGCGGGTCCGCTACCGCACCACCCCGATGCGGAACACGCTGGTGCTG
>Ga0180431_10010718_pt1 | contig 10147 bp, 9 predicted proteins | sample SS_ome_11_FD_132459 | JGI IMG/M metagenome (GOLD analysis project Ga0180431, IMG submission 132459) | Hypersaline lake sediment archaeal communities from the Salton Sea, California, USA - SS_1_MS_1 metaG | ecosystem: Environmental > Aquatic > Non-marine Saline and Alkaline > Hypersaline >... | reverse complement strand
CGACCAAGTCCGCCAAAGAAGTTCCAGCGCTTGTCGGCCTGATCGCTGAACTCAAGACAATGGAATTCTCTCCTGTCCTGGAGCCGCTCCTCTATGTGCACGCAGCATGGTACCACGTTTGGATCACATCCGTCACAAACAAGAGCTATTTTGAATTCAACTTGCCGTCGCCACCCGGCGATGACGACCTCAAGAGACTACCGATAGCTGGCTGGTGCCAAAAAGTATTCTCGACTCTTGCTGTCACCTGTGATGATTTAGAGAATCGAGAGAAATAAGGAAGTCGACTTCGCATTCAACGACAGAGTGCGGGTCGACTTGGCGGGAGCCTCAGGCGTGGGCCGCCAAGAAGTTTGCCCGTGCTTTGCCCGCACCAAACCCGGGTAAGAACAAGAACAAGGTGTGGTCGCAACAGATGATGGGACTTCAAGCCATCGGCATCGCCATGGTGAGCTTCCCCAAGCCCTGTCCCGGGCCGCGCAGGCTTGCCACCCTGAGGGAGCTAATCACCTACCACCTGGTTCCACCCCGACAGGTTGCCCGACTCGAACCCGTCGGCGAAGAGCGGCAGATCGGACACCTGCCAGCTGAAGCGATGGACCGTTCCGATCATCGTGGTGGTGTACGAGCTCCCGAGCTGCGGCACGACCATCTCCGAGGTCTCCTCATCGACCAACGTCGAGCGCGCCAGAATCCCCGCAAGATCCAAGTTGGAGCCGGTCTGGCCCGACCACCGGATGGAGATGAACCGCAGCTCGTCGGATCGGACCTCGAAATACCACTCACCTCCCGCGTCGGGACGCGCCTGGCGGTAGTCGATGGTGTACCAGTCGCTGGCGTAAGATCCCCACTCGGGGTGGGGGAAGACGATTGTCAGATAGCTCCAACCGAGAGGAGGTTGCTCCTCTACGTGATCATGGAAATCGTAACCGTCCAGGCTATCGTTGAGGTGACCGAGAAGGTTGCCAGGATCCTGGAGGTTCGGAGGGGCCTCGACGGTTAGCCGCAGGTACCACTCGTCGGGCTCCAGGCTGTGGCTCGCGGCCGGCAGCAGTGCCAGCAATGCGATCCCCGCCATCGCCGCCACCAGCAAGCCGCGCCCTTTGCGGGCCGGGGCGAGCAAGCCCACCGGCGAACGCTGCGTTTCCTTACGCTGGGGGGACATGGTCGTTCCTCACGGTGGCGGGGGCGGTGAGCCGAGTTGCAGATTCGGCCGGAGCTGGCCGTAGGGGGTGAGCTGCGGTTTCCGGTAACTTCGAGGCGACGGCTCGGGGACGTCCCCGGTATCCTTGCAGGGGATCTCGACTGTTTTCGGTTTGGTATCCATCCATCTTCCTTTTGAGCCGATGGCTTCGGTTGCGTTGTTGGCCATGGGTCCTGACCCTGCGTCCGATGGTTATTTTTGGGGGATCCCGAGCCTCCAGCGGAAAGCCCGACGGGTGGTGTTCATGCGGAACGCGTAGCTGCCGTTCGGATCCACCCGGATGAGCTCTCCGGTCGCCTCGTCCACCAGCTGCGCGTATTGCAGGATCCGCGGCGAGCCTTCCCAGCGCAGCGTCACCTCGCCTCCGAGCTCCGAAGCCAGGATGTCGAACCGCCATTCGGTCTGCCCGGATCCCTGCCAGGCGCGCAGGTCGGAGGCGTAGTCTCCCGCGTGCTTGCCCCAGTCGTCGTGGGGGAAGACCAGGGTGAGATAGCGGTCATCGAGGGGGGGCATCTCCCGCAGGTCGTGGCGGTCGTAGCCGTCGACGCTTTCGCGGAACCATCCCAGGACGTTGCCGGCATCGCGCAGGTCGCCGGATTCGGCGATCAGCCGCACGGTCGCGCCCTCGGCCTGAGCTTTCGATTCGCAACTGCTCCCCGCCAGCGCCGGGATGCGCAGCGAGATGCCGCTTTTGAATGCCTTCACCCAGACCCCGTCCATCGGCGTCAGGGTGCCTTTCATGCCCGGCGTCTCGCCGTCGAAGGGCTGATAGGCCGCGCCGCTCCAGATGTTGCCCACCCGCGACATGACGCAGCCGTTTCCCAGCGGATCCGCCGATTCACACGCCCGCTCGATCCCCACGACCGGATCGGCCTGGGCCAGGGTGAGCTCGGCGGCCCCGTCCATGACCCTGACGTCGGCCCAGCAGACGTCGAACGCGAACGGATGGCCCGCCAGGTTCTGCCGGCCGGTGGCGGCGGAGACCAGGGGCACGTCGATCACCGCGTTGCGGCGTCCTTCCACCTTGACGGTCTGCCCTGCGTCGAGGGTTTTGATCCAGTAGCCCTCGCCTTCTTCCAGGGGGTCGCTCAAGGTGAGCTCCACGTACACTTGGGCCGCCTCGTCGCGCTTGTAAACCGTCCAGGTGGTGCCGAAGTCGCCCGGGGCGAGATCGTCGTTGCCGAAAACGTCTGCGACGGTGTTGAGGGTGCCGACGTTGCAGGCCAGGGAGATCATCTTCCAAAGGTTGGCGGTGAGGCCGTAGCTCACCGAGCACGGGCAGTAGAGGCCGTAGGCGGTGGCCCAGCGGCCGTCCTCGGGCGGGATGCCGGTGCCGCGGGCCATCGCGTATTCGTTGTAGGCCCAGAAGCATTCGGTGATCGGGTCGACGGCCAGGCCGCTGTAGTCGCCCCAGCGATTCTGCGGTCCTCCGAAGGTGCGCTGGTAGTAGTCGGTGCCGGCGCGCAGAAGCTCGGTGGGCCGGGTGGTGCCCGCCGGGTCGCCGGGCTGCCGGGTGGTGTAGTAGGCGCCGGCATAGATCGTCGAGGCCGAGGCGGAGAAACCGATGCCCACGTCGCCGTCGCTGTTGACACCGATCGACGGAAAGAAGGTGTGGGTGTTCGGCGCAATGTCCTCGCCGCCGATCTGACCCTGGTCGGCCACGGAGATCACCCCAACGCCCATCAGAGAAGTATCGAGCTCGATCCAGTAGGCGGTGGCCTGGCCGGCTTCGGGGTCGCCGGCCTCGGGATCGATGGTCGTCGTCACCCACAGCGAATCGTCATCACGGTAAACCGAATGCAGGGTTCGGCGGTCGTTGGTCTCGATGAGGGTGGCGGTGCCGAGCTGCGGCGCATCCGGCACGTTCGCCGCCACGTCGTCCATGTTGACGCCGAGGTTGACGTAGAAGGAACCAGCGCTCGGGGCGCCGAGGGGATCCTCCAGGGTCATCACCAGAACCCATTCATTCACCCCGTCGTTCAGTCCGCTAAAGGAGGTGAAGAAGGTCCCCGAGCCGGCGGCGAAGGGCGAGGTTCCGAACATGTGAGCCGGCTGCGTGGTGGTGTGCTGGTTGAAGGGGATTCCCAATGCGGTGAACAGGTCGTAGACGATGATCGACGCCGGGCCGTTGGCGTAGAAGCCGCCGGCCACGCCCTTGTCGATCACCCACTGCCGCGAGCCTCGGAAGTTCCCACCGGTCGTCTGGAAGCCGAACATGTTGGTGCTGATGTAGACCGCCGCCTGATCGACGGCAAAGCAGGGGTAGTCGGCCCAGGTCGCCACGCTGATCACTACCGACGAGTTCCAGGACGTGGTGTACCAGGTGCCGTTGGGATCGCCGTCGTCGGAGACCGCCACCATGATGCGCGAGGTGTCGGCGGGATCGCCGTTGACGACGTCGGTCACCTGCAGGGTCACGATCACGAAACGGTCCTCGAACTGGTCGTAGATCACCTTGGGATCGTAGGTGAAGTTCAGCGGCGCCTCGGCGGCGAAGAAGTTGGCCAGGGAGGTGTCGAAGTCGAGGGTGCCGTCTTTCTGGTGGAAGCGCACGGTCACGTTGACCACGTTGACCACATGGTTCTGTCCCGCCGCGGCGCTCGGATCGGGCGGAATGAAGATGGAACCTCCGGTGTTGATCCAGTTGGTGTCGAAATCGCTGGAATCAAAGCTCGCATCGAGGGTCTTGAAGGGGACGGCGGCCCCCGGCTCCCCATCCCACCGCATCGCCAGCGGACGCGGACCGGAGCGGGCGGGCGTGGGCACCTCGGTCAAGATCAGATCGTCGCGTACGTGTCGGGGCGAGACCAACCGGATCTCGCCTTCGGAGACGATCGCCGGCACGGAGAGCGTCCTCAGGCCCTCGGGGGTCTGCGGGGCGAACTCGGCGTCCGGATCGAGGATTTGCCGGAGCGGGCCGGCCTGAGCACCGGCCGCCGGCCGGGAGGGGGCCGGCTCTTGGGGGGTCTCCGCAGACGGGAAGCTCGACGTCGCACAGCCGATGAGCGCCGTGCAGAGAAAAAGCAGGAGCGCCGCGGTCAGTCCCTGGATCACAGGCTGGTTCATCGTCAATTCCTCCGGAATCAAGCGGCGCATCGGACTACGAGCGCCGGCTATGAGAAAAATCCGTCGACATCGCGTTTTCTGTCGGCTAAGTACTCGCCACCGAAAGTACGGTGACGTATCGGCGCCGAGGCGCTCCGCTGGCCAGGCGCGCCGACGCAGGCGATGCCGCGTCATCGTCGAGGAGGCGCAACGCAGCCCGCGGAGATGGATCGGTGGCGATACGTCGCCGTAATTGAGGTGGCGAGTACTTAGCCAGCCGCCAATACACCGGTCGCCTCCGTTGGACGACACGGGTAAGCAGCGAACGTATCAGAAATCGTCACCCGCCGCAACCGCGGTGCTCGCTCGGAGGCGGCATTCCTGCGCGATGACATGATACGGTGGCGGTGGTCGGCCAGGCCCGGCGAGTCCGGTTTATCAAGATTTTTATCGTGATTATTGCTGCATGAGAGCTTGACCATGCCTTCGCGGGAAGAGATCGCCGTTCGCTTGCTGAGCGGTGCTCTGCGCGGCCGTCGTGCGGAAGGCTCGGGTGGCGTGACGTTGCAGGTGCGGGGGGGCTCGATGAAGCCGTTGCTGCGCGACGGCGATTGGGTGGGCATCGCGCCCGCCGAGCCGGTCCCGGGACGGATCGTGCTGGCCCGTGCGGCGACCGGGGAGCTGATCTGTCACCGCGTGCTCGCCCGCACCCCAAGCGGCTTTCTGCTGGCCGGAGACCGCTCCGCGACCGCGGAGGAGCGTCCCCGGGACGCCGTGCTGGGGGTGGTGCGCTGGGTCTCCCGCCAGCGCCGCCTGCTGCGGCTCGACGGCCGGCTCGGGCGCGGGATCGACCGCCTGCTGGCCTCGCTTCATCGCCGCTCTTACCGGACCCCGCAACCGGCGTTTCGACCCATCGGCGAATGGCTCCGGCGTCGTCTTCTTGGGATACGCAATCTGGCCTGGCGCGGCGCCGGTTGTGCGAAGCCGCCTTCCTCATTCGCGTAGAGCCACGGCGTGTCCGTATTCCTCGGCGTTATAGAACACCAATGCGAAGCCCGCTTGCCGGAGCTCGAAGGCGATTTCTTCCTTGGTAAAATAATGCACATAGTTGGGGGCCAGGGCATCGCCGAGCTCCAGGCGCCGGCGGCGGAGAATCCATCGTAAAAGGTTTCCAACAGAAGCGATCACCTTGAATCGCCGAGGCCCCGGCTGCCGATGGTAAAAGGAAAGCAGCAAGGGCGCCCGGGGGGGTACCCGCCGGTGCAAGCTGCACAGGAACGCCACTCTCCTATCCCGGCCCTGGATGAGCATGTAAGCGCCCCAGCCGGCGATCAGGCCGTCATAGCTCCGCGTACCGCCGATGCATTCATCTCGGGGGACGACCTCGACCTCGCAGGAAAGGCCCTCTTCCCGCAGCAATCGGTTGGCGATCTCGGCCAGATCGGCGTGGCACTCGAAAGCGTCGACGTCGTATCCCGCCTTGCCCAAGGAGAGCACCTCCCGGCCGCCGCCGGCCGCGGCCACGAGCAACCGCCGGCAGTCGGCGAAGTAGGTCTTGACGGCTTCCTCCTCCCAGGCAAACAAACCCTGACGGTTGTATGCCTCGTCATGGTATTTGCTCCACCCGTCGTAGCAGTGCTCGTCGATCCGCTGCAGCGCCTTCCGGTCCAGCACTCCCAGCCAGATGCCCTCGAAAACCGCCTCGAGAAACGCCACGAGCTGCTGCAACCCCTTGCGGGAGCGAAAATAAAGCCTGGTCATCTCCGGGGGTCCGGTCGGCGGAACAGTTCACCGAGCATCGACGGCACCCGCTCTCGTTCGCTGCCGGCCTCGAGCCGGTAGGCGGGAGCGCAGCGGGCGACCCGCACCCACGCCTTGAATCGCTCGCCGGCGAGCGGGCCGCCGGTCAGACAGCCGCTCTGGGCGAGGAGCACCGCCAGCACCTCGGGCACGGTGAGCGCGGCCAGATGCGAATCGCGCCGCGCGACGATGGTGGGACAGACGATCGCCTCAAGCGGCACGTCGTCGTCGGTCGGCCCCGGCACCGGTCGGCCGGGGAGGCTGTGCGGCAACGCCCGGATCCGGAACGAGTCCCCGGTCTCGCGCAGCCACACCAGGTCGTCCGACAGGACTCCCAGACCGCTGCGGTGGGCCCTGCGGAAGATCGTCGATTTGCCGGCGCCGCTCGGTCCCGGGAGCAGGATCCCGCGCCCGTCGACCGCTACCGCGGCCGCGTGAAGGCCCAGCCAGCCGCGGCTCGGGGCGAGCTCGAAGAGCATGGCGGCGAAGGCCATGCGAGTGAACTGCTCGATCTCGGTGGCGCTCGCCTGGTCCAGGACGATCCCGGCGCGGACGCGGAGCGGATCGCACCAGCCGCGCACTCCCGGAACGTCGAAAAACGTCAGGTCGCCGGTCTGCCGGACCACCACCGGAGGCTCGACAAGAATCGGCTCCCCGGCCGGCTCGGTGCCGTCGGGCGGCGGCTCGGCGGTGATGCGAAGCGGTGGTTGGGCGCAGCGCGGCTGCGAACAAACGAAATGTTTCAGGAATTCTCCGACCCGCTGTGCGAAGGCCGCGGGCACGCCCTCGAGCTGGAAAGCGAGGCCCGGGCCGATCTCGAGCCGCAGATCCTCAGGTGCCAGAGGTGGAGACCTCACGTGCCAGGCCGCTCTCGATGAGTTGCGCGATGAATTCGACAAGGTCCCGAGCGGCGCGTTCCGGCTCCACCGCGAAATGGACCGCGGTCGCGCGGGCGATCTCCTCAAGGTCCCGCTCGCCGTCGAGCCGACGCCAGATGAAGCCGCCCACCTCGCCGAGACCGTAGTAACGTCCGGAGCGCAGATCCAGGACCAACATGTCGTCCGGGGTCGTCTCCGCCGCTGTCTGCGCGCTGCGCGCCACCCGATCCGTCAGCTTGACCATACGTTCTCTCGGTGTCGTCCCTCGTCGCCCGGGCCTTTTCACGAGCGAGTTGGCTGAGCCTAACATCAACCTCCCGGAATTCCGGGTACACTCACCAGGTGAGTACGACGCCCGCCGCCGAAGTGCGGCATCGCTGCCGTCGCGGTGAGCTCGCCGGAGCCACCGCCGGCCTGGCTCCGGGCCAGGTCCAGGCCAACCTCGCCATCCTGCCGCAGAGCCTGACCTACGATTTCCTCCTCTTCTGCCAGCGCAATCCGCAGGCATGCCCGGTGCTCGAGGTCACCGAGGCGGGAGACCCCGAGCCCCGGCTCCTCGCTCCCGGCGCTGATCTGAGGACGGATCTGCCACGCTACCGCGTCTTCCGCAACGGCGAGCTCGTGGCCGAGCCGACGGCGATCGGCGAGCATTGGCGCGACGATCTGGTGGGCTTCCTCCTCGGCTGCTCCTTCACCTTCGAGGCCGCGATGATCGCCGCCGGCCTGCCGGTGAGACACGTCGAGGAGCGCGCGAACGTTCCCATGTATCGGACCAACGTGTCCTGCGTCCCCGCCGGCCCCTTCCGCGGCCCGCTGGTGGTCACGATGCGGCCGCTGACCCCGGCCCAGGCCATCCGTGCCGTCCGGATCACGAGCCGCTACCCGCGGGCCCACGGCGCCCCCGTCCACCTGGGCGACCCCGCCGGCCTGGGAATCGGCGATCTGTCCCGGCCGGACTGGGGCGATGCCGTGACCATCCGCGAGGGAGAAATCCCCGTGTTCTGGGCTTGCGGCGTGACCTCCCAGGCCGCGATCGCCGAGGCCCGGCCGGAGCTGGCCATCACCCACGCCCCGGGGTGCATGTTCATCACCGATGTGCGCCATGAAGAGCTCGCCAGCTGAGAGGATATCCCCCGCCGCCGCCATCGCCCGCATCGAGGAGATCTGCGGGCGCGACGTCGGCCGGGGGATCGTGCCGCTTGTCCGCGCGGCCCGCGGCGCCCTGCTGGCCGCGGCGCGTTCGATCGCGCAGCATCCCCGCCCCCACGTCGTCATCCTCACCGGCTTCTTCATCCCCCGGGGCCAACCGCCGGCAGCCGAGACCGACGGTCCCGTGGGTTCGGCTCACCTGGCGGCGGCGCTGGCGCGGGCCGGGGTGGCGGTGCGGCTGGTCACCGACGAGCTGTGCCAGGGGGCCGTCGCGGCCGCGGCCCGGGCGGCGGGCGTCGGCCCGGAGCTGCCCTTCCACGTCATCGCCCCGGAGCCGCGAGACGAGGACATCTCCTCCCTCCTCACGGCCTGGAGCGCGGCGGATCCGCCGGTCAGCCACCTGATCGCGATCGAGCGGGTCGGCCCCGCACACGACGGCCGCTGCCGCAACATGCGGGGCGAAGACGTCAGCCGCTACACCGCGCCGCTGGAAAAGCTTTTTCGTTCAGATAACGGGGTGACCATCGCCATCGGCGACGGCGGCAACGAGCTGGGCATGGGCTCGCTGCCGCGCTCTTTGGTCGCCACGAGCGTGACGGGGGGCGAGCGAATCGGCTGTACGGTCGTGTGCGATCACCTGGTGGTCTGCGGCGTCTCCAATTGGGGGGCGGTGGCGCTCGCCGCGGCCCTGGCGCTCCTGCGGCCGGATTGGCGGGCTTCCCTGACCGCGGAGCTCCACGTCGAGGCCGACCGCAAGATCCTCGCGGCTGCGGTCGACGAGGGGCCGGCCGTCGACGGCGTGACCGGGCGTCAGGAGCTCTCGGTGGACGGGCTGGCGTGGGAGGTTCATGCCGAGGTCCTGGAACGGATCCTGGAGGGCGGACGATTGCGCGCCTAATCCTCGTTTCCCCCCGCGAGCTCGGAGAGAACCGACCGCAGCCGTTCCCTGCTGCGTCCGCCGGCGGCGGTGGGGGAGCCGTCCAAGGAGCGCAGATCCGCCTGGGTAAGATCAATCCGCGGGGCGAAGGCGGCGTCGTGGAGCTCACGGGCGAGACGGCGGGCCACGTCGTCGGTCGCTTCACCGGCCCGCGGGATGACCTCGGCGCAGGCCAGCACCGTACCCTGCGCTCCGAGCAGACAAGCCGTGCCCGCGTCGTGCATCCCCTCGACCCGGACCCGGAATCCCCCCGCGGCCCGCACGAACCGCGGTGAGCGTCGCAGGGCGGCGACGGCGGCCTCGGCGATCGGTCCGGGGGTGGCCTCGAAGGAGGTGGGCAGCGCTGCGCCGAGCCGCCGGACAACACCCGGATCGAGCTGCAACGCGCGATCGAAGAGCTCGATCGCCTGGCTCCCGGCACCGGCCTCGAGCGCTGCCATGGCACCGATCGCCGCCACCCGGGCCTGCAGGAGAAGCTCGCTCGAGGGCAGCTCGGCGAGGGCCTGGCCGCTTAGGGCGACCGCGTCGCGGGCGCGGCCCTGGAGCCAGGCGATCTCCGTCTCCCAGGCCCGAAAGTAGCCGCTCGCCGCCGGCAGGGTTTCACGTGCGCGGGCTTTTCCGAGGGCCGCCGACACCACCCCCGGACCGAGGATCGAGCACAGCTCCGGCGCGATCCACTCCGGGATCTCGACCGCGCCCGCGAGGTAGGGCCGCAAGGTGGCCAGGAGAGTCCGTTCGTCGGCCAGAAGGGCCGCGGCCCGACGTCCCGACGCCCAGGCCCGCAGGCGTCGCCGCCGGGCCTCCAGCCGGGCCAGCGCAGCATCCCAGAAGGGCGCGTACGACGCCTCCTCGGACGCCAGCTCCGCTGCCAGGCCCTGCGCCAGGTTGTCGACCAGGGCCGTGGCCGCCTCCATCTGCTCGCTTTCCGAGCTGGTGTACCCCGTGCGGTCGGGCCGATCGAGGGTGCGCGTGGTGATGCGCGCCGCGGCGACCGGGTGGCCGGCGACCACCAGGAAAATCGCCGACGCCAGATCCGTCTCGGCCCGGTTCTGCTCGTCGATCAGCCCGACCAGATCGCCGCTGCGCGCACCGCGCTGTGCGCGATCGAGGCCGAGCAACAGCACCGGCTGGCGG
>Ga0180431_10010717_pt1 | contig 10147 bp, 14 predicted proteins | sample SS_ome_11_FD_132459 | JGI IMG/M metagenome (GOLD analysis project Ga0180431, IMG submission 132459) | Hypersaline lake sediment archaeal communities from the Salton Sea, California, USA - SS_1_MS_1 metaG | ecosystem: Environmental > Aquatic > Non-marine Saline and Alkaline > Hypersaline >... | reverse complement strand
GAACCCGTATTAGTAACAGTAGATTTTATTTGCATTTCTTGTCCTGCTTTTCCTCCAGACTCAAGACTTGCATAGACACTTGCATCTGCAATTTTTTCACAATTTCCGCTTACATCAATAGCAAGACTATGCATTGATTTATCATCATTTGAATTTTCATAAATATCGTTATCATCATCATAAATATCTAAATGTAAGTAATATCTTTTTTCATCCAAATCTTTTGGAAGAGAAAATTCAAAACTTAAAGTCTTGTCATCAAAAGAGTCTATATCTCCAATTACAGCTTGTTCGTCTACTCCTAAATCTAAATTATAAATATCAATATAAACATCATCTTGGTCTTTTGAACCAATATTAACAACTTCTGCTTTTACTTGTATAGTAGAACCACAATAAGTACTCCCAACAATTTCAAGGTCTGAAAGAACAACAAAATCTCTTTCTATTATTACATCAATTTTTTCTGAATCACTTACACAAGTCATTTGGTCTGAATCAGTCTCTCCTGTTGCTCTAACATAAAAAGTATAAGATCCGTCATTTAAATCTTCTAAATCAACATCTAAATCATCATTTAGCTCTAATTCAAAAGTAATTGTCTCATCTTCATCTGCATCAACATCAAAATCATCTTCTTCTATAAGCTCGATAATCCATTCTCCATTTGAATCATATAATCCCCATTCTAGTGAGATATCATTAACGTCATCGTCATTGTCCTTATTTTCTATTTTTACTTCTACTTCAATAACATCATATGGATACCATTCTTCATCATCTCCCATTCCTAAGTTATTAAAATCAATCTTTTTAATTTCTAAATCTCCAGGATTATCATATTCGCATAATCTATCATTCTCTATTTTTATTTCAATAATTTCTGTATCTGTTCCATCTGTAATAGTTATATTTCCAGAAAAACTCTCTCCAAATTCAAGAGTTGAAAAATCAATTACTGAACTAGGAGTAATAGTAGTTGTATTTGTAGCATTCCCTATTGGAAGATTTAATGTTATTCCTTTAGATGAAGTAAATGAATTGCCTTCAATAGTAGGAAGAGATAATGTAACTGATAAAGCAGTAGCAACATTTGTATTTGTTATTGTAATATCATTAGAATCATCGGTTGGAGTAAAAGTAATTGCAGAAGGTGAAACTGAAAATTCAGTTGCTGCACTTACAAATGCCAAGCATAAAAATATTGCAAACACTCCAAACAAACCTAATATCTTTGTTTTCATTCTGTCACTCTGGAGTTACTATGGTTTATAAACTTTTCTATGGTAGATTATATTTTAAAAAAATTTATATATTTCAACATTTTAAAATAATTAGAATGGTTTTAAGATCTCATGAGAATTTTACAGGAGCATGGTCTTTTTTAATAGGAGTTATTTTAGCTCTAATTATCGGACTATTCACCACTCTTTTTCCTATTCCCGCACTTATTGATTATAGTGCCCACATATATGGGATTTTAGTTCTTCTTGGAATTTTGGTAGGATATATGATATCTAGTGGAAAAGATTCTCAAACATTCTTAGTAGCAGGAACAGTGATTGTTATTGTAGGGAGATTTGGAATGGATAGTGTTAGTGGTTCTTTAATAGGAATAGGGCTAGGAGAAACACTTGCGACAACTTTTTCTGCTCTTTTGGCTTTGTTTGTTCCAGCCACAATAATCGTAGCATTAAAAACACTTTTCTCTGTATCTAGAATTTAATATCCTGCATATTAATTATACTACTATCCATATCTAACCTTGGACAGGCAGTATTTATATAAGAAGCAATAGGGAAATTTTCAAACTCCTGAGTATTTATATTATTAGATAAAAATAAGTAAGATTTCTTTTTTAATTTGTTTTTAATATCTAATGATTTTTTTAATCTATTTTGTCCTGGTTTTGTAGATATTAATATTCCCACTTTATTCGCATGAAGAAATTTAGAATAAGATGCCTTTTTTCTTTTTTGTAATCCTATTATGTCTTGCTCTGTTATTTTACTTAAATTGTTTTTTTCTAATATATAAATAGGTAATAAGGAATTATTCGCTAAAGAGATTGCATGAAATCTTCCTGACCCTATTAATAATATAGCTTGTGTATCTTTTGAAAATTTTGGGTTGGAACATCCAAGAACCTGCATAAAACAAGTTATTCTATGTTTTTCAGACAAGATTTCCCTTATTTTCTTTGCTACATCCTCAAATTGAATAGAGTATACAACAGCTATATTTTTTGGGAGTTTTGTGGATATTCCTTTAATCTTTTTAGTATTTACTTTTGATTTAGATTTCGCCTTGATAAATAAAGTTTTCATGAATTCTTAGGCTTAATTTAACTTATAAATGTTTAGAATTAATAGAATCTTTCTTCAATTTGACTTTCTGTTAAGAAATACGAATTAGAATTATTAGTAGAATCTCTCTTCAGTTTCTTTTTTTGGAACTTCTTGCTTATGTATTTTAGCAAATGAAGGTGTTACAATAACAATATTTTCATGTCCTGCTATGCTTCCTTCAAGAGCATCTACTGTTTTCTTAATCTTAGATACAGCCCTTTTTAATTCAACAGGATCTTTTTGCTTTAAAACTTTAAAATCAATTATAGCGATGGTATACCCTTCTCTTAAAGCATTAAGAATAGCATTAACATCTTCATAATTCTTCAAAACAAAAACTTTTACCTGTACTTTATTTTGGGGCTCTTCTTTTTCTAAATCTATTTCTATGTAGTCTTCTCCTCCAGAGTCACCTAAAGAACTTGAAAAAGCATCTCTTATCCTCTTAAAAACCATAGTAAGCCTAGTTCTAGAATATTTATAAAGATTTCGTAAGTTTGTTGTATATTTTGAGGATTAGGATTTATTTTTCTTTTCATCCATACTTTTCATGAATTCTTTTCTGAATTCTTCAATTTTTTCAGAGAAACTAGATTCTTGTTTTTCGATATTCTTTATTCTCATGTTTAAGATTTTTTGTTTATTTGAAAGCTCTTTTTTTACTTCAGAGCTACTTTTCTTAATCATTAAATTTCCTATAATCTTAAAAACCTCGTCATCTGTTTTTTCAATCTCCTTTAATGCATTATCTGTTTCAGATAATTCCATTTGAAATGCTTGTTTTTGAAGAAGTAAATTATGAAGATTTTGTTCTAGTATTTGTAATTCCTGGATTTTTTTCTCTTCCATTTTTGATTATTTTGCTTTTATTTTTTTAATCTTGTTTCTGGGTTTATAGAAGATTTTTCCTCCACAATAAGGACATACAAATCTTTTATTAAGATTAGTGCTTGTTATTTTCTTTTCACATTTAAAACACTTATAGGTTGGCATATAAAGACCTCCAGCAGGTTGTTATGAATCCTACAACACTATTTAATTTATTTATCATTATTGTTCCCCCAAATAATAAACATCAGATGCAAATTTTTTATTACACTTTGAACATTTCCAGATGCCTTTAGATAATCTTTTCACTCCTAACTTAGAACAAAAGGGGCATTTTTGCTTTTTTCTTTGTTTTTCTTCTACCTTATTTAATCTGGCTCTGACTGTTTTTCCATATCTAGGACCAAATCTTCCTGATGCTTTTGCTTTTTTTGTTTTAGTAGTCATTTTAAATATGGGGTTGCGCGGATTCGAACCGCGGTCGCCAGGTCCCAAACCTGGAATACTAACCAGGCTATACTACAACCCCTTAAAACAAAAGAAATTTGAAGGATTTATAAACCTATTTCTTACTTGGTTCTGGTGCTTTTTCAGGGGTTTTCGCAGTAGTTTCTTCAGAAGTTGCTTTTTCAGCTTCTTCTTGTTTAATTAGCTTTTCCTGTTTAGCATGAAGTTCAGAGAAATAATCATCTAATTCCTTTCTTTTTTCAGGAGATGTTTCTGTTTTTTCCTCTTTTATTTCTTTATCATATTTTCCCTCATCTATTTCTATTCCCGCTTCTGTAGCAGGTTTGTTTTCAACAAGTATCCCTAAACTTGTACAGGTTCCCACAATAGATTTAACAGCTGCCTTTAAATCTTTAGCTAACAAATTAGACATTTTTTGTTTTGCTACTGAGATAATTTGTTCAATTGAAGCATTTGCAACTTGAATCTTTTTTTGAGCTCCTGATGCTTTCCCAATTCCAAATTCTTTTTTTAATAATTCTGAAACAGGTGGAGAAAATACTTGAACATCGAATTCTTTTGTTGACATATCTATATCCAATTCTACAGGGACTTTAAGTCCCTTAAAATCCTTTGTTACTTCATTTACTTTAGAAATTACCTGCCCTAAATTAATTCCTGCTGGCCCTAATTTCTGGCTAAGGGCTGGGCCTGGTTGCATTGCTCCTCCCTCTACTAAAAGTTTTACTTTCATTTGAAAACAACCTCTAGGTTTTTTTCGATTTTCCTCTCATCGCTGAAGGGAAATTTTTTTCTGCACCTTGATGAAAATTTCATTGTTCTTCCTCCTCTAATTCTCTTCTTATCACTTTAACATTATCTAGTTTAACTGTTACTGGCAAAGGAACTACTGCTCCAAGTAAGCTAACAACTACTTCTTCTTTCTGTTTATCTATTCTTAAAACTTTTGCTTTTTCGCCCTTAAGAGTTGAGCCAATCATTTCAACTATGTCTCCTTCTTTAATTGTAATTGTACTTGCAGAAGGTTCAACCATTCCCTTGATTTCTTCATAAGAAATAGTTTTTCCAATTATTCCTTTAATATAAGGAAGATTAAATACAGCTTCTTCAGCTGAATCTCTATCTTCTGCCTCCAAAAGAATATAGCCCCTTAATCCATGAGGACGAGAAACAGAATATACATTAAGATTTTTCTTTTTAGCTTTTTCAGAAATCATATCCACTGCTCTTTCTTCTTTATTTGTTGTTACCTTTATAATAAAAATCATCTTCTTTAGCGCTGTCTAAGACATAACATCTTAGAAGGATATATTTATTTGAAAATGGGAGTTTATAAAACTTTTCTATTATCTAATGATATATTTTAGAATCCCTGATAAAAGAAATCCAAGAGTTCCAAGAATAAGAATTCCTATTGCAGATACTTTTGCTATCATCCAGTATTCTTTTTTTCCTGGTTTTTTTAAAGTATGCCATACTCTCTTACATTTTAAAAAAAATGACGCTAATCCCATATTATGAATAAAAATAAGGAGTTTTTAAAATTATTCAAAAAATTCTATGCCTAACTCTTCTTCAATTTCTTTGTGTCTAACCACATTCATTGAATCTGATTGTCCTAGAATTTGAGAACTCTTTACTCCTGTAACTATGAGTAGAACCCTAATAGATTTTTCCATATCTGGAGAAATTTGAGCTCCCCAAATTAACTTTGCATCAGGAGATAATTTCTGTCCAACAGCCTCTATAATATCTTTGCATTCATCTAAACTCATGTCACTCCCTCCAATTATATTAGCTAGTGCTCCACTAGCATCAGAAATATCCACATCTAAAAGAGGATTTTGAATTGCTTTTCCAACAGCATCCAGTGCCCGATGTTCAGTATCAGATTCGCCCATTCCTATTAAAGAAACTCCTCCATTTACCATAACAGCTCTTATGTCTGCAAAATCAAGATTAACCAAACCAGAAACAGTTACAAGTTCTGTAACTCCTTTAACTGCATTTGTTAGGATCTCATCTGAAATTTTAAAAGCAGTATGAAGAGGCAATTCTGGGGCCAGTTCTAAAAGCTTGTCATTTGGAATAACAATTAGTGTATCAACCACAGACTCCATTCTTTCTAGTCCATCCATAGCGTTTTCAATTCTCTTTCTTCCTTCAATAGTAAAGGGAAGGGTGACTACCCCAATAGTAAGTGCCCCTTGTTTTTTAGCTAATCTTGCTACTTCTGGAGCTGCGCCTGTTCCTGTTCCTCCTCCTAATCCACATGTAATAAATATCATATCTGCACTAGTAATCTTTTTCTTAATTTCAGAAGCAGATTCTTTTGCAGCTTCTTCTCCTATTTTTGGATTGCTTCCTGCGCCTAAACCTTGAGTCAATTCTTTTCCAATTAGAATCTTTTGATCTGCATTAGCATATAATAAATCCTGAGCATCAGTATTAATAGCAATTAATTCTCCTCCTTTAATCCCTATTTCTTTCATTCTACTAAGGGAGTTGTTTCCTCCTCCCCCAACCCCAATAACCTTTATCTTCGCAGATTGTTTTTTTAGAAGTTCTTCTAATTCTCTATCAATTTGTCTTACATCTCTAGATGTATTAGAAGGCATTTCAATAGAATCCTCTTTTTTTTCCTCTTCTTGACTATAGAGATTATCCATAAAAAATTATAGATTGGCTTGTTTATAAGAATTATTGTGGTTTTATCCATATAATTCAAGAAATAGAGATTACTTTGTTTTCTTTTTACTTTCTTGTTTTGCTTCTTTTACTTCTAATTCAAGATTAAAAATCTCTTTAAATTTATCCTTGAACATTTCTACAAACTTTACAAGAGGCTTGTCTACTTCCAGGATTAATTTCTTATTTTTTATTTCAAATTTAAATTCTTTTTTAAATAAAAAATTATTAAGAGAGTTTATCTTCTCCTTAACGTCATCTATTTTTCTTAATACTTTAATATCATATTTTACATCTTTTCCTGCTAAGGGATTATTGAAATCAATTCTTACTCTCCCCCCAGATACAGACAAAACTTTTGCTACTTTTCCATCAAAATTAAACAAAGCTCCAGGAAAGGGGTTTAATTTGTGTTGTTTAAAAACTTGAATAGGGATTAGTTTAATTAAAGTGGGGTCTCTTTTTCCAAAAGCCTTTTCAGGAGAAAGTTCTACGTGGTATTCTTTTTTTGTTTCTTTGCCCATAAGAAAATTGTCTATTCCTTTAAGGAACATTCCTTGTCCTAATGCAAATATAAATGGTTTTGCAGAAGTTTTTAATTCTGCTTCTTCTATATCTTTTTTTATATTAGAATCAAAAATCTCTCCTTCTTTTACTCTCCCAGTAAATTCTATTTCAATAAAATCATTTTTCTGTAAACTCATATTAAAAGTGCAGTAAAAATCTTTATAAATGTATTTTTTTTGGATACTATATGGTTGCAAAGATAATTAATGCTACAGAGGCAAGAGTTGGAACAAATATTATGGTAGATGGAAAGCCTTGCACTATTAAAAAAATTGATATTAGTAAAACAGGGAAACATGGACATGCTAAAGCCAGAATAGAGGCAGTTGGAATTATTGAGGGAAATAAAAAAGTTTTTGTTATTCCTGGCCACGATAGATTAGAAGTTCCTATGATTGAAAAAAGAAAAGGACAAGTTCTTTCTATAGGAGATAGAATAAGTCTAATGGATTTAGAAAGCTTTGAAACAATAGATGTTGATTGTCCTGATGAAAAAGTTAAATCTCAGTTAGTTGAGGGAGGAAATGCAGAATACTGGGATATTGAAGGCGAAAAAATAGTAAAAAGAAAACTTTAGAAAAAATAAAATTATAAAATGGCAGCTAAAATACCTGAAGCACAAAATAGACTTTTTAAAAACATATTTGTTTGTAAAAAATGTCAGAGTAAGATAAGATCAGAACCTTTGAAAATTCTAACAGGAAAAGTTAGATGTAGGAAATGCGGGGGCAAAGCTTTTAGACCACTGAAAAAGAGATGATAAGAATATGGATTTTATGATTTATGATATAATTTTGTTAATAATTTTTATTTTCTTTTTATCTATCTTTCTCTATACTAGAAAAAAGAATTTGAAAAGGGAAGGATTATTGCTACTGTATAAAACAAAATGGGGAATAAGGTTAATTAATAGAATAGGGAAGAAGTATAAAAAAACTCTTAAAATTTTAAGCTACATTTCTATTATTACAGGATTTTTTCTTATGTTTATAATGGTTTATTTATTTGGAAAAATTCTATGGATTTATTTTTTTAGTCCAGAAATTGTAAGAACAATAAAGATTCCTCCAATAATGCCTCTTGTCCCTTATCTTCCCAAGATATTTAATTTAAATTTTCTCCCTCCTTTTTACTTTATATACTGGATCATAATTATTGCAATTATTGCGATTCCTCATGAACTTGCACATGGAATATATTCTGCATATAGCAAAGTTAAAATAAAAACTACTGGTTTTGGGTTCTTTCCTTATTTCCTTCCTATTTTCTTAGCAGCATTTGTAGAGCCAGATGAAAAACAAATGCAGAAGAAAAAGAAAATAGATCAAATGGCAATTCTATCTGCAGGAACATTTGCAAATATTTTAACTGCTATTTTATTTTTCATTATTTTGTGGGGATTTTTTTCAGCCTGTTTTACTCCTATGGGAGTCATATTTGATGCTTACTCTAATTCAATCATAAATGTAAGTGGAATTTCTGCAATTAATGGGGTTTTAGTTGAAAATAGTTCATATGGAGGAATCTCAAGTATGATGAATAAAGAAATTAATGAAATAAATGTTTCTGGGAAAAAATTTCTGACTGATAAAGAGCTTTTTGAAGATGAGAAAAATAAACAGTTGTTTGAAGAACAGAAATTACTTGTTGTATATGATGATTCTCCAGCAGTTAGGGCTAATCTCACAGGGGCCATTTATGAAATAGATGGTGAAAAAATAAAAAACAGAGAAGATGTTGCAGAAGGAATTTTACAAAAGACTCCTGGAGAAAACATTACAATAAAAACATTCGATGGAGAGAAATATAGAGAGTATGAAATAGCTCTTGGAGAACATCCAAAAGAAAGCAAAGTAGCTTGGCTTGGTATTGGGTTTATAGATAGAAGTGGGGAAGGAATAATTGGGAGACTTGTAAATTCTGTAGGGTTCTTTAAGAATCCTTATGTATATTATAAACCTAATTTTGAATTTGCACTATTTATATATCATTTATTATGGTGGATTATTCTTATATCTTTTAGTGTTGCTTTAATTAATATGCTTCCTGTAGGAATTTTTGATGGAGGAAGATTCTTCTTTTTAAGTATTGCTGCAATTACTGGAAGTGAAAAATTTGCTAAGAAAGTTTTTAGATATATAACTTACACATTCTTATTATTATTGATTTTGATTATGTTTTTTTGGCTTAGAAGTTTCTTATAGGAAGATTTAAATTTAAATCTAAAAGACTAGCTTTATGGGAATCAAGGAAATAATAAAAACTATGAAAAAGCAGGGGTATAGGTTTATTGGAAATCATGGCGCTGTGAAAATATGCAGATGGACAAAAAAATCAATTAGGGATGAAGGAGTTTGCTACAAAGAACAATTTTATGGTATTAAAAGTCACGAATGTTGTCAGATGACTCCTTGGCTTGGATGTCCTAATCATTGTCTACATTGTTGGAGGGCAATTGAACTTGATTTTAATAGATTAATAGATAAAAGAAAAATTAAAAGTCCAAAAGAAATAATTGATGAAAGTATCAAAGCCCAGAGAAAATTGTTAGAAGGATTTAAGATTCTTCCTACGACAAAAAGAAAAATAAGTAAAGCAAATATGGAAAAATGGAAAGAGGCACAAGAACCAACTCAATTTGCCATAAGTCTTTCTGGAGAACCAACTCTTTATCCCTATATTGGAGGATTGATTTCTGAATTAAGAAAAAGAGGCAAAACGAGTTTTTTAGTTACAAATGGACTTTACTCAAAAAAATTAAAAGAACTTATGGAAAAAAAAGAATTGCCCACTCAATTATATATTTCTGTAAACACCTCAAATAAAAAAGATTTTGACAGGTTTCATAGAAGCTCTGAAAAAAATGCGTGGAAAAAATTAAATGAGAGTTTGAAGTTAATGTCAAAGCTTCATGGGAAAACAAGAACAATTTTTAGAATGAATCTTATTAGAAGAATTAATATGTCTGATAAAAATATTAAAGAGTTCGCAAAACTGATTAAAAAAGCAAATCCTTTGTTTGTTGAATTAAAAGGTTTTATGAGTGTTGGGTTTGCAAGAGAAAGATTAGGATATGAAAGAATGCCTGATGATAAAGAAATGCTTAATTTTGCAGAAAAACTTTCTAAAGAAACAGGCTTGAAAATTCTTGATATTCATGAAAGGAGTAGAGCAATAGTTTTGGGAAAGAATAAAAAAGAGTTGAAGATTAAAAAGAAGGATCTTTAAATCTTAGAATAATCAACATG
>Ga0180431_10010714_pt1 | contig 10150 bp, 9 predicted proteins | sample SS_ome_11_FD_132459 | JGI IMG/M metagenome (GOLD analysis project Ga0180431, IMG submission 132459) | Hypersaline lake sediment archaeal communities from the Salton Sea, California, USA - SS_1_MS_1 metaG | ecosystem: Environmental > Aquatic > Non-marine Saline and Alkaline > Hypersaline >... | reverse complement strand
GCCTCGAGACGAAGGGCATCGTGGAGTTGTAATCTCCGCGTAAGGGAGATAAGTGCCATGAGCAGATATGTGGGACTGGTAGTGGTTGTATGCGTGGTCGCGGTGCTGGCGGCGAACGCAGGATATGCAGATAACGCCGCCTCGGGCTACAGGAATGTGGTGAGTAAGAGCTACTTCGTCCCGGCGATGATGATCCCCGGGTATGATACGTGGGGGCAGCGTGCGGGCTGGCTGCCGCAGATGAATGGGTCGCATCCGAAGCCATATAACGGGACGCTGGCTGACAGGGACAAGCAGGACCCGGCCAATATCCCCGGCGTGTATCAGAAGCGCTCGGCTGAGATCGTGATATTCTCCTCCAAGCGGCGGAAGTAATCAGCCGGGAAGCTGTGTGAGAAGCGAGAGCCACAGGCACAGAGGTGACTGTGAGGATACCAGGGCTGCGGGCTATGTCTGCCCGCGGCTCATTCGACAGGATGTGAGATTAATGCCGAAGATAGTGACGGAACTGCCTGGACCCAAAGCCGTCGAGTACCTCGCCAAGTCGCGGGCCTTTGAGCCCCAGTCCATGAGCGATCAGGTTCCGCTGGTGTGGGAGAAGGCCGAGGGCTGCGTTATCACGGATGTAGATGGGAATGAGTTCCTCGACTGGAGCAGTGGGGTGCTGGTGACCAATGTCGGGCACTGTCACCCATACTATGTCGAGGAGATCAAGGACCAGGCCGAGAAGCTGTTCAACTGCTACGACTTCCTGACCACGGCGCGGGCTGACCTGGCAGAGAAGCTGGTAGAGATTTCGCCGGATCATCTGGAGAAGGCGTTCCTGGTGACTACCGGCAGTGATGCGACCGAGGCGGCAATCCGGATGGCGCGGCGGGCCCATGAGGGCTTTGAGATACTCGCCTTTCACGGCTCGTTCCATGGGCGCACGTATGGTGCGGCCTCTGCGGGCGGCTCGCGCGGCGTCAAGATGGGCTTCGGCCCGATGACCCCGGGGTTCCTGCATACCCCGTTCCCGTACTGCTACCGCTGCCCGTTCGGGCTGAGTTGCGAGACCTGCGGGTACAAGTGTTTGGAATACATTGACTGGACGGTCGAGCGGGAGAGCTGCGGCGAGTTGTGTGCAGTCATCACCGAGTCGTACCAGGGCGGTGCGGGCTCGATCATTCCGCCGCCGGGATGGTATGAGAAGCTGGATGCGTGGATCAAGAGCAATGGCCTGTACCTGATATTCGATGAGGTGCAGTCATCCTTCGGTCGGACCGGCAAGATGTTCTGCATGGAGCACTGGGACATCAAGCCCGACCTGGTCACGCTGGGCAAGGGCCTGGGCAGTGGCGTTCCCTGCTCGGCGGTGCTGGGCACCTCCGAGATCATGGATGTGCTGCCGCCGGGGAGCATGGGCTCGACCAATGGCGGCAATCCGCTCTCCTCAAGGGCGGCGCTGGCGGCCATACGAATCATCGAGGAAGAGAAGCTGGTAGACAACGCGGCGGCGATGGGCGCCATCTTCCAGGAGCGCTTCGAGGCCGTGGCGGCCAAGTACGAGCAACTCGGAGACATTCGCGGGATGGGCCTGGTATTCGGCCTCGAGATGATCACGGACGCGAAGTCGAAGCAGCCGAACCCGCCGCTTTGCCGCCGGATAGTGGATGAGGCCTATCAGCGCGGGCTGTGCATCATCGCGCCGATTGGCATGTTTGGCAATGTGATCCGCGTCGCGCCGCCGCTGGTAATCAACGCAGCGCAGGTGCATGAGACAATGGACATCTTCGAGGCGGCAGTCGCAGCAGCCGTGAAAGCCGAATAGACACGCCCCGATAGAGCAAACGCAGTGCGAAGGGCGGCGCAAACTGGGCGGCGCCCAGTTTGCGTGTCGGAGTTTGCTTCGCAAACTCCACGGCACAGAGGCGGCCACAGGTTAGCGGCGAAGTGAAGAGACCATGGGCTGCAGAATCGTGAACTACGAGCCTGGGATGGACGAGCGGCTGGCGCAACTGCTGAATATCGGCTGGCAGCAGATGCGGCCCGTGCATCCCCGCGATGACAAATGGCCCACGGTCACCCCCGAGGTGGTGGCGCTCTGGCGCGAGCAGGGACGCCTCAGTGAGGCCGGGACCTTCATCGCCCAGGACGAAGACGGGACGCCGGCGGCGGTCTTCTCGGTCAGCGCCGGGGACGCTGAAGAGGGCACGCTGCACCTGTTCCGGACCAGCCCCGATTCCGCAGGCAGGCAGATCGCCGCAGAGACGCTGGCCGCCGCCGAGGAGTACCTCCGCGAATCCGGCATGAAGACCGTGGTCACCGAACGTGTCGACTCGCGAGGCGAGCAGCGGGTGGAGTTCCTGCGGCAGGAGGGCTACTATGATCCGGACCCGGGAAACCGGAGCATGACTATGCTGCTACAGCCGGCGGGCCACAAGCTACGGGAAGTTGCGCTCCGCGATGAGCGCTGTCGGCTGGTGACTTGGCGGGATGAGTATCTCGGCGAGTGGCTGCACATCAGGAATACGGTATTCGGCGGCGCGATGAATGAGGATGACTTTGAGCGGGCCTTTCTTAGCGGCGAGAGTTTCGACCCGGCGGGATGGTTCTTTGCGAAGCATGGTGATGAACTCGTCGGGATAACCTGTGGGCTGGTAGTACGGAATGACGATGGCAGCGCGCGCGGAGGCTATCTGACAGCGGTAGCAGTGCTTGATGAATACCATGGTAGGGGCCTTGGTCGAGCACTGGTGACAGCGAGCCTCAACTACCTCGTCGAGCGCGAAATCAGCCCTATTGCGCTGAATACCGAGCCGTTCCGGAAGGCGGCTTTGGCGCTGTACGCGAATCTGGGCTTCGTAATGACCAACTACAACCTGCGGCTGCGGAAGGAATTGTGAGTAGTGCAGACAGGCTATACGCAACGGCAGGGCGCGGGATTTGAGAGGAGGCAATCGTGGGCGAGATCGTGAGGTATCGTCCGGAGATGGATGAGCGGCTGGCTGACCTTCTGAATATCGGCTGGGCGGGATTGCGCGGCTTTCCGCAGCTCTATGTCCGAGCTGACAAATGGCCGGTGGTGGATGCCGAGGTGCTGGCCAAGTGGCGGGAGCAAGGTCGGCTGAGTGAGGCCGGGACGTTCGTTGCCGAACATGACGAGGACAACCTGGGCGGAGTGTTTTCAGCCAGCGCGGGTGATGAGCAGACCGGAACGCTGCATTTCTGGTGCGTCAATGCCCACTACCGGGGCAACCGCTATGCGCCTCGGCTGATGGCAGCGATGGAGGATTACCTGCGCGAGTGCGGCATGACAGCGGTAGTCACCGAGCCGATGGATTCGCGCTGTCCGGCACGCAACCGCTTCATGCAACTCAAGGGCTACAGCGTGTCCGAGCCGGAGAGGGAAACCGTCATGATGGTGCTCCAGCCGGAGGGGCGGCGGCTGCGGGAAGTGGTGCTGCCCGATGAGAGCTACCAGCTGCTGACCTGGCGCGATGATTTGCTGGACGACTGGGTGCGCGTGGCAGATAGTATTTTCGAGTGGGAGGTCAATGAGAGTTCATTCGTGGATGCCTTCGCGAGTCGTGATGACTTCGATCCGGAGGGCTGGTTCATACTGCAGCATGAAGGCAAGGCGGCGGGTATCGCCGGTGCGATGGCCTGCTACGAGCAGGATGGCACGCTGCGTGGCGGCAGTATCGAATGGGTGGCGGTGCTGGAGGAGTACCGTGGCAAGCACCTGGGCCGCGCGCTGATGACTGCGGCGCTCAACTACTTCGTGGAGCGCGACATCACGCCGGTCACTCTCAACACGCAGCTATACCGCGAGGCTGCTGTGGCCCTGTATCGCGATCTTGGCTTCGAGATCGGGGCGCACCTGCACAGGTACCGCAAGCAGCTCGACGCGGACTCGTAGCCGCTCCTATTGGGCGATCACCGGATTGGACAGTGTACCGATTTCGGATATCTCGACCTCGACCGTATCGCCCGGCTGCAAAGCTGTGTCAGTGACTGCCCCGACACCGGACGGTGTGCCGGTGGCGATGATGTCGCCGGGATGAAGGGTCATGATCTGTGAGATAAACGCGATGACCTGAGGGATGCTGAATATCATCAGACCCGTCGAAGTCTCCTGGCGGGTCTCTCCATTGACGCGGGTCTGGAGTTGCAGATCGTGCGGGTCGGCGATGAAGCCCGCCGGCACAACACACGGCCCCAGCGGCAGGCTGTTATCAAACCACTTGCCATTAAGCCAGTCGAAAAACCTGTCCCAGTCCTGGTCTTCGGGCCGCTCCCAGACGCGCAGCCGGCGTTCGGAGATGTCATTGCAGCAGGCATAGCCGCCGACATAATCCAGCGCCTCTTCGGGCTCGACCTCGCGGCAGGTTCGGCCGATGATCACGGCAAGCTCGCCCTCGTAGTCAGGGAGTCGAGATTGCGAAGTGATCAGGATCGGGTCGCCATCGCCGCACAGTGTATTGTTCGTGGGCTTCATGAAGACACGGGGGGTCTGGATGGTGCGCTTGCTGCCACCCTCCTTGAGATGGGAATCGTAGTTGGTGGCCAGACAGAGCACCTTGCCGCCGGCGCCTACGGGAGCGTGCAGCTTGATAGCGCTGCGATCGTAGCGCATATCGGCGGGGGCATTCTCAGCATCGGCGGCTATGTCTGCGGCCCAGTCCAGTGCCTCGTCACAGCCCATCCCGCTCAGGAGCGGGATCACCTCGAAGCCACAGTCCGGGCAGATAGGAGCATCGGCGGCGGCGCTGAGTAATTGCAGGTCTATGACCCGACCGGCGCTGAGGGCTCCGATGCGGATGTCATGCGGGCGCTCTTTGGTGCTGAAGCGGACGAGTTTGAGGCTCATTGATGGTCTCTCCTGAAGGTTTGTCTCCCACGCTATTTGTAGGAGCCGAAGCGATGTGCGGCGCGTGTCAGAGCGATGAAGTTCTGGGGCCTGCACGATGGATGAATCGAGTTCGATGAGCAGATGATATAACCCCCGCCAGGGCCGGCGACCTCGATCGTCTCCTCGACGCTGGTCTCGACCTCCGCTTCAGTGCCATAGACGAGAAGCTCGCGGCAATCAATGTTCCCCAGCACGCAAGCCTTCCCCGTCAGATGCCGCTTGACCTCGGCGATGTCCATGCACTGCGGCTGGACGGGATGGAAGCCGTCGAAGCCGATCTCGATGAGGTCGTCGAGAATGGGCCACATATTGCCATCGGAGTGCTTGATGATCTTGAGACCGCGTTCGTGGCAGTGCTGAACGATCTCGGCCTGATAAGGCTTGATAAACTCGCGATAGTGCCTGGGTGACATCATCAGCGTCTCTTCACCGGCGAGATCCCCGGGCATGATTATGACATCCACTCCGAGGTCGGCGGTCATGTCCACGGCGGCGAGGTAGTAGTCGGTGGCGATGCGCTTGATGCCGTGGACGAGGCGCGGCGAAGTGGCGTACTCCATGAGCAATGGTTCCATGCCGCCGCGCAGTCGCCACGATATCTTGTAGGGGTCCGGTATCTGGACGACATGCGCACGGTCGGAGCCCAGGCGTTTGATGATATGGATAATCTGGGCGAAGTCCTCCTCATCCAGCATCGCCGCCATGTCGAAGCCCTCGAGGTCGGCCTCGGACCTAATAGGGCCTTCGAGTGGATACGGCTCGCCGAAGTCGGAGAGCTTGTGGAGAGTGCCGAACTTGTCGCGAGCGGTCTTCTCGCCTCCGGGCACCAGTCCGACGGCGATGCCGAAGGAGCTGCCGTCGAGGTCAAGCTGCTCGACGATATCACAGTACATGGCGATGACATCCTCGCCCTCCTGCCCGGTGAGGTCCTGCCTGGTTTCGACGGCGGCAGTGTCGGGATTGAGCAGGCCGTGAACCCTGACGATCGAGGAGCCGTTCATGTACATCTCCCAGACGGGCACGCGGTCGGGTTGCTCGCAGTTGAGCGCAGTCAGAAAGCGTTCTCTGGAATTGATGGTGCTGACCCCCTTTGTCTGGTTGGGCGTGTACACAGCTCACGCCGGCACGTAAGGTCGGTAGCGGGGCTGATACTGCCAGTTTGCCACAGACCTGCTGCTGGCACTGGGGATATCGGTAGCTGCGATGCCTTCGGTGATGGCGGCCTGCATGACGGCAGCGGCGACCTGAGCGGCGGTCTCGCGAAGCCTGGCGAGGTGCGGGAGAAGTCGTCCGGCCTCCACGTCGCCGTCATCGAGCGCTCCATGAACGGCCCGCGCCGCAGCAACGAGCATGGCGTCGGTGATGGTGCGAGCGCGGCTGAGGTATGCGCCGGCGCCGAGGCCGGGGAAGACATAGACATTGTTGACCTGCGAAAAGTGGATGAGGCGGCCCTCGTACTCGAGCGGCTCAAACGGACTGCCGGTAGCGATGATGGCGCGCCCCTCAGTCCAGCGTACGACGTCATGCGGATGTGCCTCGACGTTGTCGGACGGGTTGGACAGTGGGAAAATGATGGGGCGCTGCTGATAGGTCCCCATCGCCTCAATGGTCCGCTGGTCGAATGCACCCGGATGCCCGGAGAGACCGATGAGACTCCCGGGCCGCAGGTGCTGGATGACTTCCAGGAGTGTAGTGCGCTGAGGAGTATAGTCCCATTCGCGGATCAGCTCGGGTTCCACGGCGACCTGGCGTTTATACTCAGGCAGGTCGGCACGGTCGGCGACGATGAGGCCCTGGGAGTCGAAAGTGAAGACGCGGTTGCGGGCCTCCTGAGCAGATATGCCCCGGGTCTGGAGCGCGGCGATGAGGCCGGCAGCGACGCCGACACCTGCAGCTCCGGCACCGACGATGCAGATGGTCTCGTCCGTGAGATCCCGGCCGGCGATGTGCAGAGCGCTGATCAGGGCGGCCTGGACGACGGCGGCGGTCCCCTGGATGTCATCATTGAATGAGGGCAACTCGTCACGATAGCGGATCAGAGTGTCGAAGGCGCGGGCCCGACTCAAGTCCTCCCACTGCAGGACGGCCCGGGGACACTGCCGCTTGACGGCGCTGACAAACTGGTGAATGAACTCCTCGTAGCGGTCATCTTTAAGCCTGGGTTTGCGCAGGCCGATGTAGAGTGGGTCATCGAGGAGTTGCTCGTTGCCGGTGCCAACGTCGAGTGATATCGGCAGGCAGCTTGCCGGCTGGAAACCGCCGGCGGCGACGTAGAGAGCCAACTTGCCGATGGGGATTGCAATGCCGCCGACGCCCTGGTCACCAATCCCGAGGATGCCCTCATTGTCAGTAACTACGATGATGCCGACTTCACCTTCGGGGGTCGAGCGGAGTATTTCGTCGGCGTGATTGATGTTGTCGGGGCTGATGTAGAGGCCCCGGGAGGAGCGGAAGATGTGGCTGAAATGGCGGACGGCTTCGGCCACCGTCGGGGTATAGACAATCGGGGTCATCTCGGCCATATAGCGGAGCAGTACGGCGTGGAAAAGCGTCTCATTGCGATCTTGGAGGAGACGCAAGTAGATGTATTTATCAAGGGCACTTTTCTCGGAGCGGAAGTTCTCGATGACGCGCAGCATCTGCGATTCGAGAGTCGTGACTGCCGGCGGCAGCAGCCCGCTGAGGCCAAGCTGCTCGCGTTCGACGAGTGTGAAGGCGCTGCCCTTGTTGAGGGTCGGATTGCGCAGCAGCTCTACTCCGCGTTGCGTGACGGGAATGCTATTTTCCTGCACAGACATTCTCCCGAATGATGAGGTGGCAAAAGGGCCGAATGCGAGTGGATTTCTCAGCCGGCAAGCATCGTATCACAGGCCTTCGGGCAAGTCAATTTCGGGGCTGGCACGGAGACGAAAGGGGTGCCTGGCAGAAGTGGGGGAAATTGATGGAGGATTCAACGCGGCCACAGAGAAATGTAGTGGGAAGTCAGTGCGTGCGGGACTGTGTAGTTGACCGGGACTGCTCCTGCTGGGGTCAGTCGGCGGAGGTGCAGTTTCCGTACGAGTATTCTATAAGGGCGTAGCGCCCAACGGAGGCAATGAGATGACTGAGTCATGGCGGCAACTATTCGATGTGGGCCTGGTCCACTTCATGGCGTTCCCGGAAGGGGATCCGGTAGAGCAGGTGCGGTTCCTGGCTGAGGACGACTTTTTCGATGTCGTCGAGATCAAGCCGTATGAGCCGGAAGTGATGGAGCAGATCAAATCCATCTGTGCCCAAGGCGGCATGTCGGTAGGTATCGCGGCCCAGCCGGCCCTGCTCGGCGGCAAGCTGTCACTGAATAATCTGGACGAGGCCGGTCGAGCAGCGGCGATCGCTTCGGTAAAGGGGGCCATTGACGCCGCCTACATGATGGAGGCGAGACTGGCGGTATGCCTAAGCGGCCCGATGCCTGAGAACGAGAACGATTTGCCGGCGGCAATGGACGCAATGGTTGACTCCTGTGTGCAGCTCTGCGGCTATGCCCAGGAGAAGGCTGGCGACTACTGTGTGACCTTGTCGGTTGAGCAGTTCGATGACACGACCGATAAGAAGTGTCTGATCGGTCCGGCAGATTTGACCGTCGAGCTGGCTGAGAAAGTGAAGGAGCAGGTTGACAACTTCGGCATCACCGCGGACCTGTCGCACCTGCCGATGCTGCCGGGAAGCCAATTCGAGATTCTGTCGGCTCTCGCCCCGCACATCGTGCATATGCACGCAGGCAACTGTGTGAGCGCGGATGAGAGTTTCAACCTCTACGGTGACCTGCACCCGCGTTTCGGCTACCCGAATAGCGACACGGATGTGCCGGAACTGGTCGAGTTCATCAAGGACCTCATCCGCATCGGGTACTTTGAAAAGGAAGTGCCGACTGATAAGCCGATCCTGACGTTCGAAGTCAAGCCCTATGACGGGGATACCTCCGAGCTCATCGTGGCGCACACGAAGCGGTCCTTCAAGCGGGCGTGGGCACAGGTCTGAGCGCGGCTCAGGATGGCAACAGGCAGGGATGTGTGATGAAGATTGTCCTGGCGCCGGATTCCTTCAAGGGATCACTGACAGCCGCACAGGTCTGTGCGGCGATGGAAGAAGGCATCCGGCGTTTCCTGCCGGATGCCGAGATTATCTCAGCGCCGATGGCGGACGGCGGGGAAGGTACCGTGCAGTCGCTGGTGGATGCCACCGGCGGCGACTTCGTGACCGAGACTGTAAGCGGGCCGCTGGGCGAGCCGGTGGAGGCGCGCTACGGGATCCTGGGCGACGAGAACACGGCGATCATCGAGATGGCCGCGGCCTCGGGTCTGCCACTAGTGCCTGAGCATAAGCGAAATCCAGCTAAGACGACCACCTACGGCACCGGGGAACTCATCAACTCGGCCTTGGAGCACGGCTGCAGCAGCATGATCGTGGGTATCGGTGGTAGCGCCACGACTGATGCCGGAGCCGGTATGGCCCAGGCACTGGGAGTACGGCTGCTCGACGAAGCCGGAGATGAGCTGGCCCGCGGGTGCAATGGCGCAGGTCTGGCGGATCTGGCACAGATTGATGTCAGCGGCCTCGATCACCGCGTCGGGCGGACTGCCTTCCGCGTGGCCTGTGATGTGGACAATCCGCTCTACGGAGAGCGCGGTGCGGCATACGTCTATGGCCCGCAAAAGGGCGCTGATGCGGCGATGGTCAAGGAACTTGACGCAGCGCTGCGCAGATTCGCCGAAATCGTCGAACGAGATCTCAGCGTGGATGTCTCCCGGATACCCGGAGGCGGAGCTGCGGGAGGCCTCGGTGCCGGTCTTGTCGCATTCTGTGGAGCCAGGCTCGAACCGGGAGTGGATATCGTGCTGGAGGCGATAGGCCTGGCGGAGAAAGCGGCCGGTGCTGAACTGCTCATCACCGGAGAGGGCGCCATCAACTATCAGACGGCTTTCGGCAAAGCACCGAGCGGGGCGGTCCGGGTCGCCAAGCAGGTCGGCTGCTCTAACATGGTCATTGCCGGAGCCGTGGACCTGGCGGCCAACCGGCTGCATGAGCAGGGCTTCGGGCCGCTGTTTTCCATCTGCAACACACCGCTGTCGCTGGCGGAGGCGATGGAGCCGGAGATGGCGCGGAAGCTGGTAGCTCTGGCGGCGGAGGAGGCCGTGCGCTGCTTCTGTCTGCGGGACTGAACGGCCAGGAGGGGTTGCGCGGCGACCGGCGAAGTGGCTAGCGCGCATCATTGATCTG
>Ga0180431_10010711_pt1 | contig 10151 bp, 5 predicted proteins | sample SS_ome_11_FD_132459 | JGI IMG/M metagenome (GOLD analysis project Ga0180431, IMG submission 132459) | Hypersaline lake sediment archaeal communities from the Salton Sea, California, USA - SS_1_MS_1 metaG | ecosystem: Environmental > Aquatic > Non-marine Saline and Alkaline > Hypersaline >... | reverse complement strand
CTACCTAAAGTTGACGTGGGAGGAGGCCACCGTTCAGCGGCGTGTGTACCTTCATCGCTACGGCACCACGCTGGGTGGCCTGATGGCCGAACACGACGTTGACGTCCGTGACTATCTGACATTCGTGCACGATATTCCGGTAGGCGAATACCTCGAACCGAGCCCGGCGCTGTCCGCGATGCTGGATACGATTCTCTTGCGGAGAGCGATCTATACCAACGCTACCTCGACGTACGGTCAGCGGGCGCTGCATGCTCTGGGCGTGGCCGATCGTTTCGAACGGGTGATCGGCATCGAGGAGGTGGGCCTACGCAACAAGTTCCAGCGTGAGGCGTACGAGCAAGCCCTGGCCCTGTTGGACGTCCGAGGCCCGGAGTGCATCATGGTCGAGGATTCAGTGGGCAACCTGCAGCCGGCCAAGGAATTGGGGTTGACGACGGTGTGGGTGCGCGAGGACGGCGCGGCGGCTCGCCCACACATCACCCCGGGCGCTCACGGCAAAGGCGCAACGTGGTGTGAACACGAGGAAGCGTCTGAAAAGCACGTGGACTTTGTGGTGGGGAACGTGCTCGAGGTGCGAGAGGTTGTGAATCGCCTGCTGCGTCGCCAGGCGTAGCCTGTCTCCGGCTCTACTGCCAAGGAACGGAAATGCGCGTTGGTGAGTTCGAGTTCAACCGCCGCGAGTTGGCCGGGGCGATGGGCGATTTCGGCACGCTGCTGCCCCTGGCAGCGGGGTACATCGCAGTCTGTGGGCTGGATCCGGCAGGGTTCCTGGTGATGATGGGATTGGTCAACGTCGCCCTGGGCCTGATCTATCGCCTGCCGATGCCCCTGGAACCGAAAAAGGTGGTCGCCGTCGTCGCCATCGCCCAGCGCTGGTCGCCGGCCCGTATCTATACCACCGGTCTCGCGCTGGGCATCATCTGGCTCGTCCTATCACTCAGTGGCCTGATCGAGCGGCTGGTGGCGCTGATACCGCCGGGCGTCGTGCGGGGCATCCAGTTGGCGCTGGGCGTGACGTTGGCGCTGGCGAGCTTGCGCATGATAAGCACGTGGTGGGTGCTGGGGCTGGTGGCGATCGGGATCGCGCTGCTCTTGCGCGAGAACCGGCATCTGCCTGCGGCGATCGCGCTCGTGTTGCTGGGGCTTGGCATCATCTTCTGGCAGGGGCACGCAGGCGAGGTGTTTCGCTTCGGTTTTCGGCTGCCTCCGTTGACGTGGCCACAGCCTGGGTTGGTGATGCCTGGACTGGTGGGCGCAGGGTTGGCCCAGATCCCGCTCACCCTGACCAACGCGACGATCGCGACGGCTGCCCTGATCCGCGACTATTTCCCCGATAGGGCCGTTCCCGAGCGCAAGCTGGTGCTCAATATGGGCGTGATGAACGTGGCGGCCTCTTTCTTCGGTGGAATGCCGATGTGCCACGGGGCCGGAGGGCTGGCCGGGCAGTACTATTTTGGCGCGCGCACCGGCGGGGCCAGTATTCTAGAAGGGATCATCGAGATCGGGATGGGACTCTTTTTGGCCGATTCGCTGCTGGGCTTATTTCGGGTGTTTCCAGAGGCGATACTGGGGGCCATGATGGTCCTGGTGGCCTGGCAACTGGCCCGGCGCGTCATCGAGTTGCGCGGCGAGCGGTTGATTCTGGCGCTTGCCACTGGCGCTTTATCCGTCGCCACCAACATGGCGATCGGAGCCTCTGTCGGGGTGGGGGCCTATCATCTGTGGCACTGGTGGTGCAGGCGCAGGTCGTAGGAAGCGGGTCGATGGAAGCCCCCCACGTAGTGGGGGGTGGGGTCACAGGCGGGCCAGGCCTGGGTGAGCTGTCACGGGACCCCCTACTACGTAGGGGGCTTGAATGGCGGGCTTGGATGGGGGGGCTTGAAATGGAGGAGCACACATGACGGGCAATGTTCAGAGCAACGACTGGGAAAACCCACAGGTTGTGGGACGGAACAAGGAGCCGACGCACGTTCCATTGGTGCCCTATCCGGCTGCGGAAGCTGCGCTGGCGGGTGACCGCAGCAGGTCTCCCTATTTCAAGCTCCTGAACGGCGACTGGGAGTTCAAGTGGGCTCCCAACCCGGCGTCGGCCCCGGAGGGCTTTTATGGGGAGGACTTTGCCGATTCATGGGAGACGGTCGCCGTGCCGGGCAACTGGGAGTTGCAGGGGCATGGTGTGGCCATCTATACCAACGTCCAGTACCCGTTCCCCGTCGACGATCTACCACGTGTCCCGCACGACGACAACCCGGTCGGATCGTACCGCACGCGTTTCACCGTTCCAGAGAGCTGGGACGGCCGGCAAATCTTGCTCGTCTTCGAGGGGGTCGATTCGGCGTTCTATCTATGGGTCAACGGCGAGATGGTGGGCTACAGCCAGGACAGTCGCCTGCCGGCCGAATTCGACGTCACGACCTATGTTCGTCCGGGCGAGAACACATTGGCGGTCCGGGTGTACCGCTGGTCCGACGGGAGCTACCTGGAGGATCAGGACCACTGGCGGCTGAGCGGCATCCATCGCGACGTGTACCTGGTCGCCGCCCCGGCCGTTCACGTGAGGGACCTCTGGGTCAGGACGGAGCTGGACGATAATTACTGTGATGCGGTGCTTCGGGTATTGGCCCAGATCCGAAACTATCGTGACCAGGACGCAGTGGGTTGCGTGGTGGAAGCCGAGCTCCTCGACATCGAGGCAAATCTGCAAATCTGCAAATCTGCAAAAGGGATTTCCGTTCGAGCTGGGGATGAGGTCGCGTTGGAGTTGGAGCAGCCGGTGGCCGGTCCGACAAAGTGGTCGGCGGAAAACCCGTACCTGTACACGTTGCTCGTCACGCTGAAGGATCCGGCCGGTGACGTGTTGGAGGTGCAGAGTTGCCGGGTGGGCTTTCGACAGGTGGAGCTGCGGGACGGGCAGATGCTGGTGAACGGCTTCCCGGTGGTCATCAAGGGTGTGAACCGGCACGATCACGACCCCGACCGCGGGAAAGCGGTGACCGTGGATTCGATGGTCGAGGACATCCGGTTGATGAAACAGTTTAACCTCAACGCCGTCCGTACCAGCCATTACCCGAACGACCCTCGCTGGTATGACCTGTGCGACGAGTACGGGCTGTACGTCTTTGACGAGGCCAACATCGAGACCCACGGGGTGTGGGACCGGCTGACCAGGGATCCCAAGTGGAAGACCGCGTTCATGGAGCGGATGGTGCGCATGGTCGAGCGCGACAAGAACCACCCCAGCGTGGTGGTCTGGTCGTTGGGCAACGAGTCCGGGTATGGGCCGAACCACGAGGCCATCGCCGACTGGGTCCACCGGCGCGACCCGACGCGCCCGGTGCACTATGAGAGCGCCACGAGTTGGAGTACCTACACGGGGCCGGAAGATGCGCCGTACGTCGACTTTGTGAGCGTGATGTATCCCAGCGTCGACAAGATCGTCGAGATGGCGCAGACGCCGGGCGAGATTCGTCCCCTCGTGATGTGCGAGTACGCCCACGCGATGGGCAACAGCGTGGGCAACCTGAAAGAGTACTGGGAGGCAATCGAGGCATACCGGCGCCTGGTGGGCGGGTTCATCTGGGATTGGGTGGACCAGGGCATCCGGCAGGTGACCGACGATGGCGTGGAGTGGTTCGCCTACGGGGGTGACTTTGGCGACGAGCCGAACGACGGCGCTTTTTGTATCAACGGCGTGGTCTTTCCCGATCGCCACGTGCACCCCGCCCTGTGGGAGGTAAAAAAGTTCTCGGAGCCTGTGCGGGTCGAGCCAATCGACTTGCTGGCAGGAAAGGTCAGGATCACCAACCGGTACCATTTCCTGGATCTGGGCGGACTGGACGTTTCCTGGATGCTTTCGGCAGACGAGCAGGTGCTCCAGGCGGGCACGTTGCCGCCGATGAGCACGCCGGCTGGGGCTAGCAAGACGGTCACCTTCCCCTTCGACAGGCCAGCTTTGGAGCCCGGTGTTGAGTACTGGCTGACGGTCAGTATTACCCTGGCGCAGGCAACACCCTGGGCAGACGCGGGGCACGAGGTGGCCTGGGCCCAGTTCAAGCTGCCGTTCGACCTGCCGGCGGGACCTGTCCTGAGGATCGGGGATATGCCAGAGCTGGAAGTAAAAGAGTCGGAGGGCACGGTCAGGCTGCGTGGGCCGGAGTTTGACCTGGTCTTTGACAGGCAGGATGGCACGATCTCGTCCTGGCAGTACCGGGGCGTCGAACTGGTTCAACGGGGGCCGGCGCTGAACGTGTGGCGCGCTCCCACGGACAACGACGAAGGTCCCCAGTGGAATCCAGACCTGGTGTTGGCCAACAAGTGGCGCGCGGCGGGTCTGGACCGGCTGCGCCACCAGGTGGAGCAGGTGACCGTGAATCAGCTCAGACCGCAGGCCGTCCAGATCGAGGTGCGGTCTCTTGTGTGTGCACCTGACCGGGCGGATGGTCTTACTTGTGAGTACACGTACACGATCCTGGGCAGCGGCGACGTGTTGCTAGACGTCCATGTTCTGCCCATCGGGAACCTGCCTTCACTGCCGAGGGTGGGCGTGCGGATGACGCTGCCGGGTGGGTACGAGAACTTGATCTGGTACGGACGCGGTCCGCACGAGACCTACGTTGACCGGAAGGCCGGGGCGCAGGTTGGCGTGTACGAGGGGGCGGTCGATGACCAGTACGTGCCGTACATTGTGCCCCAGGAGAACGGGAACAAGACCGACGTGCGGTGGGTGACGTTGGTGAACGAGTACGGCGTCGGCCTGCTGGCCGTGGGACGGCCGTTGCTGGAGGTGAGCGCCCACCACTTTACTGCGCAAGACCTGGCCCAGGCACGGCATACCTACGAGCTGGAGCGCCGGAAGGAGATCACGCTCAACCTGGACTACCGGCAGTCCGGGCTGGGCGGGGCAAGCTGCGGGCCCGGGACGCTGCCGCAGTATCTGATTCGGCCCGAGGAGATCCGCTTCAGCCTGAGGCTGCGGCCGTTTTCACGTGGACAGGGTTCGCCGATGCGGCTGAGCAAGCAGGAGATCGAGCGTCAGCAGGGGTAGAACCGCTGATAGCGCTGAATGTACTGATACCGCTGAGATCGGGCGTACGGCTTGCTGGAATTCGACGCGTTCGGTCTCTCAATTTCCGGCCTGTGACCTGAAACCTGGAACCTGGAACCTGAAACCAGCATTGTCCGGTTCTCACTCCAGCATATTCCGCACCACGGCGGCGACGGCCTGGCCGAGTTTGCGGTGTTCATCTGGCTCAAAGTGCACGCCGTCGACGTCGCTGGAGACGATGATGTTGCCGGTGTCCAGCAGGGTGCATCCATACTCTTTGGCGACCCGCTGAAAGTGCTCGGAGAATTTCCTGGCCTTGGGTTTGGCCCCGTCGAACATCTCGGTGTACTCGCTCAGCCGGCCGAGGGGTGGGGGAGCCATGAGCAACACCCTGGGCGCGCCGTTGTCCGGGCCGGCCATGCTGCGCTGCACGACGTCGATCAGCACGCCGGCGCTGTTCGCGATGTCGTAGGCGGAGACGGAGAAGCGCACCTTCAGGTCGTTGGTCCCCAGCATGATGATGACCAAATCGATGGGCTTGTGGGATTCCAGGCAGGGGATCAGGTATTCCTTGCCGTTCTTGTACCCCTCGATCGGGTCATCCCACACCGTCGTCCGGCCGGGCAGTCCCTCCTCGATCACCATGTACCTCTCCCCGAGCTCCTGCCGGAGCACGCCCGGCCAGCGCTCGTCCCTGGCGTAGCGCTCCTGGGTGACGGGGTTCCAGCCCCACGTGTTTGAGTCACCGTAGCATAGGATGGTCTTTGTAGCTGTCATGCTCTCCTCTTTTACATTTCTTCCCAGTTCTGCCCCACCGTGAGATCGGCCTTGAGCGGGGCCTTGAGCTCGAAGGCGGTCTCCATGATCTCGCGTACCAGCGGCTTGACGGTCGCCACCTCCCCCTCGGGTGCCTCAACCACCAGTTCGTCGTGCACCTGCAGGATCATCCGTGCCCCCAGGTCCCGTTCCCGTAGCGCCCGGTGCAGGTGGATTGTGGCGATGTTGATGATGTCGGCGGCGGTGCCCTGGATGGGCGCGTTGATCGCCATGCGCTCGGCAGCCTGGCGTACGTTGTGGGTGGCCTTGCTGCCTGGCTGGAGCTCGGGAAAGTAGCGCCGCCGTCCCAACAGTGTCTCCACGTACCCCTGCCGGGTGGCCAGCGCCTTGGTGGTATCGATGTACTCCCGCACCCTGGGGAAGCGCTCGAAATAGGCCTTGATGAAATCCTCGGCCTCGGCCTGTGTCAGGCCGGTCGTCCGGGCCAGCCCATAGGCGGTCTGGCCGTACGAGAGCCCAAAGTTTACCGCCTTGGCCACCCGTCGCATCTCGGTGGTCACGTCCGCCAGTGGGACGCCCATGATGGCGGCGGCGGTGCTGGCGTGGATGTCCTCGCCACGGGCGAACGCGCCCAGCAGCCCTTCGTCGCCAGAGATGTGGGCCATCACCCGCAGCTCCACCTGCGAATAGTCGGCGGCGACCAGTTTCCAGCCCGGCTCGGCGACGAACGCCCGTCGCACCTGTCGTCCCAGATCTCTGCGGATGGGGATGTTCTGCAGGTTGGGGTTGCTCGAGCTGATGCGCCCGGTGACAGTGCCGGTTTGCTTGTACGAGGTATGCAGCCGCCTGGTCTCTGAGTTGACCATGCGGGGCAGCGCGTCCACGTAGGTGGACCTGAGCTTGGAAAGCTCGCGCTGTTCCAGGATCAGGTCGATCACAGGGTGCTTACCGCGCAGCCGCTCCAGCACCCCTGCAGCAGTGGAGAAATGGCCGGTCTTTGTGCGGCGCAACCCCTGCGAGGGCAGTCCCAGCGTCTGGAACAGTGCGTCGGAGAGTTGCTGGGTCGAGTTGACGTTGATGGCATAGCCGACCATCTCCTGGATGCGGGCCTCCAGTTCGTTCAGCCGCGTGGACAGCTCGCCCGACATGCGCTCGAGCTGCTCGACATCGAGTCGCACGCCCGCCATCTCCATCGCCGCCAGCGCCGGGATCAGCGGCATCTCCACCTCGTCGAACAGGGAGCGGAGGTGCTTTTCCGCGAGCTCTGCCTCTAGGACGTCCACCAGGCGCCGGGTCATGTCCACGTCGGCGCAGGCGTAGGGGGCGGCCTGCACCACCGGCACCTGGTCCATGGTCAACTGGCCCTTGCCCGTGCCGATGAGGTCGGTGATGGGTGTCATCTGTTGCGCCAGCCGCACCCATGCCAGGTTCTTGAGCCCCAGGTTCTTGGAGGCCGGGTTGACGAGCCACTCAGCGATCATCGTGTCGAATGCCAACCCTTGGACGTGAGCGCCGGCCCGTTCCAGGACCGTCAGGTCATACTTGAGGTTGTGGCCGTATTTGGGGCGTTGGGGGTCGCGCAGCAGGGGGGCCAGTACCTGGAGCACCATCCCCGCCGGCAGTTGTGGGTCTCCGGATGGGGCCATGACCGGCACGTAGTATCCACGTCCAGGTGCATCGGTGAGCGCGATGCCGACGAGTTTGGCCTGCATGGCGTCGGTGTGGGTGGTCTCGGTGTCGAGTGTCAGCGTCGGCGCGTCCGCCAGCTGTTGCACCAACTGGCGTAGAGCTTGCTCGTCGGCGACGATCTGATAGTCGGCGCCGGGACTTTGCTGCGTCGTCGTCTTCCCGCCGGGCGCGGGGGAGGTATCCGCCTCGCCGAATAGGCTAAGCTGCTGCGGCGCTATGCCGGCGGTGGCGGCTGCCGGTTGGGCCTCCTGCAGTTCCATCACTCGTTGGGCCAGCGAGCGAAATTCCAACTGGCGGAAGAGGTCCATCACCCGCTGGCGGTCAAAGGGACGCACGAGGCAGGCGTCGAGATCCAGCTCCACAGGTGCCTCGCGCACGATGGTTGCCAGATTGTGGCTCAGGAAGGCCAGATCCCGTCCCTCCTGCAGCTTGTTCCGAAAGCGGGTCTGGATCTCGTCGATGTGCTCGTAGATGCCCTTGAGCGAGCCGTACTGCTGGAGCAACTTGACGGCTGTCTTTTCGCCGACGCCGGGCACGCCCGGGATGTTGTCGGACTTGTCGCCCATCAGGGCCTTGAGTTCCACCAATTGGGCCGGGGCCAGCCCATAGCGCTGCTGGACCCCATCCGGGTCGTAGACCACCGTGTCGGAGAAGCGCCAGCGGGATGTGAGGACGCGGGTGTGCTCATCGACCAGTTGCAAGAGATCCATGTCGCCGGTGACGATGAGTGTATCGATCTCTCGAGTTCCTGCCTGACGGGCCAACGTCCCCAGCAGGTCGTCCGCCTCGTACCCCTCCTGCTCAAAGACGGGAATGTCCAGTGTCTCTACCACCTGGCGGATCCGATCCATCTGGGAGCGCATGTCCTCGGGCATCTTGGCGCGGTGTGCCTTGTACTCGGCATACATCTCATGCCGGAAGGTGAGCCCCTTGTCAAAGGTGACGGCGATGTGGGTGGGCCGTTCTTCTTGCAGGACGTTGAGCAGCATGGAGGTAAAGCCATAGACCGCGTTGGTCAACTCGCCCTGCGAGGTTTTCATGTCGGCGGGCAGGGCGTGGAAGGCACGGTAGGCCAATGCATGGCCGTCGATCAGGACCAGTTCTGTCTTCTGAGGCATGCTGCTCCTTGGTGCTAGATACTGGATATTGGATGCTGGGTGCTCGATGCGGGATGATGGCTATCCGGCGGCGCTGATGAGGGCGCGAAGTTTCTCCGCAGTTGCCTTGGTGCGCAGGCGGATCATGCCGAGCGGGACGCTGGCGCGCAGCGCAGCCGAGAGGATGATATCCTCGGTGACGGCCAGCGAGTAAAACATGTGCTCGCCGCCCTCGACGCTCTGTTCAAAGCGCAGTTGCTCCCGGCCCAGGAGTTTGGCCACGCGTGCCGAGGTGCGCCAGCTTTCGCCGACGATCTGTGCCAGTCCATTTGCCTCCTCGGGTGAGAGCCGGCCGGTGTGGGCGATCAGGGTTTCCCCGGAGGTCAGGATCACTGCTTCGGCGTTGATCTCGCGAGATAGCGCGTTCATCTCGTGGACGATATCCGGGATGAGCTCCCGGGATACGGTGACCTGGCTGGGTGCTGCTTCGGGCGCTGCGCTCGCACTCTGGTCACCACCGGGGCCTTTGGTGGCGGATATCGCCAGCGCGTCCGCGATGCGTCCCGGCAATTCCGGGAGGAAAAAGGGCTTGGGCAGGATGCCCTGTACCTGCAGGTCAGCAAGTTCTGGTGGGATTTCCTCACCCACGAGCGGGATCAACATCAGCCGTAGATCGGGATATTGCTGTCGCAGCGTGCGGGCGATCGCGGTCCCATCTGGGGCGGTCACGCCCAGGTCCACGATGGCGAGGTCGAACTCGGCGGCGGCCAGTTCCTGCAGGGCTGCGTCGCCGCTGCCTGCCACGGTGGCACGGTACTCGCCACCCTGCGTCAGGCTCTCCTGGAGCATAGTGGCAAACGCTTCGTTGCTGTCTAGGATCAGGATTGAGGGCAGATTGTCCATGGCTTGCTCCGCAACTGAGAGTTGGAACGCTGGGACTTGTTTTTGGCCTGCTTGCATTCTACAGGTTAGAGGGCGAAAAGTCAACTCGGATACAGGCGTGCGTGGTAAAACCTTGACAACTCGAACGCTGATGGTACAATTTTCACGGGATGAAATAAATACCGCTCATGGAGGGAAATGTGAGACGATGACGCCAGAACGCATCGATGTCAACGACTACGATCGCGCGCGGCTGATCCACGCTGCCTTGACGCTGTACTATGGGCAGGAACTGACACAGGCGGATGTCGCGCGCCGCCTGGGCTTGTCTACGACGAAAGTCAATCGCCTGTTGCAGCAGGCCCGCAGGCAGGGGATGGTCGAGGTCATCATCCACACGCCCTTCCAGCATCTATTTGACCTGGAAACGCGCCTAAAGGCCATCTTTGGCCTCTCGGACGTCACGGTCATCCCGCGGATCGTGGAGGAGGCGACGGCAGTGGGCCACAATCTTGGGCGCGTGGGGGCGGACTGCCTGCTGCAACACCTGCGGGATGGCGACGTCGTTGGCATCGGGGGGGGCACGGCTGTCCACGCCGTGGTGCAGGCCCTCAAGCCGAACCGCCCCTACAAAGTCGAGGTGGTACCGATGCTGGGGG
>Ga0180431_10010710_pt1 | contig 10151 bp, 7 predicted proteins | sample SS_ome_11_FD_132459 | JGI IMG/M metagenome (GOLD analysis project Ga0180431, IMG submission 132459) | Hypersaline lake sediment archaeal communities from the Salton Sea, California, USA - SS_1_MS_1 metaG | ecosystem: Environmental > Aquatic > Non-marine Saline and Alkaline > Hypersaline >... | reverse complement strand
GACATCCTTGCCGGCAACCCGCGCTACGCCAAGCCGGAGCACCACGGGCCTGTCACCGTGGCGGAGGTACAACGCAGGATACTCGACGATCAATCGTTACTACTGGTCTACGCCCTGGGTGAAAAGCGCAGCTATCTGTGGGCAGTCTCCCGCCATGAGCTGACCTGCCATGCACTAGCCCCTCGCCGTGAGATCGAAGGGATCGCAGAACGGGTAGGCGCGGAGCTTACGCGGAAGAGTCATACGGCGCCTCAAGCCCAGGCCCACGTCGCGGCTGAGTTCAGCGAGATCGTGCTCGCACCCGTGGCAGCGAAACTCGGCAACCGGCGCCTGGTCATCGTCGCCGACGGTGCCCTGCAATACATTCCCTTTGCCGCTCTCTCCGATCCCAATGCCCAGTCCCCCGACCAGCCCCTGGTGGTGAATCATGAGATCGTCACCTTGCCTTCGATCTCGGTGATCGCCCCCCTCCGCCAGGCGCTGGCCGACCGGCCCGCTTCGAAACGAAGCATCGCGGCGATTGCGGATCCGGTCTTCGACGTCGACGATCCCCGGCTCCGCGGAGACGGCACGCTCCCTGCGGCCACGACCGCTCCTCAGGATCTCAGCCGAGCTAATGCTCGTAGCCTTGGGCTCTCGAGGTTCCAGCGTCTACCGTATTCCCGCGCCGAAGCCGAGGCCATTCTCCAGCTGGTTCCGGAGGGACGTAGATTCTTAGCGCTCGAATTCGACGCCAGTCGCCAAACCGTCTCTGGTGGCAAACTGAGCTACTACAGCATTCTCCACTTCGCCACTCATGCTCTGCTCAACCGTCAGCATCCCGAGTTGTCGGGGCTCGTCCTGTCGCTGGTCGACGAGGAGGGACGGCCGCAGGATGGGTTCCTGCGTGCCCACGAAATCTCCACCCTGAACCTGTCGGCCGAGCTGGTGGTTTTGAGCGGCTGTGAGACCGGACTGGGAAAAGGGGTTCGTAGCGAGGGATTGGCTGGACTACCCAGGGCATTTTTTCAGGCGGGCGCACGACGGGTAATCGTCAGCCTCTGGAAGATCAGCGAGCGCGGAACCGCAGAGCTGATGATCCGCTTCTACCGCGCCTATCTCGAGTACGGCCTCTCGCCGGCCGCGGCCCTGCGTCATGCGCAGGTCTCGATGCTGCGCGAGCCGCAAACGGCGGCTCCCTACCACTGGGCCGGCTTCGTTCTGCAAGGCGAATGGCGATAGACAAGCATCTGCCCTGTGGCACCCTTACGCCGAGCTTTGGGACCTCACCCCTTGGGAGTTGGCGGGTTGATCCTCCGGAGCCTTCAGCAGACGGCGCAGGGCGGCGGCCTCCTGGCGCGCGTCGCGGACCGCTTGGCCGAGCCGGTCGGAGAGCTCATCCCCAGCCGTCACGTCCGGCAAGGCCGGTTCCCCTTCCGGGGTCTCGTCGGGGTCTCCCAACCCCGAGGCCCGCATCCGTTTCAGCCGTTCGAGGATCAGGTCGCGAATCACTGCGGCGTTGTCCACGCCGCGAAAAGTTGCCATATGGAGGCTTTCGCCCTCGTCCTCTTTGTCTTCAGAGCTACCGTGAGCCTTCTCGCCGCCGCCGGCTGTCTGCACCTGAAGGTCGGCGATCCCGAGCAGGCGCTGCAACGGGTTCTGCCGAATCGCCAGGTTCTGGATGTTGGCAAAGGTCATGGTCTTCTCGCGCACCGTCCGCAGACCCTCGCGGATGCGCAGGCTGCGGTCGGTGACGATGTACCAGCGCTGCGTGTAGTCGAGACGCACCATGAGAAAGCTCACCGGGAGCTGTACGAAGAAGGCGATCACCGCCCAGATCTCCAGGCCGAAAACCGGGCGACTGGTCAGGATCTCGCCGAGGGACAGGGGGCCGAGTTCCACCTGGTCGAGCCAGCTCAGATGGAAAACCGACATCAGGCCGAGGGCAAACACCAGACCCGCCGCGGCTCCGAACTGAGCCACCGTCCAACGGATCAGGCGCAGCTGGTAGTACTTCGGGGAAGCGTGGAAGATGCGTGCCGAGCCTTCGGAGCCCTCCGGCGCCGCCGGGGGCGGGGGCAGGCGCAGCAGCCACCGGATCAGCTCCGTCATCCGGATCCTCCTGCGGAGCGGTCGCGCTCGCTTTCCAGCCACTCGCGAACCTCCCGCAAGACCGCCGCCATTTCCACCAGGGCCGCGGTCAGCTCACCCACCGCCGCCGGAGGGAGAGCTGTCGGCCGGCCGGCGACGGCGTTGCCTGCTACCGTCCGAGCCTCGGAGTCCCGCAGCCCCCGCATCCGCGAATACAGGAAGTCGCGGACCTGCTCGTACTCGCGAAGACCCTCGATCGTCATCTCGGCACCCGCCTTGCCGCTCGCGGTCTGGATCTGAATGCGGGCCAGACCGAGGTAGCGCTCGAGGATGCCACGCCTCAGGTGGATGTCCTGGATGCGGGAGTAGGTGAGGTGAATCTCGCGGCGGAAGAGGATGCCCCAGCTCATCGAGATCCCCTCCCCGTCGAAGCGGTACCGGAGACTGCGGTAGCGCACGGCCCGGTAGGCCAGGGGCACAAAGAACGCCGGTCCCCACAGCAGCGAGGTGAGAAGGTAGTACACGAGCAACTGGCGGTCGGGTCGCTCGATGGCGAAGATTGCCGCGTCGCGATCGGTCGTGGTGGCCATACGGAATCTTAACCCGTAAAGGTGCCCGATCCCGCCCCCCGGCCAGAGCAATTTCTGCGGCTTTCTCCGAGTTTGCACCGGCTGGTGCCTACCATTCCTCCGTTTGCACCGTATACTTCGGGCTCCGCGGTCCGGCCGGCGCCGGAGCGCTGTCGAGCACACCGGTGGGGGACTCGACGAGGAGAGAGACCATGAAAGCGCTGACGGAGAGTTCGATCGTCGGCAGGGCGATCGAGGACATCTTTCGACCTACCGCGGCGGCGGTGGCCGCGGCATCGCGGGGAGCGCTCACCGCCTCCGAGGTGGTCCTGGTGCTGCCCCCGCCCCACACCGGTGCCGATCTGGCGTTCGAGTGCTTCAAGCTGGCCCGCCCCTGGAAGATGAATCCCGCCGCCATCGCCCGGGAGATGGCGGCGGAGCTGGCCCCGGACGAGCTCGTCGCCCGCTTCGATCCGGCCGGCCCCTACCTCAACCTCCGGCTGCGCCGCGACGCCGTCGCCGCCGCAGTGCTGCGGGCCGTCGCCGAATCCGCTGAGCCCTACGGCCACTCGCAGCGCCAGCAAGGCGAGGTAGTGATGATGGAGTACGTCTCCCCCAACACCAACAAGCCGCTCCACCTGGGGCATATCCGCAACGCCGTCATCGGCCGTGCCGTGGCCAACCTTCTCGCCGCTCAGGGCGCCAGGCTCCACCGCACCGACATCATCAACGACCGCGGCATCCACATCGCCAAGTCGATGATCGCCTACCGCCGTTGGGGCGACGGCGAGACTCCGGAGACAACCGGCGAGAAGGGAGATCATTTCGTCGGCCGCTACTACGTGCGCTTCGAGCAGGAGCTCCACAAAGAGCGCCAGGCATGGCGCGAGCGGCAAGGGATCGATCGCTCGGCCCTCGACGAGATGGAGGCGAAGGAGCTCGAAGCGCGCTTCGTCGCCGAGTCCCGACTGATGACCGAGGCCCGCGAGGTGCTGAAGCGGTGGGAAGCGCAGGACGAAGAGGTCCGGACCCTGTGGAGGACGATGAACGGCTGGGTCTACGCAGGCTTCGACGAGACCTATCGCCGGCTCGGGATCGGTTTCGACCGGCACTACTACGAGAGTGAGATCTACCAGCACGGCCGCGAGATCATCCTCGACGCTGTGGAGAAGGGTCTGTTTGAGCGCACCGAGGACGGCGCCATCGTCGCCCCGCTGTCGCGGCACACCCGCTTGCAGGACAAGGTCGTCCTGAGATCCGACGGCACCGGGCTCTACATCACCCAGGACGTCTATCTCGCCACCCTGAAGTTCAAGGAGTTCGGCCTCACCCGGTCGCTTTACTGCATCGCCTCCGAGCAGGACTTCTACATGAAGCAGCTGTTCGCCACCCTCCGGCTCCTCGGCTTCCCGTGGGCCGAGCAGCTCCACCATCTGAGCTACGGCATGGTGTACCTGCCCGAGGGCAAGATGAAGTCGCGCGAAGGCAAGGTGGTCGATGCCGACGACCTCATCCGCAAGATGACCGAGCTGGCGGTCGACGCCCTGCGCGAGCGCCATACCGAGCTTGAGGGCGCCGAGCTCAGCTCACGCGCCCTCAAGATCGGTCTGGCGGCGATGAGCTTCCACTTCCTGGTCGTCGGCCGCGACACCGAGACCCTCTTCGACCCCGAGTCCTCGATCGCCTTCGAGGGCAAGACGGGACCCTACCTCCAGTACGCTCACGCGCGCGTCGCCAGCATCCTGCGCAAGGCCGGCTCCTACGAGCTGCCCGCGTCGCCGGTGCTGCGCGAGGACATCGAATGGAGGATCCTCTTCGGCATCATGCTCTTCCCGTCGACGGTCGCCGAGGCGGCCGAGGAGTACGATCCCTCGCGGCTGTGCAACTACCTGATCGAACTGGCGCAGACCTTCAACACCTTTTACCACGACCATCCCGTGCTGGCGGCCGACGAGCCCGTGCGCTCGAGCCGTCTGGCCCTGGTCAGCGCCTTCCGAACCGTGGTCCACAACGGCCTGCTGCTGCTGGGCATCGAGCCGCTCGACGAGATGTAGGCCATCTGCTCTCAGGCATCATCGCGGAACCGGACAGCGGCCCGGAGCTGTCGCTACCGAGTGTGAGGTGAACATGGAACGACCCCGCAGACTCTGGAACCATAACTTCCTGCTCCTCTGGAACGGTCAGCTCGTCAGCCAGATGGGAACCCAGGCATTCGCGATCGCGATGTTGTTCTGGATCAAAGGCCAGACCAGTTCCGCCTCCCTGGTCGGGCTGGTGACGGTGGTCACGACGCTGCCGGCCGCGCTCCTCGGCCCCATCGGCGGCACCTTCGCCGACCGCTACTCCCGGCGGGCGATCATCATCTGGGGCGATTTCATCCGCGGTACCATCTCGGTAGCGCTGGCCGTGCTGGTGTTCTGGGGCCCCGGGCAGGCTCAGCTGATCCTCGTCTGCATGCTCGTCTCCAACTTCATCATGGGAGCGACCGGGTCCTTCTTCCGGCCGGCGATCACCGCTTCGATCCCCGACATCGTGCCCGAGCAACGGATCACGACCGCCAACTCGCTCAACCGCATCTCCATCGACATCTCCACCCTGCTGGGTCTGGGGATCGGCGGGGTTTTGTTCCAGTTGCTCGGCGCCGGCGTGCTCATCCTCGCCGACGGAGTGACCTACCTGCTCGCCGGGGTGAGCAAGTGCTTCATCACCATTCCCCAGGAGATCCCGGAAAAAAGTGCTGAGTTTCGGGAGGTGTTCGCCGAGTTCGGGCGCGAAATGTTAATAGGCCTGCGCTACGTGTGGAGCAAGAAGGCTCTGCGTTTCTTCATGTTCCTGATGCCGTTCGATGCCTTTTTCGTCACCTCGATCGTGGTGCTTTTGCCCTTCTACGTGGAGGACATCCTGGGGGCGACTCCTGCCTGGTACGGCTACCTGGCCGCCTCCTTCGGGGCCGGCTCCGTGGTGGGAAGCGTCGTGGCGGGGACCCTTCCGCTGCGGGGGAGGGTGCGGTGCATCGCGTTTCTGGTCTCGTCGGTGATATTCGGGCTGGCCGCGGGCCTCCTGGGTCCGGCACCCTCCACCTGGTACGCCCTCCTCCTGATCGTTACCGCGGGCGTGACCAACGGCTTCAACGCCATCCACATGGTGAGCCTCATCCAGCTCACCACCCCGGCCGAGCTTCGCGGCCGGGTGTTCGGGCTGCTCGAGACCCTCAGCCTGAGCGCCACCCCCATCGCCGCGGGCATGGCCGGCATCATCGCCGACCTGACGGATCAGAACATCCCCGCCATCTACCTGGCGAGCGGGGTCGCCCTGGTGGCGGTCGCCGTCGTCATGATGTTCAACTCGGCGGTACGCGAGTTCCTGTCGTACGAGCACACTTCGGCGGCCGGAGAGACCGACGCAACCCCTGCCGCGGCCTCCTGAGCTCGGGACGTGCACGAAGGGGCAGTCGCGAGACTGCACCTCCCCGGCACCGATGCAGTCCCGTCACTGCATCAGCGGTCTCCCCGCGCCGGCACGATGGCCTTGAAAGCCCGCATCATCAAGGACTTCGCCCTCCTTTCCCGAGTTGGCACGGAAGTCGCTACAGGTCCTGCCGGAACCACTCAAGTCGAGTGGACTCGGATTCATGGCTGGCAACGACAACCGAAAGGAGTACGCAATGTTGAAGACAACAGGAATCATCGTCTTGGGAGCTGGCCTGTGCACGCTTGCCGCGTTTGCCGAGCAACCTGCGGCGCCCCAACCCGATGCGGGGTCCCGGGTGGGTGTGTACGACTCGCGCGCGATCGCGATAGCATTCGTTGGGTCTGAGCTCTACCATGCCACCGATGGCAAGCAGCTGGCCGAGATGATGGCGGAGTACGACAAGGCCAAAGCGGAAGGCAACCAGAAACGGATGGCCGAATTGGAGGCGTGGGGCGAGGCCCACCAGGAATTGCTGCACAAGCAGGGCTTCAGTACCGCACCTGTCGATGGCATTCTGGAACATATCGCGGACCAACTCCCCAAGATCAAGGAGCAGGCCGGGGTCGACGGGATCGTGTCCAAATGGGACACAGAAGCACTCGCAAAGCTCCAGGCAACGGAGCAAGTGGACATTACCATGCTTCTTGTCGAAGCATTCAAACCGACCGACCAACAGAAAAAGTGGGCCATCGAAGCACAGAAACACGACCCGGTTCCGTTGGAGAAGATGGAGGGTCACAAGCACTGAGGAAACGCCAACAAAGCTATGCACTGCACTCGGCGCACCAAAATCGCCAAGTGCAGTAACTCGCGCTGGGAGCGCCGGCTGGAAGCCGGCGCTCCCAGCGCGAGTTACTGTCGGGTGCCCTTGGTAACTGAGGGTGCAGTCGAAAGACTGCCCCTCCCCGCCACAGGTGCAGTCCCGTCACTGCATCGGGAGCCTCCGCGCGCCGCGCACGATGACCTTGAAAGCCCGCAAAATCAAGGATTTCGTCCTCCTTTCCCGGGTTGGCACGAAACCCGCTAAAGGTCGCTTTCGAAAACGATCTCCGTGGCGACCCAGGCCATGGGAAAGGAGACTGATCATGAAAACAAAGACCCGTTCTCACATTCCCTTCCCCTTCGACTCCGCAATCGCGCTGGCAGCGGTGATGGCGCTGAAGCTCGCGCTCCTGCCCGGGGCCCCGGCCGGGGCGGCCGGTCTTCTGATCGCCGACGGCGGCTTCGGCGGCGTTCTGGAGATCGAGGAGCACGCCGTCGAGGTGACCTTTAACAACGGCATCGTCGTCACCGAGGTCACCCAGGTCTTCCGCAACACCGAGAACCGACAGGTCGAAGCCCTCTACACCTTCCCGGTCCCTGAGGGCGCCTCGGTGGCCAACTTCAGCATGTGGATCAACGGCAAGGAGATGGTGGGTGAGGTGGTGGAGAAAGAGCGCGCGCGGGAGATCTACAACAGCTACAAACGCCAACGCCGGGATCCTGGGCTGCTGGAGCAGACCAACTACAAGACCTTCGAGATGCGCATCTTCCCCATCGGTCCCGGGGCCGAGCAGCGGGTCCGGATCGCCTACTACCAGGAGCTCGACTACGACAACGACTGGGCGACCTACGTCTACCCCCTGGCCACGGTGACGCGCCGGGACCTCGACTCCCGCACCCGCGGCCGATTCGCCCTCACCCTGGACGTGACCTCGGAGGTGCCGGTGGTCGCGGTCAAGAGCCCGAGCCACCCGGATGAGTTCCTGGTGGCGCGACACAGCGACAACTACTATCAGGCCAGCCTGGAGACCGCGGGCGGTGACCTGAACCGCGACGTGGTCCTGGTCTTCCAGACCGCCCGCCCGCGCACCGGACTGGACCTCGTGGTCTCCCGTGAGTCCGGGGAGGACGGCTTCTTCCAGCTGACGATCACCGCCGGCGAGGAGCTCTCGGAGCTGACCCAGGGAATGGACTATGTGTTCATCCTCGACGTCAGCGGCAGCATGGGGGAAGACGGCAAGCTGAGCCTGTCGCGCAACTCGGTCGGCGCCTTTATCGGCGCGTTGGGTGAGGCCGACCGCTTCGAGGTGGTGAGCTTCAACGTCACCGCCGAGACCCTGTTTCGCCGGCTGCGCGAGGCCGACTCCGGCACCCGCGACCAGGCCCTGGCGTTTCTCGAGTCGCGGCGGGCCCGGGGGGGGACGATCCTGCAACCCGCACTGGAACTGGCCTACCAGTACAAGGATCTCGACCGTCCCCTCAACGTGGTGATCCTGAGCGACGGCATGACCGAACACAACGAGCGGGCGACGCTGCTACGGATGATCGGCTCGCGGCCGGCGGCGACGCGGGTCTTTGCGATCGGGGTGGGCAACGAGGTCAACCGGCCGCTCTTGTCGCAGCTCGCCGAGGATGCCGGGGGCTTGGCCGCGTTCATCTCCCGGGGCGATAACTTCGAGCGCCAGGCCAAAGCATTCCGCCGCAAGCTGATGCGGCCGGCGGCGAGCAATCTGGAGATCGGGATCGAGGGCGTCGGGGTCTACGACGTCGAACCGGAGAAGCTTCCCAACCTCTTCCACGGCTCGCCGCTGCGCATCTACGGCCGTTACCGCGACGCGGGGACCGCACGGGTCCACGTCCGCGCCGACGTCGGCGGCGAGGTGCTCGATCAGTGGGCGGAGCTCGATTTCCCGCGCGAGGAGCCCGCCAATCCCGAGATCGAGCGCATGTGGGCCTGGCACCGGGTCCAAAGACTGCTGCGGGAGGCCGATCGCCGCGGCTCGCGCGCCGACGTCGTCGACGAGATCGTGCGCCTCGGCGAAGGCTTCTCGATCGTGACCGAGTACACTTCGTTTCTGGTTCTGGAGAACGATGCGGAGTACCGGCGCTGGAAGATCGAACGGCGCAATGCGCTGCGCGTCGAGCGCGACCGGCGCCAGCAGCGGCGGCTTCGCGAGCAGCTCGAGGAGCTCCGCCGCCAGTCGACCATGGCCCTGGGACCGGCTCAGGAGGAAGAGCTGAAGCAAGCCGAAGCGGTCAAGCCGGCGGCGAGGCCGCAGCCTCAGGTGACACCCCGATCCCAGCCCCAGCCCGCCACCACGACACCGCCGGCGCGACGGCGCAGCTTCGACTTCGGCGGCGGCGCTCTGGATCCGGCAAGCGCCATCCTTGCGGCCCTGCTGGCCTGCCTGGGTGTTGCGGCCTATCGTGCCCGTGGCTGATCGTGCGAATGCCGACGGGAGTCACCACGGTGAGCAGCTCCGATTCGTCGCCGTCATCGCCGTTGCCGGCGCCCGAGCGAGCGAGGTCCCGGGTCTGGGCCTCGCTCCTTTTTTCCTCGCTGGCGGTGGTGATCTACCTGGGACCGGCGCTCGGCGAGTGGTTCGCCTACGACCGGACGGCCATCGCCGCGGGCCAGTTGTGGCGCCTTGTAACCGGTCACTGGACCCACTGGACGGCGGATCACCTGGCCTGGGATCTCGTGGTCTTCGCTGTCCTCGGAGTCTTCTGGGAGCGCACCGGCCGGCGCCGGGCATTTTTAGTCTGCGTTTTTGGCTCGGCGCTTCTCATCTCGCTTGCGGTGTGGCTGGTGTTGCCCGAGATGGCCCTCTACCGGGGTCTGTCGGGGGTCGACTGCGCGCTGGTCACCGCGGTCACATTCCAGTCGCTGCGACGCTCCGCGAGAAGCGGCCAACACGGACTCAGCCTGGCCCTCACCGCGGTCCTGGCGGGCTACTTCCTCAAGGTTCTCTACGAGCTCGCGACCGGCTCGACCCTTTTCGTCAATTCGGAGAACGCAACCTTTATCGCCGTGCCGCTGGCCCACCTCGTGGGCGGGGTTTTCGGGCTGGCGGTGGGTCTGCGCGAAAAATGAAGGGACCGCCGCAGCCCCGGAATTCATTCCGGGGTTGCGCTCTGCGTGCCGCTCCGGAACCGCTGCTCGAAACGTCCGCCGAGCTTTTCCGCGACGGACCTCCAGCCGTCGGCCACATCGAGCAACTTCGAGGTCATCTCGCCGAAGAGCATGCCGCAGCCCTTGAGGGTGTCGCCGGCCTTGTC